>WNFX01007607.1_pt1 | contig 10150 bp, 8 predicted proteins | sample 5400111 | NCBI WGS metagenome assembly WNFX01 (sample SAMN13153363, study PRJNA577476) | soil metagenome | isolation source: 40 cm soil or saprolite under grassland replicate 1 | place: USA:California | collected 2016-06-15 | reverse complement strand
ACACTCGACCTCTACGTGTCGAGAGGGCAAACACCTCAGATACCGATGTGCAAGAGTTTTGTGCTCGGTGTCGAATCGGCTATCGACCTGCTGAAGAATAACTACCAGGCCGCATATAATGTCGCTCTAAGCACATCAGATGCCAGGGTCATCATGTTCGCCTACACTTCAGCAGGACGTTTTCCTTTCCCGACACTCGCGGCTCGTGGTGTAGACGTTGAGAGACACGAACAAATACATCTCGCAATTGAAGCCATTCGCGTCATCGGTGAGCAGGTCGCATCCACTGTGGCAAGTGCGTGGTCTGAAGGGGAGACAACCGACCAGGTCGCGACCAGCTTCAAGAACATTTTCTCTATCGGGCGCGGCGCGAAGTACTTCTATCCATTCATCCAAAAAGTGTTTGCGCCAGGACAGTTAAAGCAAGTCGATGATCCAGGCAGCGCGAATGCCTACGGTTATGCCTCACTGGCAAGGCGTCTCGCAATGCACAACCTGGGCAGCGTTGCAGCGTCATAGATGATAGCCATGAGCAGCAGAGATTATGAACACTATGTGTATCTCACGATAGCGCTGGAAAAGAACGGGCCTACGCACCTCGCGCTCTTGAGGGATGCCAAAGAGATTGATACAAAGCAGTATCCAACGGTCGCAGCGCTGCGGCTGAAAGACTACTATGCGGGTGTGCTGCGAGACGCGCAGGTCATCGCAAGTGCGCAGGGAAACACACCTGTTCACTTCAATGGACATGAGGCATCTCATGTTGTGACGAAGAATGAAGCAATTGCTGAGGCGAATGCTGATGCTGCGTTGGATGAATGGGAATGAGAAGAGTAGGACGTGACGAGGGCAAAGGGAGACAGTAAAACGCGGCAGCAACGGAGCGGCAGTGGCGCAGGCGTTAGACCTGGATGAGTGGCTGTAAGCGAAGAGCCCGGCCAGTTCCGTGAAAGCGTGGTGCTGGGCACTTACCCTACGCTCTTCGGGTCGTCCCTTGAGTGCGTAATGGAGAGGGAGAGAGACCACTTTTCTCTCCCTCAGAAAGAATACGAGAAGAAGAGCAGAGCAGAAGGAGGGAAGCATCATGAAACTGGTTGAACAGCACGTCATCAGCACGCATGATCCGCGCTATGCTGCCGTCGATGAAGCGGCGTTTGCCTCGAAGAACCTGTACAATGCAGCGCTGTATGAGATTCGGCAAGCCTTCATCCATGAAGGCAAATACCTCAACTATCACGAGATGGACCGTCGTATGCAGTCTCATGAAGCGTACAAAGCGCTACCAGCCAAGGTGAGCCAGCAAATTTTGATGGTGCTTGACCGCAACTGGACATCGTTCCGAGAGGCACTCAAGGCATATGAAGATGACCCTTCAAAGTTTTGTGGACGCCCAAAGCTTCCCAAGTACAAACACAAAACGGAGGGGCGGAACATCCTGGTGTACACCAAAGAGCCTGTTCAAGCCAAGGTAGACCCATCCTTCTGTGTCGGCATTGATCTGGGAGTCACAAATGTAGCGGCGATAGCTTCAAACCGAGAGGGTTTTGTGCCTCGATTGGTTAACGGTCGGACGCTCAAAGCGTGGAACCAATGGTACAACAAGCGCATGAAGGAACTCAAAAAGCAACTTCCCAAAGATGACCGAGAGCGTGTCACGAAGCAGATGGAACGCATCACCAACACGCGCAACAGACGCGTTGATCACCATCTGCACACAGCCAGCAAGCGCATTATTGACTTCCTGGTTGAGGAAGGGATAGGAACGGTCATTATCGGGAAGAACCCGTTCTGGAAGCAGGAATGTGGCATGGGGAGGAAAAACAACCAGAACTTTGTGAGCATTCCACATGCACGCTTGATTGACATGCTCACCTACAAAGCCGCTCTGGTTGGTATCCAGGTGGAAGTCAGAGAAGAGAGCTACACCAGTCAAGCCAGCTTTCTTGATCTTGACCCAATCCCTACCTACAAACCCAATGATGAAGAAGAGCATGTCTTTAGCGGAAAGCGGATTGGACGCAGAAACCGCTTGTATCGCACAAAAGACGGACGCAAGATATGCGCCGATGTGAACGGCGCATACAACATTTTGCGTAAAAGTAGACCCGATGCATTTGCAAAGGGAATAGCGGCCTATGTAGTTCAGCCTGTACAGTTAGCGATAGCCGTATAAATCAAACAAGAAATATGGCGTGTGCAATAAAACGCTCTATCTTTTGGAACTATGATACTATATCCTGTAATAAAGAGAAAGGGGATGACGCGCTTGTTTTTGCCAGTACCACTTACAGCGACTGCTCATGCTTTGCGTTCAAATCAGCTTGATCTCCTCGCCTTTATTGAGGACACGTGCAAGCGCATCGACGCTCATGAACCACACATTCATGCTCTCCTTCCTGAAGCAGGACGGCGCGCTCGCCTGATTAGTGAAGCAAAAGCATTACAAGAACGTTTTCCCGATCCCTCTACTCGACCAACATTGTATGGCATACCTTTCGGCGTCAAAGACCTCTTCAATGTTGATGGTTTCCCTACTCACGCAGGATCACAACTGCCAGCACATTTGTTTGCAGGGCCAGAAGCGGCCAGTGTGAGCGCATTGCTTACCGCTGGCGCAATCATCCTTGGAAAGACTGTATCTACTGAATTTGCCTGGTTTGAACCCGGGCCGACGCGCAATCCATGCAACCTTGCTCATACTCCTGGTGGCTCGAGCAGTGGTTCGGCTGCCGCCGTAGCGGCTGGTTTCTGTCCCCTGGCCCTGGGAACGCAGACAGTAGGTTCTGTTATTCGTCCCGCGGCCTTTTGTGGCGTCGTTGGCTTCAAACCAAGTTATGGCCGTATTTCGACCGACGGCATGGTGTTCTGTTCCCCGTCGCTCGATACCATCGGGTTTTTTACCGCGGATGTTGCAGGTATTGCCCTCGTAGCCCCTTTGCTGTGCAGAGGCTGGCTGACTGTAAAAACGCATGCCTTACCCGTTTTAGGAGTACCAGATGGCCCCTACCTTGCACAGGCCTCTCCAGAAGGACTGGCCGCTTTTGAAAAGCAGCTGTCTATGCTGGAACAGGCAGGCTATACAGTGAGGCGGATCAAGGCGATGAGCGACATTGATACGATTAATCAGCGCGATAGGCAGTTGGTTTTCGCGGAGATGGCGCAGGTTCATGCCAGCTGGTTTGCTGAGTACGAAACGCTCTACCGGCCACGAACTGTAGCAGCGATTCGCGAAGGACAGCAAGTGGACACTGAAGTATTAGCCACCGCACACACAGCTCGAGCACTTGTACGTGCCAAGCTCCAGGTGCTTATGTCGCAAAATGCTATAGATCTATGGGTCGCACCAGCCACCCCGGGTCCAGCACCTGAAGGTATAGATACGACGGGTAACCCGGCAATGAATCTACCCTGGTCATATGCGGGCTTACCCACAATCACCCTGCCAGCTGGAAGGGCCGAAAATGGTCTGCCGCTTGGCCTACAATGCATTGCTGACTTCATGGCTGATGAACAGCTTGTAGCCTGGGCGGAAAAATTAGGAAGTGTTTTCCATACCATGGGAAACTAATCGCATTAAATGCAGGTTTCTTCCGAAGTTGTTCCTTGCACGCTCCTTCGCTTACAGGCTATACTTATACCGTACAGGGACAAGTATAGCTATTCACCTAGTTCGGACAATCATTATACATGTCAACGCTTACCCTCCAGGAACAACTCCTTGATGCAGCGGAACTGCTGCAACAGGCAAAGCAAATTGTAGCGCTGACGGGTGCCGGCATCAGCACCGAATCGGGCATTCCCGATTTTCGCAGCCCCGGCTCAATCTGGCAGCTTCAACCACCCGTTGGCTATCGCGATTTTATCAATAAACCTGAGGCGCGCCAGCAGTACTGGCATACACGCAGCCATCTTTCTCCTCGGGTAAAAGAGGCGCGCCCCAATGCGGCCCATCGCGCTCTAGCTGATTTAGAACGTAGAGGATTATTGCTCGGTGTCATCACGCAGAATTTTGATGGCCTGCACCAGGATGCAGGCAACAGCGCGGAGCGCGTCATCGAACTACATGGTACCTCGCGAGCTGCAGCCTGCACTATCTGCGGTGCACGCTCCTCCATTACTGAACTGCAGGAACGCATCGATGCAGGTGAGGTTGATCCACTTTGCCCTGCCTGTGGCGGCTTTCTCAAAGCAGCAACAATCTTGTTCGGTCAGCGCGTGCCAGAGATGGAACTCACTCGTGCCAAAGAACTGGCCGCGGCATGTGACCTGTTTCTAGTCGTCGGCTCATCCCTCAAGGTTATGCCAGCTGCTATGCTGCCGCGCCTGGCTCTGAACCGCAATGTGCCTTTGATTATTATCAACCTGCAACCGACATCCCTAGACTCGTCCGCGGACGTGGCGATCGCCGAAAAAGCAGGGCTCGCCCTACCGAAATTGGTAGAGTTACTATGAACTGAACGGCCTGCAACGATGCTCATGCAGCGCTCCTTAACGCCAGTTGCTGCTTCTTTTCCCCTGCACGAATTGGCACCACAAGGCGGTTCTCTATGGGGGCTAGAGGGCAAATCCAGCGGTCATTGTAGGCACACGATGGATTGTAGGCGTAGTTGAAATCGAGTATGATACGGCTCTTATCTCTTTCACCTGGAGCCGTCAGGAAATCGCTCCCTTTAATAGTATCAAAGAGGTAGCGCCCTCCACCATAACTCTCCACAGGACAGGTCGCATCTCGGAACGGAAGGAACAGACCACCTCCGTATACTTCGAGCCAATAGATTGAGAGCGAAACCGCCTCTCCTTCAACAACGAAATGCATACGCCCTACAGTGGTCATCGCCATAGATTCATCACCATTCATTGCTACACTTAAACGGATAGGTTCAACGTTCGTATCAATATCGACGATAAAGCGCATTTCCGCGTTATATGCAAAGTAAGGTAACCCCTGGAATGTACTGCGCTGCGCATCATCCAGGGCAGATTGTGGATGATGCGCGAACAAATCATCCCTGACCGCACGGAAACGCTCCCAGGCAGCGACGGGATCCGCGCCTGATAGGATTGCCTGGTTCCTCTCTCGATACATAGCGGCGACACGAATGCGGTAATCGTAAAGGTCGAGGTAGTCCGACATAATAGTAGAGCTCCTGTAATAGAAGTACGGTGGTAGGCGCGCAGAGTCTCCTACAGTTGATATGAGTAGACATATACGCTATTCCGTTGACATGTACAAACAAAGACCGTTATACTGCGAACGGTGCTTAAATATGTACCTCACCCATATTACATCACGAGGCTGTTATTGTGTTAAGCGAGTATATCATTTCTCAAGGAAAACGCATTGGTAACTACCATATAGGTGCTGAAATTAGTAGCAGCCCAACCAGTAGCATCTTCCTGGCCGAACATTCACTCCGTGTACAACACAGTCTTGTCATCAAACTCTTCCACAGAGAGCAGGTATCCAAACAGAAACGCGAATTATTCCTTCAAGAAGTCCAGCTTCTGAAAAAGATCAAGCACGCACATATTCTTCCCATACTCGATGCCGGCATCTTCGAGAATGTACCATACTATGTCACACCCTATGCTACAAAAGGCTCCCTGCGTAATCTCCTTGACTCACAATCTTCCCAGCTACTCCCCATTCAGGAATCGCTCGCTATCCTTCGTATGGTAGGACAAGTTCTGCAATATACTCATCAGATGAATATTCTCCACGGAAATCTCAAACCCGAGAACATTCTCTTTAGTGATACGGGAGATGTGCTCCTGACTGATTTTAGTGTCGTGTCCCTACAAGATACCTTCGATACAGAACATGATCACAATAGCAGTAGCTTTCCATATATGGCGCCTGAACAATTTCTTGGCCGGATGAATAAGGAAAGCGATCAATATGCTCTGGGGTGTATTGCCTACGAACTTCTGACCGGACAGGTTCCTTTTATCAACACAGACTACGCCGGGTTCAAGGAAAAACATACTGCGGAACAAGCTATCGCTCCTACGCAACACAATTTACTGTTGCCGTTCTCCTGCGAAGAGGTAATCCTCAAGGCTTTACAGAAAAAAAGCGATCATCGTTATCCCTCTACAAAGGACTTCGTTACAGCATTAAGTTCATCCACATCGGTTCAACCGCGAGGTGTCATACCTCCTCGACACGCCGCAAACATGGCAACTTCGCCTCCATGGCTTGTCACCAAAAAAAGGAACACAGAAACACAGCGCATCGATGAGCCTCAAGAAGAGCAGAAAGGTAGCGAACTCCTATCAAAAAGGGAAACTGCGCCTCTCGCCATCCCCATGATCCAAAGTCACCGGGAGGAAGATAACAAGGAAGATGACCAAGCGAAATCTCATGCAGATGAAGTAGGTCCAGACATACAAGCATCGAGCTTATTCCAACCTGGCGGATCACATCCACAACAAGAGACACCAGTCGCACACTCTTCAGCAGGACCAGGAGCTACATTACTCACAGATACCACCGATAAAGTCGCCAGCATTGTAGCACCAATGTCCCATAGCAATCTTGTAAGACATGCTCCTGCGGGAAACAAGCGAGTCTGGGGACTTGCCTGGGCCATAGCACTGGGATTGTTAGTAGTTCTATTAGTTATCACTTCCAGCCTCTTGTTCTTTAAATTACCATCTACCTACTCACCACAATCCCGCCCCACTGCTATTTCGCACAAACATATACCTACTGCTTCGCCAACTCCAACTCATATGTTGACACCAACTGCAACATCGACCCCCACACCTGAACCTACACCCGTCTCAAAGGCAGCACCCACTGCGATATCCTCACCTACTGCAACTCCAACACCCATACCCTTTTCGGTGCTGAACGTGACGCCATCAAGTTTCCAGTTAAGCCAAGATTGTTTGAAACAAGGGAGCCATTATACCTGCACGGCCACCTTGCTGTTATCACAAAATTATCAGGGCAGCCTGCAATGGTCCGCCTCGGGCAGCGGTGCCAATACCAATTTCAGCCCTCCAGAAGGTATACTATCTCCAGGACAGCAACAAACGGTCACTATCTTTTTACCCAGGGCCTGTCCGCTTGCAGGCTCAATCTCTTTCTCGACAAACAACAGTGTGACCACGATTCCCTGGAGTTGTTAAAGGAAACGGAAAAATGACGACGAGTTCGCATTCACCAGGCGACGAAGAAAACGCTCTATCTCAACCTCCTCTTAGTAGAACCGTACGCCTGGCATATGGACGTGAAGCAGTGCAATTCGGTGAACTGCACCTGCCTGGTAGTCCGGGCCTTTTCCCCACCGTCATCCTGATTCACGGTGGTTTCTGGCGCGCACCATTTAGTTATTCGCTGATGACAAGCATGGCTGAGGACCTTGCCAATCGAGGCATCGCTGCCTGGAACATTGAGTACCGGCGCGTGGGCGATACAAATGGAGGCTGGCCAACCACGCTTTTAGATGTGGCGATGGCCGCGGACTACTTACAGACCATTGCCCCCGGCTATTCCCTGGATTTGCAGCGAGTCGTGTCGCTTGGTCACTCGGCCGGAGGACACCTGGCATTGTGGCTGGCCGCACGACCCCGTATAGCCCGAGATAGCGTTCTGGCGAACACCAGTGCGCCATTGGCACTGACCGGAGCTATCAGCCACGCCGGTGTAGTCGACCTGGAAATGGCGTGGAGACTCAACCTGGGAAGCGGTGCAGCTCAGGAGCTACTCGGTGGCAGTTTCAACGATGTCCCCGAACGCTACGCAGCCGCTTCTCCCGCGGCTCTACTCCCACTGGGAATCCCCCAGGTACTGATTCACGGGACTGAAGACGACAGGGTTCCCTTTGAGGTGAGCGAGGTATATACTCAGGCGGCAAGAGCTGCAGGTGACCCGGTAACGCTTATAGAGTTGAAAGGTGCTGATCATTTCGTGCTGATCAACACCTACTCAGATGCCTGGGTCAGGACAGTTGAGGCTTTACAGCAATTACTACACCTGGCCTGATCAGCAGGGCGAATTGCAAGCGGGCATACTATGTGTTCTGACACAAGCTGGCTATTTGACTGGTTTCGCGTAAAGTCCAGTTTGAGAGGCCAGAACATCATACGTCTTCCCATCGGCCCGCAAAAAGGTACCACTGCCGTAGGCTGCCTCTACCACCGGAGATACCCATGCCTGCTCCTGCACTGTCTTGAAGAAATTATCATCTCCACCATTGAGCGGGATGACGGTGGGAAGATTACTCCTCTCAAGGTTGGGGTCTTCGTAGCGCCCTTCCATGCGCGTCAACTTATAACCAGAATGCAACCCGAGGATGTTTAGCCATGTAGGAAATTTGATGATATCTCCCTCTAACCGCCAGTCATCACCCTTCACAAGGTAAGTTTGATCTGAGGTCTGATGCCCATTTTGATCATAGAGTATTAATTCGACGCTCATAAGGTGATTAGCGTTCGCTACCGGCGTGGCATGAACGCGAGCAACTTTGATATCACTTGTAAGACCAAGGTAGGTTTGTACCAACAGGGTCAACCAGAGCAGCGAGAGTGCCAAAAGCACGAGAACGAGGCCAAGTATACCTCGCCCGATTGGCAAGCGGCGGCGATATCTATGGTGCCGGCCAAACTTCCTTGCATCCTCTTCATCTTCATCACCCCAGTACCTCCCTGAACGCCGCCCACTTATCCCCATCGCCGTTGATATCAGGAGCCCAATTCCTAGCACAGCTAGTAGAAACAGGATTACCTGTGGCAAACCAACAACTACAGGAAAATTCATGGCAAATCCTTTGCCTTTCTGAAATTATGGCATTTCTTTAGCATATCTTAAGATTATGTCAATTTATCGCCATATCTCTTCTTTACACGTATTACTCAGCTTTTTAGTTTTAGCCGTGATACACCTGAGTGCGTCCGCTAATCGCGCACGTTTCCTATACAATATCTCCCTATCTTTTGTTTCATTTGTTTCACTTGTTTCACTTGTATCTCTTGCCAGGTTTTCGGAATTATAGCACAATGCGCCGTGTTTTAGAAAAGAAAGACGTTCATCGAAGGAGCAAGTTTCGCATGCCCCGACAATCTTCCTCTATCTTTGCAGTAAGCGGACCTGAAATACCTGCGCAGAGCAGGCCTCCCAGTAGTATACCTGCACGCATTTTTGCGAGTTGCCTGACCTCGGCACTCGTCGCTGTTCACTACACGAACTTCGGTCCGTTGATCCCCACTCTCATTACCGATATACACATCAATAGCGGCCAGGCTGGCCTATTCTCGACATTCCTATTTTTAGGCCTAGCCGTTATGTATATCCCGGCGGGCGTACTGGCAGATCGCTATGGTCAGCGCCCTGTACTCATTGGCTCTTCCATCATCCTGGTGCTTGGAGGCCTATTACTACCGCTCTTCCCCAACATTGTCTGGGTACTCGCATGTCGTTTCATAGTCGGTCTTGGTTCGGGAGCCGCTTTCGTAGCGGGAGCTGGAGTAGCCGCAAGCCTGGGTAGGCATTCATCACTGGGGCAAGGCCTGTATGGCGGATCTGTGCAGATTGGCTCAGCAATGGGACTCCTGGTTACTCCCTACCTCCTATCTCTCTTTGGTTGGCGTGGCTCTTTTCTCATCTGGGGCCTTCTGGGTATCTTATCGATCATCACCTGGCTCTTTGTGCGCGATGGGCATGTGAAACCAGAGACCAAAAACATTACCCTTAGAGCGGGAGTACGCTCCCCTTCGGTATGGACATTGGGGCTCTCGCACATGGGAACCTTCGGTCTTGGCAATGCAATCGCTGCATGGATCGCCGTATACCTGTCTTTTCAATACGGCCTACCACTGGCCCTGGCAGCCACACTCGGTTCCCTTGCATTATTGACCGGTATGTTCTTCAGGCCATTAGGAGGTATTTTGATCGCCCGTAACATCATTGGAGCTATTCCCCTCTTGCGCCTGGGCACAATACTGGGATGCGCCGGTGTAGGTCTGCTTGCCATCCCGCTCCACTATCCGCCACTCGCCATAATCGGCATGGCTTGTCTCGCTATTGGTAGCACGATACCTTACACCTCGGTGTTCAACGAAGCTGCGCAATTGCGCACAGTCAGCAAAGGCGTGGCACAGGGGCTGGTGAGTGTGATCTCAACCCCTACTGTGCTCCTGGGGC
>WNFX01007601.1_pt1 | contig 10152 bp, 8 predicted proteins | sample 5400111 | NCBI WGS metagenome assembly WNFX01 (sample SAMN13153363, study PRJNA577476) | soil metagenome | isolation source: 40 cm soil or saprolite under grassland replicate 1 | place: USA:California | collected 2016-06-15 | reverse complement strand
GTCGACCGCGACCCGGAGCCACTCCCGTTTGATGCGGCACGAGCCCAGGAGATTGCTGGTACCTACGCGAACGAGATGATGACCTTCACCATTGACACGGTTGGGGACAGGCTCAGGCTTGAGCTTCGGATCAAACCAGAGATCCGCGCGGCAGCCGAGAAAGCACCGCCCCCGGACCCCGCGCCGTGCGAGTTCGGTCTGCTGCCCGGCAACACAGACGAGTACATCATCACCAGCGGCGAATTCAAGGGGCATCGCGGCTTCTTCACCCGCGACCAGAGTGGCGCGGTCGTAGGAGTAGACCTCGCTGGCCGGTTATTCAGCCGGGTCCAATAGTCTCTGTCAGTACCGACTTTTCTCGCACAATGCTGGGATTTAGCGTGTATGAATGGTATGACCAGCATCTGTGAGGGCCGAGAGAGCTTGTGGTAACGCCTCCTTTTTCACCAGGACATAGTCCGTATCGTAGGTGGATATGGCAAAGATCCCCAGGTTCGCCTGCGCCAGAGGCATCGTGATAGAATTGAGAATGCCTGTCAACGAGAAGGGGATGGGGCCCTGGAGTTTGAAACAACGCCAGTCACGATCAGCGTCTACATCGGAGGGGACAGACTCCATCAGACACACGAGCGAGACTTCCTCCGAGGTGTTCGTCAGCGAGAAGAAGGAGTTGGGTGGGACCCATTCCGGCAAAGGAGTTCCTGGGGCGAACTGACAAACGGCAAACGTTTCAGGCAACAAAAAGAGCGTCAGCGGATGAATGGTCATACTTCTTGTCCTTTGCTCGTCTCATCAAGAGGGACTCCTGTGTGAAGCAGATCCCAGCGATGTTGCTCCGCGTGTCAATGCAACCGAATGCGCATCACAAAAGATGTGCTTCTTATTCTACCTCAGAGCCCCCTTCGCGGACAAGCATGCGTCTCCTGAGGCTGGGTAAAAGAGGAGGTGGGATTTACCCGCTTTTCTGGGGACCCGAAATATTCGGGCGAACCCAACACTTGTGCAGAAGCAACCGGGCTGAGGGAGCGAAGCCGCAGAGGGAGACGGAAACTGAGGACGGATCAGTCAGACATCAATAAGGGGCATACGCTGAGAAGCAGAGGGCGAGGTCTTTGAACTTTTGTTCTATTATATCTAGAACATGTGTGCAAATAGTCGAGCGGAACCGACGGGTTTCGAGTCCTCTGTCACCAATTTTCTCCCTCTTCCTTGTTCCGTCTGGCAAGCTGTCTCTCAAGGTTCAACGCTTGCTGGCTCACGATGAAACCCCTGACGCCAGTCCTCCTGCGATGGGTGGCAAACGGCGGCCAGGGCCGAAACACCCGAACTATGCTCTTCCCGCTGAACACTGGCCGATGGTTCTTCATCGTGTGGTGGAGAACAACGAACCATTTCGTACAGTTGCACAGGAGTATGGTGTCTCTCATGAGACGATCCGTCGCCTCATCCTTCATGCTCAGCCGCGTGGACAGCCAGATGCGTAACGGGAGGCAAGCTGGTCGGCGCTCCTCAGAGCAGCAGGCTCTCTTGCTTGTCTCCATGCAGGGGAGCGACTGCTCCCCTGCTCAGGCTGCCACCGTGGTGCCGTCACGTCTGTTTGCCAAGTTCCGCAAGCCACATGATGGTCATCCCAAGCGTGGGTCGGCTCCCAGGAGCGGAAGGCTGCCTGCCAACTCCTTTCAACGCTCTGACGGTCTCCTCTTGCAGCAGGTCCTCCTTAGAGCAGGCGTCGGGAGGCTGTCCTGCCTGCTTTCCTTGCCTCTTGCTTTTGGACCGCCTGCACCCACGAGATGCGCAACGAGGTCTTAGTGGCTAGCGAACACGGGTAGAAATGTGCCTCCTTACAAGGGAAGAAAGAAACATTCCCATGATGTAAGGAGGACTCTTGAGTAGTATCGCCAATTCTCCGGTCAGTATCCAGACCTCTTCGCAATCCGTTCCCTCAACACCCTGCTGGTTGGGCGAAGTGACCGTGATCGCTCACTTCTTGAAACACCAGGGCGTGCTTGCAGCCATAGAAGAGCAGGTGCGCTTTGCCCGCCGCCGCTTTGGGCACTATGACCTCATCGATTTTGTAGCTGTGCTGCTGGGGTATGCCATCAGCGGCGAACGCACGCTGGAAACGTTCTATGAGCGCCTGCAGCCTTTCGCCAACGCCTACATGGCTCTGTTCGGACGCCAACGCCTGCCTCACCGCTCGACACTCTCCCGCTTTCTGGCGGCGCTCGACCAGGCCACGGTCGAGGCTCTGCGCACGCTCTTTCTGCAAGATCTCCTGGCTCGCCCGCTGGTGAAAGAGGAGCAGCCTGGTGGGTTGTGGGATCGCCAAGGAACACACTACCTGGTCTTCGATGTGGATGGCACGCGACAAGCCGCCCGCCAACGAGCTTTGCCATGCACGCCTGATCTGCCGCCCGTGCAACGCCGGTTGCAGGAGGTCTGCGCTCCCGGCTATCTTGGGCGCAAACGGGGCGAAGTGGTCCGAACGCGCACCACCGTGCTGCAAGCCCATACCCACGAGTGGATGGGCACGTTTTCGGGGGCAGGCAACGGCGACTACCGCGGGGAGCTGCGGCGGGCTGTACAGGTGATCAGTGCGTATGTCAAAGCCCGATCTTTTCCACTCAGCCAAGCTGTGATGCGTCTGGGTGGCCAATATGGCAATGGGGCCATTGTCGCCGATCTGGCTGGACTGGCCTACGTCATGCGAGGCAAGGACTACAAGCTCCTCGATTTACCCCAGGTCCAGGCCCGTCTGGCCTTGCCACCTGACCAGCAGCCGACCCATCCCGAAACGGGAACCTGTCGCGCTCTCTTTGACTGCCCTGATCTGCTTGTGACCCCGACCGGACCGCGCAGACGGGTCATCGTCGCCACGCAGCAGGCTCCCGAGACCTGCGCGAAGATCGGCACGACGCGTGGCGAGGTGGTCTACGAGCTGTTCTACACAGCCTTGCCTGTGGGTGCGTTCACCCCTGCCGATGTGGTGGAGCTCTACCTGCACCGGGGAGCATTCGAGACGCTTCTCTCTGATGAGGATCAGGAGCAAGATCCTGACCGCTGGTGTTCGCACATGGCCTGCGGTCAGGAGTGTTGGCAGATCCTCTCGCAATGGGTCTGGAACCTGCGCCTGGAACTTGGACATGCTCTCCATCCCACTGCCATGCGCACCACCGAATTCGCGCCCGCCAGAAGCCCTGAGCCTGTTGCCCAGCCAGGCGACCCAGCACCGACAAACGTTTCCTACAAGCCGCCGGAGTGGGCCGTCTCGCGGATGGGATGCATTGCGGGTTCGCAATTCACTCCCCAACCAGATGGCACCTTACGCTGTCCTGCTGGTTTCCCCCTGTATCCCCAGGAACGACGACCAGAACACGATGGCAGTCTGCGCATTGTCTATGCCGCCCGCATCGGTCATTGTCGTCCCTGTCCGCTGCGCGAGGACTGCCAGGGCTATGGCGCTGCTACCAAGAAACCGCGCCGCGTCAGTGCCGTTCTCTGGCCAGTCGGCCAAGCCGCTTGCTCTCCTTCTCCACCGTCTCCAAGGCTTCCTTCTCATCCCATCCTGTGGGGAGACTGGGAGCGGCGCTCCCATCGGCGGGGGTTGGTGAAGCTCCTTCGTCACCAGTGTGTCGATGTCCGACTGGCTGAACCATCCCCGCCGACTCTCTCGCCACCAATGCGCCCGCTTTCCCGTGCACGGCGGGCACATTGGCGACTCTCCTGGACAGAGCGTCTGGCTCGCAATGCCGCAGCGTCTACCTCGCCTTCCGTCTCGATCACCCTTTTTGGGATACCAGAAGCCTTTGCTGAAGCGATTGGCCTGCAGGCACTCTGACGCCACATCCGAACCGTCGTGCCTTTCTGGTTCCTTTCTCGGTGAGGATCTCCTGTCCGAGGAGGTCGTCGTGCTCTCTTTTTCCACTCTATCTGCTTCCTTCGCATCATATGCTTGCTATGCTTCTCTTGCCCCCCACCTGGCAGTGCCTCCCAGTGAAGCAAGCTGAAGGAGTTTGGACGGACTGTGACCACTCCTCTTCAAGCTAGCCAACTGGGCTGTTTCGTCGGCTCCCCCCATCTCGTTGCGCATCTCGTGGGCATTTCGCACCAAGTGTTCCTGGTTAAGTGTTCCTGTAGTATTAGATAGCCACTCCAAACAGGCTAGCGATGAATGTCGCTTGCTTCAAGCTGTCTCTTCTTTCTACGCCACGAATCTGACCTTTCCGGAGCATGTTCATCATTTCATACCCTTGCAAGGTCCGCCATGCGGTCTCGAACGAAAAGAAGCCCATCCCGAGCTTGACCAACCGTTTGATGAAGCGATGGTCTTGTTCCACGAGGTTGTTGCGGTATTTACTCTGTCGTAGTTCGCACGAGGTTGGCATAAGCTCTTCTGCTTCCAGTTCCTTGAATGCTTTTGGATAGGCCGGATTTTTATCAACCGTGATGACGCGAGGTGTACTGACATGTGTCGCGGCAATCGCTTTTGAGAAGAAGCATTTGGCCGAGTGACGCATTTCTTGTGGGGCCGAGCAAAAATTCCAAAGTGCTTCCCTGAGAATCCACGGCACGATACAGATACATCCAGCCCTTTTTCACTTTGATGTACGTCTCGTCAACGCGCCACGAATCGTTCGTGGTTTTGAGATGGGATCGGCATCGCTTCTCCAGTTCTGGTGCGTCGTGTTGCACGAGAGCGGCAGATCGTGGTGTGATCGACGTGCAAGCCTCGCTCGAGCATCATCTCCTCCAGGTCGCGGTAGCTAAGCGGATACCGCAGATACCAGCGGATACACAGCAAAATAATCTCGGCCTGGAAGTGACGCCATTTGAATGCGATGGAGGTATGCATGAAATCGGTTCCTCTCAGTTCTCAGAATACCGTCGAGTTTACCGCATCCTTGCCTTTTTCGCAACAGAGCCGTTGAAACTGTACCACTGGTCTCCTTCCAAAGAACAGACCTTTTATTTAATTGGTCAAATTACACCATGTAAGGAGTTAGTCACAGAACATGTTCTAAGTAGCGGGGACATCCCCACTTCTTAGAACATGTTCTGTGGCGTGCACGAACGTTGCTATGGGTTCTTGAGCTGCATCAGGCCCACACAGTTCTGGCCGGGGTCGATGAACCAGGTCATCCAGGCAAAGCCAATATCAGCAATGCCGTCATCGGTCTGTAACCCTGGCAGGTCGTAGTCTTCGATCTTCACGCCTCGCCGACGTAGTTCGCTGACCTCGGCCCGCACGTCGGCGACGCGGAAGGCAGCTTGCGTCTGCTCGTCCTTGGTCCCCACACTGCTCTTCGTGACAACTAAATGGGTGTCACCGCCACATTGAAACGTCACTCCACCTGGGGTCTCACTGAGCACCGGCAAGCCAATTTTGTCTGCATAGAAGTCTTTGGCAGCCGCCAGGTCCATTGCTAGCAGCACCACGTCGATTGGAAAGTTGCTGAGCATCGTGTTTTCTCCTTCTCATAGAGTTGGTGGTCATCGACTTTCCTCACATCCTCTTACGAACTCACCCGCTGTATCTCTTGGAGTGACCAGGGAGAAGGCGAAGAAGCCTCTCCTTCCAGAGATGAGCGAACAGGACCATCAAAGACATGCGTCACTCTTTGCCTGCTCATCATATCACACCACTCCCCTCACCAAACGGGTTCGAGAACCCAGTTCTTCGACACTTCACCAGTGTGTCCTCCTGCTTTCAGGCCTATTCAAACTGAGCCAAAGAGAGGAGATTGCCTTCGCTATCTTTAAACCAGGCTCCTTTGTTTGGCCCGATCGTCGCGATACTGTTGATGGTCGAAAGCGCGGGCAAATCGTACTCTTCAAAGACGACCCCACGGGCTTTGAGAGCGGCTACTTCCGACTCGACATCCTCAACCAGCCACATCGCCTGGGTGTGGGTCCCGCTGGCCTTACCTTGAGAGGGGAATACAGAGAATCTCGTGTCTCTGCCACAGCGGTACCAAAGACCTCCTGGTAATTCGCTCTCGGGGATCAACCCCAACTTTTCGGCATAGAAGCGCCTGGCTCGTTCCAGGTCAGTTGCTGGTAGTGTTGCATACATGTGAAGATCTGTTAACATGTTCATTCCTTTCCTCATGTCAGAACTGTAGGCAAGGCAGGCTTGCCCACCTCAACTATACAAACTCGAAAACTACAGGTGATGTTCCGGTCTGAATGTCGAACTTCTTCAAAACGTGTTGACTGTGTACTGGGTCCAAATCCCAGTATCCATACCACAATCACAGTTGAAAGTGTAATCGAACTACTTCGGTTTAACAGTGGGGAAAATACGACAATTTGAGAAAGGGAGGTACGTATATTTTTGTGAGAGCAAGCAATACGTAGAGGAGATATCAAAGCGAGGGCTTCAGCAAGCCTTTTTCGACAACCCATGTCGCAATTTGTACGCGCGAGGTAAATCCCAGCCTGGACATGATTCTTTCAACATATTTCTCAATCGTACGTTCACTAAGAATCAGTTCATCTGCAATAGCGCGACTCGATTTTCCCTGGGCGATAAGCACTGCGACTTCGCGTTCGCGCTCGGTTAATCCTCCAAAGGTTTGCTTGGCAACATGGCGAGGTGAGGGTTGTGAAAGAGTTGGAAGCTGCATAGAGGCATTTCGCATGAACTCACCGCGTAATGCTTCATCCGCTACAGTGCTTGCCAGTTCCTGAATAATTGTGCGTGCCAGCGCAAAAGCCTCTTCCGCCTGTTCGCGACTGGCTTTAGTACGATAAAGTTTGCCCAGTGTAACGCATATACGCCAGAGTAAGGGCCGCTCCACTTTCCGTTGCGCCTCATCACGCGCGCTGCAAAGCAAAACCTCCGCTTCTTCGACTCTATTAAGCGCGATCAGAGCTTCACTGCGTAGATACCACAATCTCGGAATCACTTGACCATCCTCAACATTGGCAGAAGCCGAGATCAACCGATCAATGATCGTGAGAGCTTCGTCAGGGCGCGCTCGGACTAACTCCAGCTCCACGCGAGCACACCAGACAAGCCGTTGCGCTACTGTCTGGTAAGGTGTCTCTGGGCCGAACACATCGTCGAGCAGCGACCCTGCGCGTGCAAAGTCGTCCTGGGATATATATACCCTGGCAAGAAATGCCGTGGCAACCCGAATCAAATAAAGCGAACCAGATTCCTTCGCAAGTGTATGGGCCCGCTCGAGATGGTACTGGGCGTTGACCAAGTCCAGTAACTCAAGTGAAAGAATACCTAACAATAAATAGCCAGCGGCTATCCAAAGACCATGTTCAATCTCTATCGCAATTTTCAAGCCCATTTCCCCGCTGGATAAAGCGCGCCCGTACTCTCCCCGATAACCCAGGCAAAGTCCTAAAAATATCAGGATAAAGGCTTCGCTCGAACGCAAGCTCAACTGGTGTGCTAGCGCAAGCGCTTCCTCTCCATCTCGAATGCATTCTGATTCACTTGTAGCATGTAAAACTACTGTCGAGGCGAAATAATTGCCACCTCGCCCAGAGAAGAATATCAAGCTGGAGATCAACGCCTGGCGATCTTCGAGAGCACGCCAGAGAGCGATGGCTTGCTCATAATAGTTGGCGCTGGCGATAAGATTACCGCTCATTAAGCTTGCCACCCCTAGGAAGTCCAGGGTTTCTGCCAGTCCATGTTGATCGGAGCTTGCCTGGAATATGCACAAAGCTTCTCGATGGTATTCCAGACCTTTCAGAGGCTCCTCAAGATTCATAAGCCAGTTGCCTACTTGATTGAGTGTACGAGCCAATATCAATGGATCATGCATAATTCGCGCAAGCGCCAATGCACGGTGAAAGTAGTCCCCCGCCTGCACATAATCGAGTCTTGTCCAGAGATAGCCAAGATCGAGCATACTCTGCCATTCCATAGTCTGTTCATGGGTGTTTTGTGCCATCTCTAATACCCGCAGGTAATCATCGCGAGCGGCTGTGAAATCGCCAAGTACTTCATAGCATTGCCCGCGCGCACGGTACAACCCGGTCATCGAGGTCTGTGACAGTCGCTGCGCTGCTTCTACTGCATGTGTATAGTGTTCAATTGCAGCACGTGGAGCATACAAAGCCTGTGCCTTTTCACCCGCGAGTTGTGCATACACCAGCACTTTCGTCCATTCCTCCGCCATGTAATAATGATAGGCGAGGTCCCCCAGGTGGCTATCAAGCTCGTCAGCATAGATGCGCTCCATCGTCTGAGCTACTGAATGATGCAGTGATCTGCGCTCGCGTGCCAGTAGATCAGCGTACGCGGCTTGACGCGTCAGGGTGTGACGGAATGCCAAAACATCGTCAGACTCCTCCACAAGGAGTTGTGCTGTAATCAATTCCTTAATCAGGCGCACGAGGTCAACCTCATTGCCTCCCGTTAAATACTGCACCAAGGCAAAATCAAAGCGCCTACCGAGTACAGCCGCGAATGAAAGCACATTTCTCGCTTCCACACTCAAGTGATTGAAACGCTTCTGTACGGCAAGAAATGTGTTGCGTGGGAGATGTGGATGGTTGGGCAAGGATACACCCTGGGCAGTTCCCATTTCGCTCGACCTGCGTTCCCATTTCCCATCACCGTACACGATCTCGCCTGAGGCGACAAGAGATTTGAGCATCTCTTCGATGAAAAAAGGATTCCCCTCGGTGGATGTATAGATCGCAGCAACGAAATCTGTACTGACAGAGCGTGATAGACCAAATATAGTACGAATCATTACTTCCACTTCGTCGATAGTGAGATGGGAAAGTGCCAATTCAGTGGTGAGCCGTTCGCGATCCAACCCGGCAAGGAACTGTAGCAAGGCGGGATTACCCTCCTCGCTGCGGTATGTCAGCAAGAGCAGAATGGGATGGGTAGTTAGATGGCTAGCCAGATAAAGCAGAAACTCAAGACTGTTATCGTCACCCCAATGAATATCCTCGATGATTATGAGGAGAGGTTGAAGTGTTGATAGATGTGTAAAGAAGCGTAACAGAGTTTGGAAGAGTCTGCGTTTCTCTTGTTCTGGATCGAGAATAGAAAGAGGCGCATGTTCAGACAAATAGCCAGCGAATTCGGGGAGAAGTTTGACAAGTTCAGCAGCATTCGGACCCAGCAACTCGACCACTGCATCTGGGGAGTGCATAGCAAGGAAAGAACGCAACAAATCTAAAAAAGGAGCATATGGAAGAGCACGATCTGGCTCGAAGCAGCGTCCTTCAAGAATCAGTGCAGCTTGAGACTCAGTCTGATTACTAGATGAGCGGGCATACCTGATAATTTCAGCAACGAGTCGCGATTTGCCAATACCGGCCTCGCCGGTGATCAGCACTGTTTGCCCATGCTCACTATACGCCTGCTCCATGAACTGAACCAGCGTATCAAGTTGAGACCTGCGACCGATGAGCATAGGACATACAATCGATCGAGTAAACGGTACTGCCATCGTAATTGCCTTTTACCTGACGAAGCTGCTTACAGAGAATCACCTTCACAGCCAGAGATTCTTCCCCAACTATGTCTGAGCTGAATACGCACTCCAGTGCATAGTGGATTACACACCAGTTTAGCATATACTCAAGTATTCGTCGAGAAAGATACCTCTACCATCAAATGCCTTATACCAACAGTGTGGTGACTACTTGGCACATCCGTTCACGAATCAGATGGATGTGCTCTTGATTGCTTCATGTTTCTCGGAGCTGTGGCGTGCACAGATCAAAGAAGACAAGAGCCTTTCTCGTCTCTACCTGGATTATGCGGAGCATACGCTGTTCATCTTCTCATTTGGCGGAAGTTGACTGGAAGGAGGGTGCTTTCAAGCACGACAAGAACATGGTGACGCTTGGAACGCTCTCTCTCAAGGTATTACTGCTTCCCTGCTGTGAAGCTCAAGCCACTCTTCGGAATTCGTGGTGTAACCCTGTACTGGTTACGTGCGCCGTGTCACGCACGAGGAGAGAGCCTCCGCAGTCGGCTAGGACTTGAGGAGGGTTCTAGGAACACCGGCTCACCTGATTCCGAAAGGAAGAGGGAACAGCAGCATGCCGTGAAGTGCGCCCAAAGAGGCGTCTGATCTTCTGTCGTGCGAGAGCACGACCTCACTCAGGCGAGGTGAGTAACGCAGCCCCTTACTTCCAGCCGAAAGGTGTGGGGGGACTGTA
>WNFX01009447.1_pt1 | contig 10158 bp, 7 predicted proteins | sample 5400111 | NCBI WGS metagenome assembly WNFX01 (sample SAMN13153363, study PRJNA577476) | soil metagenome | isolation source: 40 cm soil or saprolite under grassland replicate 1 | place: USA:California | collected 2016-06-15 | reverse complement strand
TTCTTTCGTCGCCTCCCTGGGCATATTCGCACTCATGAGAATGAGGTCATATATTTCCAGGCCATTCATATCAGGAAGACGATAGTCAAGCAGAAGGAGATTTGGTTTCAGACTGCGGACTATCTCTAAGGATTGCTCCCCATGTGTGGCAAGCAGTGCTTGATAAGGCGTTTCCATCAAAAGAGCATTCACCACGAATGCGCCAACATCCTCGTCATCCTCAACCACTAAAATGGTTTTCACAGGGGTGGAGGCTTCCTCTGCAGAGGACTTTTGGTCTCCAGACATTTTCATTCTCCAACTATATATAGTCATGACTTGATACGAAAGTTATGATCCAAACATTACGTGCTCATCCATAACCTGTTACGTCATGGATGAGCATTTCATTTCACCTTTCCTGGAACTTAGGATAGCCCTAATGTTTTGCCGTCAACTATGTTAAAATAGCTGTATTGATTATCCTACACCAGCGTATAGAGCGAATAGCCAGGACGAAAGGGGCCAGTATGGATTTCTCCCTGACAGACGAACAAAAAATGATTCAGCAGACTGTACGTCGTTTCGTTGAACGTGAGCTTATGCCCCTCGAGAACGAGGTCTTGCAATCAGAGGGCAAATACCCGACCGGTGTTGAGCCGGAGCTGTACCACGCGCTTCAGACGAAGGCGAAGGAATTGGGGTTCTGGGGCATCAACACGCCTGAGGAATATGGCGGAGCCAACCTGGGGGCGGTAATGAGTGCCCTGATAGCCATGGAGATGGGCCGCACGCTCGTCCCTTTTACCTTTGGTGGGAATGCCGACAATATCCTCTACCATGGCAATGAGCGGCAGAAAGCCGAGTATCTCATCCCCACTATCGAGGGAACCCGTAAGTCTTGCTTTGCCCTCACCGAGCCAGGAGCGGGCTCTGATCCTTCGGCCATTCGCACCACAGCCGTCAAAGATGGCGATCACTGGGTTATCAATGGGCAGAAAGTTTTTATCACAGGTGGCAACGAGGCTGACTTTACCATGGTCTTCGCCGTCACGGACCGCACCAAACCGCCGCAGAATGGGGGCGTGACCTGCTTCCTGGTAGATCGCTCCATGGGTTGGACATCGCGTCCGGTACCTACCATGGGCGGCTGGTCACCCGCGGAACTTTTCTTCGAGAACGTGCGTGTCCCGGAAGATCACATCCTGGGAGAGGTGGGACACGGTTTCTCGCTGGGCATGCAGTGGATCGGTCAGGGGCGGTGGATAATCGCCTCGCGCTGCGTAGGAACTGCGGAGCGTTTGCTACAAATGGCGGTGGACTATTCCAAACAGCGGGTTACCTTTGGTCAACCCATCGCTGATCGCCAGGCTATCCAGTGGATGCTTGCCGACTCCGCGATGGAAATTCAGGCTACTAAGTGGCTGGCATTTCATGCCGCCTGGAAAGCCGATCAGGGGCTGGATAACCGGCACGAGGCCAGCATGGCCAAGCTCTACGGCTCGAATATGGCCAATCGCGTAGTAGATCGTGTGATGCAGATTCATGGCGGTATGGGTTACACACGCGAGATGCCTATCGAACGCTGGTACCGCGATCTGCGGGTGACGCGTATTTACGAGGGCACGGACGAAATTCAACATTTCATCATTGCCAGGAATTTACTGAAGGGATACGTCAAGATAGGCGCGTGGGACTAGGGTTTACTGTCCGCTGATGTACACCAATGTAAACTCATGTCAATGGTTTTGGGTGTCAATTTGGGTGTCAGACACTTACAAGGAAACACCCTAGCTTAAAGTGTTGGGTAAGACAGGCTTGGGTGTTTTATGGTTAGTTGAGCGGCCATATTATTCTTTATGGCTTGCCGTAAGCGAAAACAGGATACGGCTTTGTTCGTTATTACACAACATTTACTATGGCATCGTAGTTTTCACACATGTAAATTATCACCTTGTACCTAAAGCGTTGAAATCATATTGCTTAACCTCATACTTTACATATGAGTTGTTGATATTATAGGTAAATGTCTTTACTATGAGCGGCAGGCGGCTTCTGAATTCTGTAAAATTGTTTAATCCTAAAGCATGAAAAACTCTGGTTCCATAATCAACCCGTTCAGACTTCTTGAGGTAGTCAGGAAAATGACGAAAGTATAAGCTGCTCCAGGGTTTCCATAAGGGGTTGTTGTAAGGCTTGTCATCATCAGTCAATTGTGCTCGTAAGAATAAAAAGAAATCAGTCTCAGTAAATAGTCTCAAGGGTACATATTCTGCAAGGCTTCCACTTGTATGTCTCTCATCTAAGATATCAGCGAAAAGACAGGTACGATTTAACTTCAAACGCTCATTTCGGTATTCGTTAATCGTTACCACATGCTGAGAAAGATGATAAAACGGCACATATTCTGCATCTTTAAAGTTTTTTACTCTTGCAAACAGTTCATCTTTCAGGAGAAGTTGTAATAGCTCCCACTTTTCCTCTCTAATCAAACAGGCAAAAAATATCACAAATAACTCATATCCAATGAACTTAGGCACGTCCAATTGAAAAGAACTGTGATGGTTGATAGAGCTTATTGGAAAAGTATACAAGCTAAGAATATCGCCAAAGCTTTTATATATGGCAAGAGCAGCTTTTTCCTCATCCATTTCTGCAACCTGGGCTGCCAGTTTGCAAAATTCAATAATCATCCCGTCAAGCTTATTTATTGCCTGATAAACATCTTCATCCCATAAATTAGCATCTTTATTTAAAAACTCAGGTATATTATCGATGATAGGTTTTATAACCTCCTCATCCATATACTTTTTAACAAGAGATGGTATGTTTGAAAGACCTTTGTCAATAGAATTTATAACCTGCTCCATTCTGGATAGTGGTTTAGCGCGTGGTATTTCTATTCGGGTTAGGATTGATTTCAAGTCAGACTTCAGAATGCCTACCAGCTTTTTTCGTTCTTCCAAGCGTTGATCCTGGGGCATCCCCTTAGGTATGCAGTAAGATCTGGTTCTTCTTATTCGCAAGTCAAAAGGTAATTGTTCGAGATCACAATAAGCTGTATTTGTGACCATGATAATTCGCTCATATGTCAATATGCACAGCGCATAACCTAGCTCAACAAGTACATTAGGATTAGGCGTTGCACGATCTCCATTTTCTTGAACACTCTTCTGATTAATGATTGATACGTCACAGACAAAGACCTGTGCTTTTGCAATTTTTTCAAAGATGGCTTTGGAAATATCAGGAGATCCAGCAATTCCTTTAGTATCACGATCCATTACGGGATCAACCCGAAGCTCATCATCTTTCTTGAGTTCTTTGATGGCTCTGTTTAGGGCATCTTCAATAAAGTTACGGTTCTCAGGAATATCAGATTGCCATGAGTAGAAAACGGTAATTTGCTCTTTTTCCACAATTTGCCTCTTAATCCTAACGGCGATAATAGATTTGTTGTGTAAGGAGAGTATTGTATCACGGCCTGTTTCTGTTGGCTAGCTATTAGGTAGTGTGGCTCTTTGAGCGGTTTGGCGTTTTTTGACCTGTGCCATTTTGTCTACTGGTGTCTCCCATTTTCGCTGGTTTTCTCTCGGTTATGCTGTCAGTTATGCTGTCAAATTTATAGGCAAGCAACTGCTTTCAATACGCTTTATGAGCAGGCCTATTAGGATAAGTTTAAATGATATAAGCATGTCATCAGGTTTCAAATGGCAAGCTGTTAACTGTCTAGAGTGTTTCGATGCTTTTTAAGCGGTTGAAGAAACGAACGGGGATAGAGGGTGAGCGGGTGTCTGCTCATAATTGTAGGTGATATATGGCGACAACGCAATTAGCAAGTGGGCGTAGTCCTCTCGATGTGCAGCGACAAATGGGGCATACGACTTTGACTATGACAAGCCTTTATGCATCACTTACGATACAGCAGTTACAAAAATCGCATGAGCAGCACTCGTCCTTAAGAGCTAAGAGTGATGCTAAAAATGAGGCTTTTGGTTCAGATTATTGGAATGAGTAGCGGCTATTCGAAGTGAGGGTACAGCTAACAGTAGCTCTATCCTCTTAGGCCAATCAGATATATTCTAAGCTCTCAGGTGCTTATCAAGATACGATATATCGTCACTTAGGGCCGATATTATCTGATGGCAGAAGGCTTTTCAAGTCTTTCAAAAAAGAAATTTTAGTACCAATGCTTGAGTCAAAGCTGATTAGGATTGTGAATCCAAACCATAACAACGTTGCAATAAAAGCATAGTCACGAATTGCCCCAGTAACCGCAAATGGAGTCTGTTGGAATATAATCAGAAATAATAAAGGGAACACAGCTATTAAGGACATCTTAGCGAATCTTAACAGGAAAAATAATAATAAGCGGGTATGACTTGGGCGGGTTAACTTTTCCGGTTCTAGCCTTTCTAGAGCATGCCAGTTACCATTTACAATAATAACGAGAGTAGAGATCATTATAATAATTAAATTATCATATGTATCTTCCATTGGTGTTAGTATCCACTTTTTTTTCTCTCTCAAAGAGGCAGCTGCGCATTTCATGGAATCTTTGAACCAATCATCTGTAGCAATATCCCCACTACGAAGATGGCGTGGTATATAATATTCAATGTATTTAGCAGCGTCTTCGATTTGAGAGAGAGCTTTTCGCTTAGTGCTTAAATCGCAGATATCAGGAGATAATGAAGGGGGTTTTCGTCGTTTGTAAGGAATGTTTTTCTCAATATATTCTCTAAGATTTTTCACTCGTATTTTAACCTCTTCCGCATTATCTATAGTTATATTTTTCGATTCTGATTCCGTTAACATATATAAATATGATATTATTGAAATTAAATTGTCAACCAATATGGATATGATATATTTCTTTCTATAATAATTTAATGTAAATGATGTGAAAATGAATAGTAAAAAAATCAGAAGTACACCTACTAAAACTATTGTTATACTCAAAGCTTCGCTAAATAATAATGGATAGAGAGAAATATTACCAGTAAAAAAACCGAGAACTAAGCTTAATGCTCCTGATAAAGACAATTGCATTGTTAAAATAAAATGTCTCTTAGAGTACCATTTCTCAGCTATTAATTGATGTTCAGCAATTTTCTTGTCGCAATTTAGATCAGTTCCGGATCGGATGAAGTTTTCAAATTTGAAAAAAGCATAATTAAGAGCAGGCAGACGAGATAAATTACCAACTACTTTCCTTTCAAGCCAATCGAGAGTTTTTCTTAACATAGCTACTTCTATAATCTCCTTATATGCTTTTATTGCACTTAATGCTTGCAATCTTTTTAAGCTTTATGATCAAATTGATTATAGAGTGAATGAAAATTTGAGTCAAGAATAATTTCAGCGTCGTCAAAGGTTCAGCCTTTATATGGTATATTAGGGAACGGACTTATGACTGTGGTATGCTGGTTACATAAGTCTTCTGAATGTATTCATCATCGAAAATTGAAAAAAGGTTAGGGGAAGTCATTTGATTTAGATCGTTGAAGTGATCAATTGTAGTTTTTCAGAACAGCTTAATACTCAGAATACGCAGTAGTTCCCGGGGATATGGATTGGCTCTAGAGGCTAATTTGAGAGGGATTTTAAAACGGCTAATTAACACGCAGTAGGTCGGGGGTTCGACTCCCTCGTCACCCACCTTCCACATACTCTCTACTGGCGCTACAGGCTGGTCTAACCAATTAAGCGGAGTTACAATACTAGAGTTTATACAGTAGTTTTCGCGTCACTTTTTGGATGTGAGACCTGCTGTCTTCCGTTTTGGGGAGAGACTTGCGGCTACTCTCTTGTCTCGTATTCGGTTCTCTTTCTGGGCTATGGTTGTTTTTGATAATCATGACCCGACTCATCCTCACATTAAGTGAGCCTGCTTGCTTCATGAGAGAGGGAAGAATTGTGAGACTTTATGGAGGGAGACGAGTTAGGTTTGCATGAAATCGGCGTTCAAATGTGCTTGCATATTGTCAGGCGTGACCACCGAAACCTGGCACACTTCCAGGAAGGGTAAAGGTAGCGAAGACGCTATATACCGCAAAGTAGCTCACTAGGGGTGTTTTGACCCATCAGGCATAATGGCGCCTTTAAGTGACTTGGCTTGCTTCTCCAGGTCGGCTCTGTCGAGGAGAGCTCCACTCAGGTCGGCTCCACCCAGATCGACACCTTTCAAGTAAGCTTCCCGCAGGTCAACTCCTGTTAGATTAGCTCTCTGCAAGTTGACATCTTTCAGGTCGGCCCCACTCAGGTCGGCTCCACTCAGGTTGGCTTCTTGCAGCTTGGCTCCACATAGTTGGGCATTCTCAAGGTGGATTCCCTGCAAGTCGGCTCTCTGCAGGTTGGCTATGTCCAATGTAACGATACACTTGTCGCCTTTATCGATGAGGCGAGATTCATGCAAGAAGAGGAGGACGCTGAATTTACGTATTGCATCTAATTGTTGGAGAACTGTCAGAGTCCGCACTCGTGCTATCTTTCGTACCTCCTCATATTCCGGTTTTACCTTACCTTCTGGTGTTAACTCACCCAAGTGCTTCTCAAGGAGGAGTTCCGACATTGTATCGATATACCCTTGTAGAGCCGCCTCCCTCTGATTATTGAGTGTCGTCTCTTGCTCACTCTTAGCCCGGCGTTCTGTGATTTTTTCCTCCCTACTCTTCTGGATTTGGTTGAGCCAAAATCCAGCAACGGCAAGGACTACTGGAATGATGAGGAGTTGCAGCCAATCCCAGAGCGTTTTCGTCAAGAAGCCTGTCCAGGCCCACCTCAATAGGTACCCGAAGGTGAGAAGCGCAAGCACTCCCACAACTAGTACGGTGATTGCAACGCCGATCAGAGGTGTTCTTCTTTTCTGCCACCATGAGCGAAGTCTTGCCACCATTGCACCTCCTCAGTTGCCACGTGCATAAGCGAAGCTTAAAGCCGAAGGAAACTTGCTCTGTCTGAGTATACCAAATGCAGCACAGCGGTGCATAGAGCGAAGCCCATTTTGCAATATATGACATGCAGCCCTAGAATAGGATCACAGGTGGCGTCTATACACGGCAGAGAACGCGAAGCCGCAATAAATCGAAGTTGGCCCTCCCGAACACAATCCGTTTCTGAAGCTTCAAGCAATTGACCTGCGCTTCCACCTGGCCATTGCTCCACAGGCTCGTAAACGCCATTTTGACTGCTGCATAATCGAGGCGAATCCCTTTCGCCATTTTTTTGAATTCAGGAAGGCCACTGTGTTCAGCTTGAGTCAGCCAAGTATCCAGATCCCCTCCTCGCTGCTCTGCCAACATCATCACAAATCCTTGTCCTAATTGATAGGCCATCTCCAGATCGGGATGGCCTTGACGGATTTGCTCAACGTACTTGCGCTGCTGCTCGTTAAGCCTCTCCTTCTGACTCACGATGAGCCAGGAAGCACGCGTAGGAGACATGCGACGCATGACGCGTGCTTTGGGAGGCAGATCAGCGGGAATTTCAATGGCGTGTGTGGAAGCATCAAACGTCAAAGTTTCCGCTGATCCAGCTTCTCCATGCTTTTTGCGAACACTGGCGAGAAAATTCCTGAGGAGAGACGTTGATCCTGAATATCCGCGGGTCTTGATCTCATCATAGATCTGGACACTGTTTCTACACCCTTGCTGCCAGCACTGGAAAATGTAGGGTTTGTATTGGTCCAGTATGCTGCCCCGCGGCTCTCTTTGGGAGGGAGCAATCTCAGGGAATTCCTCAGCTTGGAGAAAACGACGAACCACCTGACGGCACACTTTTAGCTGACGAGCAATGGCGCGAATACCCACCCCTTGCTTGGCGAGCGTTCGCACGTCTTCGTAGAGGGCGTTGCGCCTAGCCCGTCGTCCCTGCTTCTGTAATTGGGCAGAATTATCGCAAGCAGGTCGTGCGTAGGGGGTCGGAGGAATAGTTCGATAGTGTTTTTCAGTTGCCTCACGGGTGGGCGGTGCGGGAAGATCGCGGATTCGCGATCCTTTGATCCCTTGTGCGCGAGCAGGAATCGCGTCGGATCTGGCATCTTCTACTTCTGGTAAACAGGAGTGTCTCCGATCCATGAGATCCTTGATCCTCTCACGGAGATTTTTCAGCAAGTGGAACTTGTCTGCCACCTGCTGTGCCTGGGGAGCGCCTTTGCGGGCGGCGGCGGCGTAATCCCCTCCCCGATCACGGCTGACTATCTCGACTTCTGGATGAGTGCGAAGCCAAGCTTCCGCCGTTTCGGCTGTCCGATCTGGAAGTAATTCGATGGGCTTGCGCGATTGTAAATCAACGAGGATCGTCCCATAGGTCGCCCCTTTTTTCCAAGCCCAATCGTCTATGCCCAAAATGGACACGGATGCTGGAGGAGTGTAAACGCGGGCACGCATTCGGCGCAGAAGCGTTGGCCCTGAAACGTGCATCCCCAGTTTGGGCACCAATCGTTCTCCCAGTTCTCCACAGGTGGCAAAGCCAAGGGTCTGTAGGACTTCACTGAGGCGATTGGTCATGCGGGCATATGACTGCACCAAGTCAGGAAGCCGTTCGGTAAAGATCCGGCGCGGGCAAGCCTTTGTACTACAGACAAATTTGCGAACCGTTAATGCCAGTGTGACCAATCGCCCTGCACAGGGGACATCAGCCACTGTTCGCCCATACTTTCCGTGAATCCGTTCTGATGATTGTTGGCAAAGGGGACAGGAAGCGCTCTTGAGCGTACATGAAATCTGGAGGGTCGTTGCTGTATCTACCAGAGCACTCATTGATGCAGTCCTCCTCTCTTACAACCGCGTCTCCAATTGCATCAATGTGAATCTATCACAAAACTGAACTCCTGTCGAAGCAAGCGGACACACTTAATATGAGGATGAGCCGGGTGTTCATTAGCGTAAACACTATTGAACGCTTGTCCCTTCTCTTTTGGTGATATTTCATGTTATGATTATGGTCTAGATTAGTTGGTTTAGTTCATCTAGTCAACGATGACTAGAGAAAGATGTAGATTTTGTATGTCTCCTGATACCAAAATAGATGGTATTGCTGATGCCATTCGCCAACGTATTGTCAATGGCGACTTTGGTACGGCTGGTCGATTACCCTCACTGCGTCTGTTATCTGAGGAATATGGGACAACGCATGAGACGATGAATAAAGTCATTCAACGGCTTCAAGCCGAAGGGTTGCTTACTTCTCTTGGCCGTGCTGGTGTCTTCGTGAATAAGCCACGGACGCGCATTCCTGGCATTACTGCTCGTTTTGATCTCTACTTACAGCAGCAAGGGTTGACGCCGGAAGAAACCAATATTGATGAACCGTCTCTTACTCCTGCTCCCGCTGATGTAGCGCAAGCCATGGGTATTGCCGAAGGCACATCGGTGGTGAGGCGTTTTCGTCGTCAAGGAACAGTCTCTACACCTTACCGCCTGGCTGAAAACTTCTATCCTGTTGATTTGGCGGGTAGTTCGATCTTAGAGCAGATGCAAAAGGATGCTCGTCTTGATGTCTTGCAAGCCATAAAAGAAGCACATGGAAAAGTGATCAAACGGGTGCATGAGGAGGTGATCGGACGTTTGCCCACATCACGCGAGCAAGAGTTACTCAAGATTGTTCGTAACAGTCCGGTACTGGAAGTTCAACGTACCAACTATGCAGAGGATGACGATACCACGGTGATCATGTTCAATCGGATTATCTTCGTTGCCAGCTACTTTGTGCTTTCCTACGACTATACAACGCCACTGTGGTCGGGAAAGAAGTAGTACTGGCTCTTCATAGCTTGCCATTGGAGGAGATAGCGGTGCTATCCCCTCTTTATTTGCTCATTTTGTTCAGCTTCTCTTTTGAGAAACAGACTCATGACTCTCCCTGGCGTTTGAATATCTTTTAAGCGATAGCCTTTGCGCGCTCCACTGTGAACGCTTGCGATCTCCATAAAGCTGAGTGCTTCAAAAAGGGCTTGTCCTTCAGGTGTTGCTCCTATCCCGTACCAATTTTTGATAGCGTATTGTCTATTGAGACTGAGCGCCCATTTAATCGTCTGCTTGAGAAGAAATCTTCCTACCTCTTTGTCTCTGGTTGTATTTCCAGTAGGTTTGACGGTGGTGCTACTGACGTAGACAGAGATATGGGGGTCTGTCCACTGTTTTATCGATTTCGTTGGGATATCTCTCTCACGAATTT
>WNFX01012244.1_pt1 | contig 10159 bp, 8 predicted proteins | sample 5400111 | NCBI WGS metagenome assembly WNFX01 (sample SAMN13153363, study PRJNA577476) | soil metagenome | isolation source: 40 cm soil or saprolite under grassland replicate 1 | place: USA:California | collected 2016-06-15 | reverse complement strand
CCTACCTGGACGGCGGCTAGCGCGTGCCCGGCGGATCCCCGCCGCCGCGGGCCACGCGGCCCGCAGATCCGGCGGCACCGCCCGGGGGACCCGGCCCACCCGTCCGGAACCGCCCAACGGACTGCCTGCCCCGCCCGGGATGGCCGCGGACGCCCGCCAGTGACTGACACCCGAGGAAACAGGAAAAGGAGAAGGGACAACATGGCACAGGACGCACAACGGGTCGCCATCGTGACCGGCGCCGCCCGGGGCATCGGGGCCGCCACCGCGCGCCGGCTCGCCGCCGACGGGATGGCGGTCGCCGTGCTCGACCTGGACGCGGCCACCTGCGCCGGGACCGTGGACGCGATCACCGCCGCCGGCGGCCGCGCGTTCGCCGTCGGCGCGGACGTCAGCCAGGCCGACCAGGTGGAGGCCGCGGTCGGCAAGGTCGCCGCCGAGCTCGGCCCGCCGGCGGTCCTGGTTAACAACGCGGGCGTGATCCGCGACAACCTCCTCTTCAAGATGACCGAGAACGACTGGGACACGGTCCTGGGCGTGCACTTGCGCGGCGCGTTCCTCATGAGCCGGGCGGCGCAGAAGCACATGGTGGACCAGCGCTTCGGCCGGATCGTCAACCTGTCCTCCAGCTCCGCGCTGGGCAACCGCGGCCAGGTCAACTACTCCGCCGCCAAGGCCGGCCTGCAGGGGTTCACCAAGAGCCTCGCGGTCGAACTGGGCCAGTTCGGGATCACCGCCAACGCGGTTGCGCCCGGCTTCATCGTCACCGACATGACGGCCGCGACCGCGGCCAGGATCGGCGTGCCCTTCGACGACTTCCAGACCGCCGCCGCGGGCCAGATCCCGGTCCGCCGGGTCGGCCAGCCCGAGGACGTCGCGCACGTCATCTCGTTCCTGTGCAGCGAGGGGGCCGGGTTCGTGTCCGGCCAGGTGATCTACGTGGCGGGCGGTCCGCTGTGCTGACCGGTACCGGGAACGGGGGCCCGGCCGGCCCCGGCCCGGCGGACGGCGAGGACGAGCTGCGCCAGCGGGCACGCGACTTCCTGCTGGGCCACGACCCGGCCACGCTGCCCCGGCTCGACTTCCTGCGGGCCAGCTTCGACGACGGGCTGGCCTGGGTGCACTACCCGCCCGGCCTCGGCGGCCTGGGCCTGCCGCGCTCGCTCCAGTCGGTGGTCGACGCCGAGTTCGCCGCGGCCGGCGCGCCGGACAACGACCCGATCCGCAACACGATCGGCCTGGGCATGGCGGCTCCCACGATCCTGTCGTTCGGCACCGATGAGCAGAAAGCCCGCTGGCTGCGCCCGCTGTGGACCGGCGAGGAGATCTGGTGCCAGCTGTTCAGCGAGCCGGGCGCCGGGTCCGACCTGGCCGGCCTGGCCACCCGGGCGATCAGGGACGACGCCGGCGGGGACTGGCGGGTGAGCGGGCAGAAGGTGTGGACCTCGCTGGCCCACCGGGCCCGCTGGGGGCTGCTGCTCGCGCGCACCGACCCGGACGTGCCCAAGCACGCCGGGCTCACCTACTTCGCCTGTGACATCACCGACCCCGGCGTCGAGGTGCGGCCGCTGCGGCAGATCACCGGCGAGGCCGAGTTCAACGAGGTGTTCCTGACCGACGTGATGGTCCGCGACGGCGACCGCATCGGCGAGGTCGGGGACGGCTGGCGGGTCGCCCAGGGCACGCTGATGAACGAGCGGGTCGCCATCGGCGGCGCCGCGCTGCCGCGCGAGGGCGGCATGGCCGGCATCGTCGCGGCCGCCTGGCGGGAGCACCCCGAGCTGCGCACGCCGGGGCTGCACGACCGGCTGATCCGGCTGTGGGCCGACGCCGAGATCGCCCGCCTGTCCGGCGAGCGGCTGCGCCAGCAGCTCGCGGCCGGGCAGCCCGGGCCCGAGGGCTCGGCCGCGAAGGTCGTCTTCGCCCGGCTGAACCAGGAGCTGTCCGCGCTCGAGCTCGAGCTGTCCGGCGCCGACGGGCTGCGCTACGACGACTGGAGCCTGCGCCGGCCGGAGGCCGTCAGCTTCCTCACCCGTGGCCCCGGCTACCGGTACCTGCGCGCCCGCGGGAACTCCATCGAGGGAGGCACCTCGGAGATCCTGCGGAACATCATCGCCGAGCGGGTGCTCGGCCTGCCCGCCGAGCCCCGCACGGACACCCGTGTGCCCTGGAAGGACCTGCCCCGATGACGACCACCGACTCCAGCCGGACCTCGGGGCGCATTCCGGACCTGCGCTACCAGGAGGCGGAAAACGACCTCCGGGCCGCGGTCCGCGACCTGTTCGACGACCGGTCCCCGTGGCCGTCGGTGCTGGCCAGGACCGAATCCGATGAGCCTAACGACGCTGCGCTCTGGCACTCGCTCGCCGCCGAGCTTGGCTGTGCCGGGCTGCTCATCCCCGAAAGCCATGGCGGGGCCGGTGCGACGTACCGGGAGGCGGCCGTCGTGGCCGAGGAAACCGGCCGGGCGGTTGCCCCCGTCCCCTATCTGGGTTCTGCCGTGGTGTGGCCACCGGGGTGCGGCTGGGTGCCGCGCAGCCGGGCGACCCGCCCGGCCAGGCCAGGCTGACCGGCACCGTGACCGGGGTGGCGGACGCGCTGCTCGCCGACGTGCTGCTGGTGCCCGCGGACGGGGTGCCGTTCGGCTTGTATGCGGTCGACGCCGGGGCGCCCGGTGTCAGCCGGGCGGCGGTGGTCTCGCTGGACGCCACCCGCCCGCTGGGCAACCTGGCCTTCGACGCCGCGCCCGCCCGGCCGGTGGCCACCGGCGAGGCGGCCGCCCAGGCGGTGGCGTCGGCGCTGGCCGCGGGGGCGGCCATGCTCGCGTCCGAGCAGCTCGGCGTCGCCGAGCGCTGCCTGGACATGACCGTGGCCTACGTCAAGGAACGGCGGCAGTTCGCCCGGCCGGTCGGGTCCTTCCAGGCGCTGAAGCACCGGCTCGCCGACGTGTGGGTGCAGGTGACGCAGGCACGGGCCGTTGCCAGGTACGCCGCCGCCTGCCTGGCCGCCGGCGATCCCGACACGCCGGTCGCGATCGCCCTGGCCAAGGCCGCCTGCGGCGACGCCGCGGTGCACGCCGCGGAGGAGTGCGTGCAGATGCACGGCGGTATCGGCTTCACCTGGGAGCACCCGGCGCACCTGCTGCTCAAGCGGGCCAAGAGCGGGTCGATGGCGTTCGGCCCCCCCGACCGCCACCGCGCCGCCCTGGCCCGCCTGGTCAACCTCCCCCCGGCGCCAGGCTGACGGGGTTCCTATCGCGTGCATGGCCCAGCGGGAGGCCAGCGACGGAGGGAGGCCGGATGGAGTCGGTGAACGGCGCGGGCGTGGTGGTGACCGGCTCGGGCAGCGGCATCGGTGCCGCGCTGGCCCGCCGGTTCGTGGCCGAGGGCGCCCGGGTGGTGGTCAACGACATCGACGCCGCCGCGGCCGCCGCGACCGCCACCGCCTGCGGGGCCACCGCCGTGCCCGGTGACGCCGCCACCGAGGGCGGGGTGGCCGCGCTGGTCGGCGTGGCCCGGGAGGTGCTGGGCGAGATCGACCTGTTCTGCGCGAACGCGGGGATCGCCCGGGCCGGCGGCGAGCAGGCCAGCGAGGCGGACTGGAGCGCCTCGTGGCAGGTCAACGTCATGGCGCACGTGCGGGCCGCGCGCCTGCTGCTCCCGGCCTGGCTGGAGCGCGGCAGCGGCCACCTGATCTGCACCGTGTCCGCGGCCGGGCTGCTCACGATGCTGGGCTCGGCACCCTACTCGGTCACCAAGCACGCGGCGCTGGGCTTCGCCGAGTGGCTGGCGGCGACCTACGCCCACCGGGGCATTACCGTGCAGGCGATCTGCCCGCAGGGGGTGTTGACCCCGATGATGGCCGGGGCCTCGGCCGCCGAGAGGCTGATCCTCACCGATTCCGCCATCACGCCGGAGGAGGTGGCGGACGCGGTGATGGCGGGGATCGCCGACGGGCGGTTCCTCATCCTGCCCCACCCGGAGGTCGCCGGGATGTACGCGGGCCGGGCCGGTGACCCCGACCGCTGGCTGCGTGGCATGAACAGGCTCCAACGCCGGCTCGAGGCAGCCTCCTGAGGCCTGGCCGTCGCTGTCGGTGTTTATGCGGGCGCTTCCGGTGGCCGCTGGGGCGTGCGGGGCGGATCTGGCTGGCCGGCACCGGCCTGACCTGTGGCAAGAGTGGGGCCCGGGGCCCCTAGCAGGGACAACTCCTGGCATGCTGTCGGGCATGGATCACGCTGGCACAGGGATGCTTCATCACATCGAGCTCTGGGTACCCGATCTGACCCGGGCCGAGGCCAGCTGGGGGTGGCTGCTCGGGAAACTGGGCTACCGCGTCTATCAGGAGTGGCCCGAGGGCAAGAGCTGGCGGGCGGGTGTCACCTACATCGTCATCGAGCAGTCACCGGACCGGGTCGCGGGCCGGCACGACCGCTGCCGGCCGGGGCTGAACCATCTCGCCTTCCATGTCGCATCCCGTGAGGAACTGGACGAACTCACCTTGCACGCGCCGGATCACGGCTGGCGGCTGCTCTACCCGGACCGCCACCCGTTCGCCGGGGGGGACGACCACTACGCCGCCTACCTGGAGAACCGGGAGGGCTACGAGGTCGAGCTGGTCGCGCCCCCGGCCTCCTGACGGCCGGGCTGGCAGGCGCGGGCTCCCGCCCCGTTCTGGCCCGGCCCTGCCCCGGTGATCGCTGGTGGGCCCGCACCCTCGCGGTGCGAGCCCAGGGCCATCACCGGCGGCCGGTCACCGGCACCCCCAGCCGCAGGTCCCGCGAGGACCTGCCCACCTCGACCGTGAAGGTGCCCGGCGGCCAGGCCCAGCCGCCCGCCACCGGATCCCAGACGGCGAAGGCCCGGGCCGGCACCGCGAGCACCACCTCCGCCCGCTCGCCGGGCGCCGCGCTCACCGCGGCGAAGGCCCCGAGCACCCGGGCCGGCCGGCCGGCCCCGGCCACCGGGCTGACGACGTAGGCCTGGACGATCTCGCGGCCGGGCCGTGACCCGGTGTTGCGGACCGCTACCCGGACCCGGACATCCTCGCCGGGCGGCGGGCCGGGCCCGTCCAGCGACGCGGACTCGTACGCCCACCGGGTGTAGCCGAGCCCATGGCCGAACGGGAACATCGGGGTGATGCCCGCCGCGTCGTAGCCGCGGTAGCCGATGAGCAGCCCCTCGGCGTAGTCGATGCGGCCGTCGCGGGGGACGGCGTGCAGGACCGGGGAGTCGGACTCGCGGGCGGGCAGGGTGACGGGCAGCCTGCCGCCCGGCTCCGCCCGGCCGAGCAGGACGTCGGCGAGCGCCTCGCCCATGGCCTGGCCGGGCAGCCAGGCGTAGATCACCGCCGCCACCTCATCCGCCCAGGGCATGAGCACCGGCATCCCGGCGTTCACTACGACCACGGTCCGGGGGTTCACCGCGGCCACCCTGGCTACCAGTTCGTCCTGCCGCCCGGGCAGGGCGAGGGTCTCCCGGTCGAAACCCTCGCTCTCGGCCGCCCCCGCCGAGCCCACGACCACCACCGCGGCGGCGCTGTGGGCCGCCGCCCGCACCGCCTCCGCGATCATGGTGTCCTCGTCCTCGTCCGCCGCGATGCCAAGCGAGATCGCCAGGGGGGCGTCGATGCCGGCGGCGGGCCGGAAGTCGAGCCTGACCTCCGCCTCCTGGCCGGCCTGCAGGTCGACCGCGGCCCGGACCTCACCGGGACGTGTCATGGTCTGCACCGGGTCGGCCGGAACCGGGGTGACCGTGTCGGCGACCACCACGCCGTCCACGGTCAGCGTGAGATGGCCGACGCCGGCCACGCCGATCAGGTGCTGCCCGGTGACGTCGGCCCGGAACCTGGTGAGCAGCGCGATGGTCCCGTCCTCGCCCCAGCCCACGCCCGGCGGCAGGCCCTCGTCCCACCACGCGAGCTGGGTGGAGATCCGGTGCTCGTGGCGGATCAGTGTCCCGTCGCCGGCGCGGAACTCCAGCCGCAGCCCCGGCTCGCCGGTCAGCGGATCACTGATCGACCCGGCCACCGGTTCGGGCACCGTCGTCCAGGTGCGGCATCCCGGCGCCACCGCGACCGAGGCCCGGCCCGCCAGGGCGGCCGGCAGCGCCACCGCGGGGGTGGACACCGTGACCGGCGCGACGATCGCGCTGCCTCCGCCCTGGATCACCGGGTAGACCGCGTTGGGGCCGATCAGCGCGATGCTGCCGATGCGGCCGGCGTCGAAGGGAAGCACCGGCCCCTCGTTGCGGAGCAGGACGAAGGAGGCGGCCGCCACCCGGCGCACCAGCTGCGGGTCCATCAGCACGGCACGGTCCCTGGCCGGCGCCGCGCCGCCGTCGGGGACCGGGCCGCCGTCGGGGACCGGGCCGCCGTCGGGGACCGGGCCGCCGTCGGGGACCGGGCCGCCGTCGGGGACGGGGCCGCCGTCGGGGACAGGCCTGCCTTCCGGGGCCGGGCTGCCGTTTCTGTCCGGCACCAGGCCGCCACTACCGGCAGCTGGACCGCCGGCAACCGCCGCCGTCTCCTGGCCGTCCGGCGCGGCGAGCGCGCCGACCCGCCGGGCCAGCCCCATGATCCGGGCGACCTTGTCGTCGATCACGGATTCGGGGATCACCCCATCCAGGACCGCCTGCACCAGGTCCGCCCCCCAGGGCCCGTCCGGGCCTGGCATGGCCAGGTCCAGCCCGGCCACCGCGGTCGCCACCGTGGTCCTGGCCGCGCTCCAGTCCGAGACGACCACGCCGTCGAACCCCCATTCGCCCTTGAGGATCTTCCTCAGCAGCCAGGGATGCGCGGTCGCGGGCGTGCCGTTGACCTTGTTGTAGGCGGCCATGACCAGCGCGGTGCCCGCTTCGGTGACGCAGGCCTCGAACGGCGCCAGGTACAGCTCGCGCAGCACCTGCTCGCTGACGGTCACGTCGTAGCTCCAGCGCTCGGTCTCGGAGTCGTTGCCGACGAAGTGCTTGGCCGTGGCCGCCACCCCGGCCGACTGCAGGCCGGTTATGAACGCGACGGCCATCCGGCCGGTCAGCACCGGATCCTCGGAGAAGCACTCGAACCCGCGGCCGCCCAGCGGCGTCCGCATGAGGTTGATGGTGGGCGCCAGCAGCACGTCCACGCCCTTGCCGCGGGCCTCCTCGCCCAGCGCGTGGGCGAGCTCGGTGATCAGCTTGGTGTCCCAGGTCGCACCGGCCGCGGACGGGCACGGGAGGCTGGTCGAGGGATGACGTTCATCCTTGGTGACGCCCCGGACCCCGGAAGGCCCGTCCGACACGATCATCGGCCGGAGGCCGACGGCGGGGGAGCCGTGGGTGCGCCAGTTGGCCGCACCGGTCAGCAGGCGCACCTTGTCCGGCACGGAGAGCGCGGCGAGCAGGGCCTGCTCGGCTGGCGCCGGGGTGCCGGACGCGGGCCGCGCGCCGTCAACGGTGCTGGTGGGGTGCTGGGTGGGGGCAGGGCCGGTGGTCATGGGCGGCCATACCCGGTCGTGTGGGCACCTGCCCGGCCGGTTGCCCGGCCGGGCAGGTTCAGCCCCGCATGCGCGGTACTCATGTGTGGAGTTGTCGTCCTTTCCGGGGACCGGTCGCGGTTACGAGGCCGGCTTGAGGTGCAGGACGACCTGCTCCAGATACGGGCTGTTCGGGATCGGCGTCATGTAGGCGTTGCCGTTCGTCGGCCAGCCGGTGTAGTTGCGCGTCGAGATCTCGCTCCAGGCGGCGCCGTACAGCAGCGGCGTCATCGGCACCTGGGCCGACATGATCTTCTGCAGGGAGGCGATGGCCGCCTTCTGGGTGGCCGGGTCGTTGGTCCCGGCGAACTGGGCCAGCGCGGCCTGGGCGGCCGGGTCCTTGAACCGGCCGTTGTCACCGGCGGCCGGCTTGCCGATCGGCGCCGAGAACGTGCTGTCGATCCAGTTCTCGTAGTAATAGAACGGGTTCGGGCCCTGGTTGCTCCAGTGGATCGTGGCGTCGAACGTCCCGTTGTTGAAGTCGGCCTGCCAGGCCGTGGGAGATCCGTTCCCGTCCACCTTCACGTTGAAGCCGAGCTTGTTGAGCTGGCTCGCGATGAGCTGGTCGTCGGTGTAGTAGTCGGAGTAGGCGATCGGGTCGGTGATCGAGAACGTGATCTGCTGGCCGTTCTTGGTCCACTTGCCGCCGACCTTGGTGTAGCCGTCCTTGGTCAGGATGCTGGCCACCTTGGCCGGGTCGCCGGTGGCCGGCAGATCGCCCTGCACCGACGGCTCGAGGAAGGCGTTGTCGATCGGCAGAAGCAGGCCGCCGGACGACGTCGCCGGGGCCTCATAGCCGGACTCGCCCTGGGTGGACAGCTGCTGCCGGTTGATGCCGTAGCCGATGGCCCGCCGCACGGCGGGGTCGCTCAGCGGCGCCTTGGTGACGTTGAACCACAGGGTGACCACGTTGTTGGCGGCGAAATAGGGCTGGCTGTCGAGCCAGGTGGTGTTGTCGTTGCTCTTGCTCAGGTAGTTCGAGCTGATGCCGGGCCCCAGGTTGCTGCCGGCCCAGTCGATCTGGCCGCTGGCGATCGGCGGCACCAGGTTGGCGTTGCTGCTGTAGAACGGGAAGTCCACGGCCGATACCTTGACCGCGCTCTTGTTCCAGTAGCTGGGGTTCTGCTTGAGCAGGAAGCCGTGCGAGGAGTAGGTCTGCAGCATGTACGGCCCGGAGCCGACCGGGTTGGCGTCGGTGTAGGTGACCGGGTTGCTGACCGAGCCCCAGACGTGCTGCGGCACGATGTAGACCTGCCCGATGAGGAACAGGTTGGCGAACTGCGCCGAGGAGAAGTTCAGCGTGACCGAGGTCGGGCTGGTCGCGGTCGCGCTTGTCACCAGCGGCGCGCTCGCGGTGTAGAGCGTCGGGTTCTTCTTGACCAGGTTGTAGGTGAAGGCGACGTCGCTCGCGGTGAACGGCTTGCCGTCGCTCCACTTCACGCCCGAGCGGATCGGGACGGTCAGCGTCTTGCCGCCGTTGGACCAGGTCGGCTGGCCGGAAGCCAGCATGGGCACCGGCTGCGAGGTGGGGTTCATCACGTTGAAGATGTAGAGCGGCTCGTAGATCAGCCCGGTCGCCTGGGCCGAGTAGCCGGTCGCGCTCTGCACGTAGGGGTTGAAGTTCTGACTCGGGGCGGTGACCGAGGTGCTCTCGATCACCAGGGTCTTGCTGCTGGCGGCGTTGCCGGAGCCGGACTGTGTGCCCGAGCTCGAGCAGGCCGCGATAGCCAGGGCGAGGGTGCCCGCGGCTGCCAGGCTCTTCAGTACTGCATGTTGCATTGCCTAAACTCCATTAGTGCCCGGCCGGCTCGTCGCCGGCCTCTTTTGACTGACCATGACGGGGTCTGGAAAAGGGTAGGTGGCGCAGGGCCGGCCGGGTCTGGCGTCCCTGCTGGTGGGATGGGTCATCCGCTAGCTGGGTGGGGGATCCATCAGGTCTCCTTTCCGCGGTGGGTCGCCGCCCCGGCCGGGTGCTCCGGTACGTGCAGCCAGCAGGCGCTGGCGTGTCCGGGCGCGACCTCGGCCAGGGGCGGCTGGAGTTGCGGGCAGACGGCCATCACGTGCGGGCAGCGTGGATGGAACCGGCAGCCGGTGGGCGGTGCGAGCAGGCTCGGCACCGCGCCGCGGCCGGAGACCAGCACCGGCTCCGGCCGGTCGGGGTCGGGCGCGGCACTCAGCAGGAGCTGGGTGTAGGGATGGGCCGGCCGGTCGGTGACCGAGATGGCCGGTGCCGACTCGACGAGGCGCCCGGCGTACATCACCGCGATCTCGTCGGCCAGGTACCGGGCCGAGGCGATGTCGTGGGTGATGTAGAGGATCGTCATGCCCTCGTGCTCGCGCAGGCCGGCGAGCAGGTTGAGGATGCCGAGCCGGATGGACACGTCCAGCATCGACACCGGCTCGTCGGCGAGCAGCACCCGTGGCCGCACCGCGAGCGCCCGGGCGATCGCCACCCGCTGCCGCTGCCCCCCGGACAGCTCGTGCGGGTACTTGTCCAGGAACCGCCCGGGCGGGGTGAGCGCGACCCGCTCGAGCAGGTCGGCCAGCGACTCATCCAGGCCGCCCGCCGTGCCGAGCCCGTGCACCTTGAGCGGCCGGGTCAGGTGGTACCGCACATCGTGCACCGGGTTGAGCGAGGCGAACGGGTCC
>WNFX01024886.1_pt1 | contig 10160 bp, 13 predicted proteins | sample 5400111 | NCBI WGS metagenome assembly WNFX01 (sample SAMN13153363, study PRJNA577476) | soil metagenome | isolation source: 40 cm soil or saprolite under grassland replicate 1 | place: USA:California | collected 2016-06-15 | reverse complement strand
CTCGCGCGGCCCGACCTCTACAGGATGAACGAGGCGTACGCGGAGTTCTTCCCCGGGCCGAAGCCGGCGCGGGCGATGGTCCGCTTCGGGGCCGACATCCCCGGCGTGCTCGTCGCCATCGAGGCAATCGCGCTCGCCTGAGGGCCGCGCGGGTCAGGCCGCCGACAGCCATGACGCCCGGCGGGGTGCAGCGTGGTGCGACGGGCTGCGTTGGAACCATCGTGGAACCATGAAGCGGCGGCGTTTTCGCCACCATCTTCTTTCAGATTAAGAAATTAAGTACTTGTGTGTCGCCGTAATCGGCGAGAGTCATGAGTGCGGGCGGACGAGCGGATCCAGCGACGGCAGAGCGTTGTGACCCAATTGTGCCCTACGATAGCGGCGGGGACAACACGGAGGCCGGTCAGGATGGGGAAAGGCCTATTCCTTCGCTCCAAGAACCACACGTGGTGGGTGACGACCTTCGCGTTGGGCCCGAAAAACTCTTGGCTCACGGATGCCGCGGATTCCTCCAGCGAGCTCGTGTGCTTGGCGTGGGAGATAGGCGTGCGGCGCTCCCCGCTAGCGTATGTCGCGCTGGCGGGCGTGTCGGGGTACATGGCGTGGGGGCTGTCCGAGTATGCCTTCCACCGCTGGCTCTACCACCAACCCCACGGCATTCTCGGGGATGGTCATCGTATCCACCACGAGGACCCTTTGGTGTTGATCGCCATGCCCTGGTTCCTGACCCCCACAGCGGTGTTCGGGCTCTGGTATCTCGGCTCGGTCATGCTGCGCCTTCCATACTTTGCAGCCGGCCTGGCGGGTTGGCTGGCGGGTTCCGTCTGGTATGGTCTGGTCCACCACAGCCTTCACCATGGGGCCCTGAGGAACCCGTGGCTGCGCACGCTGCGAGTCTCTCACCGCATCCATCACCAATTCCCCGAGTTCAACTTCGGCGTGACGATGCGGCTGTGGGACAGCGTGTTTGGCACTCGCTATCGAAAACGGGCGCATGTGCCACGGGTTGCAGGAGGCCGTCAGCCGGGAAGGACATGAATTCGGGTGTGCGATCGCCGTCCGGATTTGGCCGTGTCCAAGAGGACGGTGCCACTGCCATCGAGGCGTCGAGGAGGAGGAGGACACTCTATGCGGCGAATGTCTCGGCGCGTGGGATTCATCGTGCCGATCGTGGCACTGGCGTTCTTCCTCGCCGGCTGTCCGAACCGGGCCGCGACACCCGCCATGTCCACCACCGTCGCCCCGGCGCCGCCGGAGCCCGCCCCGACATCGCCGGAGCCCGCGCCGGCAGCACCCGTGGTCACTCCGCCTAAGGAGTTCAGGGCGCATGAGGGACTCAGGGATGTGCATTTTGCCCCCGGCAAGTCGGAGGTACGCAAAGGCGACGCGGCGGCTCTTGACGCGACGGCGGCCTGGCTGAAGCAGAACCCTCACTGGGTCGTTCTGATCGAGGGGTACACGGATGATCGAGGGACCAAAGACCAAAACCTCGCGGTAAGCGAGCGCCGAGCCCGGTCCGTGATGAGCTATCTCGTCACCAAGGGCGTGGAGCCTGATCGCATCAGCATCGCCTGGTACGGAGCAGATCGGCCGCTGTGCACGGAGAAGACTGAGGGATGTCGGGCGAAGAACCGCCGCGTCCACTTCCTGGTCAGGGAGCGATAGGGCGTTTCTCAGACGCCCGCCGGGTGAAGGCGTTTCGCGAGCCGCCGCCCCACCAGCCCAGTCCGGAATTCGTGATGATTTCGTGCTGGCTTCCTCTAAGATCACGGTGAGACGCGGGGGGCGCGTCCCAGTTGGGCGGCGAGGAGCGGCAGGAGCTCCGGCGCTTGGAGCCCGGAGTGGGTTGCGGTCAGTGGGGCAAGGCCGAGCCCAGGGGATCTGACTGATGACGAAGCCGCAGTTGATCGACGAGCTGGCGAAAGCCACCGGTTTGACCAAGCAGGAAAGCGCCGGCATCGTCGAGACGGTCTTTGAGTGCATAACGGCCTCGTTGGTGAAGGGGACCAAGGTTGAGCTCCGAGGGTTCGGAAGCTTCAAGGTGCGTCAGCATCGTTCTCGGACCGCACGAAACCCAAAGGTCGGGACCGCTGTCTACGTGCCCGCGAAGAAAGTCCCACGGTTCAAGACCAGTAAACGTCTCCGAAACCTCCTGAACGCCACCGCTCACGCTGTCTCTGTCCCCTAGCTTCCGATTCTGTCGTGAGAGGCTCTGCCGAGCGCCTGCCTGGACCACACCAATTCCCCGCCTGCGATAGGTCCTCCTAGAACCCAGGCCCACGTCTCTCCAGGCAGGCGCACCAGGGCGTGGTGTCCCAGATTCCCACGTCGATTTCCACCCAATTCCCAGGTCTTGAAGTCAGCGGAAGGACTATTGGGCTAGATGAGGTGGGATCGGCGATCAGACGATGTCCACCTCAAAGGTAAGGCGAGTCGATTTCCGTGATTGCGGGCCCCGGATTTCAGCCGCCGAACCTGCAAGAAGCACAGGATACTTACTCGCGTAGCCCTCAGAGAGTCTAGACATTGGGCGCCCGCACCGATACACCGGGCGTGCATCACATTGTTCGTCCAGATAGCTCTGCCGCCCATCGAACCACGACCAAGTTTTCGGTCAGCTTCGGCGGTCACAAAGATGGGGTCGGAGCGATTGAGTTGGGCAAGCCAAAAGGTTTTGACGCCCTGACTGTACTGCTGCAGAAGCTTAGCGTCCCAGCGAGCTAGAGCTTCCGTTCGAGGTAACTGTGACGCTGTTCGCCGACCTGATAGGGGAGACTAGGTGAATGCCTTCCTGGAGGCCCCTCTCGCCGTGCGAGCTACTTTACCGCCTTCACCATGGGTTGCCCTTTATCACTCACCAAGACCACCAGGAACTTGATCGGGGTCTTCCCGGTGTTCTTGGCCTCGTGCACGTACTCCGCCTTGTCGGACGACGAGCGCAGATAAAAGGACACACCAGGCTTGATATCTACGTCCGGCTTCCCTTCCTCCTGCATGATGCCGGTACCCTCCATCGTGTAGATGAACTCGTAGCCAGGATGATAGTGCTTCCCGGTGGCTTGCCCTGGCGGGATCACCACGACCCACATGTGTCCTTCTTTCCCTTCAAGCCCCGCTAAGTCTGTCTTGAGGATCTCTGTGCGCCTGACGCTCTCTCCCTGTGCGCTGAGGGCGTGGGTTGCCGCTATTCCTATGGCGATCCCCAAGGTAAGCGTCAAGCTGAGTGTCAAAATAGTTCGCTTCATGTGGCCTCCTCAGGGGGGTGAAAGCACTCGGGGAGGAGCGGAACTTGCGGAAGCCTCCAGCCGAAGGAAACGACGAAGCTGACCAGGGCCAGCCTCACCCTGCTGTTGTCCCGCCCGTTCTGGTCCCGATCAAAGGCGAGCAGGCCGCTCAGGCAGGCGAGGATGAGTGCCGCCACAATAGTCGCAGCGTGACTGCCCCAGATCCTCGCTTGCCGCCAGCGACCCATACCCCTTCAGGTCTCAGGGGCGGTGCAAGAGCTGTGCGCCGCTGGCCGGTTCCCTTCGAGGCCTAGTCAACCAACTGAAATGTTAGTAAAACATTCTGAGATGGGGGGATGCGGCGCAATCGAATTGCTGGCGCGAGGTGGATCAGCAGCGCCCCATTTTCGATGGAGTAGGGGCCGCGGTGCCTCATGGGGTGCTCGCACCAAACTGCGCCGTCGCGACAGGTCGTATCGCTCTCCACACCCCAGGATTCCCAAATTTTCGGGGAGCGAGTTTGCGCTAAGCCTATGATTTCTCATGCTCTGCCGCAGACAGGGACTCCAGGATCAAAAAAGGAATGATTCTGAGCGGGACCGAGCGCGCGTGCGAGTCGGCCAGATTGACCTCCCTTGGCATCCAGGGATAGGCTCAGCATGGGTGAGAGAGATGATCGTCGTGCGGGGGGAGTGGGTGCTCGCGGGAGTGACACTAGTGGGTCTGGCCCTCACGGCGGCCGCAGCCGACTCACCCGAGGTGGAGCAGGCGCGCACGGTGGCCTCCAAGGTGCTGGAGGAGACGAAGTCGGTACTGGAGGGCGCACTCAAGGACGGACAGCCGGCGGCCGCCCTTCGAGTCTGCGCCTCCGTCGCCCAGAACATCGCGCGCCGGCACGAGCAGGAGAGTTGGCGCGTGCGCCGCGTGAGTGAGAAGGTCCGCAATCCCGCCGATTCACCCGACGCCAAGGAGCTGGCCGTGCTCCGCGCCTGGCAGGACGAGAAAATGGTCGGCCGTCTCACGCCCACCACCGAGCGCCACGAGATCGTGACAGAGGCTGGTCGCCGTTACGTCCACTACATGAGGCCCATCTTCATCGCGGGACCGGTGTGCCTGCAGTGCCACGGCACGCCCGACAAGCTCGCGCCCGGCGTGGCCGACGCGCTCAAGGAGTTGTATCCCCACGACCAGGCGACGGGCTACGCGGTGGGCGATCTCCGCGGCGCAGTGAGCGTCAAGATCCCGATCGAGTCCCGGCGGTAGGGCTTAAGCCACTCTCAGAAGTCCGCGGGATTGTGCGGGTTGCTGAGATGGGCAGCCGCAGCCTGGAAGGACATGGTGAGGACCGACCGGCACGCAATTAGGAAGTCCCGCCCCGGTTCGTAGCTCTCAATCCCGCATCTTGACCAAGCGCTGCTCCGTAAGCGCATCGCGGCGCCGTGCCTCTTCTGCGTTTGACGGCCATGCTCTTGGTCGCGGTGCCGCATGAGCGCGCGACCCCAAACGGCGTCGCCCCTGGCTCCGCCTGCTCAGGATCCCCCATGGTTCGATCTGAACCGCCCCGGGTTTCCTGGAGGCTCGGGTTATTGGGAGACGGCCACCAAGGTTGGGGCCCCCTGATCGTAGTAGATGGCCTCGAACTCGGCGGGAGGGATCATGCCGATCTCCCCGTGGAGCCGTCGCTGGTTGAACCAGTCCACGTACTCGAGAGTGGCGTATTCGACGTCGTCGAGTCCCCGCCAGGGTCCGTAGGGACGAATCACCTCCGTCTTGTAGAGCCCGTTGAACGATTCGGCCAGGGCGTTGTCGTAGCTATCCCCGCGGGAGCCCACGGACGCCACCACGCCGGCGTCGGCGAGGCGCTCCGTATAGCGGATCGCCAGATATTGCACCCCGCGGTCAGAGTGGTGGATGAGGCCATCCAGGTGCGCCCCGCGGCGGGCCCAGATGGCCATCTCTAGCGCGTCCAGCGCCAGGTCGGTGCGGAGCGATCGTGAGGCCTGCCACCCCACGATGAACCGCGAGTAGACATCGATGATGAACGCGACATATACCCAGCCCGCATGCGTTTTCACATAGGTCAGATCGGCGACCCACAGGCGATTCGGGGCCGCGGCATGGAACTGGCGATCCACCAGATCGGCGGGGCGCCTGCCGGTCTCGCCGCCAATGGTGGTGCGGACCGTCGCCGTGCCCCGCACCGCGCCGCGGATCTCGAGCGCGTGCATGAGCCGCTCCACGGTGCACCGCGCCACGCGGGTCCCTTCGCGCCGCAGCTGCGCCCACACCTTGTCGGCGCCGTACACCCGAAGATTCTCCGTGAAGACGCGCGTGATCTCGGGCTTCAATGCCTCGTCGCGCACGCGGCGCGCCGACGGCGGCCGGGCGATCGCGGCGTAGTACGTGGCGGGGGCGAACGACAGCACGCGGCAGATCGGCTCGATGCCCCAGCGGTCTCGATGGGTGTGGATGAAGGTCACGGCTTGGGCAGTCGCGGGTCGAGCTCCCGCGCAAAAAAAGCTGACGCGGCTTTGAGGATCTCATTCGCCCGGCGGAGCTCACGATTCTCCCGTTCGAGCTGGCGCAGGCGCTCCTTCTCCTCGCTCGTCACCCCGGGGCGCGTCCCGCCATCGACCTCCGCCCGGCGCACCCAGATGCGCAGCGTTTCCGCTGTCATCCCGAACTTACTGGCGATCGAGCACAGCGCCGCACTCCGAGGGGTGCTGCCCACGGTGCTCCAGCACCATCCGCACCGCTCGCTCTCGCAGCTCCTGCGGGTATCTGTTTGGTCTTGTCATCGCTCCATCCTCTCAAGGAATGGAGCCTCCAGGAAACCCGGGGCGGTTCAAGTAGCTCGGGACACAAGGGTTTGAAATCTATCGAAACCCCGGTTTCGGACCCCCGGGCACTGATCTTGCGTGTGGAATAAATGGGCGAGCAGAACTGGGAGGCGAACATGAAACGGCGTTTCGCGCAGAGCGTTACTCGACCCAGCAAGCAATTCGATTCACGCGGCAGCACAGCGCTCGGACCTCGATCTGCAGGAGGCTCGTCCGATGAAATCCCCTGGCGGCGCGGCCTTGCCGCCGCACCGGATGGCGTCTTCACGATGATGAGCGACGGCCGGATCACGCTGTGGAACGCGGCGGCAGAGAGGATCACCGGGTACACGGCCGGCGAAGTCCTCGGCCGGCGCTGCTGCGACGTGTTCGCGGGCCGCGACTCCGCCGGTGAGCAATTGTGCTCCGCGAACTGCCGCCTCCTCACGCTCATCAAGAGCGGTGAGCCGGTGGAGAGCTTCGATTTGCAGACTTGCTGCAAGGGTGGCCGGCCGATCTGGCTCAACATGAGCACAGTCGTCCTGCCGGACGGAGGTACCAAGGGCTCGCGTGGAATCCGCATGTTCCGCGACATCACCGCCGTGAAAGACCTGCTGGCGTTGATCCGGAACCGTCTCGTGGGTATCCCCACCGAGCGGGACCGAATCGGCCAGCTGACCCGGCGCGAGACCGAGGTCTTGCGGCTCATGGCCTCGGGTGCCACCAATCGAGCGCTCGCCGAGCGGCTGCACCTCAGCCCGGCTACCGTCCGCAACCACACCCACCACATCTTCGAGAAGCTCGGGGTGCCCAACCGGCTGGCTGCAGTCACCCTTGCCCTCCGCCAGTTCCTCATCTAGAGGAGCGCGGATCCGCCGATCACCTGCCGCCGAGGGAACGGATGTAGCGGACTAGCGCCCACCGGTCGTTCTCGCCCAGATGCTTCCAGGAAGGCATGTTCCCGCGACCGTTGCTGATCTTCCAGAAGATTTCGCCGTCTGACTCCGCCTGGACCTTCTGCGAGGTCCAGTCGGCCGGTTTCGGATTCAGCGCCACCGCCGCAGCGCCGTCGCCCTTGCCCTTGGCGCCATGACAGGACATGCAGTTGGTCTTGGCGACCTTCTCTCCCTGTTCGATCGCCTTGTTGTCGTTCGCCAGCGGGTTCTTCCGGACTTTCTCCGCTTCGGGTGCGACCCAGGGCGTTTGAGCGGAAGCGATGCCGACCACCGCGCTTCCGAGCAACACACCACACATGAGGATGAGTGCCCCTGCGCGAGGGCTGAACGATATAGACATGCGCTGCCTCCCGTATCTCGAGAAGTTTCGCGAACTGGCCGACGGTCGCGCGGTGTGACGCGCCCGAGAATCCATCCGAAGCGGCGGCGGCGTCAAGCCAATCCCGTCTGGATCGCGATGCGCTAGAACATCTGTTCCATGACAATGAACCGGTTGTTCCATAGAGCCTGACTGCTGCGTGACCTAGCATGCTCGCCATCATGAGCGTGCTGACCGGCCCTCGTACACCTTCCTGTACAGCTCGCGCTCTAGCGCCACGAGTTTGCCCAAGAAGGTGCCGGAGCCGAGACGAGGAAGATGGTGAGCATCTATCCCGAGGAGCTGTCCGCGCGCTGGCTCAGTGAGGTTGCTGTCAATGGGGCCGGGATCGAGAGGAGGTAGGCGATGAAGCTAAGAGCATGCGCGCTCGCGGCGCTTGTCGTACTGGTGGCCTTCCTGGTCGCACTAGCAGCCAGTTTGGCACCTTCTCCAGCGACTGCGACGCCCGGGTTTGCCCGACAGACGGGACTATCCTGCGCGGCATGCCACTCCGTTTTTCCAGAGCTCACGCCGTTTGGGCGAAGGTTCAAGTTGAATGCCTACGTGTTCACCAACGTCAAGCAGCTCGAGCCTGTCAGCGAGCAAGGGCAAAAAACTCTGTCCCTGAGTGACTTGCCGCCGCTCTCTGTGCAACTGCAGGGCTCAAACACGTGGCTCGGCAAAGCGTTGCCAGATAACGGTGCTTCGGCACAGCCGACGGATCGGTCGCAGCAAAACAGCACGCAGTTCCCACAGGCCCTCAGTCTCTTCTATACCGGCAAAATCGCCGACTACCTCGGAGCATTCCTACAACTCACCTGGAATCCGACACCTAACTCGGTCGGTATCGACAACTCCGACCTCCGGTTTGCCAATCACAGTGACTTTGAGTCGATTGGCGTATCAGATTTCATTTATGGCCTGACGCTCAATAACAATCCGACCTCCCAGGATGTGTGGAATAGCACCCCGGCCTGGGGCTATCCGTTCCTCACCACCAATGCTGGGGTGCCCCCCATCGCCAAGGTAATACTCGACGGTCAACTCGCTCAGCAGTCGGCGGGACTCTCCGGCTATTTATTTCTGTTCAATCGCCTCTATTTGGAGGTGGGGGGCTATCGATCGGCGCAGACCAGCTTCACCAACGCCACGACGGGCGGCCCGGGCCCGCTGGACAGCACCGCACCACTTATGCGTCTCAGTGGCACCGCGGCGCCCTATTGGCGCGTGGCCTGGGAGCAAGACTGGGATTCACATTCACTATCCGTCGGCACGTACGGCATCGTGGCACCGACTCATCCCACCGGTATCGGCGAATCTGGCCCACGAAATACCTTCACGGATATCGCACTCGACGCTGAATATCAGTATCTCACTGACAATCACATCTTCTCTGCGTATGGGACGTGGATCCACGAGCTCCGGCACTTCAACAACGTCACGCTGGTCGACCACCCTAACAATACCCTCGACACCGTCCGCTTCACCGGAAGCTATTTCTTCAGGCGGAAGATCGGTGGGTCTGTGCAGTTGTTTTCGACGACCGGCAGTAAAGACACGGTCCTGTACCCATCCGGCATCGCTGTGCTCGGCAGCGCCACGGGAAGGCCCGATACGCGAGGCGCCGTTTTCGAGCTCGATTTCCTGCCGTGGCTCAATACGAAACTCGGGGTGCAATACACCATGTACACGATGTTCAACGGCAAGTCGCGCAACTACGACGGCTTTGGACGGAATGCTTCTGACAACAACACAGTGTACGTCTTTGTCTGGACGGCCTTCTAGGCCCCGCCTCGCTACTTCAGTCGACGAGGAGAAAACCGTGAAGGCGAATGTCATGTATGTCGCGATTGCCGGGCTCGTGCTCATGACCGCGGGGGCCGAGGCGCAGGAGAAGAGCGCAGCGCCCGACTTGGTGACGAGAGTGTGCTCGACCTGCCACAGACCGCGTGGTATCAGTACCTCGCCAATGTTCCCGCACCTCGCCGCGCAGCAGGCTGTCTACCTCGAGACCCAGCTCAAAGCGTTCCGCGACAGGTCTCGAGCCGATCCTCACGCCCAGGCCTTCATGTGGGGGATGGCGGCCCAGCTCACCGACGCCGCGATCACCGAGATCGCGGCGTATTACGCCTCTCAGCAGCCGGCGCCCGGTAAACTGGCGGGACGCGAGGAGACCGCCGCCGGCAAGAAGATCTACCAAGAGGGGATTCCCGCGCAGCAGGTCCCCCCCTGCCAAAGCTGCCACGGGGACAAGGCGGCCGGGAATGGTCCGTTCCCGCGGCTCGCGGGACAGCATCGCCCCTACCTCGAGAGACAGCTGGCGGCCTTCATCTCGAATGCCCGTGCCAACGAGATCATGCACGAGAACTCGAAGAACCTGACTGCGCTTCAGATCAGCCAGATCGCCGCGTTCCTGAGCGCACAGCCGTGAGACTCCTCGTAGCCGCCGTCTTCCTCGTCATCGCCGTGGCGCCACAGCTCGGCGCGGCGGCCGATTGTGAATACAAGCAGCTTGGCGAGAGGGTGCGGGTCACCGGCGCTTACGTGCCCAGCGGACAGGGCTACGCCCGCACCTTCGTCTTCGCCCTCCGGATGGACTGTGGCGCGAAGGAGCTGGTCACCGTGCAACGTCCCAGCGGACATCTCCCGGTGTGCAAGTCGCAGGAGCAGGTCGAAGTGGTGGGCAAGCTGATCTGGAACAAGTCTCTCGTCGATGCCCACTACGAGATCAACAGCCCGTCGAGCGTGACCTGCCTCCCGGAGGCTCGATTGGCGGCGAGCGTATCGCCTCCTCCGCCGGCCG
>WNFX01007596.1_pt1 | contig 10161 bp, 8 predicted proteins | sample 5400111 | NCBI WGS metagenome assembly WNFX01 (sample SAMN13153363, study PRJNA577476) | soil metagenome | isolation source: 40 cm soil or saprolite under grassland replicate 1 | place: USA:California | collected 2016-06-15 | reverse complement strand
GGGATCCCCACGGGTGTCAGGATCAACCAGCTCGTCCAACGCCGCCAGCAGGCCCGGCTGGCGCTCGGTCAGCCGCTTGGGCCCACCGCCCGGACGGCGTACGCGACCGCGGGGGTCGGGCGGCTCGTCCAGCTCCCGCACGCCGGCGTACACCGTCGGGCGGGACAGCCCGCTGATCCTGGCCATCCGCGCGCCACCACCACGGCCGAGCGTCCTGGCGGCCGCGCCAGCGAACAGGCGGCGCTGCTTTTCGGTCAGGTGCGGGGCGATCAGCTTGTACAGCCCACCCAGCACGGCGTCCACGTCCACGCCGGAAACCTACCGGTCCGGCACGCCCCCACCGCAACTCTCGGACAAACTAGTCATGCGGGGACCCCTTAGTGATCGTCGGGTGGTCTGTTCACCGGGTGGGCACGAAGCCGATCAGGTTGCCCAGCCGGTCGGCGTTGATGACGGTGTCGTCGTCGTTGGCCTGGCTGGCGGTGCCCGTCACCTGGAGGATCGCCCGGGCCGCGGGTCGCTGGCCTGGCCGATGATGAGGAGACCGGCACCACCATTGCGGACCTGGACCTGCTGGCCGGTGGGGCCGTAGGTGCGCTGGCGTCGGGTTGCAGGATGGTGGCGGTGATGGTCTGGTCGCCGCCCAGCTGCTCGACGCGGACGACGAGCTTGACCGGCTGGCCCGGGGCGGGCTGGGGCGACTGGCCGGGCTGGCGGCGCTGCGCCACACCATCGTCGAGCTCGTCCCCTGGCTTCCGGCCGCGTCGAGGGGCTCGCCGACTGGACCCAGGTCTCGCTGCTGTCGGTCACCGCCGACCGGCTGCCCAATGGTATCGCCCGGGCTGCGGCTGCTCGGGGATGCCGCCCACGTGATGTCCCCGGTGGCCGGCAACGGCATCAACTACGCCAGCGCCGATGCCGCCACCGCGGCCAACCTGCTCGCCCACCCGCTGGCGGGGGTTGTAGGCCAGGATCGCCCAGCCGGTCCAACTCGGGGTCCGACGAGCAGTGGAGCCAGTCCTGGAAGGCCTCCGGCTCCTCCTGCTTGTACGTGACGGCTGCGGGGGCCGTTGTGCCCCCACAGCCGTTGTGCTCAGCGGACCAGCGCCGCGGCTTCGGTGTCGATCTCGTCGAGGTCGACGTCGGGCTTGCGGGCCAGGCTGCTGGGCCACCAGATCCAGCGGCCGACGTCGAGGTTGAGCGCGGTGACCAGCACCGAGCGGACCACGAAGGTGTCGAGCAGGACGCCGAACGCGACCGCGAAGCCGATCTCGGTGATGAAGACCAAGGGGAGGGTTCCAAGGGCGGTGAACGTGCCCGCCAGCACCAGCCCCGCGGAGGTGATCACCCCACCGGTGGCCGCCAGGCCAAGCAGCGCGCCCTGCCGCGTCCCGTGCCGCCTGGCCTCCTCATGCACCCGGGTCATCAGGAAGATGTTGTAGTCCACCCCCAGCGCAACCAGGAACACAAACACCCACAGCGGGAACGATGGGTCGGCCCCGGCAAACCCGAACAGGTGGTCGAAGGCCAGGGAGCTTACCCCCAGCGCCGCTGCGAACGACAGCACCACCGTGCCCACCAGCAGCAGCGGGGCGACCAGTGCGCGCAGCACCAGCGCGAGGATGACCAGCACCACCACCAGTACGAGCGGCACGACCAGGTTGCGGTCGTGGCGGGCGGCCCGCTGGATGTCGAGGTTGACCGCGCTGCCACCGCCGACCCTGGCGTCCGCTCCCCCGATCGCGTGCACCCTGGCGCGCAGCCGGTCGACGGTGTCGAAGGAGGCCTGCGCGTCCGGGGCGCTGCTCAGCGTCCCCTCCAGATAGGCGTAGCCGTCCCGCACCACCGGACGGCTAACGGCAGCCACCCCCGGCACGCCCGAGAGGGTGGACTGCAGCTGCTGCGCGGCGTTGGCGTTGCCGACGACCTGGACCGGGTCGCCGGCACCAGCGGGGAAGTGGCGGGCCAGCACCTGCTCGCCGGTCACCGCCTCGGGCTTGCTGCGGAAGGCGTCTCGGTTCTGCAGGCCGCTGGCCTTCAGCCCGGTCAGCCCCACCGCCATGGCCCCCAGCACGACCGCCGTCACCACCCAGACGACCCTGGGCCGGCGGGCCATGCGCCGCCCGATCCGCGCCCACACGCCCCGCTCGGTCGGCTCGGCCGAGCCGAGCGTGGGCCGCAGCGGCCAGAACATCCAGCGGCCGAAGATGACCAGCAGCGCCGGCAGCAGGGTGAGCATGGCGAGCAGGCCGACGGTGATGCCGATCGCCATCACTGGGCCGAGGCTCTTGGTGGAGTTCAGCTCGGCGACCAGCAGACACAGCAGGCTCAGGATCACCGTGGAGCCGCTGGCGAGGATCGCCGGGCCGGCACGGTGCAGCGCCTCGGCCATGGCCTGATGCCGGTCGGGGTGGCGGCGCAGCTCCTCGCGGTAGCGCGCGATCAGCAGCAACGCGTAGTCGGTGCCGGCGCCAAACACCAGCACGGTCAGGATGAACGCGCTCTGGCCGTTGACGGTCAGGCCGGCGTGGCGGGCCAGCAGGTAGATCACCGCCTGCGCCGCGGTCAAGGCGGCAAAGACGCACGCTAGCGGCAGGATCCACAGGACCGGGCTGCGGTAGGTCAGCAGCAGGATGCAGATCACGATCGCCGCGGTGATGTACAGCAGCGTGGAGTCGAACCCGGAGAACACCTTGCTGAAGCTGGACGCATACCCGGCCGGCCCGGTCACGTAGACCCGGAGCCCACCGGCACCGGCCCTGGCGATGGAGCGGATGTCGTCGACCACCCCTGGCAGCGCGTTCCAGCCCGTGTTCCCCACCCTGATCGGCACGATCACCTGCAACGCCCGGCCGTCCCTGGCCGGGACCGGGCCCACCACCTGGCCGTTGACGGACTTGACGGCGGCGAAGCGCCGGACGTCGCTGGCGACCTTGGCCTGGTCGGCCGCGGTGACGGCGCCGTTGCGCTCGTAGACCACCACGGCCGGGAAGGTGTCGCTCGGCGTGAACCGCTTGGCCAGCTCGACCACCTGGGTGGACTCGGCGTTCTTCGGCAGCCACGAGGACGCGTCGTTCTTCTGGGCGCTGTTGAGCTTGCCCGCAAGCGGCCCCGCGACCACAAACACCACCAGCCAGAAGCCAAGGACGAGCCACTTGCTCCAGCGTCCACACAGAAGCCCTGCGATCCTCCGCGTTGCGCCCATCCTGCCTTCAGGGTTTGGTCCATAGTCGCCGCCGGCAGCGGTGTGCCTGGCGGTCCTTCGGAAATTAGCGAATATGTTCATTGTCAGATCTCCGACGACGTCTGGTCGTCCACCTTCGCGGGCTGCGCCTCGCTGGGATAGGTCTTGATGGCGTTACGAGCCTCGATGGCCGGCGCGGCGCCGGGCCGTTGATGGGTGTGGACAGCCATGAGCTTTGAGAACCTCCTCCAGTGGCTCAGCTCTCGGTTCGGCTCGGGTTGGCCCACGGGTCCGGTCTGGCTATCCTCGGGGTACGCACCTTGAGTGCCAGGTCCGCCCTGCGGGCCGACTCGGGGATCACGACCCCTGGCGGAGTGCTGCAACACCCCGTTGGGGGTCGTCTGCGTCTGCTAGATCGTCCGTGCGGCACCTCCTTCGTCCCCGATCAGCGGGACGGGTGCGGGATGCCGGTGTCATCCATGCGTTCCATGCGCCAAGGACACCGCCACCGGAGCCGGGTGTCCAACAGCTGTTGGGGGCCGGGTTGACAACCGGTGGTTGTCGACCAGGCTCGACCGCACCGCCAGACGGTGTCGCTGGACCTCTGCTGGCAGCCCCTCAAGATGGCCTGAGACATGGGCACGACCTGTCTGACCTGGAGGAGCATGATGCGCCTGGGCTGGGCAGGAGCTGCTAGGCGGTGACCGGGCTGGTCGGCGTGTTCCAGTCGATGTGGTAGCGATACTGTTCGGTGACCTGCTTGCTGTTGGCGGTCATCCGCAAAATGACCGGGAGGATCGCGTCCCGGACCACCCGGGCAAGGGGCCCAGCGGCCTTGCTGCTGTTGACCCGGGCGGCCACCTTGGCGATCCGCTCGACGCGGGCTCGGCGCAGCCGCTCGTACGCCGCGAACGCCTGCTCATGGGGCAGGTCGCGGAGACATTTGGCGAGCACCACGGCGTCTTCGATGGCCAGCGAGGCGCCCTGCCCGGACGACGGGGTGGGGGCGTGCGCTGCGTCCCCGATGACGATCATGCGGCCGCTGTGCCAGACCGGCAGGTGACCGAGGGAGTGGGTGGGGCTGGCCGGCATGATGTCAGCGGGGTCGCTGGCCTGCACCAGTTGGACCGCGGGCCCGGCGTCCTCGGCGTACAGCTCAGCGAGCTCGTGTTGCCATTGTTCGGCGGTGATCGCTTCGACCTGGCCGCGGGCGGGTTCATCGGCGCGGGGCACGTTGGCGAACCACCACACCTCCCCGCCGGGCGCCAGGGCGTAGCCGAAGAACGCCCGTTTGCCGAAGATCATGGTGTAGCTGCCAGGCTCGGCATCCACCTGCACGCCGCGGGCGTAGCCGCCGAGGTTGACCAGGCCGACGTAGGTGGGGGCGGGCGCGGTCGGGTCGATGTGCCGGCGGACCACCGAGTGGATGCCGTCGGCGCCGATCAACACCTCACCGGTGGCGTCGGAGCGGTCGGCGAACACCGCCCGCACGCCATCGCCGGACTGTTCGACGTCGACCAGGCGTTTGCCGTGCTCGACCACGATGCCGCGGGCGGTGGCCTGCTGGTGGATCGCCTGGTAGAGGTCGGCGCGTTTGAGCGTGTGGCTGGTGGGCCCGTCTTGGAGCGCCAGGCCGGTGGGGGCGGTGCCCAGGTGCTTGCCGGTGGTGCTGCGCATGGTGATCCCCGGGGTGGGGAACCCGGCGGCTAGCGCGGGCCCCTCGGCGTCGATCGTGCGCAGGGCGTCGATTCCGTTGGACGCCAGGGTAAGGAAGATCCCGATGCCCTCGGCGCTGCGGGGGTGGGCCTCGTACACGGTGGCCTGGATGCCGGCCTGCTGCAGGGCCATCGCGGCGACCGGGCCGGCGATGCCGCCGCCGATCACCAGGGCGGTGCGGGTTTGGGTCATGACTGCTGCCTTTCCTTGGTGCTGGCGGGCTCGCCGTGGAACTCGGCCCACGGTCGGCCCCAGCCGGTCTCCGGGTGGGTGATCTGCTCGATGAACCGCTCGACGAACACCGACTCGGCGTCCAGCAGCGCGAGCCGGTAGTCCTCCTCGACCAAAAACAGCGGGTGTACGCCCTGGGCCAGCGTGCGGTCGATCAGGCCGCGGATCTCGGCGCGCTGGGTGGCGAGCCGGCCAAGCCGCCTGCCCAGCAGCTCCACGACCTCGCCTGGTGGCAGCGCCGCGATCAGCGACAGCGCGGCCACGAACTGCGGGTACTCGTGCTGGGGCACCTCGACCAGCTCGCGCAGCCAGTCACCCAGCTCGCGCTGGCCGGCGTTGGTGAGCGCGTACACGGTGCGTTCCGGGCGCTGGCCGGTGCGGGTGGTTTCCTGGGCGACGATGAGGCCGGCCTTGGCCAGCTGCTGGACCACCATGTACAGCGAGCCGTGGTTGAACTTGATGCTGCGCTGGTCGCCGTGGTCGCGCAGGGTGCGGCCCAGCTGGTAGGGGTGCATGGGCTGTTGGCTCAGGTAGGACAGCACGGCCAGCGCCAGCAGGTTAGAGACCTTGCGCCGCTTGGCCATCTGCTCCTCCGTCTCCGCCACTTTGGTCAACGTTAAGTATTCATGACCGTATAGTCAGTGTCAACTATCGCCGTGGTGCACATGCTCGGGCACAGGCACTTGGCGCTCGGCTGGCGGCCCTCGCGGACGGTCTCCTGCGACAGATGAGCTTCTCTCGCTCGAGGGCCTCGACACGGTGCAGAGGGAGCCATAGTTGAGCTTGACGCTCTGGCTTGTGGCGCTCCCGCATCGTGGAGGCCAGCTCGTAGGCATGCATCGGCCGCTCGAACAGTGTGGCTTGCACGGCCAACGCCAGCGGGTTGGACGTCGTCTCCTTGCCATCGCTCGACCTCCACGGCTCCCGATATCGCCGAAGACCTCCTCCATCAGCGGGTCCAGCCCTGAGGTCGGCTTGTCAAGGAGCAGCAGCTCCGCGTTGGAGGCGAGCACGGCGACCAGCGCGAGCGTCTGGCGGTTGCCCGTGGAGCGCGCCACCGCGCGCATTCTCGGACTGAAGCCGAAGCGTTCGAGCAGGTCGGCCCTGGGTTTCTGATCCAGGTCCCCGCGCAACCGTCCGATCATGTCGATGATCTCGCCGCGCTACTCGTGCCTTGCCTGCCGTGCCTGGGTCCTGGTCGTTCGGGTCAGGCGGCGGCGCTGCCGGCGCCGGCCGGCCAGTGTCGGTGGATGGGTCTCGGGCTCGGCCACCAGCCAGGCGACCCGCTGCCTGCCGCGCGGCGCGACAAGGTCGGCGTGCAACAGCTCCGAAAGCTCCATGGGTCTGCCCTCCTCATGGGGTGCGGCGGTTATCACGGCTCCGTGTGGGTCAGGTGGCGACCGAGCCAGCCGCTGACCGCGGCGTCGACCCGTGCCGCGTCGAGCGTCTGCGGCGCCAGGTCGGTGCCGGGCTCCTCGGCGGCCAGCGCCTGCGCCAGCCCCGGCACCAGCAGCAGGGCGACCCGACCAGGGTCGCGGTAGCGGTCGGCCAGCGTGTGCCACAGCCGCTCGGCCGGCTCGCCAACGCCGGGATCGTCACCGGCGCTGGTCACCAGCAGCACCGCCGGCTGCGGGTCCCGCCTGGCGATCTGGTGTGCCCGGGCGACGAAGTCCAGCCGCTCGGCCACCACCCGGGCCGCCCTGGTCCACCGGTCGTACGGGTTGTGCCTCTGGTCGTTGGCCACCACCCGCTCCAGCTCGACGGCTGGGCGCACCAAGGCCGCCGCCTGTACCGGCACCTCACCCTCGGCCAATGCCAACAATGCGACAGCGGCACCCACGGAGCCCCCGACCAGCCCGATGGGACCCACATCCAGCTTCAGCTGAACGCGCAGCGCCGCCGCGACAGCCGGGAGCTCGGCGAAGGCCTGCTCGACCATCGGGCCCAACAGCTTCAGCACGAAGTCGTCGGCGCCGAGGCGCGCGAGCTCCTCCGGGCCGCCCGCGGGCGCGCGGGTGCCCACCATCGGCAGGCCCAGGTACACCCGCCAGGCCGCCAGCCGCGTCAGCGGCAGCGCCGCGGCCATCGCCTGCTGGCTGCGCGGCGGGTCCAGCCCGTGCCAGGCCACCACCAGCGGCGCCCGCCGCCGCCTGCGAGTGGGCGGCAGCGCCACGTACGGCACCCCGGCCGCCACCCCCAGCAGCGGCACGGGTGCCACCATACCGGTGTCGTGGATGCGTTCCATGCGCCAAGGACACCGCCGCCGCACTTGGCACGTCCAACAGCTGTTGGGGGCCGGGTTGACAACCGCTGGTTGTCGAGCAAGCTCAGCGCATGGAGCTGGACCTGACCCAGGTGCGGGCCTTCGTCGAGGTCGCCGAGCGGCGGCACTTTGGCCGCGCCGCCGCGCGGCTGTTTCTCACCCAGCAGGCGCTGTCCAAGCGCATCCAGCGGCTGGAGCAGGCCCTCGGCGAGCCGCTGTTGGTGCGGGGCACCCGCGGGGTGGAGCTGACCGAGGCGGGCCAGCGCTTCCTACCGCACGCCCACGCGCTGCTGGCCGCCGCCGACGCCGCCGCCAAGGCGGCCCGGCCGACATCCTGGCCGCTGCGCCTGGACGTCTGGGGCCACGTGCAGGCCCCGCTGCGGATGGTCCGCCGCCTGCTCAACGAGACCCCCGAGCTGGCCATCGAGCTGAGCATGCGCCGCAGCCTGGCGGCCGCCCTGGAGGTGCTGGGGCGCGGCGAGCTGGACGCCTGCTTTGGCCGTGTACACGACCTGGACCGCCCCTGGCCGGGCGGGCTGGCTCACCGGCCGATCCTGCTGGAGCGCCTGGCGGTGGCCGTCAGCGCCGAGCACCCGCTGGCCGACGCGCCCCTGCTGCACCCCGCCGACCTGCACGGGACCGGCATGTGGTTGCCCGCCGGCGGCAGCCCGTCCGAGCTGCTGGGCGCGTATCGGCGCGTCGCCGACCACTTCGGCATCCCCCTGGACACCAGCGGCCACAACCTCGGGCTGGAGCACGCCATCGACCAGCTCCGCCACCACCCGCACCGGGTCATCCTCTTCGGCGCCGACTGGCCCATCCCAGATCGTGCGGGCATCCGGCTGCTCCCCCTGAACCCGACGCCGTGCTATCTGTGGTCGCTGGTCTGGCGCGAGGGGGACCGACACTCGCTGCTTGGGCTGCTGCGCCAGCGCGCCATCGAGACCGGACGCACGGAGGGGTGGCTCGCCTACGATGCCGAGCGCGACTGGCTGCCAGACCCCGACCTCGCCGACCTGCGCCGCCACCAGTAGGCAAAGGCCTGGCGATCATGGGGGACGTCCATGCCTTGACCGCTGAGGATCACCGTCTGCGCGCGTTGCCAGCTGACCACCGACCAGTTTGAGCGACATCGGCCGCTGGCTGCGCGACCAGCTCGCCGGAGGCTGACGCAGCAATCTGCCGCGTGGGGTGCCAGAACTCGATCGTGGCCGTGACCAGCAGCTATCGCCTGATGACGGGTTACGATGCGCCTTCGCTTGCTCGCTCTCGTCGGCGGAGGTGTCGGCGTGATCTGGTCGTTCATCTACCTGGCGCTGCGCCGCAGCCTCGAGCTGGTCCTGCTCTGCTTCCGGGCGGCCGACGCCAAGGAGGTCGAGATCCTGGTGCTGCGCCACGAGCTTGCGGTGCTGCGCCGCCAGCAGCCACGGCCCCGCCTGCAGCCTATCGACCGTGCGCTGCTTGCGGCGCTGAGCCGGCTGCCCCCACGGGCGCGCTGGTCGGTGTTCCTGGTACGGCCCGAGACCCTGCTGCGCTGGCACCGGAACATGGTGCGCCAGCGCTGGACCTACCCGACCCACGCGCAGCCGACGGCCTGCGATCTCCGACGAGGTGCAGCAGCTGGTCGTCCGGCTTGCCCACGAGAATCCGCGGTGGGCTACCAGCGGATCCACGGCGAGCTGTTGCGCCTTGGCGTTCGGGTGTCGGCCAGCTCGATCAGGCGGGCGCTGCGCGCTCACGGTCTTGACCCGGCGCCCGGCGCGCTCCAACGAGCTGGCGGTCGTTCCTGCGCCAGCAGGCCACCGGCATCCTGGCGTGTGACTTCCTCACCGTCGACACGGTCTTCCTGCGGCGAGTGTATGTCTTGTTCTTCATCGAACTCGAAAGCCGGCGGGTCCACCTTGCCGGCGTCACCGAGCATCCGACCGGCCTTTGGGCGACCCAGCAGGCCCGCAACCTGCTTGGCGTCTTCGGCGATCAGGCAAGGGCGTGGAAGTTCCTGATCCGCGACCGGGACGCCAAGTTCACCAGGGCGTTCGATGATGTGTGGCGCTCGACCGGTGCCGAGATCATCCTCACACCGGTTCAGGCGCCCAACGCCAACGCCGTTGCCGAACGGTGGGTCGGTACCGTGCGCCGAGAGTGTCTTGACCAGCTGCTCATCGTCGGCCGCCGGCAGCTTGTTGGTGTCCTGCGGACCTATGTGGAGCACTACAATCGGCACCGCCCGCACCGCGGCCTTGGTCACATCCCCGCCCGTGGCGCCGGTGGTTGCGGAACCGAGGAGCGGACCGATCTTTGGCGGGTTGCGTCGGCGTGACCTACTCGGTGGACTGATCCATGAATATGAGCCAGCAGCCTGAAGATCCGACTTCTGGCACCCCACGGGCTCTACCAGCGGTGATGCCGCCGTCCGGCGGGGAGGGGTAGGTGGGTGGCGTGCGTAGGGATCGCCGTAGATGCGGGCGTACGGGTTGGCGTGGCGGCAACGGCCAGAGTTGGGCCGGGTGAGGCCGGTCGGCCGGCGTGTGGGGCAGGGCTGCGGAGCTTGCCAGCGAAGCTTGGTCAGGTGCGGGGCTGGCAGTTGGAGGCGTCGAACTGCTTGTCCCGGGCGGCGCCTGGCCGGACCCGACCGGGTGGGTCTGCCCGCCGGCGGTCCTGAACGTCACCGTCCCGCCCGGCTTGATGGTGACCTGGGCCGGCTGCCACTGGTTGGCGGCGGTGCCGTCGAGCTCCTCGCTGCGCTTGGCCTGGCCGAGGCGGCGTC
>WNFX01007594.1_pt1 | contig 10161 bp, 14 predicted proteins | sample 5400111 | NCBI WGS metagenome assembly WNFX01 (sample SAMN13153363, study PRJNA577476) | soil metagenome | isolation source: 40 cm soil or saprolite under grassland replicate 1 | place: USA:California | collected 2016-06-15 | reverse complement strand
TACCATGCGTGTCCGGCAGTCGGTCGGACAGCAATCCCCTCCCCTGGTACACGCCTTGAGGAACAGGCAAAGATTGTCAACGATGCGGATATGTGTTCAGTTTTGTTCGTATAAAATTCGGGTTTTTGCCGTTTTGAAAGCACTATGAGCCTATCCTATAGAATAGGCCTAACCCCCTCTGTATAATTACTTCTTCCTTAGTGGAAGGCGTGAGGTACACCAGCACGAGTATGGTTTTTCTTTTGTTTCTAATAAGAGCCTGATTGATGCGATCTCATCCCATTTCAGAAACTACTTAATCTTGTATCTGCATTGGCTCGGTCAGTCTCTTGTTTACACCGTCACTCTCAGTTGTTCTCCCTCATCTCAATCAGGGTATCCGTGAGAGATAGCAGACTCGCGCTTGAGACAGGCGTAAGACCTCCGCGAGGTCTTTACTTCGGGTGACTAATACCCTTTGCCTTTACCCCAGGCTTCTTTAGACCGATTAAGAACATAAAAGCAGATATTCAAGAGGTTGTATACCCCTGTACGGGCGGTATCCCGTACGGACGTACGGACGGACTACTCACCCGTACGCTTTTTCTGTGTGAGGTAGGTATCGATTGCTTCCCGTACCATTTCGCTCATACTCCCCTTTCCGCCTTGCATCTTTTCTTCTAAGGAGAGACGGCGTAATTCCTCGACTTGATCTTGGTAAAATTCAAACGCATACCGGGTCAATTGTCTGCGTACGGGCGTACGGACGTTCGCACGGACGGGCGGTTCTCCGTCCGTACGAGCGGTTTTGTCTTGTTGCTCCGTAGTAGGATGAGGAGATGAGGCAGGGAGAGGTTTTGCAGCAGGTTTGTGGATCGCTGGCAGGTGATCCATAGGGGAGCCAAGTTCCGGCAGTTTCGCATCAGGATCAAAATCGTGTACTCGTGGCGTTTTCATAGGGAGCCTTAATTCATCTGGTTTTCCTCCGCAAAGGAAATCAGCCAGTCAGCAAAGACATCATACGCAATGGCGCCTTGATGTTTTGGCTCAAGCATGGTCACGGGTGTTTTCTCATCATATGACCTGCTAAAAATGGTTGAGTGGGGTATCTTCATGGTGAGAATATTCTCACGCCAAATTTTCCGCGCATTGGCAACAATAGCAGGGGAGTGGGACGTGGTCGCTCGGTACATGGTAAATAAGATGCGGAGTTCCTGATGGGTGAGTGCGTACTTATTCCACATAATCCGCTGCACATGGTTGATCAGATCGGCAACCCCATCAACCGCCATGCGTTCAGCAGACGCAGGGATCACAATCAGGTCTGCTGCGGCCAAGGCATTAAAGGCCAGCATGGCTTTACCTGGGGGAGAGTCAACCAGAATAAAATCATAACTGAGTTTCAGCGGATTTAAGATTTCCTGAAGTTTAAATTCGTCGCCTGGCTCTAAGGCTTCCTCAATCGCGGCTAAGAGCACATGAGAGGATAACACATCAATAGTGAAACGGCTCCGCCGAATGGCAAGCTGTGCGGATTTGGTGCCCATGAAGACATCATAGAGATTGGGAGATTGTTCCGGGTCAAGATCCAGATAACGGGTTGAGCTGGCCTGTTGGTCGAGATCAACCAGTAAGACTTTTTTGCCTTTTTTCATTAAGGCAGCAGCCGTATTGACACTGCTTGTGGTTTTACCAGTACCTCCTTTGAAAATGGAAAAGCTAATGACTTTCATGCTGTTTCAATAACGCTTCGCACGAAGCAAAGGGAATACGCCACTTCTTCGTCTGCTCCGGCCTTCGAGCGCCTTGAATGACACCCTTCTTAATCCATCGGGTGATTGTTGCACGATCCACTTGTAAAATTCTGGCCGCTTCTGATGCGTTGAGAAATGCCTTCACCTCTCCAACATAAATAATCTCTGCTTGGTTGTCAAGTAGCAGTTTGTTGCATTTGTTGCAGAGACGAGTGCTTATCTCTTCCATACTAAACCCACGTTCAGGACGAAATACCCACAGGAATATTGACACGGCTCAGGTTCACACCATCTGTCTCATCTGTATCAGATTTGTGTCGAAAAACGACAGATAGCTCTGTCAGATATCAACATGCGGATGTGTCTTATTCCCCTCGTGTTTAACTCTTCTTTTTGTTATAATGGGTTCTCAAGAGACTATGCGTAACTCAGCCAAGAAACGAGCTTATGAAGCGGTCTTGCTCGGCAATCAAATTAGATACCTGCGGCGCGGCAAGGATTTCTCTCAGGCCAAGCTTGCCCGGAAAGTCAAGGTGTCCCCTGGCTGGATTGGCAGAATTGAACGAGGTATCCATCTCCCCAATTTGAAGCTGCTGTTTAAGATTGCCGGAGCGTTAGGCGTACGGGTCAAAGACTTGATCCCGTTTTGAAAAGAAGCAGAAGATCATAAAACGCTCCTTATTCAGTATATATAATCTTCAGCCAAGAAAAGGCCGTAAAACCGATTGTAGGCCGTTTGAGAGGTATCGAAAAAGGTGTTCTCGGAAAATCTCAGGATCGGAACAAGAAGTTTTTCCCGCACTGGTTTGTGCTTCACAGGTAGGGGGAGAGGTGAGAGTGTTGGTTACAACTGCATAAAAGTACAAAAGCGGCCATTTAAAACAGAGATGGTAAAGACTATTGCACATTCCGCACTCGCGCTCAACCACTTTTTTTCTTCTGACTTTTTCATGGTCAGTCGATTAAAGCTAGCAGACAGTACTAACAAAGCAACCATCCGTTGTTTCAATTATAAAGATATATGATGATACAAAGAAACTGTACAGCTTGTAATATTGAGAAACGTTAACCAAATATATCGATTCATTACTATTTCTCAATATTATCTCCATGAATGCATAACTTCTACCGCGTACACTGAGCTTGTTGAGTAGGTAAGACTACTTACTCCTGAGCGTACTCCGCTCTTCGCGTATCAACGGTTTGTAGGGTTATGTGGTCAAGGTTCTGCATGTACCCTCGCGTTGGTTTTCCTTCTTTGGCGACTCTTTCTCAGGTAATTTTGTTGTTTTTGTATTTCTAGTTATTTGTAGGAGAAACACGTATGAAAGGATTTTTCAGGGCAAAACTCATCTTCGCTCTTGTGACAGTGGTCATGCTGGCAGCAGGCATTGCCGTACCACTACTGTCAGGTTCCGCCAAACTCTCCCATGCACAAGCACCTCGTAGACAACTAATTATCTTCCTTCCAGGAATAGACACCAAACTTACTGCAAGCGATATAACCGCCGCACAGGACGGGAACTTCAATGACTTCAATCAGACCCTTGTAACTATCTCCGGTATCCACTTTCCTAATCCCAAAGCCGCTTTCTATAGTTACCCGGTTGACTTTCCTAAAGGCACCCCAGCTTCAGAGCGGCGAAAGGTCTTGGAGATGGTTCACCCCTACAGTTGTGTAGATACCTTCACCCATACTATCGATCAAGATGTGAGAACTCTCGACCTTCAGATCAAGAATCAGCTTGCGAGTAATCCGAATACGGACATCTACCTCATTGGTCATAGTCTCGGTGGAGTGGTAGCACTTGGGTATGTCGAATTCCTCATAGAGAAGTTAGGTGGAGTATCACTTCCCTCGACTGCAAGCCTGAAAACTGTGATCACCCTGGACTCACCCATTGGTGGGGTTCATGACAGCAACTACCTGACTGATACCCGATACATTTTCAGGACTCCTAAAATCACTTTCACGATTGGCCATATTCCTATCACCTTTACAAACTCTGCATTTTGCAAAGGACTCGAAAGTGACCAATTTAAGAGTCCAACTGAATTGACGAAGGCTTTCGCCTCGGCATCGAAAGACGTTGCCGTCGATGATACAGGCCCATTTGTCGCCGACCCGCAAGGAGCAGGAGCAAGCATACTTGCAATCCCTAGCATCACGCTACCTACTCCTCTTCCCTTCCCATCTCCCCTTGGGAATCCTCTTCCTACAAACGAGGAGTTAGCAGAGCAAGCTCAAACCCAATTTGGAACATCTTTCCTCTCAATTGGAAATGAACGCGACTTTCTCTGGAAACCGGGTACATGTGCTCAGTTCCTTAACAAGCATGCGGATACAAGCCTGCCTACGAACATACCAGACTTTATCGACACTCAATGGCTTGAGGATGAGGGGAATGGTAATGGGTTATACGGTCGTGATTTTGCAGACGGGTACTCGATTTGTGCTGGGATTACATTCGCCAACGGGCTAAATCACACTAAGGTTCTCACGAATACGCATGTGCAAACGGCAATTGGAAACTTCCTTACCCCCATTAAAAGTGGGGCGGTTGGTGGGGCTCCAACCCCGTTGAGTATTCCCCCAGGTGTTACACCTGAACCATAGGCATTCTCCGTCTTTTACATGATCTTGGCAGGAATACTTCGAACTATTCTTGGTCAAGAGAGTCCTGGTTCCGATTGAGGTGTAAAAGACGCTTCACGATGAGCACCCACTCGAAAACCTAGTGGGTGCTCATATATCCTCACTGGTGTCCTGCATGTTTCCCTGTTTTAGGAGTCGTCAGGGGATAAGTGTCTCATGTTCAGCAGTTAGTACAGCGCATAGAGGCTGTTTCCCTCGGTTTTCTCTGACACATTTATTGTATGACGACTCCTTAGTTCGTTCGTAAGACCGAGAAAGGGAAGAAAAGTACAGATTAATGCTTATGCTTTTTCAGTCTGTAAGCAAGAAAAACGATAGTACAGGAAATAAGATAGAGTGACAGAATATCAACGACAAAAACAAAAATGATATATGTGTAGAAGGTGAAGTCATCTACTGAAGGGCCGCTAATATCTAGCAAATGCAAGGGGCTAGGCCATATAAGATTTGGAATAAAGGCTATGATTTCAATAGGAACAGCAAAACCAGGAACAGCAAAAACAATAATTTGAAGCACTATCCATGTAGTGACCACTATGCTTATGGTTACAAGTATCTTTCCCCAAATTGGTTTGAAAAACCCCATACCTCCACTATTCACCTCAATGGCTTATCTGTCAAGGTTTATCCGCTCATCTTTTGTCTCACTCTCTCGCTCGTTCGGCATACTTTTTCTTGAACCCAACTATAGGTAAATCCCACGAAAGTACAAAAGCGGCCATCTCAAACAGGGTTGTTACTTCAACTATGCATATGCTGGCATGAAGAAAATTGGCCTGCTGTAAACTGAATATCGCATCGTGCGACAAGAGCCTACAGCCAGGCCAAGGGATTGACAGGTGTTGCAGTGGTAAGAATACTTACGAATGGCTCAGAAGCAAGTGATGCTTCAACCGCTCATGGTTGAGCCACTTCTGGCGCATTCGATACTGATAGTCATAACGTCCGTGACAGGTCGGACACAAGCAAAGAAGGTGCGGATCGGGATTGCCGACATCATGAAATTGATGTGCTGCGTGCAAAAACACGGGATACACCGCTCCTGTTCGTCGGGATATCCGTTCAGCACCGTGCGTGATGTGGCAAACCTCGCATGTCCAATCTGCTTGTTCCTTACACTGCCTGGCTAACTGTTCCCAATTTTTGGGATACTGCTTTCTCCTTTCGCGTTTCATACGGAAACTCCTCTTGAGAGGGGAGCGCCACATGGAATAGAATGTGCCTATGCGGGACTCCCGCTAGATGGGCAAGTGCTCTGTGCTTTGTTGCCAAACGTGAGAACAGAGTGCTTGCTATCTTACTTCTGCTGATCGTTGCTACCTCCTTCCTCTTGTGTGTCCTCAATGAAAAAGACAACGATCGTTGGTACTTGTCCTGGCGGTCTCGGAGTTACCAGCGTAACCGCTCTTTCAAGCTGAGAAAGCGGTAGTTCCCGATAATCAGATGGTCAAGCACCTCAATGTCTAATATCTTGCCTGCTTCAACTAATTGTTCGGTGGTAGCGATGTCCTCTGGGGAGGGTGTCGTATCGCCGGACGGGTGATTATGGCAGACAATGATACTCGCGCAGTTGCGCGTGATCGCAGGCTTGAATAGTTCTGCTGCACGAAGCACACTGCTTTGTAATGTCCCCTTATAGATGAGGAGGTTGGCGATAACTTGATTTTTTGTGTCTAATACAAGCTCGCGCATTTCCTCATGGTCTAAGTAGGCTAGGTCAGGCATCACGAGATTTGCCGCATCTTGCGGGGACAATATCCGATATCCCTCAGACTCTGTTGGCCGCATCAGGCGTCGGGCAAGCTCCATCACTGCTTGGAGTTGGATAGCTTTTGCTTCTCCCAGGCCAAGCGTGTTGGTTAATTGCCCCATGTCTGCTTGGAGCAGTTGTGGCAACGGACAATCTTCCATCAAGTGCTGGATAGAAAGAGGAGTAATCTTCGTACTCGTTCCCGTTCCAAGAATGACAAGCAGCAATTCGTGAGTTGAGAGAGTGCGCGTGCCATACTGCACAACTTGTTCACGAAGCTGTTTCATCCTGTTCTCCTGTTGTCTGCTTGTCCTTACAAAGTGGGTTAGCAATCAGATGGTTGCCACTAAGCACCGTAACGCGGTACACATCACCGTATTCACCTTTGGGACACATGGGCGAGGTGACAAAGCAGAAGTACCGCGCATATGGGTGATCTTTTGCTTTCTCTTCAAGCTGATAATGCTTGAGGACATAATACGTCCATTCGCCCCGGCCATCCTGATACACCGCATAGGCGTTTTCAGGCGTGACTTTCTTACCACAAGGATTTTTCATTGTGGCCTCCGAGTGATAAAAACTTCGTGTTCCTCGCTGTACTCCCAATCCCATCCTCTGCCGATGAGAAAAATGCTCACGGTGCGCTCCAAGACTTCAGAGAAGTCACTCGGCTTTGCATACCAGCTCGTGAGGAAGTCGCAAATCGTTTGCATATCCTCATCTGTCAAACTACGAAGGACTTCTATCGGGACACCAAAGCAATACAACGAGAGCCGACTGAATTCCAGAACGGCATAGCTTTTGTTAAACGCTTCATCCGCTGTCGGGTATGGTTCTCTCATGCCTCATCTCCTGTCCGGTTGTCCGTACCTTTGGTGCCGTTTTGCAACCGCAAGGCAACATCATAGAGGGCCGACTCAAGCTGTGAGATGACGTTATAGACATCTCTCTCGAGCCATGTCTGGCCGTTCTTCGGGAGAGTGGCCTTCACTAATTCCTCGGCGCGGGCGTAGAGATCGCTCTTCGTACGAAGTTCTTTACACGAACTATTCTTGTAGAGAAGAAACACTCCTTTGACCTTTTCGCTGTAATGGTGGTACGAAAGCACAATGACCGAAGCGGTTTTTAGATCGCCGTACAGGTTCGCATAGGAGGGATAAAAGTCTGTTGACTTTCCCCGAGATGTCACCTTTTCTGGTGGCGTGAAGCCGTAGTAGGCGAGTGTCGCCGTCAGGTTTCGCTGCATCTCCTGGGTGCTGTCCTCCGTACTCGTATACACATAGCCTTGGGTATCAAGGAAGGTGTAGGTGCGGCTGTTGTCCTTTTCCACACGAGATTGTCCCGAATAGACAAGGTTCGGATGTTTCTTGAGCAGATGCGTCAAGCAAATGCTCCGTCCGACACAGGGATTCTCCTGCGTGTAGGGGTGGATCTCGTGGTAGTCAAACGTACACTGTTTGTTGGCTTGCACCAGCGCGACAATCTGTTCATATGTTGTTTCGTCAACATAGTACTCGTTGTACGTGCTGTTGAGGTAGACATGGTTCATTTAGGTCTCCTTCTGCTGTAAAACAAACTGGATAATGTGAACGAACTCATCCCAAATGCCTGCTTCTTCAATTGCGTCTTGTAAAAGCTGTGCAATTTCGTGCATATCGGCATCGGTGAGCCTATCGGTTTGCGCTACAGAGACAACGCGCTGAATATCAGCGCGGGTGATACACATGACTTCATAGATGGTCTGCCAGTCTTCTTGACTGGTAAAGCCAATCTGACTCATGATGCGCCTCCATACGGGTTTCCAAACTCAAGCCGCATGGTTGTGGCAATTTCCAAATCTTCCCAGTAGTTTCCATCACAATACATGTCCTCCATCTTTGCTGCGATGGTTTGCATGTCTGCATCAGTGAGGGTTTGGATTTGAGCATCGGTAAAACCTGCTTCTTGCAAATCGGCCCGTGTGATGCTGGTGATAGGAAATTCTTTGTTCCAATCAATCATGTGCTTTCTGCCTCCTTTTTGGCTAAACGTCACTGCAACAATGTCAAAGAGCCAAAGCGAAAACAATCGTCGCTGCCTTATCGCCATTGATAAAGCTTTGCCGCTTGCTTGCTCTAGATTGGTTCAGTATAGGAGAGATACGGTGTCCGGTGCGTGAGAGAGGAGTAAGAAAATACGAGTTATAGGGGAGATGGGAATCAACCGGATCGGGGGTGCCGGAAAATGGTTTTTACCAGCGGGTTTATCTCGACTTTTTCCCATTTCCCGCTCATTCAACGTCGTTGATATAGCAACATCGAAGCAGTAAAAACCACCTATCCCCGCACTGGTTGCGCTTCGCTCTGCACCCTCGTGTTCTCAATTACGTACCCGAAGCAAAAAGAACTCGGCAGCTTGACGCTACCGAGTTCCTCGTCTCTCAGATGGAGAGGGTACTAACTGGTTTGCCCTGGCGTAGGAACCACGCCGAGTTGTTGCAGTAGACCCAACTGGTCGAGTTCGACGGTGTTCTCCACTATCTTGCCGCCAGCGAGGCGTAAGATTGTAATGCCAGTCATCGCGACCTGCTTGCCCGTTGGGGGAAGGCCCTGAAACGCCCCGCTGTGGACGGCGTGATATGTCCAGCGGGTTACGACCTTGTCCCCTACGGCAAACTCGTCATCAATGTCGAAATGACTTTCCGGGAAGCCCGTGGCGAACACGTTGACGAGTTGATTGAAGCCCTCGGAGTCCAGCGGGACGGGGACGCCTGGAAAGTGTGCGACGTAGTTGGGAGCGAATTCCTTTTGGAGTGCTTGGGCACTCCCTTTGGCAATCGCCTCATGGAAGCGACGAGAGACGGCCTTGTTTTCTTCTGTTGACATAGAAAATACTTCTTTCTGTAGTGTAGGTCAGGGTAAGCTTGTCTTACCCATGTCAAATATACGGTGAAAGGTCTTCCGTAGATCAGTCTACCACGGTGCAGCTTAAAGGAGGTGATGGGTTTGGAAGTTGCACTTTCCCATTCGCTTGAGAACACAGGTGGTGTACTGTCAATACCTTTCTTACAGAAGTAGAGATACTGTGTCAATGACGTAGGAAAAAGACGCCCAGAAGCTACGTTGTATACGTTCTGGACTCTCTAAAAACCTAGTCGAGATGAAGCGTTTGAAAAAGTGGAGCTGGCCTGGCCGGTAATTCTCCACGAGTGTTTTTCGGGCAGAAAAAAGGGGTATCCAACTGGATACCCGCTTGCACTCTCTTGCGGTGCGCTAAACGTTGACCCAAAGATCAACCAAAGGAGAAGCGACCACTTCAGCCGCCTCTACCTCATGGTGTTCAAACCAAATGGGCTCTTGGACTTGTGTTCCTTCCAGATCGACGAGGTAAAAGCAAAACGGCTCTTCTGCCTCATCAGCTATCGTATTGACCATTTGGACGGTGCCTTTAAGCCCTCTGAAGGGACTGTAACTAGTCACATCGACCAAACTTCCTATAGGTAAGACATTGGTGTGCATGGTCTGTTGCACTCCTTTCTCATGAACCAGATGCCCTCAGCACTCTGCATCTAGCTGTTCATCCTTGACAGGAGAAGCACTCCTCATGACACGAGAAACCTCATTTGCGCACCCTTTGGAAGTTGCATAAGTCATTCTATAACATGACAGCACAGCATGACAAACTCCGCTATGCAAATAGGGGTAGTACCAACGTTACTGTCACAGACGGCCAGGTACTCTTACATCAGTGAGTAGGGGAGTGTCTTCACAAAGTGGCCGCGCTGCCGGAAGAACGCTGCCACACTGTCAAGAATATGGCTGATCCGCTCTTTCTTCTCAATCCGGCAAATCAGCACGCTCCGTCCGGGGAGGTTGTTTGCAATGGTTTGGTACTTTCCCTTCTGGAAAAGGAGAGAAGCGGGGACGAGTGCGATGTTATCAAGCCGTGCACGTCTTACGGCTTTGGGTGCTTGCGTGAAATGATAGTGTAATGCTCTGCTCATAGGCTGGTTGTCTGCATCAGTTTCCTCGCGTCCCGCGCCA
>WNFX01014750.1_pt1 | contig 10163 bp, 9 predicted proteins | sample 5400111 | NCBI WGS metagenome assembly WNFX01 (sample SAMN13153363, study PRJNA577476) | soil metagenome | isolation source: 40 cm soil or saprolite under grassland replicate 1 | place: USA:California | collected 2016-06-15 | reverse complement strand
TCGAACGTCTCGAAGGCGCTCTTGTCCGACATCGAGGACATCGTTTCCTGAATGCGCTTGTGCGCCTCGGCGCGCTTCTGGCGCGCGATCAGGATATTCTTCTTGCGCTTCGCTTCCTCGATGCGGTCGTTGAGCTGGCGCAGCGACAGCTTCAGCCGGTCCGTCTCTTCGCGGTGCTTGACCCACGTCTCGTGCAGCCCGACGTAGTTCTGGGCGTGCTCGTTGTGCCGCAGCAGTGCCTGCTTGGCGAGGTCGTCGCGCCCTTCCTGGACGGCCAGCACGGCGCGCTTCTCCCAGTCTTCGGCGAGCTTCTTCTCCTGCTCCGCTTGAGCCGAGAGCCGTTTCTCGTCGGCGATCGCCGACGCCACCTGCTGCTTGGCTTTTGCCAGCTGGGTGCGCATGTCCACGATCAGCTGGTTCAGCATTTTTTCCGGGTTCTCGGCGCGCGAGATCAGGTCGCTGATGTTCGACCGGATGAGCGTCGAGAGACGGTCAAAGATCCCCATACGGCCTCTCGGAGTGATGGACCTAATCTAAGCGTTGTCCGCTCCCCTACGCCCGCGGCGGCAACGGCGTTTCACGCTTCGACTTACGTCGTCGGCGGCCGCAGCCGCTCCGGCTCCCGGGATCGCGCCAGCAACCGCTCGGCGAAATCTACGCGCTCGGCCAGCTCCGCGAGCTGCCCGCGCAACGCCTGCACCTCGGTTTCGAGCTCCGTCACGCGGTGCTCGCCGGTCTCGCCCAGGTCCGCGCCGTAGCGCCGCCGCCGGCGCTGCCGGATGCCCTCCGCGATCGCTTCCCCGATCGGGCTCCGGAACAGCCAGCGCAGCGCCATCGCTCCAACGATCAGCACCGCGAGGACACCGATCAGGGGTACGAGCTGATCGACGAGGAGGTTGGGATCCAGTCCCGGCGGAGTGGGGAGAGGTGTCGGACCCTGCATCATGACGGCAGCCCCTGCCGTTGCTCACGCCCCTTGGCGAGCAATCGCTCGGCGAAATCCATGCGCTCGGAGAGCTCGGCCACTTCATGCCGCAGCTGCTCGAGTTCCTCGAGCACTTGTTCGTTGTCGCCGGTCCCAGCGGACCGCGCCGTGTGTCCGCGCAGCTTCTCCGCGTACGCCTTCCCAATCGGCGAGAGCGAGAGCATCCAGACGAAGAAGCCGCCGACGGCTACGATCGGGATCATCAGTGCAAGCGCATGACTCATCCGCGTTCCCTCTAATGCGGCGGGGCGAGCCGGTCGGCGCCGCGCTGCTTGGCCAGGAGCCGCTCGGCGAAGTCCACGCGCTCTTGCAGCTCGGTCATCTCCTGCCGGAGCTGCTGCACCTCGGCGGCCATCGCCTCGCGCTCTTGCGGATCGGGAACCGGCGGCCGGTGCTCCCCGGCGATCCGCTTGGCAATCGCGGCGGCCAGGGGACGGAGTACCCAAGAATAAGACCACCACACCCACCCAGCGCTTGTCCACGACGCGCCTCCCTCCAAGGCCAAGTTAGGGCGCTAGTCGCCCGCCGCCAGCGTCTTGCGCAGAAACGCGCCGGTGTGAGAGGTCTTGTGGCGCGCCACCTGCTCCGGCGTGCCGGCCACCACCACGTCGCCCCCCGCCTCTCCGCCCTCGGGCCCCAAGTCGATCACCCAGTCCGCGGTCTTCACGACGTCGAGGTTGTGCTCGATCACGACCACGGTGTTGCCCTTGTTCACGAGCCGGTGCAGCACCTCGAGGAGCAGCCGCACGTCCTCGAAATGCAGGCCGGTGGTCGGCTCGTCGAGGATGTAGAGGGTGCGTCCGGTGTCGCGCTTGGCGAGCTCGGTGGCGAGCTTGACGCGCTGGGCTTCGCCGCCCGACAGGGTCGTCGCCGACTGACCCAGATGGATGTACCCGAGCCCTACGTCGTTGAGCAGCTCCAGTTTCGCGCGGATGCGCGGCTGGCTCTCGAAAAACTCCAGCGCGTCGGCGACGCTCAGGTCGAGCACGTCCGCGATGGACTTTCCTTTATATCGGACCTCGAGCGTCTCGCGGTTGTAGCGGCGGCCCTTGCACACTTCGCAGGGGACGTAGACGTCGGGCAGGAAGTGCATCTCGACCTTGACGAGGCCGTCCCCCTGGCAGGCCTCGCAGCGGCCGCCCTTCACGTTGAAGGAGAACCGGCCCGGTCCGTAGCCGCGGATCTTGGACTCCGGCAGGAAAGTGAAGAGCTCGCGAATCGGAGTGAACAACCCGGTGTAGGTCGCCGGGTTCGAGCGCGGCGTGCGGCCGATCGGGCTTTGATCGATGTCGATGACTTTGTCGATGCGCTCGAGGCCCTCGATGCGGTCGTGGGCCCCGGGCACGACCTTCGCCCGGAAAAAATGCCGGGCGAGGGCATGATAAAGGATGTCGCTCACGAGCGAAGACTTCCCCGACCCCGACACCCCCGTGACGGCGATGAACAAGCCGAGCGGCAGCTCGACGGTGAGGTCGCGCAGGTTGTGCTCGCGCGCGCCGACCACGCGCAGCACGCGGTCGCCGTCGGGCACGCGACGCCGCGGCGGGACCGGAATGCGCAGCTCCCCGCGCAGGTAGCGGGCGGTGAGCGAGTCGGGGTGGCGCAGCACGTCGGCGAGGGGGCCCGCCGCCACGACCTCGCCGCCGTGGCGGCCGGCGCGCGGGCCCAGGTCCACCACGTGGTCGGCGGCGCGGATCGTCTCTTCGTCGTGCTCGACGACGAGCACGGTGTTCCCGAGGTCGCGCAGCTCGCGCAGCGTCTCGAGCAGCCGGGCGTTGTCGCGCTGATGCAGGCCGATGGAGGGCTCGTCGAGGATGTAGAGCACGCCGACCAAGCGGCTGCCGATCTGGGTCGCGAGCCGGATGCGCTGCGCCTCGCCGCCCGACAGGGACTCCGCGGCGCGGCCGAGCGTCAGATAGTCCAGTCCCACGTTGTTGAGGAAGCGCAGCCGGTCCTTCACTTCCTTGAGAATCGGCCCCGCGATCTCGGGGTCGAGCCCCCCCCCCCGGCCGTTGCCGCGCAGGGGCAGGCCCTCGAAGAACGCCAGCGCCTTGGTCACCGCGAGGTCCACCACGTCGCCCAGGCTCTTGCCGCCGACCAGCACCGCGAGGCTCTCGGGGCGCAGGCGCTTGCCCCCGCACGTCGGGCACGGTTGCTCGACCATGTACGCCTCGAGCTGCTCGCGCACGCTGTCCGAGGCGGTCTCGCGGTAGCGCTTCTCGACGTACTTGAGCACGCCGCTCCAGCTCGACTCGTACGAGCCGTGCCAGCGCTCGCTGTCGTACTGGTAGGTGAAGGTGCGGCCCGGCGCGCCGTGGAGGAGGCCTTTCTTCACCGCGGCGGGGAGATCTTTCCATGGCGTGTTGAGGTCGAACTTGTAGACCTTGGCCAGCGTCGGGAGCACGACTTTGCGGAGATACCCGCTCGGCTCCCCCCACGGGAGGATCACCCCCTCGAGGATGGACAGGCTCGGGTCGCCGAGCACCAGATCGGCGTTGACCTCGCGGCGCGTGCCGAGCCCCGAGCACTCCGGGCACGCCCCGAACGGCGAATTGAACGAGAACTGGCGGGGCTCGAGCTCGGGGAGGGACAGCCCGCACTTGGGGCACGCGTAGCGCTCGGAGAACACGGTCGACCTCTGGCCCGCCACCACCTCGACGACGCCTTCGGCCGCCTTCAGGGCGGTCTCGATCGAGTCCGCGATGCGGCGACGATCCGCCGCTCGCACTACGAGCCGGTCCACGACCACGGCGATGTCGTGGTTCTGGCGGCGATTCAGCTTCGGAACCTGCGCGAGGTCGTATGTCTGCCCGTCGACGTGCACGCGGACGAATCCCTGCTTGCGCGCGTTCTCGAACAGCTCGCGGAATTCGCCCTTGCGGCCCCGCACCAGCGGCGCGCGCACCTCGATTCTCGTGCCGTCCGGCCACTGCAGCACGAGATCGGTGATCTGCGACGCGCTCTGGCGCTCGATCGGCGACCCGTCGTTGGGGCAGTGCGGCGTGCCCACGCGCGCCCACAGCAGGCGCAGGTAGTCGTAGACCTCGGTGATCGTGCCGACCGTCGACCGCGGGTTGCTGCCAGCCGTCTTCTGCTCGATCGAGATCGCGGGCGACAGTCCCTCGATCGCGTCGACGTCGGGCTTCTCCATCAGCCCCAGGAACTGGCGCGCGTACGCCGACAACGATTCGACGTAGCGACGCTGGCCCTCGGCGTAGATCGTGTCGAAGGCGAGCGACGACTTCCCCGATCCCGACAACCCCGTGATCACCGCGAGGGCGTTCCGGGGAATCTCGACCGTGATGTTCTTGAGGTTGTGCTCGCGGGCGCCGCGGACGACGAGCAAATCGCTCGGCATAGACCTGTAGGCTAGACGCGGCGAGGCGTCCCGGTCAACGGTGCGGGTCGGAGAAAGACGGGGGATGACGGGGGAGGTCGGAGGAAGTCGGAGGAGGTTACCTACCCCGTCCTCCCCCGACTTTCCCCGTCCTTCTCTTGCCCAAGCCCCGGCATTTCCCTACGTTAGCCCTCCCATGCCCCCACAGCCGCTCGTCGTGCTGACGACCCTCGGTGACGCCGACGAGGCCCGGGCGTTCGTCCGGCGTCTGGTCGACGAGCGGCTCGTCGCCTGCGGGACCCTGCTCCCTGGCGGCGTGTCCATCTACCGTTGGGAAGGGGCGGTGACCGAAGAGTCGGAGGTCGTTGTGCTGCTCAAGACAGACGCCGGGAAGTGGGACGCGCTCTGCGCCGCGGTGGGCGAGCGGCATCCGTACGAGGTGCCGGAGCTGCTGGCACTGACGGTGGGCCGCGGCCTGCAGCCGTACCTCGCGTGGCTGGCCGGCGAGGTGGTCGGATGAACCGCAAGCGCCGCTGGCAGTCCGCCGCGGACCGCGCGCGTGTCGCCGCGGACTTGATCGCCGAAGCCGAATCGCTGACCGACGAGGCGGCGCTCGCGACGCCCGCCGAGATCGCCCGCGAGCGGCTGCCACCGCCCGTGCCGCTGGCGCGGCCGCTCGACGCGGCACCGGCGGCCACCCCGCCTCTCCCCCCGCCCCCGCCGCCGGCACCGCTACGACGGGACGACGATCCCGAAGCCGCCCTCGCGGAGTTGGACGCCGCGCTCGACGAGCACCCGAGCGACACGACGCTGCTGCTGCAGCGGGCCCGGTTACACGTTGGGGCGGGCAACTTCGTCGGGGCGCAACACGACCTCGAGCACATCCTGCGCGTTACGCCGGACGACGTGGACGCGCTGTGCGCGCTTGGCGTGGTGCTGGCGCGCAAGGGTCTGTGGGGGGAAGCGGCGGGACGGCTGCGCGGCTGCGTCGAGCGCGACCCCGGCCGGGGGATGACGTGGTACTACCTCGGCGAAGCGCTGAACAAGCTCGACGACCTCCCCGGCGCGTTGACGGCGTTCGAGCGAGCGGTGGAGCTGCAGCCCCAGCACGCGCGTACCCTGCACGCCCTCGGCGTCGTGCTGGACCGCCTGCGCCGCCCCGACGACGCGACCCGCATGTACCGCCGAGCGCGGGAGGCCGCCGGCCGGTGATTCAGGTCGTGGTGGACGACCTCGCGTTCCGGGCTTCGGATGCGGTCGTCCGCCCGGTCACCAGCCGGCTCGATGCGACCACCCCCGCCGTCCGCCGCCTGGAAACGGTCGGCGGGCCCGGGTTCGTCGACCGCCTGCACGTGCACAAGGAGCTCGGCATCGGGTCGGCGGTCGTCACGGGTGGCGGCGCCCTCCCCGCGGAATTTGTGATCCACGCCGTGATCCGCAGCGAAACCGAGCCGGTGTCGAAGGAAGGCGTGCGCCAGGCCTGGATGTCGGCGCTGCGGCGCGCCCAGGAATGGGAGTTCGCCCGCGTCACGGCGCCGCCCCTGGGGATCGGCGCCGGCAATCTGGCGGTCGAGGACGCGGCGGAGATCATGACGAGCGTGCTGCGCGCCCACCTGACGCAGGCGGCCTTCCCCGCCGACGTGTCGTTCGTCGTGGAGACGCCGGAAGACCGCGAGGTGTTCGAGGCGGCGCTGAAGCGCAGCGCGGTCGGCCTGTCGTGACCCGCCGCGGCTGGGCGCTGGCGATCCTGGCGGCGTGGATCTTGTCGCTGGGATGGCTCATCAAGCGTACCTACTTCCGCTCCACCGGCCAGCGGCTCGCGGAAGCCGCGCTCGCCGTCCCGCCCGGCGCGGTATTCTACCGCATCACCGTCGGGGCCCAGCAGATCGGCTTCGCCTCCACGACGATCGACACCCTCCAGGACACGGTCCGGGTCGAGGATGTGCTGGTCGTGGACGTCCCCGCCCTGGGGAAGCTGCACCGCACCACCGCGCGCAGCCAGGCGCTGCTCGATCGCGCGCTGCGCCTGCGGCAGATGAGCGCGCTGGTGGACGGCGACGACAGCCGCTTCACCGCGCACGGCGAGATGGTCGGCGACAGCAGCCTGCGCCTCATCCTCTCCACCGGCGAGGATTCCCAGCTCACGTGGGCGCGGTTCACCCGGCCGGTGGTGCTGCCGTCGCTGCTGCCACTGCGCCTCGCCTTTGGCGGTGAGCTCAAGACCGGCCGGACCTCCGCCCTGCGCATCTTCGATCCTGCGCTGCTGGCCGAGCGGGACGTGGCGGTGACCATCGCCGCCGAGTCCACGCTGGTCGTGCCCGACAGCGCCGACTACGACTCGACCGCGATGACGTGGGTGGCCGTGCATTTCGACACGGTGCGCGCGTTCCGCCTCGATCAACGCAGCGAAGGGCTGGCGGCGAGCATGTGGGTGGACGCGCAAGGACACATCGTGCGCGCCACGAGCCCGACCGGGGTAACGTTGGACCGGACGGCGTTCGAGCTCGCGTACGAGAATTTCCGGCGCCGCGACACCGCACGCGTGGCGCGGAGCTCGGCGCAACCGGATCGGGGCGGGATCGTGCCGATCACCGCGATCGCCGCCGGCGTGCGGAACCGATCCGGAGCGGCCGCCGCGCTCCGCGTCCGGCTGACGGGAGAGGCGGTGCACGGCATCGATCTGACGTCGGAGCGGCAGCGTCTCACGGGCGACACGCTCACGGTGCAAACCGACCGCCCCACGGCGCTCATGGCCGCCTACCGCCTGCCGGCCACGGACACCGCGCTCGCGGCCTACCTGCGGCCGGAGCCGCTGTTGCAGAGCACCAACCCGCGGATCGAGGCGCAGGCTCGGCTGCTGAGCGGGCGCGGCCGCGATCCCACCGCGACGGCGACGGCGCTCGTCCACTGGGTCGCGACGACGGTGCGCGACGAGCCAGGGGCGCTCTTGCCGAGCGCGCTTGCGGTGTTCGAGGGACGACGCGGCGATTGTACGGAGCACACGACGTTGTTCATCGCGCTGGCGCGCGCGGCGGGACTCCCGGCGCGGCCCGTCGCGGGGCTGCTGCTCGTGGACGGACGGCTGTACTACCACGATTGGGTCGAGGTGTATCTGCGCGGCTGGGTGGCGGTCGATCCCACGCTGGACCAGCTCCCGGCGGACGCCGGACACCTGCGGCTCGTGGTCGGGGGATTGGCGCGGCAGATGGAGCTCACGCGCCTCATCGGGAAGCTCAGGCTCGAGGTTCTATGATCCGGCTGGAAAACCTGACCAAGCATTACGGCAGCTTCGTCGCGGTGGACGACCTCTCGATGGAGGTGCCCCGCGGCCTGCTGCACGGCTTCCTGGGCCCCAACGGCGCGGGCAAGACGACCACGCTGCGGATGATCGCGGGGATCCTGCGGCCCACCAACGGCCGCGTGCTGATCGGCGGCGACGACGTCCACAAGAAGCCGCTCGCCGCGAAGATGCGCCTGGGCTTCATCCCCGACCGGCCGTTCGTGTACGACAAGCTGACCGGGGCGGAGTTCCTGAAGTTCGTCGCGGGATTGTACGGCCAGGAAGGCGAAGCGATCGACCGGCGCATCGCCGAGCTGCTCGAGGTGTTCGAGCTGACGAGCTGGAAGGACGAGCTGGTGGAGGCGTACAGCCACGGCATGCGCCAGAAGCTGATCATCTCGAGCGCGTCCCAAGGCGGCGCGGTTGCTCAAGGACATCTTCCGCCAGTTCGTCGGCAAGGGCGGCACCGTGCTGATGAGCACGCACACGCTGGAAGTGGCGGAGGCGATGTGCGACCGCATTGCGATCATCCAGCACGGCAAGATCGTCGCCGACGGCACGGTCGCGGACTTGAAACGCCAGCACCAGGCCGGCGACGCGAGCCTCGAGGAGCTGTTCTTGAAGCTCACGGGCGGCGCGCACGCGCGCGAGCTGGCGGAGGTGCTGGGCCGGTGACCGCGACGACCGTCCAGCCTTCGCTGTGGCACGTGCTGCAACCGAAGTGGCGCACGGCGCGGCAGCGGCTGCGCGAGGCGCGCGAGCGTGGTGGCTGGAGGCGGATCACGATTCTCGTGACCGTCGGCGGGCTGTTCTGGCTGGGGGTGTACGGCGTCCTGTTCCGGATCCTCAAGTACTTCCGCGGCGTCGAAGAGCTGGGCCCGCTGCTCGCCGCGAAGCTCCTGGGGCTGGTGCTGCTGGCGTTCGTCTCGATCCTCATCTTGTCCAACGTCATCACGGCGCTGTCGAGCTTCTTCCTCGCCAAGGACCTGGACCTCCTGGTCTCCGCGCCGGTGGACTGGCTGCGGCTGTACCTGGCGAAGCTCTGGGAGACGGTCATCCACTCCTCGTGGATGGTGGCGCTGATGATCGTCCCGATTCTCACGGCCTTCGGCGTGAGCTATCGTGGCGGCTTGCTGTTCATTCCCTACGCCGTGCTCACCATCGCGCCGATGCTGCTCTTGCCCGCGGTCGTGGGGGCGGCGGCGACGCTGATCCTCGTCAACGTCTTCCCGGCGCGGCGCACGCGCGACCTGTTGTCGATCATCGCGCTGGGCGCCGCGGGCGGCGTGATTCTCGTTTTCCGCCTGATCCGGCCCGAGCAGCTGGCGCGGCCCGAAGGGTTCCGCAACCTGCTCGACTTCATCACGGTGCTGCGGACGCCGACCTCCCCGTTCCTGCCGAGCGAGTGGGCGACCAAGTCGATCATGAGCTTCCTGCGTGGGTCCGTGGACCCGCTGCCGCTGCTGCTCCTGTGGACGACGGCGGCGGCGTTCGTGACGTTCGGCGCGCTGCTGCATCGCGGGCTGTTCGCCACGGGCTTCACCAAGGCGCAGGAGGGAGCCGAGCGGTTCGTGCGCGGGACGCTGTGGCGGTGGACGGTCGGCTCGCTGCTCAGGCCGCTGCCCGTCGCCAAGCGGGAGTTCGTGCTCAAGGACATCAAGCTGTTCTTCCGGGACACGACCCAGTGGAGCCAGCTGATTCTGTTGGCGGTGCTGGTGGTGGTGTACGTCTTCAACATCAAGGCGCTGCCGCTGCATCGCGGCGAGCCGGTGGGGTTCTTCTACGTCAACCTGGTGTCGTTCCTGAATCTGGGCCTCGCCGGCTTCGTACTCGCGTCGATCGCGGCGCGGTTCATTTTCCCGGCGGTATCGCTCGAGGGGCGACAGATGTGGTTGCTGCGCTCCAGCCCGCTCGATCTCAAGGCGCTGCTGTGGTCGAAGTACTGGGTGGGGACGGTGCCGTTGCTGGTGCTGGCGCTGCTGCTCACCGGCATCACGAATGTGTTGCTCGAGGTCTCCTCGTTCATGATGGTGGTGAGCCTGGGGACGATCTGCGCCCTGACGTTCGCGATCTCGGCGCTGGCGCTGGGCTACGGCGCGCTGTACCCGCAGTTCGAGACCGAGAACGCGGCGCAGATTCCGACGTCGTTCGGCGGACTCGTCTTCATGATGACAACGGTCGCGCTGCTCGGCGCGGTCATTCTCGCGCTGTCACAGGCCGTATATAAGTACGTACGTGCGGTCTACGAGGGGCGGCCGGTGGTGATCGATGCGCGGATGATCGGCTGGTTCGCCGTCGCCGCCCTGTTGTGCGCGGCGGCGACGGCGATCCCGCTGAAGGTCGGCCTGAAACGGATGGAGCAGTTCGAGTTCTGATTTAATGCCAGCTCAGCCCGCCCACGATCTGGAACGCACTGCCATTGCCGACGATGAGCTTCGCCTCCCCATACGGCACGGGGTTACGCCAGCGCCGCCCTTCGAGTCCCACGAGCAGGTTGAGGTTCGTGTCCGTGTTACTGACTCCGCCCGCGCTGGCGTGCATGATGTTGAGCCCGCCGCCGA
>WNFX01010170.1_pt1 | contig 10163 bp, 9 predicted proteins | sample 5400111 | NCBI WGS metagenome assembly WNFX01 (sample SAMN13153363, study PRJNA577476) | soil metagenome | isolation source: 40 cm soil or saprolite under grassland replicate 1 | place: USA:California | collected 2016-06-15 | reverse complement strand
TCACGGCGAAGTCCATCACGCCGACATCAATGCCGACGGCGCGGCCGGCCTCCGGCAGCGGCTCCGGGGCGCTGGTGTCGAGGGCGAAGGTCACGTACCAGCGGCCGTCCGGCTCCCGGCATGCGATTACCATCGCCGGTTTCAGCGCAGTCAGGTCCACCTCCGGCCAGGACCAGACGAACCGCAGTGGCGTGCTCATTTTCGCCAGCCGCAGCTCGCCGTCGCACATGGCGAACGCCGACCGGGTGTAGTGCGCGGACTGCCTGCCGGCCCGGGACTTGAGCCGGGGGTAGCGGGCGCGCCTGGCGAAGTACGCGCTGAACGCCGTGTGCTGGTGCCGCAGCGCCTGCTGCAGCGGCACCGACGATACCTCGCTGAGGAATGCCAGCCCGGGGTCTTTTTTCATCGCGGTCAGCGCTCGGTCGGTTTCCGCGTACGACGTGCTCTTTCCCTCGGCGGCATAGCGCTCGTGCCGTGCCGCCAGGGTGCGGTTCCACACGACGCGGACGCAGCCGAACGTGCGGTTCAGCATCGCCTGCTGCTCCGCATCGGGATATGCCCGGCACCGGTATGCAAACCTCATTGTTATATAATCGCACGTTTTTTCGTAAGAACTGCGGAGGTGTGCCGGGTGTGTCTCCATCCCGTTATGCCGCCCCGCTTCACGGGGCGCCGAATTCCTCTCCGGCCTGAAGGCCGGAGCATCGTCCGGAGGTCTTGGTGACCATCCCTGACGTAACCCGGCACTGACGGGCGCGCGTCCCGCACGGGCGAGGGGGCCGTGCGGGGCGCGGGCCCGGGACAGTCCCGGACCCTTCCTTAAGGAAGGACGGTGTTCACTGATGAACACCAAGTCTCTGCTCGCCAGGATCGGCGTGCCGGTCCTCAGCCTGGGCCTGCTCGGCGGCGTCGGCGCGACCCTGGCCACCTCGGCCGGCGCCAGCACTATGGCCACCACGCTCAGCGCCGTCAGCCCGTCGGATCCGGCTCAGTACGTCACGCACACCAATGGCCACCCGGACACGACTTCTCTCCTGCCCGGGTATCCGCTGCCCGGCCAGGACGCTACCGTGCAGACGCCGTTCGGCCCGGTCTGGGCCTACGATAACAACACCGTCAAGCTGACCGTGACCCCGGTGTCCGGCCTGGCTGACGGAGCCAACTACCGGGTCAGCATGGACGTCGTAGGCAGTTTCCACGGCTTCGCCGACCCGAACACGGGGGCCGCGCTCACCAGCAACGGCTCCGACAAGGGCACCATCTCCTACGACATCCTGGCCGGTCCTGGCCAGGCCCCGGACGCGGCAGGCCTGCCCGCGACTGAGCCCGGCGGCATCGGCAGCCCGACTCTCCGCGACATGATCAGCCAGCTGTTCGACGGCAACGAGACCGTCGTGGGCGGTGGGGACGTGTACAACTTCTCCTACCAGAACGGGAACTACGTCCAGGTCGGCGCTCCGTCGCCGGCCACTACTGGTGACGTGACCGGTCACTAAGAAGAACGACGACGAGCCGGGCGGTCGGCGGGACCGCTCGGCTCCGTCATGCCCGGGGCCAGAGCACCTCCCGGGCCCCTCGATTGCGACTCGGGGCTTACTGGCTCGTCGAGGTGCCCTGCTCCGGCCACCGCGAATCGGCGTTTCGTCCAGCATAAGCGGACCCACCGACAAGCCTGGTGCCTATCGGGGCGAGACGCCAGCTATCTTCGGCCGTGTTCTTGGAGCGCCGCGACGGCCGAGGTCATCTATCCGAACATTAGCGAAGCTAACCAGTTTCGGGAGCCGAACGGGGAGCCAACGGTGACAGACTCCAGACGACGCCAGGCGACGTCCAGCTACTGTCGCTGCAGATCAGTACCGCATAGAACGACATAGGACGACCTCCTGCGACTGTTATCGGGTGCCTTCTAAGCAGCGGGTCGCGGGGTCGAATCCTGCCCGGCGCGCCAGGTGTCAAAGGCTTGTCAGCGCCTCCGCGGGCGTAGATGCGCCGGAGCCAGCTTCGGCGGTGATCGTCTTGAGTTGCGTCAGGGCTGTCATGCCAGACGGCCAGCCGGCGTAGAAGGCCAGGTGGGTGAGGGCCTCGACGAGTTCGTCCTGGGTAAGACCGTTGGTCAGGGCTAGGCGCAGGTGGCTGCCCAATTGGTCGGGCCGGTAGGTTGCGGCCAGGACGGCGACGGTGACCAGGCTGCGGTCGCGGGGGGACAGGCCGGGGCGCTTCCAGACGTCCCCGAACAGGACGTCGTCGGTGAGCTGGACTATCTTGGGCGCGAAGTCGCCGAGCAGTCGCTGGGCGGGAGTCTGCTGTTCTGCCATGGCGGGGTTCCTGTTCTTCTTGCCAGCGCACGAACGTCTGCGCCGGGCTCTTGCCCGCAGGGTGAGGGCTGGCCGCTCGCGTGACCACCTGTCGGCGGTCCCGCGCGGTGAGGTCAGGCTTCGGGGATGGCCCGGCCGTAGGCCTCGAGCGTGACGTCGTCCGGCTCAGGCCCGCCGCGCACGCCGGTGTCGAGCGCGTCCAGGCTTTCGAGCTCGGCGATGGTGAGCTCGAAGTCGAACACGCCGAAGTTCTCGGCGATCCGCTCGGGCCGTACCGACTTGGGGATCGCGGAGCGCCCCTCCTGCAGGTGCCAGCGGATCATCACCTGCGCCGGGGTCTTGCCGTGGGCCCCGGCGATCGAAGCGATAGCCGGGTCGTCGAAGGTGCTGGTTCCGGACCCGCGGTAGCTGGTGATGCCGCCGATCGGCGACCAGGCCTGGGTGAGGATCCCGTGGGCGGCGTCCGCGGCCTGCACGGCCGGCTGGGTGAAATACGGGTGCACCTCCACCTGGTTGACCGCCGGGACCACCGTGGCCTGCTTCAGCAGGGCGTCCAGGTACTCGGGCATGAAGTTGCTGACGCCGATCGCCCGCACCCGCCCGTCGGCGAGCAGGGTCTCCAGCGCGCGATACGCCTCCTGGGTAAGGTCGAACCGCGTGGGGAGCGCCTGGTGCAGGATCAGCAAGTCGATCCGGTCGACGCCGAGCTTGCCGGCGCTCTTGTCGAAGGCGTGCAGCGTCTGGTCGTAGCCGTAGTCACTGATCCAGATCTTCGTCTCGATGAACACGTCGTCGCGGGCCAGGCCCGAGTGCCGGATGGCCTGGCCGACCTCCCGCTCGTTGCCGTACGCGGCGGCGGTGTCGATGAGCCGGTAACCGGTCGCAAGCGCCGTGCCCACGGCCTGCGCGGTGACGTCCGGCGGTGTCTGGAACACCCCGAAGCCGAGCGCGGGCATCTGGACGCCGTTGTTCAGGGTCACGTTCACGGTCATTGGTGCCTCCCAGCACAGTCGACGGGCTCAGATGCGCCCGGCCCGGCAGGCGGAATCATGGGGCGATGAGGACTTTGAGGGACTGGCGGCCGGCCATGGCCCGGTAGCCGTCGGGCACGCCGTCCAGCCCGACAGTGCGGTCGAAGACCCGGCCGGGTTCGACGCGGCCCTCCAGCACGTCGGGGAGGATGCCGTCGATGTAGTGGCGGGCCGGGTCCACGCCGCCGGTCAGCGTGATGTTCCGCATGATCATGTCCATGCCGATCGGCCCGTCAGTGTAGGAGGGAACGCCGACGCGGCTGACAACGCCGCCGTCGCGGACTGCGCCGAACGACGTGCTCAGGGTCTGCATGCTGCCGACGCATTCCAGCACCGCGTCGACACCGTGGCCGCCGGTCAGTTTCCTGACCTCCTCGACGCCTTCATCGCCCGAGGCCAGGACGATATCGGTGGCACCGAACCCGGCGCCCAGGTCGGTGCGGTCGGTGTGGCGGCCCATCAGGACGATCTGCTCGGCGTCCAGGCGTCTGGCGGCCAGCACGGCGCACAGCCCCACCGCGCCGTCGCCGACAACCGCGACGCTCACGCCGGGCCCGACCTGCGCGGAGACGGCGGCGTGGTGGCCGGTGCAGAACACGTCGGTGAGCGTCATCAGCGACGGCAGCAGCGCCGAGTCCGCCGCGACCGGCAGCTTCACCAGCGTCCCGGAGGCCTGCGGGACCCGTACGGCCTCGCCTTGGCCGCCGTCCACGCCGTCGAAGCCGTAGCGGCCGCCGTGCGGGCAGGAAGTCTGCAAGCCGCGGCGGCACCAGAAGCAGGTGTTGTCGGCGTAGGTGAACGGTGAGAGCACCAGGTCGCCGCGCCTGAGCCCGGTGACCTCGGCGCCGGTGTCCTCGATGATGCCGACGAACTCATGTCCCATCGGCCGACCCTGGTTAGTGGCCGGCATGGACCGGTAGGGATACAGGTCGCTGCCGCAGATCGCGGCGCGCACCACTCGTACGATCGCGTCGGTCGGGGCGTGGATCGCCGGGTCGGGCACGTCTGCGATGCGGACGTCACCGGCTCCGTACATCAGCGTCGCCTTCATGCCATCAAGCCAAGCACCGCCGGTACCGGCGTTTCGACGGTGAAGGGAACCCTGACAGGGTCCCCCAGGCCGCTGCTGAAGCGCGATGTCCGGTCGTAGTCTCAAGGCATGGACCGACGGACCGAGATCCGCGACTTCCTCACCTCCCGGCGTGCCCGGATCACGCCGGAGCAGGCCGGGCTGAAGGTCTCCCCGCTAGCCGGGGCCCGCCGCGTCGCGGGTCTGCGCCGCGAGGAGGTCGCGTTGCTGGCCGGGGTCAGCGTCCCGTACTACACCCGGCTGGAGCGCGGCGACGCCCGCGGCGCCACCGACGCGGTCCTGGACGCCATCTCCCGTGCCCTGCTGCTCGACGACGCCGAACGCGCGCACCTGTTCGATCTGGTCCGCGCCGCCAACGCCACCGCGGCGGCGGCACAGGCCACTCGCCGCCCGGCCCGGCAGCCGGTGCGCCCGGAGTTGCGGAACATGCTGGAGGCGATGAGCGGCGTCCCCGTCTACATCCGCAACGGCCGCCTGGACATCCTCGCCGGCAACGCCTTGGCCCGGGCCTTGTTCGCGCCGATCTTCACCAGCCCGGCCCGGCCGGTCAACGCCGCCCGCTTCACCTTCGGCGACCCCGCCGCCGTCGAGTTCTATCCCGACTGGGACGCCGTCGCCGACCAGAACGTCGCCACCCTACGCGCCGAGGTCGGCCGCAACCCCTACGACAAGGCCCTGTCGGACCTGATCGGCGAGCTGTCCACCCGCGGCGATACCTTCCGGCAGCGCTGGGCCCGGCACGAAGTCCGGCGGCATCGCGCGGGCGCCAAGCGCGTGAACCACCCGCTCGTCGGTCAGATGACGTTCACCTACGAGACCATGGAACTCGCCGCCGACGAGGGCCTGTATCTCATCGTGTGCGGTGTCGCACCCGGCAGCCGGGACGCGGATGCGCTCAACCTTCTAGCCAGCTGGAACGACACCGACAACGCAGAAAACACAGCGCTCAAGCAGACCTGAGCTCGCGCTCAGGCCACCCGCGATCTGCGGCTGGGCGACCAGCTCCGGGCCATCCGCAGGAGTCGGAACCTCACCCAGAAGGAAGTAGCCGAACGAGCGGGAATCAGCCAGCCCGCCCTCTCGCGCATCGAACTGGGCGGCGGCGTGCCTGACATCGAGACCCTGCGCAGGGTCAGCGTGCGGCCCTTGGCGGACGCGCTACCTGACGGGGAGATCCTGGTGAGCGTTTTTTGGTGAGGACGGCTCGTCGTGGAGCCAGACGAACTCGTTGATCCCGATCGCCCGGAGCGCTAGGCGCTCGTACCGGGGGAACGCAGGCAGCGCCGTGGCGCGGTCAACGATCACTGCGCTGGCCACCGTGTGGTCAGCGCCGCGCCAGGTGATGACGCACCCGCCCGCCGCGACGATGTTGCGGTACCAGCCCGCCGCCTCACCGAAGGTGAGCGGCATCACAAATCCTCCGGCAGCGGCCGGGCGGATGCCCAGCGGTGTGGCGTAGGGGCGGCCGGTCTTACGGCCGCGATGGTGGACGATCCCGACGACGGGCATGTGCCGGCGCCCGGCGATCCGCAGGACCAGCGGGTTAACGAGACGGGCGACGGATCTGATCACCCGTCTGGTACGTGGCCCAAGGTGAAGGGCATTCCCGGCCGGGCGGGCCGGTGCCACTGGACCTGCTGTGGCAGTGGGCCGGCTGTACGGGGCTGGCTGGAAGACCGGCGCTTTCCGGCCCGGCGTTGCGGACATCGTAGACCTCCGTCTATGGCCGGATCTTCCGGCCTGTTCATCACCAGGGACGAGCGCCGCACGGGGAATGTGACAGGGAACCTGCGCGGACTCCGGACGCCAGCGCCCGGGACGCCCGGAGTCCCCGTGATCGGTCCAGAGCGCAGGGGTTCAGGGCTGGATTGTCAGGTGCCGCAGCTTGTCCTGGTCGGCGATCAGGTTCAGCGCGGCGATACGGCCGCCCGCGATGGTGAAGCCGATGACCGCGACCGGGTCGTCTCGGGTGCCGAACAGGGCGCCGGCCTCGCCGTTCACCAGCACCGGCTGAGCCAGGTGCACGAACCGCGGCGCGGTGGCCAGGACCTGGCGCGCGACCGGGACGGCCCCGGCGAGCGGCCGGTGGGCGAGCCGGCTGACCGGCCCGAGATCCATGCGGAAAACCACGTCGGGATCGAGCACCTGCAGCAGCGCCTCGAAGTCGCCGCCCCGCGCGGCGGCCAGGAAGGCGTCCACCACCCGGCGTTGCAGGGCGACGTCACGATCGGGCTGCGGGGCCGCCTGCACCCGGCGGCGAGCCCGGCTGGCCAGCTGACGAGCCGAGTCCGGGGTCCGGTCCATGATCTGGGCGACATCGTCAAAGGGCACCGCGAACACGTCATGCAACACGAACGACAGCCGTTCGGCGGGAGTCAGCGATTCCAGCACCACGAGCAGGGCCATGCCGACCGAGTCAGCCAGCACCGCCTGGTGTTCCGGACCGTTGTCGGCGGAATCCTCCACCAGCGGTTCGGGCAACCAGCTGCCGGGGTAAACCTCGCGGCGGGCCTTGCGGGCCCGAAGCATGTCCAGGCTGATCCGCCCGACCACCGTGGTCAGCCATCCGCGCAGGTCGCCGATGCCGCCCGTGTCGCTGCGGCCGAGCCTTAGCCACGCCTCCTGCACCGCGTCCTGCGCTTCGCTGACCGTGCCGAGCATGCTGTAGGCGACCGCCTGCAGGTGCTGGCGGTTCTGCTCGAACTGCCCGGCCAGCCAGTCCTGCTCGGCCATTTGCTGTCACCCCTGCACATTGCGAGTACCTGCCAACAAGACGTAGCGGGACCGCGAAACGTGACAAGCGGCTGACCTGGTCACATTCCCCCGGCGGCGGCCGTCCTAGTCGCCGGATGCACGACCTCCGCCCGCAGGCGGTCCGACTTTAGGGAGCATGGCCATGTCCGCACGATTGCACACAGTCAGCGACGACACCAGGCCTGCCGTGGAAGTCCACGGTCTAGGCAAGACCTACCCCGGCGGGGTCGAGGCCGTCCGCGGCATCGACTTCCAGGTCGCTCCCGGTGAGGTGTTCGGCTTGCTCGGCCCGAACGGCGCCGGCAAGTCCACCACCATCGGGATGCTGACCACCACCATCGAGCCCACCAGCGGGTCGGCGCGGCTGGCCGGTTTCGACGTGGTCGGGCACCCGATCGCCGCCCGGGCGGTCAGCAGCGTGGTGTTCCAGGAATCGGTTCTGGACAAGGCGCTGACCGGCCGCCGCAACCTCGACCTGCACGCGCGGCTGTGGGGCATCCCGCCGTCCGCCGCGGCCAGCAAGATCACCGAGCTGGCCGGTGTGTTCGAGCTGTCCGAGGTGATCGGCCGCCCGGTGGACAGCTACAGCGGCGGCCAGCGGCGGCGCCTGGAGATCGCCCGGGCCCTGGTCTCCGAACCGCGGGTGCTGTTCCTGGATGAGCCGACGGTGGGGCTGGACACCCGTATCCGCTATGAGCTGCTGGACCTGATCAGCGGGCTGCGTGGGCGCACCGGCATGACCACCCTGCTGACCACCCACTACCTGGATGAGGCCGAACGGCTCTGCGACCGCATCGCGGTCATGCACCAGGGCGCGATCGTGGCCATGGACCGGCCGGACGCGCTGCTGGCCAGGCTGGGCCCGGAGCTGGTCGAGCTGCGGGTGGGCAAGGATCCGGACGGCGCGCTGGCCGCGATGCGCGCCCGCGGCCTGGCAGCAGGCGACGCGTTCGCCATCGGCTCGACCCTCACCATCCCCCTGGGCAGCCACTCCGCTAGGGACACCATCACCGCCATCGCGAGCCTGGGCATTGACACCGAGGCCATGACCACCCGTAAGCCCACCCTCGATGACGTCTACCTGCAGCTGACCGGCAGCCGGCTCGCTGCCTGATCCACGACACGACACCAAGGAGAACCACGATGACTACCGTCACCGCCGCGCCAGCGACGATCCCGCTCACCCGCCCCCGGGCACCGGCCCGGCCCTCCCGCCCCGCCGCCTGGGCCACCCTGGCCCGCCGCCGCATCTCGCTCAGCGCGCACACCCCGCGCGAGATCCTCGCCCCGCTGGCCACCCCCCTGCTGTTCGCCCTGGTGATCGCCCCGGCACTGGCCAAGATCATCCAAGCAGCCGGAGGCGGCGGTGCCGACTACAGCACATTCGTCATCGTCGGCACCGTCGGCCTGCTCATCCCGCTGACGTGTACCTTCGCCGGCATCGGCGTCATCGTCGACCGGGCCACCGGTGCGCGCCGCGAGCTGCTCACCGCGCCGATCCCCCGCGCCCTGATCGTGCTCGGCAACATGGCAGTCGCCATCGGCGTGAGCCTGCTGCAAGTCGGCGCGCTGATGGCTGCCGGATGGCTGCGCGGCAGCCACTTCCACGCCACCGCCAGCGGCGTCGCCTGGTTCACCGGAGCCGTGCTCGCATTCACGGTATTCATGTACGGCCTGGCTGAGATCCTCGCCAACCGGATCCCCACCCAGGAGGAATACGTCGGGCTCACCCCCGTGGTCGCGATCCTGCCCTGGTTCATAGCCGGAGCACTGTTCCCGATCACCGCCCTGCCCGCATGGCTCGCCTGGGTCGCCCGCGCCCTGCCCACCACCCACGTCCTGGCGCTGCTGCGCTACGGCGTGCTCGACCGCACCGGCGCTGGCCTGCATGACATCTGGGGAATGACCAGCACCACCACAGACGCCGCCCTCAGCCTGCTGGTCCTGGCCGGCTGGGCGATCCTCATCACCGCAGCGGCCATCCGGGTCTTCACCCGCTCGGCGGTGAACTGACCCGCACACACAGCTCCCCCGAACCTGCTCGCCGGGCCCACGCATGGGCCCGGCGAGCACCATCCGATCGCGCCACCATGCGCACAGGGCAGGCGGGGTATAGGAGCGCAGAGCATCCGGTTGCCCTCCTCCGGGGTCAGGGAATGATGCCGTCGTGGATTTCCTGATCGTCGGCAACGGGATGTTCGGCGCGGCGATTGCCCGGCACCTGGCGCCGTATGCAAAGGTCACGGTGGCCGGACCCGGGGCGCGTGCGGACGGCCCCGGGGGATACGGCGCGCATCATGATGAGGGGCGGATCATCGGGGATCTCAGCCGGGACCCAGTGTGGTCCGAGCTGAACCGGCGTGCCCGCGACGGCATGACCGAGCTGGACCCGACGCTGATCACGTCGTGCGGGGCGCTGACCGCAACGACCCGCGACGGCCCCGGCTACCTCAGCGTCGCCGCCCAGCTCCGCGAGCACAGCGGCGCGGATATCCGGACCCTGACCGCGGACGCGGCATGCGCCGGCTTTCCCATGGTCCGGTTCGGCCCGGACGAGACGATCCTGCACCAGCCGGCCGCGGGCCACTTCAGCCCACGCCGTTACGTTGCCCTTGCCATGCAGTCGGCGCAAGGCAACGGCGCCGCGATCGCCTCGGGCACCGTCCGGGCGTTGCATACCTCCGCCACAGGGACGGAAGCCGAACTCGACAACGGCCGCCGACTCCGCGCCGAAGCGGCCATCGTGGCCAGCGGCGCGTTCGCCGCCGGGTCGGACCTGCTCCCGGTGCCGGCCGCGCTGCGAGCCAAGTCCGAGGTCTACGTCATGGCCGAGCTCGACGACCAGCAGGCAGCCGGACTGGACGCGATGCCGTGCATCAACCGCATGATCGGCCACCCAATGCTGTCAGACCTGTATGTACTGCCGCCCATCCGCTACTCGGATGGGCGCACCTACCTCAAGTTCGGCGCCAA
>WNFX01013370.1_pt1 | contig 10165 bp, 7 predicted proteins | sample 5400111 | NCBI WGS metagenome assembly WNFX01 (sample SAMN13153363, study PRJNA577476) | soil metagenome | isolation source: 40 cm soil or saprolite under grassland replicate 1 | place: USA:California | collected 2016-06-15 | reverse complement strand
CTGCAACATCGCTTCTTGCCCGCTGCCTAACTGAGAGAAAGATGCAAATCGAAGAAGTACATCGCATTGCCATCTACACCTGGACCTCACAAGCCATGAGAGCAAGCGACCACCACCAAACCAGTCCGAGAACCGAATTCTTGTCCTTCCTCTTGACGCATAAACGGTCCAGGGACTGACTTGTTTCTTGAGTTGATGGCAACCAGACGGTGTAGAGGAATCCTCGGTTTTGACGCATATCCACGTCCTTGGTCCTCTTTAGGAACCATAACCTGGTTCTTCCGCAGGCTCGCTGCTGCGAAATGTGATATACTAAAGAACAAAACAAATTTCTTCGAGCAAGACAGTTTCCTGATTTCATTCGAGCCAATGACCATTCTTCCAGACCTTACAGACCTTGTTATCGAGCAGGTCAGCATCACCAACGACGTGACGGTCACCGTACGCGCGGCTTGTCCAACGGCTTCTTGTCCCTGTTGTGGAACGATGTCCAAGCGGGTACAGAGCCGTTACACGCGCACGTTAAGCGATCTTCCAGCGAGTGGACGCTCCGTTCATCTGGTTGTTCACGTGCGCTGCTTCTTCTGTCAACAGAGCACCTGTGTTCGCAAAATCTTTGCCGAGCGCTTTCCTTCGTTAACGTTGCCTCGGGTGAAATTCACCTTGCGGCTGCAAAAAACCCTTCGAGAGATGGGCTTCGCATTAGGTGGCGAAGCCGGAGCACGCCTGGGAAGGCTGTTGAGCATCCCTGGCAGTTCTGACACGTTGTTGCGTCTGGTCAAACAGACTGAACTGCCTGTGGCCTCCTCTCCACGCGTGGTTGGCATTGACGATTGGTCGTGGAAGCGTCGGCTGCGCTATGGAACATTAATCTGCGATCTGGAAAGCCGCAAACCCATCGATGTGCTGCCTGATCGGTCCGTCGAAACCGTCTCGGCATGGTTTGAGAAATATCCCAGCATCGAAATGGTCAGCCGGGATCGCTCATCCGAATATGCAGCGGCGATTAAGAAAGGCGCTCCCCAGGCCCTTCAAGTGGCCGACCTCTGGCATATCGGGAAGAATTTAGCCGAGAGTGTCTCCACGCTGTTAGCCCGCTGTCGAGCCGAAATCCGACGTGGCTTGCACGTACAAGCGGAGCCCTCGCAAGAGCGAGAAGAGATGGAACCTGTACCGGAAGAAGAAAGGCACCCAGCCCGCTCTCGGAGCGAGGAACAGGCTCGCGTCGCTCGACGCGCTCAAAAGCTGGATCGATACGAGCAAATCATTGAACTTCATGACCAGGGGCTTACCGCGATTGATATCGCTTCTCGCATTGGAATCTCGGGGCGAACGGTTCACCGATGGCTGGCTCACGGCTCCTTTCCCGAAGCCAGACGCCGCCGAAGACGACCCAGCCTCATCGACCCCTATGAGCGCTATGTGCTCCAGTGGTGGCACGAGGGAAACCGAAATGGATTACAACTGTACCGAGAACTGACTTCTCGTGGCTACAAGGGTTCGTCTAAAGCCATGTACAATTACTTGGCAACCCTACGGACACCTCAATCAGACGCACCACAATTGGTCCCATTGAAGTCGCGAAGGCGCAAAAGCGTTCCCTCGCTCCCGGCACCGCTGGAGAACTTTTCTGCACAGCGCGCCACCTGGCTGTTCGTGTGCCAACCAGAGAAGCTAGACCAGGTACAGCAGGAAGAACTGATGCTGATCAGGCAGGCCAGTCCAAGCGCAGAGGCCGCTTACGGCCTGGCACAAGCGTTCATGCAGATGATCCGAGAGCATACAGGACAGCCGTTGGATAGCTGGCTCAGTTCGGTAGAAGCGAGTCACTTGCCAGAGTTGAAGTCGATAGCCCGTGGCATCCACCAAGACAAGGCAGCGGTGCTTGCAGGATTGACGTTGCCCTGGAGCCAAGGTCCTCTCGAAGGGCATGTGAACCGGCTCAAGCTTATTAAAAGAAGCATGTATGGTCGTGCCAAGCTCCCTCTGCTGCGGGCTCGTGTGCTTCATGTGGCCGAGAAGGAGCCTGCTCGCGCAACCATCCTGGCTGGATAGTGATGTGCCCGCCCGCAGAGGAGGTGCAAGAAGGTCGAGCAGGTGCGGGAACAGGAAGAGCATGATGGGACTATCGACCCTAGATGGGAGGATATCTCATGAGTAACTATGATCGTGAAAAAGTTGATGAGGTTGTCCTTGCCCTGATGTCTCTCACCCTGCACGATTCCTCTCGTGCCTGGAAAGGGTTTGATTGGGACACGCTCGATCGATTGTATGAGAAGGGGTGGATCGACAACCCGAGAAGGAAGACGAAGTCAGTGCAACTGAAGAAGGCTTGGTCCGAGCAGCTCAGTTGTTTGAGCACTATTTTGGGACATCGAAGCCACTCACGACGACCCGGAGTAAGGAGGACGATGAGGATGTCATTTGATCTCAATGAACCGGTCTTTGATGAACAAGGCACGTATCTGGAAGAGCCAGCATTGCGCTATGAGCATGCCTTGATGGAGCAGTTTGCCGCCTCACCCGAAGGACAAGCGATCAGAGAGACGGGAACCGAACTGGGCTGGGCCGGGGCGATGATCCATTATGCCATCAACTATCCTGGCGTGACCCCCCCGACAATGACCCCGAGCAATCTGGAAGAAGTTGTCTATGACCTCTTCCCGCGCAAAGTCATCACAGAGAAAGGGGACGGGGCGGAGATTATCCAAGAATTACGCGCGTTCTGGCACTTTCTCCAGCGCGTCTACCAACTGCCTCAAGCCAATCAGATGCTGGCACGCTTGACGCCGCAGGCTGCCCGACGCCTGGAGCGAGCGTTGCAGGAGCCAGCCAACTTTGGCATGGCCAAGTCCTTTGTGCTGATGGGAAAGGAGGCGGGCTTTGATATGGAATCCGCTCAGCGCCGCAAGCGAAAGCCCACGAGAAGAGAACCATAGATCGCGATAGGCATCGAGGTCCTCAGAGTCGTTGCTTTCACGCACGGAGCTTGCTTCCTCGATCACGGCCACAGCAGCGAGCCTGCGGGAGATCCATAACCTGTCCCTTGGTCCAATCTCACAAAAAGAAGCTCCAACACGCAAATATCTCTGAACGTGCTGTCTCAGAAATGCGTCAATACGGACACTTTATGGTATAAGGTATAGGAGGAAGAGTGTCAGATCAGAATAGCTACTCTTTTTTGTCCGGCTTCTGGAGCGACGCTGATACTGCGAATGCTCCTTCGGAGTATGATGTCTCTAACGAAGCGAAGTAGTCGAGTAAGAGGCGATGTATGAAGATGTAACCACCTCCTACTTTGCGGAGGAGAATACGCTCGGCGGCATAGTCGAGGAATTGGGGATAGTTCCAGGGGATGGACATTGAGCGCCAGAGAAGTAATCGCAAGATAACATGGCGGATGCAGGCTAGTCCACCGATCGATAGACCGACCAATAACCCGACGGAAACGCCAGTGATTAGCCCAATGGGAGCACCAGTGGAGAGCCAGGATTGCAGCTTAGTAAGAGTAACAGCAGGAAGCGGTCTTAACGAAGAAGTGTCGTATGCCATTTGGAATAACCCAACGCTCAACATGATGGTTAACCCAACAATGAACAGAGTATAAACTCCATAGCGAATACTATTGTGCGCAGAGATTTGTATTCCCTCATTTGGCTTCACAAGCATGTTCTCCTCTAACACATTTCTTGAAATTCCAAAGGCCGTCCAGGTGAGTAGTGTGCTAAATAGTCCGAGGAACAGATAAACAAGAAGAAGTATGAAAAAGCCTCTGTCGGACGGGCTGCAAGTCGATACGGTACGCACGTTACTGGGTAACGTAACTGTTGGTAGTGTACACACCTCGCTTGGTGCAACCACCCCGAAGAACAAAACGAGCAGGCCAAGAGCTAGTCCAAAGCCGCATCCTCCCATTGCTTTTTTTCGCGACCACGTCACTCTTTCAGCAGGCTTTATCTCCGTAGGGAATATACTGTTGAATCCGACAATGAACCCAACGATTAGCCCAATGATCAGTATGACATAAAATATATCGGACCATCCAAGGAACATCACAAAGGACAGCCCCAGGAGCAACTCTACAAGCACATAAAGCAACACAGCAATCAATCCTACAATGATACGATGGGCCCAGTGAGCCAGATGGCCAGAGAGCCAGGTGGGTTGCATTCGCTCAATGAAGAAGGTGGATTGACCATGACGTGCCATCTGCTGGGCTAACCATGAGAGCCAGTGGATAGTCTGCTGTTCAGGAAAACGAGGATCACTGCTTCGACGCTTGAGCATCCGCTGAATATACGTCGCAAAGAGCTGCTGCTGAGCCTCATGAGGGTCGGCTCTCTGCAAATCATCCAACGAACGTCCTTGATAGGCTAATACCAATATACTGAGCAGGAGTGGCGTTGTGACCAAGTCATGCAAGACTGTATTCGTACGCACTGCCTCATGCACTGCCTCTAACTGCCCTCCTGCATTCGTGAGATATGCATCAATCTGCTGCGCAGTCAGTGGCTGGATCATCACGGCGCGGAGGAAGGTGAACCGCTGCTGTTGAGTAAAATACTCAGCGCTTCGACTGCAGACGACTGGGGGAGTCTGCTGATGCTGTACCCGGTAAGCATTCACAGCATCGATACAGGCGGAACGCATCTCCTGCTTCACTTCGTCAAGTCCATCAAGTAGTGGCAGGATGCGCTCTTGTGCCATCCATGCTCGGCCCAGATTGCGTGGCACTTGGTATTTGCTCTCTAACTCTTCAATAAGCCAACGTGCGAGTGGATGTTGTTTCTCTGCCCATGAGGATAAATTGAACACTACAGGAATGGGGAGGATATCATTTTGTTCAGCGCGAGCGATCAGATCACGAGTGAGTTCCAAGAGCAAAGTCGTTTTGCCCGCGCCAGGCTCACCCAAGATAAGGAGTTCTCCGTCGGCTTCGTCATAGATCTGCACGAGAGGCGTACCGAGGGCTACCAGGTGCGGTGCTTGATTCGCTTCTTGAATGGTAAGCCGCCAAGGATTAGTGAGAGCATCAGGTTGCTCCCGCAAGCCGACTTCGATCCGAGCAGCTTTATACAAAGACTGCTCCAGCACTCCTTCAATCCAGAAAAACCGTATACGTTTGAGCAAGCGCAGGCGGTTCTGCCGATCAGTCGGAGAAACGCGAGGTGTAGGACGAGCCGAGGTAGCTCGTTGTTCAAGAACCCGGCGAATGCCTTGCGTAATCTCGCGAAAGGCTGCATCCTGGTTGTCCCATTCAGTGATCGGCTTGCCATCACCAGGCAGACAGTGCAGGTGAGCAAAGGGAGCATCATGCCAGTCTACAGGACGGACTATGATGGGGATGACATGTGCTTCTCCTCGCTTGTGCCGTTCAAGGGCACGCTCCATCTCGATGTCATAGCAATAGTCTGAAGCCAGGAAGTCCGGGCTGATGAGCAAAAGGATGATCGAGGCCGTCTCCAGATGCTCGTCAATCTCGTGTGCCCACTCCGTGCCTGCTACGATTTGGTGATCGTGCCACTCAGCGATGAGGCCGTGCCGTCGTAAGAGGCTTAGGTGTTTCTCCAATTCGTTGCAGAGCAACTCATCTTCATGAGCATAAGAGTAGAAGAGTGTAATAGGGGAGACCTGGCGTTTTTGCTGCTCATCCATACAGGTACATCCGATTTCTTCTGCTTATTCCATCTCATGCTGGTCATTATAGTTCTTATGGAAAGGAGAAGCAAGGGAAAACGAGAAGCTTCAGCTTGCCTCTGAGCCTGGCTGCTCTGTTGCGTTTTTGGGGCTGACCATGAGGATCAAAAGCTCTGCTGAGGACAAGTGTGACTGGAAGCAATTTCTGGCAGGCAGCGACGCGTCTTGCTTCACAGAGACGGAAAAAGGAAGAGTTGCATGCTCATTTCTCCCGAAAAACTTCTCGATAGCAGAGTTTTCGTGCAGAAAAGGCTCGACTCGTTGGCATATTGTGGTTCTTTGACAACTTTCAGACACAATATGCTTCCTCGTTGCTCTCATTGCCAGAAACACTTGAGCGTCACCAGGCGACAGATTATTCTTCACTGCGTCAGGATATGCTTTTTTTCGGCAACAAATTATTCTTCTAGTCGTACTCTGGAACACGGCCTTTTTACCATTCTTGAGTCAGCGCACCATATACCCCCAGAGAGAGGTAACACGGTAACAGTTAGGGGTAAAGCCGCCTGGGATGCCGATTTAGGCAGTAATTACTATGGTAACAGTGAGGTAACAGTACGGTAACAGTGACCATAATGGTCACAATAAGATCCTGGGGTACCATCCTCCTCACTCCATGCATATATGCATATATATATTATGAATAATAGAGTAAGGCTATCTGATCAGGCGATGGCAAATGAATGAGAGAAATCCGTCCATTGGGTCCACACGACGGCAAAGCAATGTTACCATAATGGTCACTGTTACCCCACTGTTACCCCACTGTTACCCTGGTAAATACCATCTAAACCCCCTCCCCAGGCGGCTTTACCCCTAACTGTTACCGTGTTACCTCTCTCTGGACATATGTGGTCAATGCTCTGATTACAGTGGCAGCAACTCCTTGAGAAGGATAACAAAGCGGAGAATTGGTTTTCTCAATGACCAGGAAACATGCCGTCCGGTCTAACGGCTAATATTGTCGGAACCATATGGGCTTGCAGTACGATAACAAGCACTATTGCCAATAAGAGAGTAAGCAATGTACAGGCCAGGAGGACGAGAGTAAGCTGGTAGTGACGGCGCAAAGTATGACGCAATAACATATCTAATAACCCTTTCTCATGAGCAAACGAAATTACACACGCACTACGGCGTGATAAGTTTTTTGCGTGGGCTTGACTACACTATACCCAGGAGAACAGGCTGATAAATGATTTTCTTCACTGCTTATAAGAGGTGTACCAGCAGGGTTTCGCTCGTTTACCGTCTATTATTGCAAGGAGGAACGTCGCAGTGCACGATGCCCCTTCTATTTTGCAAGGGACACCCCGCGATCCAGGGGTGAGCAAACACCAGGAGCATGCATGTGCATGCTGCTCCTGTGAGATGTGGATATGAAGGAACTTGCCGGGGTTTCAGCATACGGTCTGAGGGTCATGTTCTTGTATGGCCAGAATGTTATCGATCAGGCGTTGAGCCCGAGCTATCAGATCTTTTCCTTCAGCTTGTTGGGCCTTTATGAGGGTTGTGTGGGCCTGCTGGTATGCGCTGGTGGTATCTCCTTCCCGGAGAGCGATCTGTGCAAGGAGTAAATGACTTTCAAGAATGGCTTCAGCCTCTCCCCCTTCCTGTCCAAGGGCATGCAGGACGGCGTGCCTGGCACGCTGCAAGAATTGCTGGCGTCGGTCTGCATCATGGCATGCCTCTCTCTGGGCAAGACGGAGGTAAGCTACCGCATTGAGCGTCTGTCCAAGGTAAGGCGGGAGATGGGCCGCGTGGGCCTTTTGCAATGCTTGAGCAAGTACCGTGCATGCCTCAGAGAGCCGTCCCTGCTCTGTAAGCGTGATACCCAGATAGGTCATCCAGAAACTACTTGCCGCGACATCTTGCATACGCGTTGCCATTTCGACTGCCTGTCGAGAGAGCATCTCAGCTCTGTTCATGTGCCCACGTCGGATATTGAGGATGGCCAGATTGCCACGCGCGAAGACCGTCAGCGGCAGGTCTCCAATTTCCTCAGCGTTTTGCAGGCAGCGGAGCAGCACAACCTGGGCATGGTCGTACTCAGCTCGTCGCAGGTACACATCTCCCAGATTGCAGCAAACGATGGCAACCTCCCGCCGGCACTGATATTGTTCAAACAGCCGTAGTGCTTCTTCCAGATGCGAGCGCGCTTCCATTGAATGTCCAGCACCATTGGCAATCAGTCCGAGCAACTGATGCGTTCGTCCCAGGTCAGTAGGATCACCTGCAAAGGTTCGACTTATCCGAAGGACGTGCGGAATAGCAGCATCCGGTGGAGGAGAAGACCGATGGGCCAGCAGTTCTGTAAACAATGCAAGTGCATCGGTAGCCAGGCGTAACGCCTCCTCATAACGGGCAGTTCGCCAGTGTGTATAGCTCTGCTCATAGCGGAGCCTGGCCCAGGCGGGACCAGCGTTCACCTGGGCCGCACGCAGACATCGTTCGCCACGGGTATAACATGCTAACGCCTGTTCCAGATGCTGCGTATCATACCAGGTTAAACCCAGTTCACAATAGAGCAGTGCGCGTATCTGAGCTTCTTCCTGAGAAAACGCTATCCGCCCTTCATGAGAGGCCAGCGCCTGCTCATAGAGAGAGCGCGCCTCAAGCGGGCATCCCATAATTCGCAGACATTCGGCCAGGCAGATGCGCAGCCACAGCAGACGTTCGCGATCACGCGACTGCAAGCCTGAATGCGCATCGATCTCCTCTAATTGCTTCACTGCAAGGTCATAATGGTGACGAGCGTCTGCATACGCTGAGAGTGTATACGCACGATTCCCTGCCATCACTGCAAATTGTGCGAGCCTCTGTGGTTCCGCGCCCCCTTCAACGAGATGATGGGTAATCCTGGCTGCTACTTCTTCCTCCCGTTCGTGATACAGTTGCTGGAGAAGAGTAGCCGCGCGACGGTGCAGACTGATACGGCGGGCGGCAGAGAGTTTTTCATAGAGATGGGTGGCGAGCAGTGGATGCCAGAACGTATAGATGGCATGGGCATGAGTGCTCTGCTCGATCAGGATACCAGCGTTAAGCGCTTCTTCCAGCAGATCAAGGAGAAAGCTATCACTGGAGCCAGGAACACCGGCTTCCATCGCACTGATAAGAGGAAATTCAAAAGAACCGCCCAGGACAGCAGCTTTACTCAAGATGCGCTGACAGGGTTGACTCAGTCTGTTCAGGCGCATGTCGAGAACAGCCGCGATAGTATCGGGAAGAGACGTCTCTACATGATCGGCAACAAGATCCTGTCCATTGTCGAAGGTGTGGGCCAGTTCTTCGGCAAAAAACGGATTGCCAGCCGCACGCGAGCGGATACTGTGAAGTAAAGGCTGTGGCACCTGGAGGTCTGAGAGGAGCGTTTGCATCTGTTCATCGTCTAACGGTGTAAGTGCGAGACACTCAGCCATCTGTTCACGCTGCAAGTCGGTCAGGAGGGTATGCAGGGAGGGATTGGCCAGCAGTTCGTGCTCACGGCAGGTCCCTACCAGCATGGCGGCGTGTCCTTGTAGTCGTCGGACCACGTAGCCCAGCAGTTCGCCACTCGCCGTATCCATCCATTGCAGATCATCCAACACGAGCAGCAAGGGGGCTTGCTGGCTCATAAGCACGAGCAGATCTCCAATCGCTTCCCAGAGGCGACGTGGTTCTTGTGCAGGAGTGCTTATCGCCTCTGGTTGTGCAAAGCATTCCTGGATATAGGGCAGGAGGATGCCGAGTGGCTCGAAGAGCGTCGGACATCTACCCAGGAGATGCAGGTAGGGTTCTATGGTATAAGGGGAGAGCAGTTGACGAAGTACCTCCGACCAGAGTGCGTACGAGAAGCGACTCTCCTGCACGTAAGTATGTCCCCAGAGCACGCTCCATCCCTGTTTAGCGGCCTCGCGTGCCAATTCTTCTGCCAGCCGCGTTTTCCCCAGACCTGCATCACCGGTGAGGAAAATGCATTGTGGCAGATGTGTGCTTCTAGCATGAAAGAGAGCCTGGAGGCGTTTCTGTTCCTGATCGCGTCCAACGAGCGCTGATCGGTGCAATCGAGCAGGACGACGCAAAGGTGTTGCATGTTTCATAAGGAGAACCAGTGTTGCTATCAGACGCTTTATAACTGCTCTATTGGTGGGTTCGGCTGTGAGGAGCTGATCGAGCAATTGAATTGTCCTGGGGAGATCCTCCTGCATAAGTGACAGATCGACCAGTTTTAACACATGCTCCATCGCCTGTTGCTGTGCTCCCAGGTAAGTGCGAACGGTGCCCTTCTCTGTCTTCTCAGAGGCATACCAGTAAGGACCGTGACCAATGCCATCACGGCACTTTTTGCAGCGCTTCTTTCCGCAGAACGCGACTTTCTGCTGGTAGTGGGTACTTGCCTCGCTGCTCATCGTCCATAGCTCCTTTTGAAAAGAGAATCTGCTCCGCCTCTTGCATCAGGAAGTATAGTGATTTTTTCGCACACCCTCAA
>WNFX01007591.1_pt1 | contig 10166 bp, 6 predicted proteins | sample 5400111 | NCBI WGS metagenome assembly WNFX01 (sample SAMN13153363, study PRJNA577476) | soil metagenome | isolation source: 40 cm soil or saprolite under grassland replicate 1 | place: USA:California | collected 2016-06-15 | reverse complement strand
TACAGCACTCGGCCGGGTGAAGCCGATATCAGGCTGGTCCAAGAGCTCGGCCTGTTCGATTATCTGTCGCGCCGGCTGTCGATCTGCGGCAATCCGCAGGATTGCCTCGCGCAGGCGCTCGCCGCCAAAGCCGCAGGCGCCGAGCGGCTGATGCTCACGGTCAGCCTCGCCTCCGACCCGGTGCGTACCGTCGAATTGTTCGGCGAACACGTGCTTCCGAGACTGTGAATTCCGGAAAGTGCGACCACCGAGCTTGCCGGCATAACCCACTCTTCCAAGCGCGCGGGATATTAGCGTAAGCTTTCATTCGCGATCTGCCGGCAGGGCATGCCGAGCAAAGGTCAGGGAGGGGATCATGAGCGAAGTCGGCACTTTCGAGTCTTCTCCATGGTATCGCTCGCTCAACCGGTCGCAGTGGAAAGCGCTTATCGCCGCGAACCTCGGGTGGACGTTCGATGGTTTCGAAGTGTTCGCACTTATTCTCACCGTTGGCGTTGCGCTGCATCAACTCTTGGACCCTTCCCAATACCCGCTCATCCCCGCCTATGCCGGCGCGGTCATTGCAATAACTGTCTTCGGTTGGGCGATCGGCGGCCTGCTCGGCGGCGTGCTTGCCGACTATCTCGGCCGCAAGCGCTCGATGACCCTTACGATCCTTGCCTATTCGCTGCTCACGGGCGTGAGCGCGTTCTCCTGGGATTGGCTGTCGTTTGCCGTGTTTCGCTTTCTCGTTGGGCTCGCGATCGGCTCGGAATGGGCGACCGGGGCGTCGATCATGGCCGAGCTTTGGCCGGCCAAGGCACGCGGCAGGGGTGGTGCCTTTTTGCAAGCGGGATACCCGATCGGAAGCATTCTGGCCTCCGGTGTCTGGCTCCTCATCGGCACCTCCGGCCCCGATGCTTGGCGGTACATGTATCTGATCGGCGTCCTGCCGGCGCTGATCGTGTTTTGGATCCGGCGCAATATTCCCGAATCTCCCCGGTGGGAGGAATCGAACAGACGCCGTCGCGCCGCGTATGATCTGCGGCGGCAAGGCGCGGCGCTCCAAGGGGAAGACGCAGCGCTGGTGCGCTTTACACTGGTTGATGTGTTTGCCGAACCCGCCGTCCGCGCGCGCCTGTTTTTGACGTTCGTGATGTCGCTGTCGGTGACGATCGGCTATTGGGGCGTTTCGACGTTTGTTCCGAGCTATGTCGGATCGGTTGCAACCGCTGCCGGCCTTCCGGCCCAGCGCTGGGCGGCATTGGCTGGCTTAGTCCAAAATCTGGGCGCCTTGATCGGTTTCGCCAGCTTTGGCTTCCTTGCCGATGCCTTTGGCCGCAAGCCGACCACCATATTGTTTTATCTGATGTGCCTGATCCTGACGCCGATCGTCTACCTGTGGGTGCAGGATATCCATGTGCTGTTGTTCGCGTTGGTGGTGTATGGGTTTTTCATCCAAGGTGTTTTTTCGTGGACGCCCATATGGCTGCCGGAACTCTTTCCGACGCGAATGCGCGCGACCGCCGCCGGTTTCATCTTCAATGCACCGCGATTGATCTCCGCGATCGCTCCACTGATCGCCGGCACCTTGATCGTCAGCCTGGGCGGCTATGGCAAAGCGGCAACGATCATCGGCTTGTTCTACATTCTTGGGCTGATCGCCGTGCCTTTCTTGCCGGAGACGAAGGGAAAGCCGCTGCCGGAAGGCGATGCATTATTGTCGCCTCAGGAAGGAGAACATCTGCCTCGCACTGTGTGACCAGCGTGATGCCTTTTAGTGAAATGCAAACACCGGAGAGACTGTGCCCTCCGGTGCCGGAAAAAATCGATCGAACGCGGCGATGCTGGATGCTCGAAGTCAGAACGCGCCCAAAAGGATCGCGCCGACGAACGCAAATACGGCGAACACCGCGAGCACATTGAGCCTGAGCGCTAGGTCCACGTCACGTCCTCCCACGTATCTTCGTGAGCTCAAGTTTAGCAGGGGGACGACGAAGTCCTAATGACAAATATGCTGCACCGCCGAAGGCAAACGCGCGAATTTCATCGCGCGTCGGAAGCGCCCACCAACATCCTGATATGTCGATGTAAACTATCGGCGCTATTATCTTTGATGGCGCATAACGATTGCTTGGCAGGTTCAATGTTCGAGCCGGGGAAACCTAAATAGAGCTGCGGGTGACGTGGAATAATACGTGGCGGACCATGATCTTAACCCGCTGCCCTGGCGATCACCCGGTCGCGGTTCGCGCGAGCGCCGCCGCGAGCAACGCAGTTGCGGAAAACGCCAAGTACACGCAGCGTCAGCGCTTGCCGTCGATCAGGGCGACGATGCGATCGGTCAGGCGGCGCGCCGGCGGCATGATGAAGAACGCGGTGGTCGCCGCGATCGGCCAGGCGATGACATACGCCTTCGTCCACTGCAGCAGAAAATCCGATCGCAATCCAAGATCGAGGAAGGTGACGAGGAGCGTGACCATGCACACCATCACGCTCGACATCAGGAGCGCCAATATCAATCTGGGTTTGGCTTCCATGATCGTGCGCCTCTCATCAGTTCGGCGCCAAGCGGCATCGATACTTCTTAACCATAGCGTGAGGCGTCCACCAGCGGCCGCGCACCCACGCCAATCTTTGAAGAAACGTTAACAACATCCATCGCATCCTCCCGCCATGGCGTGGGGAGTGCGTTGGTATCTCGTCGGCTCCATCGTCCTTGGCCTTCTCGGCGTGTTAGCGGGATGCAGCGGCGGCGGTTTTTTTGCCGAGCGCGCGCCGTGGCGCCATGAGGCCGAGGTGCAATGCCTCAACGCGGGCGCCGTCAAGGAAGGCGCGGGCATCGTCCGCATCCGGCCGATCCGGGGTCCCGGGGTGTGCGGGGCCGATTTTCCGCTCAAGGTGTCGACCTTGGGCGAGAGCGGGCCGCTCGGCTACAGCGACGATCTGCGTCCGCCCGCCGAGATTCCGCGCGGTTCAGCGCCGCCGCGTTGGCCGATCCGACCCGCGGAGCCGCCTTACCAGTCGCGCGTGCTGCCGGACTATCAGATGGGCTCGCCGCAGCCGCGGCGTGACATCGCTCCCGATGAGCCCGTGTCGCTCAATCCGCCGGGCGTGGCCGATCAGCCCGGTGTCGCTGCGGAGCCCTACGACTTTCGCCGACCCTACGGCGTGATGCCGGCCGCTCCGCCGCCAAAATATCGCACGCAGCCTCCGGTGGCGTCTCCCCGCGATGACTTCTCGCCCGAGCCCTACGAGCGCCGGCCGCTGGTCAACGCGCCGGGCGTGCCGCGCGACGCTCCGCGCGCGTCCGCGCGCGAGCCGCCGCTGGGGCCCTTGGGTCCCGCACGCGACATCCCGGCGACGGCATCGTTCACGCCGGTCGCGGTGAGTCCGCCGGCGACGCTTGCATGCCCGATCGTGTCCGAGCTCGAACGCTGGATCGCCGGCGCCGTGCAGCCGGCGGCGATGCGCTGGTTCGGCTCGCCGGTTGCCGAGATTAGGCAAATTTCCGCCTATTCCTGTCGCGGCATGAACGGCAATTCCCGGGCGAGCATTTCCGAGCACGCCTTCGGCAACGCGCTCGACATCGCGGCGTTCACGCTTGCCGACGGACGCAAGATCACAGTGAAGAACGGCTGGCGCGGCTTGCCGGAGGAGCAGGGTTTCCTGCGCGACGTGCAGGCCGCGGCCTGCGATCAATTCAGCACGGTGCTGGCGCCCGGCTCGAACGTCTATCACTACGACCACATCCACGTCGATTTGATGCGCCGGCGCGACGGCCATCGCGCGTGCAACCCGCATGCCGTCTCGGGCGAAGAGGTCGCCGCGCGCGCCGCGCGATACGCGATCAAGCGCGATCCTGGGATCACCGGCTCGGTCGCACCGCGCCGGTTGGCGGCGCCGCGGTGGCGCTTTGACCCCGACGAGGAGCGGCGCGAGCGCGCCCTACCCATGGCCGAGCCCGGGGCGGACGGGGAAGACGACTGACGCCATCGAATTTTTTGGTAGTTCGAACGGCAAGATCGCAGGCCGGGCCCACCGCTCATTCCCGCGCATAGCGCGTCGAGACGCGCGTGAACGCGCTTATGTTGGGAATCCAGCCCACTGTCCCGATCTGGGTCCCCGCTTTCGCGGGGAGAGCGGAATAGAATGACCCGATCAATATCCGCGGCTGCCAAATGTGACGGCGGCAGGGGATCTGCGACACCATGCGGCACCTCTTACAATGCCGCCATGCGATACCAATATTTGGGTGGGACCAAACGGTTTTCTGGGAGGATTCTATGCTTTCCTTGGGCGTTCGTCCGCTGCTTGCGCTTTGTGCCGTGGCGGCGGTGTTGGCCTTCGCGATGACCGATGCCGATGCCCGTGCCGGGCGCGGCGGTAGCTTCGGCAGCCGCGGCTCGCAGACCTTCTCGGCGCCGCCGTCGACGGCGACATCGCCGGGCGCGCGGCCCATCGAGCGCAGCATGACGCAGCCGGGCCAGCCGGGCGGCACGTTGGCGCAACGCCCGCCGGTATCCTCGCCCGTGGGCGGCTTCTTCAATCGGCCGGGCTTCCTCGGCGGCCTGTTCACCGGTTTCCTCGGCGCCGGCTTGCTTGGCATGCTGTTCGGCCATGGTTTCCTGGGCGGCCTCGGCGGCTTCGCCTCGATGCTGGGCCTGATGCTGCAAATCGGCCTCATCGCAATCATCGGCTATCTCCTCTGGACGTGGTGGCAGCGCCGCAGCCAGCCGGCGCTCGCGAGCGGCCCGGCACTGCGCGATTACGCGTCTGGCGCGGCGCGTCCGCAGATGGGATTCGGCGGCGGCAGCGGCGCTCCTGCATCGAGCGCGCGCGCATCCGGCACCGACGAAGTCGGGCTCACGCCGGACGACTTCAATGCCTTCGAGAAGATCCTCGGCGAGGTGCAGAGCGCGTATAGCGCCGAAGACCTCGCCCGGTTGCGCCGGCACGTCACGCCCGAGATGCTGTCCTATTTCTCGGAGGAACTCGCCGCGAATGCGAGCAAGGGCGTGGTCAATCGCGTCTCCGACGTCAAGCTCATTCAGGGCGATCTCGCCGAGGCTTGGCGCGAGGGCGGCGCCGACTACGCCACCGTCGCGATGCGTTTCTCGCTCAACGACGAGACGCTGGATCGCGATAGCGGCCGCGTCCTGCAAGGCGGGCCGGATGAAGCCACCGAAGTGTGGACCTTCATGCGCGTGCGCGACGGCCATTGGCTGGTGTCGGCGATCCAGCAGTCCTGACGCATTAGTCGCAGGCTCTCGACGTCATGGCCGGGCTCGTCCCGGCCATTTCTTTGGCGATGTCCGGGGGCGGGACTGCCGTCTCAGCAGGACGGCGATCGCGCGGCTTTGCTCACGCCACTGCTCGCGAGCCACGATCATCCCTCGGGCTTGCCATATCCGCCCGCGGTCGGCGGCTGGATGATGATCGCCTCGCCGGCATCGATGACGGTGGCGTCGCAGCCCGCAAGCTTCTCCACGCGACCGTCGTTGCGCCGCACGGAGTTCTCGCCGATTTGACCGGCTTCGCCCCCGGCCAAGCCGAACGGACGCACGCGACGGTGGCTCGACAGAATCGTGCAATCCATCTTCTCCAGGAAACGAATGGTGCGGCGCACGCCGTCGCCGGCATTCCAGCGGCCGCGTCCGCTCGAACCTGGGCGGATGTGGAAATCCTCGAGCAGCACCGGATAGCGAAATTCCAGCACCTCGGGGTCGGTCAATCGCGTGTTGGTCATGTGGGTGTGCACGGCGTCGGTGCCGGGAAAACCCGGGCCCGCCGGCGACCCCGAGCATATCGTCTCGTAGTACTGGTACTTGGCGTTGCCGAAATTGAGGTTGTTCATGCTGCCCTGCGCGGCGGCGAGCGCGCCGAGCGCGCCGAACAGGCAATTCGTCACCGCCTGCGACGTTTCCACGTTGCCGGCGACGACCGCGGCGGGATATTCGGGCGACAGCATCGATTTTTTCGGAATGACGATGTTGATCGGCCGCAGGCAGCCGCCGTTCATCGGGATCTCGTCGTCGACCATCACCCGAAACACGTAGAGCACGGCGGCGCGCGCCACCGGTTCGGGCGCGTTGAAATTGGTGTTCTGCTGCGGCGAGGTGCCGGTGAAATCGACGGTCGCCTCGCGCTTGTCCTTGTCGACGCTGATCTTGACCTTGATCCACGTGCCCTGGTCCATCTCGTACTCGAATGCGGCATCGTGGATGCGATCGATGACGCGGCGAACGCTTTCGGCCGCGTTGTCCTGCACGTGCTGCATGTAGGCCTTGACCACCGGCAGCGTGAAGTGCGCGACCATCTTGTGCAGCTCCTGCACGCCCTTTTCGTTGGCCGCGATCTGCGCCTTGATGTCGTTGACGTTCTGCAGCGGATTGCGGGCGGGATATTTCGCGCCGTTGAGGAGGTCGTAGAGCGCCTGCTCGCGGAAGCGGCCGCGGTCCACCAGCTTGAAGTTGTCGATATAGACGCCTTCCTCCTCGATCGTGGTCGCGTCCGGCGACATCGAGCCGGGTGAAATGCCGCCGACGTCGGCGTGGTGGCCGCGCGAGGCGACCCAGAACAGGAGTTCGCGGTCGGCGTCGTCGAAGACCGGCGTGCACACCGTGATGTCGGGCAAATGCGTGCCGCCGTTGTAGGGCGCGTTGATGGCGTAGACGTCGCCCGGCGCGATCTTGCCCTTGTTCTCGCGGATTATGGTTTCGACCGCGCGGTCCATGGAGCCGAGATGCACCGGCATGTGCGGCGCGTTGGCGACGAGGGTGGAGTCGGCGGCGAACACGGCGCAGGAGAAGTCGAGCCGCTCCTTGATGTTGACCGAATAGGCGGTGTTCTGCAGCGACACGCCCATTTGCTCGGCGATCGACATGAACAGATTGTTGAACACCTCGAGCATTACCGGGTCGGCGGCGGTGCCGACGGCGCTTTGCCGCTTGAGCGGCACGACGCGATCGAGCACGAGGTGGTTCTTGGCGGTGATTTCGGCGCGCCAGCCGTCCTCGACCACGATGGTCTGATGCGGCTCGATGATGATGGCGGGGCCGCGTATGGCGTAGCCGGGCGAAAGCTGCTCGCGGGTGAACACCGCGGCCTCGTGCCATTGGCCGCGCGAATAAAACCTCGTCCGCCGCGCGGGGGAGGGGAGCGCGGCGCTCGTCCTCGATAACACCGGCTCGGTGAACTTCGCGCCGCCGCCGACCGCCTCGATCGACACCGCCTCGACCACCAGCTCCTTGCTTTCGTCGATGAATCCGAAGCGCGATTTATGCGCGGCCTCGAAGGTGGATTTCATCTCCGCGAGGGAGAGGCCATCGAGTCCCAGATCAGTGGGGCGCAAAGGCGCGCCGGCGGGAGGCACGGAGAATGCCGGCACGACTAGCGCGGTGTCGGTGCCGGCGTAGCGGATGTGCGCGCGAATGAAGACCTCGACCGCTTGCGCGGCGACGCCCTGGTCGACGACTTCGCGCCTGGCGTCCTCCGCCAGTCGCCCACCGACGCGCGCAATCGACGCCAGCGCCGCATCCCCGAACGGCTCTTCGACCGCCTGCTGGCGCGTGGAGCGGATGTCGGCGAGGCCCATGCCGTAGGCGGACAGGAGCGACGAGAACGGATGGATCAGCACCTTGGTCATGCCGAGCGCATCGGCGACGAGGCAAGCATGCTGGCCGCCGGCGCCGCCGAAGCAGTTGAGCGTGTAGCGTGTCACGTCGTAACCGCGCTGTACCGAGATTTTCTTGATCGCGTTCGCCATGTTCTCGACCGCGATTTTGATGAAGCCGTCGGCGACGTCTTCGCCTGAGCGGCCATCGCCGATCTCGCGGGCGAGCTCCGCAAAACCCGCGCGCACCCCCTCGGCGTCGAGCGGCAGGTTCTGCTGCGCGCCGAAAATTTTTGGAAAGAAATCCGCCATCAGCTTCCCGACCATCACATTGGCGTCGGTGAGCGCGAGCGGGCCGCCGCGGCGGTAGCATTTGGGGCCGGGATTGGCGCCGGCGCTGTCGGGCCCGACGCGGAAGCGGGCGCCGTCGAAATGCAAGACCGAGCCGCCGCCCGCCGCCACCGTGTGAATCAGCATCATCGGGGCGCGCATGCGCACGCCGGCGACCTCGGTCTCGAAGGCGCGCTCATACTCGCCGTCGAAGTGCGAGACGTCGGTCGAGGTGCCGCCCATGTCGAAGCCGATCAGATGCGAGAAGCCGGCCTCGCGTCCGGTCTCGGCCATGCCGACCACGCCGGCTGCCGGTCCCGATAGAATCGCGTCCTTGCCTTGGAACAACTCCGCCGCGGTGAGGCCGCCGGACGACATCATGAACATCAGGCGCGGGGCGTGATCTGCGACCTCTCCATGCGCCACGCTCTGCGCGCTCCCCCTTCCAGCAAGGGGGAGGGGAGCAGTACCCATATCGCGTGCCACCTGCGCCACGTATCGTTGCAGGATCGGCGAGAGGTAGGCATCGACGACCGTGGTGTCGCCGCGGCCTACGAGCTTGATCAGCGGCGAGACCTCGTGGCTGACCGACACCTGCGGGAAGCCGATCTCGCGCGCGAGCGCGCCCACGCGCTGCTCGTGCTCACAATAGCGGTAGGCGTGCATGAACACGATCGCGACCGCCTTGATGCCGGCCGCGAGCGCGGCCGCGAGCTCAGCGCGCACCGCGGCAAGGTCCGACTCCTTCTCCACCGTACCGTCGGCGCGCACGCGCTCCTCCACCTCAACCACGCGCTCGTAGAGCATCTGCGGCTTGATGATGTGGCGGGCGAAAATTTTCGGCCGCGCCTGATAGCCGATCTTGAGCGCGTCGCGGAACCCCTTGGTGATGAGCAGGAGCGTACGTTCGCCCTTGCGCTCGAGCAGCGCATTGGTCGCGACCGTGGTGCCCATCTTTACCGAGCCGATGATCCCCTGCGGGATCGCTTCGCTCGTCTTTATGCCGATGAGATCGCGGATGCCCTGCACCGCGGCGTCGCCGTAGGCCTCGGGGTTGTCGGAGAGAAGCTTGTGGGCGACGAGCGCGCCGTCAGGCCGCCGTCCGATCACGTCGGTAAAGGTGCCGCCGCGATCGATCCAAAAATCCCAGCTGCCATCGGTTTGCATCGCCGTGCGCCTGCGCATCTACTGGCCGCTTTATAGGGGCGCATGCGCCCGAGGCGAAGCGTCTCGTTCCCCACGGCCGTTGGCATCGATCCGCCCACGCGTTGGTTAGACTTTGTGCGGGTTTTTGACGTCCCAATGTCGCTGCAATCTCCGATATGATGGCGCTGGGGGCAGTTTGCGAACTCCGCTCTCGGGGCCCGTGGGCCATGCCAAAGGTACGATTCTCGGCGTTCGCAGCGGCTGTCGCGCTCGCGCTCGCCGCCTCGCCGGTCTGCGCGCAGGTCCAATGGCGCCTTCCGTCTGCCTACCCCGCTGACAACTTTCACTGCGAGAACCTCGCCGCCTTCGCCAAGGACGTGGCGGATGTGACCGGCGGCAAGCTCGCGATCAAGGTCTATCCCAACGCCTCGTTGTTCCCGGCGACCGCCATCAAGAGCGCGGTGCGGATCGGCCAGGCGCAAGCGGGCGAGATCCTGATCTCGCTGCACGACAACGAAGACCCGATGTTCGGCATCGATGTGGTCCCGTTCCTGGCCGCGAGCTACGACGAGGCGCGCAAATTGTGGGCGGCGTCGAAGCCTGCGATCGAACGCAAATTCGCCGCGCAAGGCTTGATGGTGCTGTTCGCCGTGCCGTGGCCGCCGCAGGGCATCTACGCGAAGAAGGAGATCAACAGCATCGCGGATATGCAGGGGCTCTCCTGGCGGGTGTACAATGCGGGAACCGAGCGCATCGCCCAGATCGTCGGCGCTTATCCGGTGACCATCCAGGCCGCCGACTTGCAGCAGGCGCTCGCCACCGGCCTGATCAACGCCTTCATGACCTCGGTCGCGACCGGCTACGACAGCAAGGCCTGGGAGACCATGACCTATTTCTACGACACGCAGGCCTGGCTCCCGAAGAACGTCACCTTGGTCAACAAGGCGGCCTTTGATCGGCTCGACAAGCCGACGCAGGATGCGCTGCTCAAGGTTGCCGCCGCTGCCGAAGCGCGCGGCTGGTCGAGGTCGCAGGAAAAGCACAAATGGTACGGCGAGCAGCTCGCCGCCCACGGCTTGAAAGTATTGTCGCCGAG
>WNFX01007589.1_pt1 | contig 10167 bp, 11 predicted proteins | sample 5400111 | NCBI WGS metagenome assembly WNFX01 (sample SAMN13153363, study PRJNA577476) | soil metagenome | isolation source: 40 cm soil or saprolite under grassland replicate 1 | place: USA:California | collected 2016-06-15 | reverse complement strand
GACATAAGATTAGTAGATAGATCTTCAAACGGACTTATTTGATCGAAGCAGCAGATTCTGTTCTATTCTATACAATAGATTGTCAATATAATCATCTGTTAATAATGATGGTATCTTTTTCATATGGAGTGATTCAGGATAATGACTAGATAGTATAGACGATGTGTCCTTTTATGAGTGAAGTAAGATTTAGCCATAATTAATTCCAGGTGAGAAAAATTTATAAAATTGTTAAACACATGTTGTTACTTACATAGGTGAATAACAGGAGTATGTCAGAAGAGCAACAAGCTCCTCAATTACCTGTCCTTCTTTTAAAAGAAGGAACCACAGAGAGCAAAGGCAAGGACGCACAAAAGAACAATATTACTGCCGCAAAAAATGTTTCTGAAATAGTTAAGACAAGTTTGGGTCCAAGAGGCATGGACAAGATGATTGTTAGCCCAATCGGAGACGTAACAATTACAAATGATGGTGCAACTATTTTGAAGGAAATTGAGATAGAGCACCCAGCAGCAAAAATGATGGCAGAAGTTGCCAAGTCTGTTGACAATGAAGTAGGAGATGGAACAACGTCTGCAGTCGTTGTTGCTGGAGCGTTAATAGAAAAAGCTGAAGAACTTATTGCTAAAAATGTTCATCCAACTATTATAGTAGAAGGATTCAAGGAGGCTTCACAAAAAGCTATCGATATTTTTAGGAGGATTGCAGTTAAGATAGATGCTGATGACAAGGGTTTCTTGAATAAAATAGCACGAACATCCATGGCATCAAAAATAGTTTCTGGTAGCTCAGAATATTTATCCACTATTGTAGTTGATTGTATTGCAGCAGTAAATGAAAAATCGAGCATTGGCAAGATTACAGTAGATATGGATAATATTAAGGTAGAAAAGAAGCCTGGCGGGTCGATAAATGACAGTCAGATTGTACGTGGAATAGTATTAGACAAGGAAATTGTTCATGGTGGTATGCCAAAGAGGATAGAAAAGGCGAAAATTTCTTTAGTTAATTCCGCACTTGAGATTGAAAAAACAGAGTTTGATGCTAAACTAAATATCAATTCACCAGATCAAATGCAGAGATTCCTGGACGAAGAAAATAAAATGCTCAAGTCAATGGTTGATAAGATCTCTTCAGCCGGAGCAAATGTGGTCTTGTGCCAAAAAGGAATAGACGATATAGCACAACACTATCTTGCTAAAAAAGGGATTATGGCAGTGAGAAGAATCAAGGAAAGCGATATGTCAAAGTTATCAAAAGCTACTGGAGCCCGGGTTATAACAAACATTGAAGAGTCGAATGCAACTGATTTAGGCTATGCAGAGCTTGTAGAGGAACGCAAAGTCGAGACAGACAAATGGGTATTTGTAGAAGGATGCAAAAATCCAAAAGCAATATCTGTTCTCATAAAGGGCGGTTCACAAAGAATCGTTGACGAGGCTGAAAGATCCGTACATGACGGATTAATGACAACTAAAGATATTGTTGAATATCCTTATGCAGTGCTAGGGGGAGGAGCATCCGAAGCTATTGTAGCCCACAGAATAAGAGAATGGTCAAATTCTCTATCAGGTCGTGCTCGATTGGCCGCAGAAAAATTTGCCGATGCTATTGAAACAATACCAATAGTATTAGCAGAAAATGCTGGCATGGATCGTCTTGACACACAAGTACAACTAAGAGCAAGAGCTACTACTGCAAAACCAAAATATGGTGTTGATGTTTTTAGTGCTAGGATTGCAGACATATCTGCAAAGGATATCTATGAACCATTAGTCGTAAAGGAACATATTATTAATGCAGCAACAGAGGCAGCGAGTATGATATTGCGTATTGACAATGTAATAGCGGCTTCTAAATCAAATACACCATCTGGTCCCAGTCCTTCCCTCGAAGGTTGAGCTTACGTTGCTGGAATGGATGTAAAAGAAGAAAATATATCTTTTACTTTTATTCTCATTTATAGAACCTGGTGAAACTGAGATCAGACTAAAAAAGGAAGACTCTGGTAGAATAACAAAGATAAATCCAGATTTTATTCTAGATATTCTAGGTAATATGACACGACGAAAAATACTCTCAGCTCTTTCAGATAATATCCCATTTTGTTCACCGAAGTGTCGGAGTAAGCTACAAGACATCTATTACTACAAGGCAGACTGATCCTGTGCTAGATCTCCTTATCTTTATTATCTTTGAAACCCAGACGTAAGACTTTTTTTATCACATATTTAGCTATTAAATATTATGCTACGCCTGTGCTATTATAGGTAGCAGTATAATGTCAAAATAATAATCGCTCCCTTTGAGCACAGATATCTGTTTATTCTAGTCGTTGTTGGCAAATATCGCAGGCAAACTTTTCCATTTTTTTTGTCACATATACGACCTGACATCTGATAGTCTGCGTATGATAGGAAGGCGAGAATTGCTACGTAAAGCTTCGTCTCCGTTTAATCAATTACTACTTAGGTGGTTGTTGATAGAATATTTTTTCTGGCTTTATTTTTAGAATGACCCTCTTTTCATTTGGTGAACGATAAGGATATTTATCCATGCCCAAGTACTTCTTTGCAAGTCTGTCTGTATGCTCCTCAGCGCCTTCATTAATTTGTTCAATAACTCTTCCCCTAATTGAGACCATGTTATATGGATTATTCTGATCAGATATGGAAATGGCTATTCTTGGATCTCTTGATATATTCTTGTGTTTTATTCTTCCTTCAGCAGTATTAATTAAAATGTTGTTGCCATCCTTTTCAATATCAACCCATGTAGGGGTAACTTGTGGTGAGCCATCCTTCATTAGTGTTGATAAATAAGCAAAATTTTTCCCTTTAAGCAGCTGAGCTATTGGTTCTGTTATCTGACTCATAGTACTTAATCTTGTAAAGCAAACATATCTAATAATGATTATTATATTTATATGGCCTTACTATCGGGTACTCGTAACTGTATAGAGCGATCTCTCTATATGAACATGTTTGAATAGGTGATACCTAATAATGATAATTGACGTCAGGCGGCGACGCTGCCATTATGAGCCTTACATGATTAATCATATACAAACTTATATGATTACCAGGTGGAATAGAACCAGATTGCTGCTTAGCGGAATCACTTCGGTTTATTTCTAATCTCCAAATGTTTATTATCTATAGATGCTCTAAAGAATGCTTCGTCATTACTACCAGTTTGTTCTACACGCTGGAGATAAGATAGCTAATATCTATGTCTATCTAATTCGCTGCTTTAAATGAAATAGTTAAGTTGGATAGTGACCTTTTACTAGTAATGGTTCACAGAATAGGCCATAACACCGCTAAAAGGTTTACAGCCGACAGAGCAACAGCAGTAATAGCGATGATGTTCCTTGTAACAGCCGCTGTTTCTATTGTTATCATTCTCCTATAGCTTACAGGCTAACGCACAAAATAAAACTCAGTCTCAGAAGTCAGGAAATGCCACAACAACAAACGCAACTGCTAAGAAGACCACTGGTGGAGCTGAAAGTGCTAAACAATTATCACAATTAGGCGTGGGAGCCAATAAGCAAATATTAGGAAATAATACAAGTATTGGTAATCCCAACGCCGGTAAAGCAGCCTCTACAGAAGAAAAAATCAATGTCACTACACCCAAGACAGGGCTTCTGTCAAATCCAACTGGTAAAGGGCAGAAATAATAAATACCAAGTGTCGGTATACTATTACCGCTATTAGTACTAGCGATAGATTGGCTGACACAATCTTGAAATGGTCACATAAGAGATGATAATAGAGTTTGCTCAGCGTGACAAACCTGATTTCATTTTCTTTTAGCTTCTAGCGGATATGTTATAGATAATCAATAATACTGAAGGTATAAAATCATTAAATAACAGACGCAATCGCAGCAACTTCAGATATATAGGAAATCCCTCTTGTATAATTGATTAATATCTTGTTGAGCTAGTACAACTAATGACCATTGGAGATAAACTCAAAGAAAAAGTCAAAGGTACAAAAGACAAAGTAGTAGGTACTGCAGAGGACGTGTCAGAGGAAGATGAAGTCTACGAAGAAGGTGCACCTGGTACTGAGCGTGGCCGAAAGGATGATCCTCTTACAGAGTATAGAGAAAAAGAGCCGATGACCCCTGCAAAAATAAAGGAACATGAACCAACAGCGGTTAAAAGAGACGCAAATGATCAAAGGATAGTTGAACCGGGACAACAGGGATCAGATCCTGAGAAAGCAAGAGAGATAGCTAGAAGAAGTGGTATGGCTAAAGGAACAGCCGGAGCTGCTGAGACCGGTGATGAGTACGAACAAGGAGCAGCTGGAACAAATAAGTAGTTAGGTAATCAGAGAGAAAAAGTAGTACGTATACTTATTATTTTTTTTATCATTCTCAGTTTCTTTAATTATGATATGAGACCAGCATCTCAATTAATTGGTTAGCTGCCGCATCTCCACCTCCACTTGCAGCACCAAGTCTTATGTCGTCCGTTAATCCAGAAATGTGAGTTTCTGGTGAAGCTAACAGAAAAGCAGAAACCAGCGACTATATTTAGTCATAGCGGAGTTCATTTGAATTGTTTATGTGATATGCGGTAACAGAGTTATTGATTCACTTGTAGAAGAATACGATAGACTACAACAATTGCTATTATGATTTAGTTCTATGATCTTTTTTACTGCAAATAGCATGGATAATCTCTGGGCCCTCGACATTCACTATATCTACCCTGCGTGCAATATCCACATATTCTTATGGAGTACGATGTTCTGTCACAGTTGGTGTCACAATTCGTGAGTTTCGTCTTTATCTAGGAATTTGTTAGAATTATATTCCATGAAGCAAGTGCCTTGACTAAATAATATTTCTTCGTACTATTTCTAACAATCTGATTATAACAAGTACAGACAATATAGTACAACTTGGTGAATATCCAGAAAAGAGTCATAGGCTAATATTCCTGTTTGCGTTACAGTGGTACTACAATTATAACTAAAAATATCGTAGTAAATGTAATTCGATTCAAATCTGTGATCTTTTCCAATTGTTGGTAAGAAGGGAAGAATATAATGACCATACAGAGCTATTAAGAGGGTCCTTCCCTTCTTATGCAAGGATCGCACTAACCCTATACAACATTGATTTTATAGCTTTTCAAATTAAAGTAGCTGAAGTAAGGATGAAAGAAGGCTATCTATCTAAGAAAAAGGGGATAGTTACGTTGTATTTTACGTTATCCATGTTCTTCACGATTATGCTGTGCAAGTTCTTCTGTAGTGCTGAAAGTGATGCTACACGGTTCACATCTCAAAGACCTACTAGTACTTGTACTGTCTGGTCCTGGTGGGGTCGATGATGACATAACTAAATTATGTCTACATATAATTTATCGGTTGCCGTCCGTTCTGTAACATTGATTGAAAATCATAGTCCATTATATTCTTTTAATCTTTTATCCTCATTTTGACTTGAGAAAACGAGATGGGCTCAATTTAAATTTGGATATTTCTTCTTGCCTATAAACCAGTAGGAAAAGTCTCCGGAAGATCCTCATCTTCTTTTATTTCTGACATATGAAGTGGATGTAAGGCACATGTTTTATCAATATGTAGAAAAGCATCGTATCTTTTAGCAAAATTAGTTGGTACATAATTCCCATATCTTTCATATTCGGGATTATATACTACACCAATCGCTCTCTGGCCTCTTCTTCTTCTTGTTCTAGTTTCTCCAGCAAGAAGTTCTTCTTTATTCTTTCTTTCATTATGATCTCTAAAAATAATAAGTCTGTTGCCGCCATCAGTTTTCTTATGCATAATATTATCCCAACTTCCCTCTATTGCAGAGGGCACATTCATTCCTTGCATCTTTTCTCCCCATTCTTTTGCAGCAATAACAGTTCCTTCATATGTTCCAAAGCCTACTAAGAATACATTTTTCTCAGCCGCATATTCGCGTACAAGCTGTCCTATATTTATCATATTAGCATCTGCCATGTCTGTTTGCCTGGCGTCACCTATGTGTGTATTATGAGCCCAAACAATTGACTTGGAATCATTTTTACCATAAAACTTCATTAGACGTTTTAGAGTATCCATCATATGAGTATCACGTATATTCCATGTGGCAGAGTCACCTTGTATCATTTTACGATAGTATGTCTCAGCATTTTTTGCAACAATAGCATTTTGTTCAGCATTAAAGTAAGCTTCTCTCCTTTCGACTCCATCGCTTTTATACTGATTAGCTTTACTACGTAAATCTATTAATATATCAATAACCTCATCTTCACAAGATTCAGGCACAAATGCCGTAGCTCTTGCATAATCCTCTACGCTTCTACCATAGGGCTCAAAACATCTATATGCTTCAATAGCTGTCTTTACCGCAGCAGGGTCAACCTTTCGAAGATACTCTATAACTGCTTGCATAGATTCCCACAAGCTATAGACATCCAAACCATAGAATCCTACTTTTTTGTCTTCAGTGAGCCTTTCATTATATTTTCTTAGCCACTCAACAAGAGTAACTATCTCTTTATTGGCCCACATCCACGTAGGCCACCTATTAAAGGAGTATAAGACATCATATGCACTTCTTCCAGAGTCAGGCATGCCTTTTAGATAACGATTTACATTATAACAATCAGGCCAATCACCTTCAACTGCTATAAAAGAAAATTTCTTTTCTGCTATTAGATGTTTTGTAATTTCTGTACGCCATGTGTAGAATTCCGAGGTACCATGCGATGCTTCACCTAAAAGCACGTACCTTGTGTTGGCTTTTTCAATCTCTTTAAAAAGAGGATCTAAGTCAACTGATTTTTCCAGTTTATGACCTATTTGCTCTTTTTTCAATAATTAATTATCCCCAAACATAATTTCAACATTATTGTTATTTAGGCTTATAATCAAAAAATATCAAACAATATTCAATTGGCCTTCCTTTAGGATCGAAAAACTAAAGGATAGTTTTAACCATACTAGCACCTATATTATTTTCAATATGAATTATACATTAGCAAAGATGCATACCAACCAGATGAAGCCTTTATTTTATAGTCTATAACCTTTTTATTTTCTTTTATACCTATATTTGTAATATTGCTATTTACTTTTTCTTTTTCTTTTTCTTTAGTTTCCTGAAAAGTATTAATATCATGCTGGATAGGGTCTATAATATCTTGACTTTCACTTTCGCTTGCAAGAGCTCGTAATACTTGTTGTACATTATGGATATCGTTGGATATCTTTCCATTAATCTTTTGTTGTAAATCTTTGTGTCTTTTGTGTAGTTTTTCGTATCTAAAAGTCAAAGTGACATTTATGATATTAAGCTAAATATATCTTATACTATAAGGATTAGTACACGGTATAGGTTATAGCCCAGCGTGAACGCACTTGTTGTATTTTGAGGTTTCTATTTTCTATTTATTGTAACGAGTATTCTAGTAATCCAAGCCTTTCATTGTGGTATCGCAATAGAGTTTAGGCTTGTAGTATGCAGGCATTATACTCTTTCAAAGTTAACTCAGATACATATGATTAACTTGACTTTTCATTTTTCCCTAGACCATATCATATCAATCATTAGCCATCCCATGTCCTTCTTAAGTAGTTTAATAAACATGTCTTCGTGTTTTGGACAATAATTTGTTCTTCCAGCAAGCAACTCATATGTAATTGCCGATAATTCCTGAAAATGTTGCTCTGCTTCGGACTGCAAGTATCTTTCCCACGAATCACCAAGCTTACCATGCGGTTGCATATTTTATTCTATATATTAAATACATGGGCCACGTATGAAAATCTTTAATTGATTATTATCTTTCTTGCATTTGAATTATAGTTATTATGATTACTAAGTCGCGATCAAATAAAGTTTGATACAATAGCACAGCTGTCGGATCATGGCTTTAACCATCAGGTGTATTTCAGAGCAACAGATATATGATTACAGCAACGTTCAGGTTCAGATAGTTATTGTAGAAAGTATAGCAGAGTGCTTATGTCAGGCAAAAAATGATGAGACCATTAATGCAGCTATTACATTGTACTGACTGAGCGTTTAGTATTTTGAACAAGTATAGAGTCTAAAGAAACAATGAAGATTTTCTATAGTTATAGGAGTATTCGTAAATGGATCACAAAACACGTCTAATGTTAAGGCTCTATCTGTCTTGCATAGCAAATATGAAAGCGATAGACGTTTAGAAGAAGCTGCAAGGGTTCGTAGAATTATTGATAGGATAGAGTCTGAAGCAAATTCTAATGCAGGTTTTTATGATGAAACATAGATAGTCATTGGCTTACATACTCCTAGATTCTTTCTATATTATGGAAATGATTGTCTATACTAATATATCAAATACAGAAAACAGGCTGGTCTGAATAGTAATAAGGCTAGGCACATCACAGTAATCGAAATATCAACCTACATGACTCACATTTTATTTACTGGTCAGCAGCCTTAACCTTTTGAAGATATTGCCAATAAGGGGGCTAAGACATTAAGATTCTATTCCTCTTTCAAAGCTAGATGATTGCTCAGCCTTATCTATGTCTTTATGACTATCTCCGGTAGAGTCTATAGTTATATCCACAAGCCAAATCTTATGATAATCAATGAACGATTTTCATTTATGACAATCCTCATAGAAGTATCCTATTCCATCTATTCCAAATGTTTCTGACCCTCTTAACTTTGCCCTCCTTCATCAAATGTGTTAACGCATAACGGACTTTATGCTTGCTACCAACCTCTTTCTCAAGGTGCTTTGAAGTAACTTTACCCTTACGATTTTTTATAGTATTGTAAACCAAACTAACCAAACTATCTTTTTCGGTATTTTTCATTTATCCATTATTGTTTACTGAATAAGTGCACATGGGTAATGATTATTGTTTCTTATTCTAAAAAATGAGCTGCACTAAGAGGATAGAAGACTATTTTCTGTTAAAATGTCTTCTACTTTTACGCTTCTGTGAACTACAATAATCCTTTCTTCTCCTTGTCGAAAAACAGTATAATTATTTTTTATGGCGTGTTTATATAATTCATTTACTAGGCCGATTCTTGTTTCAGGGTCTTTTATTACAGTCGAAGAGATCCTTGCAATTAGAATAATGCACTCTTTTCTTGAAAAAATATCTATCACTTCTGATAGCTGTGAATGATTGTGAATACAAATATTCTTTAAGCACATCTGTTCCTTCAGCTCGGAGATTTCTGTATGTCTTAATTTTGCTTGAATTTGCATCTGCTTTTCGGTTCTACTATTATATTTCGACGTATTGAAACACCTCAATTATTAACATGTGAACATCATAATAAAAAATATCATTCTAAAATATTAGACAAATATGTAAATATAGGATTACCTAAGAATATCATTGAAATATACTATAATTTACAATATCAGCAAATTTCATAGGACCAACGACAACTACTGAAGTGAAGCCTTTTTGTCCTGTTAAGAATTTTAAATACCGGCCAAATGTAAGATTCCTTAATGGCAAATGATGAACATACTCCTCCTTATAATCGTGATTATGGAGTAATCGCAAATAACATTTTTCATGTGTTATGTGAACTTGATCTAAATGATAGAGAGCACGATAGGCCACCTGCTTGGCATGATATAACAATACTGGCGAATCAACTAAGGGCATATACCGATCGAGTGGACGCTCTCACAGAAACTATTCTTCAAGATGAACGTGGCTTCATTGAACGTGATCCAAAAACTACCAATGTTAGACTTACTCAGCTAGGAAGACAAAACTGCGGTAGTAGGATCTAATTCCTCCTTTCTTCATTCGAACGTCCCAAGTGATAAATGCTTATCTGTATTTACTTAATAGTCGTCAAGAGCCAAGATGAACCTGCCTGCGAAAAGCGGTAATATGCCCCTGCATCATTGATTGAAAATCATGGCCCGTCCTAACAACTCAGAGGGCAAAGTCCTTCTTTCTCATTCATGAAGATGAAAACCTTCTTACAATATAAAGTTCTTTAGATGTTAAATGAGTGATAAAAAAGAAATTCAAGAGCCAGGCCTTGAAACTGAAAAAGCTAAAGAACTTGAATTAGACGAGAAACCGAAACCTACACGAAAGGTAAGTCATTCTGCTACTCCTATATCAAATAAAGAAGAACCAAGTA
>WNFX01015818.1_pt1 | contig 10168 bp, 8 predicted proteins | sample 5400111 | NCBI WGS metagenome assembly WNFX01 (sample SAMN13153363, study PRJNA577476) | soil metagenome | isolation source: 40 cm soil or saprolite under grassland replicate 1 | place: USA:California | collected 2016-06-15 | reverse complement strand
GCCGACGGGTCCGACCGCGGCGAGCTGCTGTCGCTGGCCGCCGCGGTGGAGCGGGAGTCCGAGCATCCGCTGGCCCAGGCCGTGGTCCGCCATGCCGACGTCGCCGGCAGTCCACGGTGGACCGCGACCGGGTTCGACAACCTGCCCGGGCACGGCGCGGTGGCCAACGTGGACGGTCGGGCGGTCGCGGTCGGCAACGCCCGGTTGATGGCCCGGCACGACATCGACGTCGGTCCGCTGGCCGCCGCCCGGGACCGACTGGCGGCCGGCGGACGCACCACCGTCCTGGTCGCCGTCGACGGCCGCGCGGCCGCCGTGGTCGCCATCGCGGACGCTCCCCGGCCGACCGCGAAGGCGGCCGTCGACGCCCTGCACCAACTCGGCGTGCAGGTGGTCATGCTCACCGGCGACAACCGGGCCACCGCCGAGCGGATCGCCGCCGAACTCGGCATCGACAAGGTCATCGCCGAGGTGCTCCCCGGCGAGAAGGCCACCAAGATCGCCGAGCTGCAGGCCGCCGGGACGAAGGTCGCGATGGTCGGCGACGGCGTCAACGACGCGCCCGCGCTGGCCCAGGCCGACCTCGGCATCGCCATCGGCGCCGGCACCGACGTGGCCATCGAGACCGCCGACGTGGTGCTGATGCGCTCCGACCCGCTCGACGTGCCCACCGCGCTGCGGATCGGCCGGGGCACCCTGACCAAGATGCGGCAGAACCTCGGCTGGGCCATCGGCTACAACACCATCGCCCTGCCGATCGCCGCCGGCGTCTTCGAGCCGGCGTTCGGGCTCATGCTCCGCCCCGAGATCGCCGCCCTGTCCATGTCCGGGTCCAGCCTCCTGGTCGCCGTCAACGCCCTGCTGCTCAAACGCCTCCGGCTACCCGCGCCACCCCCACCAGCCGGCGTCCCCACCCCCACCCAGACACCCCAGCCCGTACCGGCGGGCCGCTGGCCCCAGCTCGCCCGCAACGGCGGCCGATCTTGGCCTTACTTCTGCTCGGGACTTTTGACCCTTCGCGGCGCGTGGGCGATGCGTGTGCAATTGCCTGGGTAGGCCTGTGCGGAGTTCGGAGGCGATCGGGCGATGAGCGCTTCTGGTGCTGGGGTGCGCCGGTGGTGGTTCCGGCACACCTCGACCGTCCTGCTGGGAAGCATGCTGGCGGTGATCGCCATGGCCGTGCCGGCGTCCGCGCACGAGGGCGAGAAGGCCACCGCGGCGATCGACGACGTCCGGCAGGCGATCGCGGTGATCGTGAACAAGCCGGACGACATGGACACCATCACCGACAAGATCGGCGACGCGCTGGAGTCCGAGGACCAGCACGGGGTGAACATGGCGCTGGTCAAGCAGGCCAAGGACACGCTGGACAGCAACGACATGATGAAGGTGCGCGACCTGCTGCAGCGTGCGATCGGCGCCCGCCCGGACCTGACCGGCACCGACGTCCGGCCGATCCTGCAGGTGGCGAAGGGTCAGTCGACAGTGCCGCTGGCCACCGGGGAGGAGACCGGCACCACCGTGGTCACCGACGAACTGCCCGGCCGGAGCGGGCTGACCGGCGGTGACGTGACGCTGCTGGTGCTGGCCGGCCTGGTGGCGCTGGCCGGGCTGGTGTTCAGCGTCCGATCCCGGCCGGCCGACACGATCCGCGCGCTGCGCCGGCGCGCCGCGACGATGACGAGACGGTGAGGACATGACCCGCATCGACCGCACCGACGAGACCGGCCAGGCCGGCGAGGTGGGCACGAGCCGGTCCCGACGGCTGGTGGCCGCGATCGACGACCGGCTGGGCCTGGATGCGATCCGCTATCCGGTGCCGGAGCATGCCAACAACCTGGCCTGGAGCCTGGGCGGGCTGACCGCGGTGTGCCTGGGCCTGCTGATCGTGACCGGGGTCGTGCTGGCCCAGTTCTACAACCCGACCCCGGAGGTGGCCAACGCCAGCGTGCGGTACATCGTGCAGCACGTCGCGCTGGGCCGGTTCACCCGCGGCCTGCACTTCTGGGGAGCGCAGGCGATGTACGTGCTGGCCGCGCTGCACCTGATCCGGGTGTTCTTCCACGGCTCCTACAAGCGGCCCCGGGAGGCCAACTGGCTGATCGGGGTGTCGATGTTCGGGCTGACCTTCCTGGCCCTGTTCACCGGCACCGTGCTGAAGTGGGACCAGGAGGGCTACGAGGCGCTGGCGCACAACCTGGAAGGGGCCAAGCTGCTGGGCGGTGCCGGGTTCTGGTTCTCCCCGAAGTTCGCCGAGAACACCCCGATCCTGATCCGGCTATACACCGCGCACATCATGCTCATCCCCATCCTGCTGCTGGTGCTGGTGACCCTGCACGCGCTACTGATCAAGAAGCACAAGATCTCCCCGCACCCGGCGCTGCCGGCCACCGTGCCCGACAGCCCCGCCACACTCAACGCCGAGCCGGCCACCGAGGCACCCGACACCGTCACCACCGCGGCCGGGCCAGGTGAGACGTTCGTCGAGCCGACCGAGCCGTTCACCCACCACCTGCGCCGGGTGGCCGCCTTCGGGCTGGTGCTGCTGGCCGGGCTGTCTTTGCTCGCGGTGCTGTTCCCGCCCGCCATCGGCCCCACCCCGGTCGCCGGTATCGAGGTCACCAAACCGCTGTGGGTGTACTGGTGGATGTTCACCCTGGAGGACTGGTTCGGGCTGCCGGCCATCCTGTGGGGCGCCGGGGTGCTGTTCGGGCTGCTGGTCCTCCTACCGTTCATCGACCGCCGGCCGGCCCGGTCCTGGCGGGCCCGGCCGGTGGCGATGATCCTGGGCGCCGCGGTGCTCATCGCGTTCATCGTGCTGACATTGCTGATGGTGTTCACCACCCCGGCCGCTCACCTTGGGATGTGACCACCGTGGCCACCAAGCAGCAGCACAGCGACGCCGCAGCGGTCACCGCGCAGCGGCAGGCGATCGCCCGGGTACGGCGGAACTTCTGGCTGCTGGTGGCCGCCACCATCCTCGCCGTCGGCGTGCTCTCCCAGGCGCTCAGGGGCCCGAACAACCCGGCCACCGCGGCAATCGTCGCCCTCAGCGGCCTGGCCGCGATCGCCGGCATCACCCTGGCCGGCCGCATCCTCACCGTCACCACCGCCGGGCGCAGGCGCCCCGCCCGCCGGCGACTGATCCGCCGCCGGTGACACCGGCCGGTCCGACCGGGCGTGGGGATTGCTCGCGGATCGCGGTGAGGCCCGCGGCTACCTGGTCAGCCCGACACCAGGGTTGCGATCCGGTCTGGTGTCTCCGCGATGCCGCGGTTGATCTCCTCGTCCGAATCCGGCGGGAGGTTCTCCGGGACCCACAACCCGGGCATGCACCACGACGCAGCTGGCTGGGACGGCATACCTGCGCGGGCTGAGCCTCCCGCGACGCCAGCCTGAAGCGCCGTCGACCCGCATCCACGCGGTGCCCCGCCGGAGCGGGCAAGCCGGGGGAACGCGGATGGTCCATCGCCGGTCCATCGCCGGTCCACCGGCGTCCGCTGGCGGCGACCTATTGCGGTGACCGGGACACTGCCGAGCCTTGCGGCCCGGCCCTGGCTGAGGTTGGCCGTAGGCCGCCGCCCTCGGCCGCCGCCCTGGTCGCGTGCGCGGGGTAGGAAGCCGCCCGCCCGTATGTTGTTGCTGACCGCGGGCCACCTGCGAACGCCCCGCGGCGCGGATGGAGCAGCCCGGCGGCCGAGCGAAAACGTCGACATCTCAGTCCGGCCTTTGCGCCGCGCGAACAGCACGTCACCCAGAGGGGAAAGGGTGGTGCTGCCGGGGACGCGGCGTGCGACCTGACGAGGACCTTCGCCTCTCCTCACATACCCCCGGGGGGTAGATAATAGGACGTGACCCTCCTCCCGCTGCTGGCCGGCCTCGGCTGGCTGGCCGCGCTCACCCTCGCCGCGGCACTGGTCTTCCGGCATGGCACTCACCCGGTGCAGACTGTCCGGGCGGTCGGAGCGGGAGGGGGCGCGGGCTATGAAGCTGGCGGTGCGGATGGTGGCCTGCCTGGGTCTGCTGGTGGGGTTGCTGACCGCTGCACCGCCGGCCGGCGCGGCCGGCAACCCGATGAGGCTGGTCGGGGCGTTGAACCCGTGGAAGAACGGCCAGTTCTCCAACGTGGCGGCTGACGCCGGCCGGCACGTCGGCTACCTCGGCTCGTACGACGACCAGGGAGTCGCGGTCATCGACACCACCGACCCCACCCACCCGGTGCTCACCGACCGGCTGTCCACCCACATCAGCAGCGACACCTCCACCTCGGACTCCGCCGACCTGGACGTGGTAGGCCGCTACCTGGCCGTCTCGCACCAGCCGTGGTCCGACACGAACGCCTTCAGCGGGATCTCGATCTACGACACCCAGGCCGACCCCTACCACCCCGTGCTGGTCCGCCGGGTCGCGCTGCCCGGCGGGATCCACACCGTCCAGCTCGACCCGGAGGTCGAAGCCGGCCGGCCGTACGCGTACGCGAACGCGTTCGAGTTCGGCGTCACCGAACTGTTCGTGGTCAACATCCTCACCGGCGCCGTCGTCGGCAGCTACCAGTCGCCGGAGCCGCAGGGCTGCCAGCCCTCCGACGACCAATGCGACGTCTTCAACTCCCCGCACGAGGGGTTCCTGCAGCGGCACCCGGGCAGCGGCCGGATGCTGGACTACGTCAGCTACTGGGACAGCGGCCTGCGGATCGTGGACATGACCGATCCGGCGCACCCGGTCGAGGTCGGCGCGTTCGACTACCCCGGCCTGCCCGGCAACTGCTGCGCGCACTACGCCGCCCCCACCCCGTCCGGGAGCTGGGTCTACCAGGAGGATGAGATCGGCACCGGCGGCACCGGAGGAGTGCATCTGCTGGACAGCCGCGACTGCGACGGCACCCACTACTGCCATCCGGTCCAGGTCGGCTTCTGGCACATCAACGGCCACCCGGTGCAGGCCGCAGCGGTCAACGGCGCAGGCAGCGGCGCGGTCAACGGCGTCATCCAGCGGTTCTTCACCTGGGACGCGCACAACCTCGACGTCAAGGGCGAGAACACACTGCTGGTCGCCAACTACACGATGGGAATCCGGCTGGTCGACACCACCGACAAGGCCAACCCGACCGAGACCGCGTTCTACCTGCCGAACGCGAACAAGAGCCTGGCCTGCAACCAGGACTGCTACTTCCAGGCCCGGGAGACCTGGGGCGCCTACTTCGGAACCGACGGAAACATCTACGCCAGCGACTTCTGGCTCGGCTTCTTCATCGTCAACCCGAACTGACATCCAGCTCGGCGAACATGCCCGCCGTATAGTGCCCGGGCAGGTTGCAGACCAGCTCGTACCGGCCGGGCCGCAACGTCACGGTCAACCAGCCGACCGAGCCGGCCCGGATGCCGGCGCCCTCACCCGCCCCGCAGCTGCGGGACGCCTCGCCCAGGCTGGCCGACTCGTCGACGGTGCCGTCCGCGTCGACCCTCCGCCGCCCTGCCTGCTGCCCGGCCGGCAACGGCAGCACCACCAGCTCGTGGGTCATCACCCCGACGTTCGCGACCCGGAACGACACGACGTCGGCCCGCACGCCGGACGTCGACAGCGCCACGCTCATCATCCCGGCCCGCCACCGGCCCGCCGTCGAGCCGTCCATCATGGACCCGCCCATCATCGGCCCGTCCATCATGGACCGGCCCGTCATCCGGCCGCCCATATCCGAGAGGGTCACGTCGACCAACTCGCCGGGCAGGGTGGGTGCGGTGCAGCCGACGCCGCTCGACGACGGCGTCGGCGCGCCCGCGTCGAACGTGCCGGCTGCGGCGGCCATCCCGACGGTGGAGCCGGCGGCCAGCACGACCGCGGCGGCGCCGGCCAGCAGCCACGGGCGGCGCCCGGGCATGCTCACCGGGAGCCCAGCAGGTTGCGGCGGCGGGTGTACTCCTCCTCGGTGAGCTCGCCCCGGGCGAACCGCTCGTCCAGGATTCGCCGGGCGCTGTCCGCCGACTCCTGCTCGCTGCCGGGCTGCACGTTGCCACCGGGACCGCCGCGGGCAGTCAGCGACCGAACCAGCAGAACCACACCGGCGACGACGACCGCCCAGAACAGCAGCATCAGCAGACTCGCCGCAACCCAGTCTCCGGCGCCCCAGGCACCGTGGTGCCACCACATCACCGGCCCGCACCTCCTCGGCACCTCCAGCATCGCTTGCCTGCCGACCTTTCCGTATGAGTCGAAGGTCCCCGATCAGCACCCTGCTGAGCCGATCCCGACACGCGCTACGCGTGATGTCCGCGGGGCGATACACCGAGTGACGCCGCCCGCCAGGACCTTCCTCGTGCCGACCTGGCGGGCAGCGGTGTTGGCTGGCGTTATGCGCGGCACCGGTGAAGACCGTGCGGCAGTGGTGGCACCGCACTTGGTGATCCTCGCGACCAGCCGAGGCTGCGCCTGGATGAGGCGGTGACGGCCGAGCAAGTTGGCATCGCCGTGCCCACGTCCCACCTGGACCCGTCTGGCCAGACCATCGGAGTCGCCGGCCCGAGGCTCCCACGGCGCGGTCGGGTCTCCGGCCACGTTCAACTACCCGGCGTTTACGATCGAGGCGAAATGGAACGCCCCGGTCCGGGTGAAGTGGATCAACGACCTGAAAGACGCCGGCGGGCATTACCTGCCTCACCTGCTGGCGGTCGATCCGACTCTGCACTGGGCGAACCCGCCGGGCGGGGCGGGCGGCCGGGACATGCGGCCCATGTTCAGCAGCACGCCGGGGCCGTACACCGGCCCGGTGCCGATCGTCACGCACCTGCACGGCGGGCACAGCCGGGAGGAGAGCGACGGCTACGCCGGGGCGTGGTACCTGCCAGTGGCCAGCGACATCCCGGCCGGCTACGCCCGGGTCGGGTCGTTCTATGACCAGTTCCGGGGCAAATTCGAGAGCGGGGTCGGCCAGCTGTGGGAGCCGGGTACGGCGGTCTTCCAGTACGAGAACGACCAGGCGGCGAGCACGTTGTGGTACCACGACCACACGCTCGGGATGACCCGGCTGAACGTGTACGCCGGGCCCGCGGGTTTCTACGTGCTGCGCGGCGGACCGTACGACCTGCCCAGCGGGATACTGCCCGGCCCGGCGCCGGCGCTGGGCGACCCGGCCGGCACCCGGTACCACGAGATCCCGATCGCGATCCAGGACCGGTCGTTCAATGCGGACGGTTCCCTGTTCTATCCCGGCAGCCGGGAGTTCTTCGACGGGTTCGCCGGCCCGTACATCCCGGACAGTGACATCTCACCGATCTGGAACCCGGAGACCTTCCACAACACGAGGGTCGTCAACGGCCGCACCTGGCCGGAGCTTCAGGTCGAGCCGCGCCGCTACCGGCTGCGGCTGCTGAACGGCTGCAACGCCCGGTTCCTGATCCTCGCGCTGGTCACCGGCGACCCCACCCGGCGGCCGGCCAGCCCGGCGCTGCCGTTCTGGCAGATCGGCGCGGAGGGCGGGTTCCTGCCCGGGCCGGTGCAGCTTCCCCGGCTGCTGATGTCCCCGGCCGAGCGGGCCGACGTGATCGTCGACTTCACCGGCCTCCCCGTCGGCGCCCGGGTGCACCTGGTCAACGAGGGTCCGGACGAGCCGTTCGGCGGCGGCGTGCCGGGTGTCGACTTCCCGTTCGCCGACCCCGGCACGACCGGCCAGGTGATGCGGTTCACCGTGGTCCCGCGGGTCGGGCGGGACACCAGCGTGCCGCCCGCGCAGCTCACCCTGCCGGCCCCGCCGCCGGTCGCCCCGGCGCCGGCCGGCAACGTCCGCAAGGTCTCGCTCAACGAGGCCGGCTCCGACGTGCTGCCCGACGTCGGCCCGCGGGAGGCGCTGCTCGGCACCGTCAACCCGGACGGCACCGCGACATCGCTGCAGTGGATGGAGCCGATCACCGAGAACCCGGCGCTCGACTCGGTCGAGGTCTGGGAGATCCACAACTTCACCGAGGACGCGCACCCGATCCACATCCACGAGGTGCAGTTCAGCGTGGTGGACCGGCAGCCGTTCGACGGCGGCCCGGCCCGGCCCCCCGAGCCGGCCGAACGCGGCCTCAAGGACACCGTCATCGCCTACCCCGGCCAGGTCACCCGGGTCCGCGCCCTGTTCGACCTGCCCGGCCTCTACGTCTGGCACTGCCACATCGTCGAGCACGAGGACAACGAGATGATGCGGCCGTACCGGGTCGGGTCGTAGAGAGGTGGCTGCTGGTACGCCGGGAGCCGGCTGTCGTCGAAGACGGCGCCGGCTCCCGGCCAACCGTGCGGTTGACCGTGCCGGACGCCCCATCCGGTACGGACGAGGAGAGAGTCCGCCGCCGTGCCCGTACCCTTGTGGTCGTCCCGTCCTCGTGGTCGTGCTGGTGGTCGAGTAGCTGGCAGTACGCCGGGTCGGCCTCGGGCAGGGTGAAGCCGAGCCGGGCGATGTCCTCGTCGTCGAGCATGACCGTCTGCACGGCGCGGACCAGCGCGGCCATCCCCATCATCATGTGCATTTCGACGTGGCGGTGGACCAGGAAGTCACCGCGCAGGCAGTACCGGCGGCGTTTCGGCCCGTTCCCGCCGCCGTCGTCGTGGCTGTCGTCCGGCTGCTGGTCGCCGCCGTGCGGATCGTGGCCGTGGTGCTCGTCGTCGTCCTCGTGGTCCTCGTGGTCGTGGTGGTCGTCCTGGCCGTGGTCGTCGCAGGCGCGTGGGTCCAGGATGACCGGCGGCACGATGGTGTCCACGCAGAACGACTCGGCCGGGCCGATGCTGCGCGTGTCGACCGTGTCGCCGGCGAACTGGAACCGTTGGCCGTGTGGGTGGAAGTTGTGCCAGCGTTCGCCAGAGGTCGAGGTTGAACACGTACCAGCGGATGCGCGCGCCGGTGTCGGCCGCGACGATCGGGGTGTTGCCGACGAAGGCGCGGCCGTTGATCGCCATCGAGTCCAGCGGTGCGGTCGCCGCGTCGCTGACCGTGTGCGGCATCGTCCCGCCGTGCGTCCAGGTGGCCGTGCCGCCGACGCCGATGGTGATGTCGTCGGCGACGAACCGGGGCGTCGGGGTGTCGACGATGCTGACGTTCGCCGTCATCGGGCCGGTCGGGTTGACCCGAACCCGGCCGAGCATCGGGTGGAACTTGCACACGTAGTCGAACGTGCCCGCTGTTGGGAAGGTGTGGGTGAAGGTGTCCCTGCCGCTCAGGGTGCCGCTGTCGAACGCCGGCTCGCCGCCGGCGCCGACGAGCCGGTGCAGGAAGAACGGCACCTCGAGGTCCGGCTTCGGCCCGTCCGGGTGCCGCACGACGATGCCGCCGAACAGGCCGCGGTCGACCGCCGCCTGGATGTCCATCAGATGGTCGTGGAACGGCCAGCAGCCGACCGTCTCCATCGTGACGTCGAAGACGTAGCACCACTCCTCGCCCGGGCAGATGGCGTCGCTGCGCCGCCCGTCGGCGGCCGCGACGCCGAACGGCCAGGCGCCGTCGGAGTCGATGCCGTACACCAGGCCGTGCACGTGGAAGGTGTGCGGGTCGGTGTCGTCGTTGCGCACGTGCACCCGTAGCCGCTCGTTCGGCTCCGCGTACAGCACGCAGCCGGGGATGCGCTGGTCCCAGCGTGGCACGGTCAGGTCCCGGGCGACCAGCGGCGCCATGTTCGGGACCGTGTAGCCGGGATCGAGGTACTCCCGGTAGATCACCGCGTCGAGCCTGTGGGTGCCGAAAACCTCGTCCACGGCGTCTGAGCTGCAAGTTCGCTGCGAGGAATGGTGGGACGTGATCGCGGGCCGTGGCCCAGCGGCTCCCTCATTTGATCTTGCGGACGACAATCGGGTAGCTCGGCCGGCTCGGCAAGCATGGTCGAGCGACACGAAGGTCGTCGTCGGCCGCCAGCTGAGGGTACGGCGGCGGCAGGGCGACCCGATCGACCCTGCTGGGCCGGCTGGGCGGGGCAGGCCCTCTGAGCCGACTTGTTTCCGCCGAGCCCGCGGGGCGCGGCTGTTCGTGACCCCGACACTGTGCCGTACTTGCCGGCGGCGCTCCGAGTGAGGGCCGGCCCGGGGCGTCAGGCGACGCCGAGCGGGCGCAGTGCGGCAAGAGCCCGTAGCGCGTCGGCGCGGGAGATCGGCTGGTCTTGCTCGAGTGCGGTCAGTTCCAGTTCGATCCATTCGCGGACGAGCGTCG
>WNFX01009444.1_pt1 | contig 10168 bp, 9 predicted proteins | sample 5400111 | NCBI WGS metagenome assembly WNFX01 (sample SAMN13153363, study PRJNA577476) | soil metagenome | isolation source: 40 cm soil or saprolite under grassland replicate 1 | place: USA:California | collected 2016-06-15 | reverse complement strand
CCAGAACGGCGGCTCGGCGTGCGTTCTCCCTAACCCCGTCCGTTACTGAGTGTGATGCTGACAACCGATGGGGGTGACCTGCGATTGTTCTCGGTGCAGCTACCGGCCAAGTGGCGATTGTGGTGTTTGCGCGTCTGGACCAGTCTCGGGTGGCTCAGTAGATGGCGGCATGGCGTCCAGGCTGGTGCGGACTAGGTCGGCGTCGGGGATATCGGTGTCGGCCAGCAGCTCCTCGGCGGCCGCCCGCGAGGTGGCAGCCTCGGCGGGATGACCCGAGGTGGCCAGGGCCTCGGCGAGTTTGAGGAGTCCGATGCCCTGTCGTGCGCGGTCGCCCAGCGACTGCCAGATCGCTGTGGATCGGGTGAACGAGGTAGCCGCGGCGCTTGGGTCGCGCCGGGCCATCTGGTTGTCGCCGGCAGTTTCGACGGAAAGACCGAGCCCAGCGTCGTCGCCGATTTCCTCGTAGATGGCGATCGAGGCGGCGTGGTGACGGGCGGCGTCGTCGTGGCGTGCTTGCTTGTCGGCGTGACGGCCGAGTTCGCGGAGAGCGAAGGCTTCACCGCGGCGGTCACCGGCACGGCGGTAGCAGGCCAGGCCGTCTTCCAGCAGCGGGCCGCCCCCGGCGAGGCGGTCGGCCGCGGTGTAGGCGGCACCGAGCAAGACCAGGCCAAACGCCCTGCCTGACAGCTCGATATCTATCTCTGCGTGGATGGCGACCGCTTGTTCGAGCACGTCGATGGCCGCTGGATCGCCATTGCCGCGACTGAGGTATGCGACACCAAGGTGTGCCAGCGCGTCGGCCTCGCCAGACCGCCGACCCTGCCGTCGGTAGAGGCTGAGCGCACGCTGCAGCTCCCGAACGGCATCGGCGTACCGGCCGGCGTTGCGCAGCGCATCGCCGAGGACGCGGTGCGCGTCGGCCTCGTGGTGTGCGTCGCCGAGGTCGCGCCAGGCTGTTACCGCCTCACTGAGCTGGTCCACCGCGTTGTCGACGTGGCCGTCGAGGTTGTCGGCTTCCCCTGCTCGCACTAGCGCCGCGGCCAGCCGGCTCGGATCATGCAGTGCCCGGGCCGCCCGGACCCCCTCGCGGCAGACCGCACGCAGGTAGGCCCGGTCCGGCAGCCGTGTCAGCACCGGCGCGGCGGCCTCCGCCAGCGACAACGCCGCCTCGTAGCTGGTCAGGCGCGGGCTGGTGCGGGCTGGCTGGGATGGCGTGGTCTGGCGCTGGCGGGGACGACCGGAGGAGCTGGCGGATGCCGCGGGTGTGAGTGCCCCGGTCGATCAGTGACCTGGAACGCGGAGTGAACCGGTGCGCGCCGGGATACCGCTCGGCTGCTGGCGGGAGCGCTGGACTTAGCGGGCGCGGCCCGGGCGGAGTTTGAGGCTGCCGCCCGTGGCCGCATGGCGGCCGGCATGGCGGGCTGACGGGCTGGTTGGAGCCGGCGGATGCGCTCCAGCTCGATGCGGCGGCGCTGGCGGGACGGGGGACGGGCCTGGGGACGGCGGTGTCGATCGCACCGGTCGGGCGGTGAGATGAGCGGGCGCCTTTACGGGGCCGCGGGACGCTGCTGGAGGACCTGGCCGTGGCCGGGGACGGTGCGCGGGTGGTCGTGGTGCAGGGGCTGGGTGGCTGCGGAAAGACGAGCATGGCGCTGGAGGCTGCCAGCCGGGCGGCCGGGCCGTGCTCAGCAAAGGCGGATGCGTTGGTCGTCCTGCGAGGGCTTCTCGCGCGAGGCGTCGCCTGGTCAGCTTGACCTCGTTCCGGCAGGACAGTAATCCTTGGTCGCGTGACGGACGCCGCCGCAGGATTCTCATCGACGGCCGTCCTTCCTACGCTGCGTGACGCCTGCGCAAGGGCGGGCTTGGCCAGCGACGGCGCTGAGCTGCTGCGCTTCGGCGAGAACGCCATCTACCGGCTGGCGGCCGCCCCCGTCGTCGTCAGGATCGCCCGCTCCGCTGACCTTCTGCGCCGTGTCGAGCGCGAGTTGTGCGTGGCTCGCTGGCTGGCCGCAGCGGACGTGCCAGCCGTCGGGGTGTGGGACGAGGCCGATCAGCCGATCATGGTCGGCGGCCACCCAGTGACGTTCTGGCACAGCGTTACCGGCGGGCAGCCAAAGCCGAAGCATGCCGACCTGGCCCGCCTGCTTGCCAGGTTCCACGCGCTCCGCAGTTGCCCGTGCGACCTGGCCGCATTCGAGCCGCTCAAGACCTCCGAATCCCGCCTGGCCAAAGCGGACGACGTCTCCGTCGCCGACCGCGACTTCCTGCGCGCACGCTGCGCCGACCTCACCGAGCAGTTCCAGAAGCTGGAGTTCGCCCTGCCGATCGGCCCGATCCACGGTGACGCGCATACCAGCAATCTGCTGACCGACCACGGCCAGGTCGTGCTCCTGGACTTCGAGGCCGTGGCCATCGGCCCGCGCGAGTGGGATCTCCTGCCGACGTCGATCGCACGGGAACGCTTCGGCCTGCCGGAGGAGCGCTACCGGGAGTTCGCTGATGCTTACGGCTTCGACGTCCGTGCCTGGCATGGCTATCCGGTTTTGCGGGAGATCCGGGAGCTGACCATGACAACCTGGATCATGCAGAACATCGGCGAGGACCCGGCTATCGCCGCCGAGTTCGCCCTGCGAGTCGCCTGCCTGCGAGAAAGAGACTTCGAGAGTGCCTGGCACCCCCACTGACCCGGCCCGCCCCGGACCAGCCCGGCCAGCGGCACCGACGGCAGGGCAATCGGGGTCGCGGCGGATCAGGATCACCAACCTGTACGCCACGCCCTGGCATTCCGCGGCAGGCGCCGACCGCGGTGATCTGCCTGGTTACCTGAACCTGGGGCGGCTCGAACGCTACTACCTGCTGTCGGCGGACCAGCTTCCGCGGGTCTTACAGCGTGAGGAACTGGACTGCGCCACGCTGACGTTCCGGCGCTGGCCGCATCACGGGCGGGTGACCGGCGCGAGGCTGTGGCTGTTCCGGCTGCCGTCCGGGCAGGTCGTGGCGGCGCTGAGCGTGGACGCGCGCTGCGAGCTGATCGACACGATCGAACTGCTCGAAGACTGCTACTACGGCGAGGTGCTGATCGGCGGGCGGCCGGTAGAAGAGCACGCGCACGCCCTGGCCGCGCGGCTCGGCGCTGACGGCAGTTCGGATCGGTGCTTCCTGTCCGAGCGCCATCAGATCGTCTTCGACCACGAGCCAGCGCCGGATGACTGCGAGGACCTGGTGCAGAAGCTGGTCTACCGGATTGACCTGCCGTACCGGAAGGAGTACAGCGCGATCCGGTATCCGGCGGAACTCAACCGGCGCCCGGGCTGGCTGACCGCTGTCGGGCCGTATGTCAGCGTGTTCTGCGGCTATCAGGGTTACATCGAGAACGCGGTGTTCGCCTCGGCCGTGCACGGCGTCGCCGCGGCGGCCCAGTTGCGGGCGATCCGGCACGCCGCCTATGCCGACGTCCGCCTGTTCCGCAAGCTGGAGGGCGATCCGGGCAGCACCCAGGCCCGCCGCCGCACCCTGGAAACGATCGCCGATCAGCTCGGCGACCTGGAGCTGGAGCTGTCCTATAGCGTTGAGGCCTCTGCCGATCTTGGCCTGCTTGTCCCTTCGCTGCGAGCGGAGAGCTTCCACCACTCGCTGTACGAGTCGATGGACCTGGCCGCGCGGGCGGTCACGGCCGGGCGGATGCTGGCCCGGCTGGGCAGCGCGATCGGGGCTGAGCTGACCGCGATCGAGAGCATTGAGCGCCGCGCGGATGACAACCGGCGGGTGCGGTACGCGGTCGCGGTCGGGCTCGTCTCCGCGGTGGCGATCCCCGGCAGCCTCATCCTGGCGTACCTGGGCATCAACGCCTCCCAGGTCGACGCGCGCCAGTCCATGTTCAGCCACCATTACCTGGGCATGTATGTGACCGTCGGCGCCGTCATCGTTCTCGGCGCGGCGGTGTCGCTGGCCTTGTATATACAGCAGCGCCGTGAGGCCCGGCACCACCGCGCGCTGGCGCAACGGCCCAGGTGGACTCCGGCCCTGGACAATCCAGAGGGGTAACGGGCCTACCCGATCCATCCCCGCCGCTGGGCCGCTGCGCCTGCGGCGAATCTGCTGGAAACGCCCAGGCGGCTCATGATCGCCGCGATATGCCGGCGAACGGTCGTGGTACTCAGGCCCGCCCGCCGCGCGATCGCGTCGTCGTGCAGGCCCTGCGCCATCAGCTCAAGCACCGCCTGCTGGGCCGGTCTCAGCGGCCTGCCCGGCGCGGCGGGCCTGGCCGCTCGTTGCGGCCGCAGTGGCGTGGCCCGTTCCCAGCACAGCTCGAAGTACTCCCGCAGCACCGCGATGATGACCGGCGCCTTGATGAGCAGTGCCCCGGCCGTCCCGGACGGAGTCAGCGGCAGCAGCGCGGTGTTCTGGTCGGCGAGCTTCATCTTCATCGGCACCTTGGGCAGCAGCCGTGCCTGCTCCCCGGCGTCGGCGCACGCCTGGATGATCCGGCGTGCCACAGGATCATCCATCGCGGCCGCATCGTAGATGGACCGGCACCGGACCCGGCCGCCGAGGGCGGGCAGCGGCGGCTGGGCGAAGTCGCCGGTCAGCGGCATCTCGGTGTGCAGGTTCTCCAGCGTCATCCAGTCTTTGCGGGCGGTGTTCATCAGCGCGGCGGACAGTTCGCTGATCTGAGCCCGGTCCGGCACGACCGAGACCAGGTGCGCGGGGAACGGCCCGTTCACGCCGATGCCGAACCGCGCCTGGGCGTCGGCGAGCCGCCGGTGACCATCGAGCAGCAGTTCCTGGTCGCGGGCGAGCCGGTTCTGGTGACCGGCGAGCACGCCCTGCAATGCCATGTCCGGTGAGGCGGGCCGCAGCCATGCCGGGTCGGCCGGGGTGTGCGGCTGGATGTGCGCCATGCCCGCCGCGGTGAGCGCCTCGACCAGCCCGGCGTCCCCGACCAGCGCCTCGGCCTGGTCCTTCGCGCACCCGTCACGGGCCAGCAGCCGGTCATAGGCGGCGATGACCTCGGCAGGCACCAGCCCGTCGAACAGGCCGCTGATACTGTCGCGGACAGCGCCAGTTGCTACCACCAGCCGGCCCGCCAGACCGGGCGAGCCCGCCAGCGGGGGCGCAAGTCGTCCGCGGGTCCTGGTTCGGGCCAGGATAACGGAACCTCATCGCGGGGCCAGTGCGCGCAGCGCCCCTGCCTCCTTGCCCGCACATCGCCGAATCGGTGACCCGTGAAGCCGTGACCGGCCACGTTGAGCAGCGCAGGTCCCTATCCCTTCTCGCTCACGACGCCGCAGCGGAGCCGGTCAGACCGGCCCGGCGCATCCGTCTTCTGATGTCGCAGGTGATCGCCCTGGCGGCGATCCTGCCGTGAATCCATCCAAGCTGGCCGCACCCGGGTACCGGTGGCCGCGGTCATCGTTTCCGACAATCTGCTGACAACGCCGGACCCCGGCCACGGCCGGCAACTGGCGGGGGTGCCGCTCACCGGCCCCCGGGCCGCCCGCGTCCGATCGCCTGCGCGAGCCTGCGGCCGGCCTGGTCGTATTCCCTGATCAGGTCCACGTCCCGGCCGTGATCCTCGCACCGCCCGTCCGGCACCGCGTCGCAGTCGGCGCACGGCAGGGCCACGCAGGCGCGCCGGTACCGGATCGCGTCTTCCAGCGCCTGCAGGCGCTGGAACCGGTCACGCTTGGCCGGGGCGGCATCGATCGCATCGAGCAGCGCCCGGAGCCGCCGCTCGTACTTGGCGAGCAGAACGCGAAGCTGCGCAGCCGATAGCGCCGAGGGCTGATGCCGTTCGGCCAGCAACTGGGCCGCTGCGACTACCCGCGGATCGGAGGTGAGCAGCAACGTGTTGCCGGGGACAGCAGCTGCGTTATCTACGGCGGTCATATCCGGGCCTCCCTGTCGCGGCAGATGTCGAGCTCGGCCCAGACGGCCTTGCCGGAAGGAGTCGAGCACACGCCCCATTTATCCGAGAGCGCTTCGATGAGCACGAACCCGCGCCCTGACTCATCCAGCTCGGCGGGGATACGTGGCTGGGGCGGGCGCGGATCGGCGTCAAGAACCTCGATCCGCAGCCAGTTCCTGGTGATCTCCAGCCGCAGTTCCAGCGGCGACCGGCCGGTACGGGCATGGCGTACCGCATTGGCGACCAGCTCGGACACCAGCAGAGTCGCCGTCTCCTCCAGGTAGCCGGCAGCCCACGCGTCCAGCGTCTTGCGAGTGGCTCGCCGCGCCAGGCCGGCCGCCCGCTCTGCCGCGGGCAGCGTCATCCAGCACGCGCGGCGCGGCACACCGGCCGCACCGGGCCGGGCTTGCATGGTGCTGGATCCGTCAGGATCAGCCGTCATTGCCTGACCGCCTCGAATTCGTCGTTCTGAACGCATTGCGTCAGACCATGCAAGCCGAACGCCGCCGGTATCCGGCGGCAGCAGGCGGGATTTGCGACAATGTGCTGACAGCCAGCGACCGCCGGATGGAGACAAGTGGTGAGAGAACCGGAGGCCACCAGCCAGGCACGCCGGGCATTAGGCGCGGAGCTTGCCGCCTACCGCCGCGCCGCCGGTTACAGCCAGGCCCGGCTCGCCGCACTCACCGATTTCAGCCGCAGCACCATCGCCAATGTCGAGACCGGCCGCCAGCACGTCCCCCGCGACTTCTGGGAGCGCGCTGACGGCGCGCTGCGAACCGGCGGAGTCCTCGCGACCGCCCAGGATGAGATCGAAGCCACCGCCCGCCGCGAACGGCTGGCCGCCGCCCGCATTCTCAGCAGAGCCCGGCAGGCGCGTGCCTGGCAGCAGGACAGCCCGCCGGCCGCGGCTGCGCCCGGAAACGCGGACGGTCGCGCGACAGGGCAACGTTCGGCCCCGGTCACGTTCGGCGCTCCCAGCCTCGGACCGCCCCGGTCACCTAGCGCCGAGGCAGCACTGCCAGGTGCCGGGGTGCCGATTCGGCGGCTGCCGCCCGCTGATGCCGTGCCAGCCCCCGGCCTGCCCGGTTCGCGGCACGCGGGCCCCGGTGATGTGGCCCGGCTGCGCAGCATGCGCCAGCACCTGAAGGCGATCGACAACGCCCACGGCGGCGGGGCCGTGCTGCCGATGGCGGCCTGGTACCTGCGAATCGAGATAATCCCGCTCCTGAACGGCCGCCACGACAATCCCGCCGGCCGCGACCTGATCGAGGTCGCAGCGGAGTTCCAGCACGATGCAGGCTGGGCAGCCTACGACTCCGGCCACGGAGCCGCCACCGCGTACTTCACCAGCGGGCTCCGCCTCGCGCACGCGGCCGGGAACCGGCTCCTCAGCGGCCGGATCCTCGCCGCTATGAGCCACCAGGCCATCTACCTGGGCCACCTGCGCCAGGCCATCGACTTCGCCCAGGCCGCGCGCACCACCACCCGGCACGTCGCGACACCCCGGACGATCGCGATGCTCGCCGCCATGGAGGCCTGCGCGCACGCCGCCGCCGGTGACTCCCGCCAGTGCCGCCAGGCCCTCGGCGAAGCGGGCGATGCTCTCACCCTGATCGCCAGGGGCCAGCCGGAACCCGAATGGCTCGACTTCGACGAGGGCGGCTACTGGGGCCACGCCGCCCGCGCCTACCGCGATCTGGGCCAGCCTGGCGAAGCCGAACGCTGCGCCCGCAAATCCGTCGGCCTGTGCCTGGCCGGGCACAGCCGCACTCGCGCCCAGCGCACCGCCATCTCCGCCACCGCCTACCTGCGCCTGGGAGAAATCGACGCCGCCGCGGCAGCGGGTGAGCAGCTCGTCCACGACGGCTGGAACCTGCATTCGGCCCTCGTGTTCGGCGACATCGCCCAGCTCGCCGCGGCGATAGCCCCATCGGGTACGCCGGCCGCAGCTGGCTTCCTCGACCAGGCCCGGGAGCTGCTCGCGGCCCGCGCACCCGAACTGGCCGGCACCACGAGCTGAGCTAGCCGGTCACGACGACCTGGAACGCCTCCGCGAGCCTGCCCGCCGGCAGGCCGGCGGCCGCGGTGTTCTGCGCGATCCGCTGGCGCAGCCGCTCCGCCAGCGACGCCGGATCCTGAACCTGGCTCGCGTGCGCCCGCACCGCGGTCACCTTGCGCTCAAAGGTCCCGGTGATATCCACGTAGTGGTTGATCTCCCGCCCGGGGCTGTTGAGCAGCCACGCCTCCCGCACCGTCCACGCGTCCAGGCCCTCGTCCCGGAGAAGATGCGGGAGCGCGAACCGGTTCCCGGCATCCGGGTAAATCGCCGCCAGGGCAGCGGCACCAGTAGCAAGGTGATCTGGATGACAGCTGCGGAACCGCTGCCAGTTCCACTCCGGGCTCCAGGTCAGCACCCGCTGCGGCCGCACCCGCCGGATCACCCGCACCAGATCCTCGTGCAGCTCACGATTCGCGGCGTGCAGGCCACCCTCGGTCAGGCCGACGAACCGGACCTCACGCACGCCCAGCAGCGCAGCGGCCTCCCGCTGCTCCGCCCGCCGGATCTGCGGCAGGCCGGCGCGCGGAATGGCGGGGTCGAACCCGCCCGAGTCACCGTCGGTCAGGACGCAGTAGGTCACCTCGATGCCCGCGTCCGTCCACCCGCCGATCGTGCCGCCAGCCCAGAACTCCGCATCGTCGGGATGCGCGACGATCACGAGCACGCGCTCGGCCGCCTCGCCTGGCATTTCCGGCAACTTCTCACCTCCCGCACCCGCGACGTGGCCGGCCGCACCGCACAGCCCGCGAAATCGGGACAATCCGCTGCGTGGGCCTCAATGGGGCCCCTCGATGCACTTGGGGCTGCGGTCGGCCTGAGCGAAAGCCCGGTCCTCGCGCTCGCAGAGCTGCGCGGGATCTGGGAAGGGCGTGCCGGACGGGTTGTCATGGGAGCTGGCCGAGCTGTGAGTCAGGGAGCGGGATGGCGATCCAGCCTTCGGTGCGGGCAGCGGACGCTTCGGCTGGCGTGCGCGGCCGCAGGGTCAGATCCAGGCCGGCCGCCCGAGCGGTCAATGCGGCGATGACCGCGTCGACGATGTCGTGGCGGCTCCGGCACAAGATGCCGGCGTCGCCGAGGTCCAGCCACGGCGCGGCGCTCCGCAGCTCGTCGACGAGTTTGCCCAGCGTCCAGCTGTCGCCGGGCCTTTTGTAGCCGCGGTAGGGCAGCCCCCAGACCTTCAGCGACGCCGCCGGATAAACCTCGGTAATCGTCCCGCTGCCATCCCGGGCTGCGCCGTGGCCCTGCCGGGCGAGTTGCGCGAGCAGCCAGGCGCAGCGCATCGCCACGTGCCCGATCCGGTCAGCGGACACGCTCAGCGGGATCAGACGGGTCTGTTCCCGGACGACCTGGTCCGTCACCCGCATGGCCAGGAAACGCCGCCAGCCCCGGTCCGCGAAACCCATGGGCACGGCCACCGCGCCGCGTTGATGAGCGACCACGAAGTCGACAAACGCATCGGGCCAGCCCAGCGGGCAGTCGATCCCGGCCCCGTCCGCATCCGCCAGCGCGGCCAGGATCGCCGTGTCATCCGCGCCCCAGGCCACGTCACGGACCACAGCCCGCCCGGCCGCCCATTCAACCCACGCCACCCCGGTCCCCTCTGGCTCCGCAGCAAGATCAATCCCGACCGTCAGCACGCAACCACGCTAGACCCAGGCGCCGGACCCCGAGGCTCAGGCACCAGCAGACCGGGGGCTACGCCCGGCCGTGACGAGTCGAGGCGTTGGCCCAGCCAGAGGCGCTATCGCCAGTCTGTGTCCTTCATCTGCAGAAACGGTGCTAACAGGCGAATCATGCAGGCGGAGTCGCTCACGATCGTTGCCCCGCGTCGCCGCCGTCGACCGTGCCTGCCGCTCGCCAGGTGACAATGCCTCGAACGCGCTCAAGCCGGTCGGCAACGATGAAGTCCAGGCCGTCGCGTCCGGTTTCAGGCTCGACCCTGGCAGCGCATTCCGCGGCGTCAGGAAGCGCCAACCTGGTCGCCATCGCCACCCGACTGAGCGGACAGCGAGGCGGTCGAGGCGTTCCGGCAGAGTTACATAACGCCGCGCTGATCGTCCGGCCCTCGGTTCCGCTACAGGTCTTGAGCATCGAGCAGAACATCATGATCGGAAGACTTAACCTGGAACGCGGCGGGCCGGTGGTGGCCATGGTGACCTGGGCGCAGGCGGCGCGCCGCGTAACGCGCTCTTGCGCCG
>WNFX01007586.1_pt1 | contig 10168 bp, 10 predicted proteins | sample 5400111 | NCBI WGS metagenome assembly WNFX01 (sample SAMN13153363, study PRJNA577476) | soil metagenome | isolation source: 40 cm soil or saprolite under grassland replicate 1 | place: USA:California | collected 2016-06-15 | reverse complement strand
CAATGGACGAGTACGTGTTCAGGATCAGCAATTGATCGATGTTGATCTGCCTGTCCTCATCGAACGCCATAACGCGATCGCCCTCACTCTTGCTCATCAACATTCGTAGGGGCGAGGGTGGTGAAGGGTGGATGGGTGGGCCTTGATGGTCGCCCGCCGTGGGTCGCCTATGGATAGTGGATCGTCGATGAATGGGCTGTTTCCCCCACCCACGGGCGACCATCAAGGCCCACTCCACATCCACCCAGCCGCCCTCGCCCCTACGGACCCTGGATTGGGCCTCAGGTGAATGCCTATTGGGGAACTGTTCACTCCATCCTTGCTCTATCAATAACCTGCGCCAATATCCTTATCCCTGCCTCAATCTCCCCAGGTGAGGCACAACTGAAGGCAAGGCGCAGGTTGTGTTCGCCATCACCAGGATTTACGAAGAACCCCTCACCTGCCGACACCAGTACCCCTTCCTGCAGCGCCAGGCGCTTGATGTTTTGAGCAAAGACATTCACCGGCAAACTGAGCCAGATGAAAAAGCCGCCTGATGGGTGTGTCCATCTTACATCAGAGGGCATGTACTTGCCCAAAGCAGTTAATGCTACGTCACGGCGCATTTTGTAGAGTGACTGCAAGCGCAAAATATGCGTTTCCCAGGATCCGCTCCGGCAGTACTCAGCAACAATGTTTGCCACGAAAGGGTTCGCGCCACCTCCCATTTGCATAGTCCCACAGTTGATACAGCGCTGAATAGCATCCTCGGAACCGACCAGCCATCCAAGTCGCAAACCGGGCGCGAGCGTTTTCGAGAAACTGCCAATACTATATACCTGCTGACCATTCGCCAGTGCATAGTAACTGGCAGGTACTGCTCCCTCAAATGAAAGATCGCGATAGACATCATCCTCTATGATCAGGAAGCCATATTGGCGAGACAGCTTGATTATCTCGATACGCCGCGCTTCAGACAACGTAATTCCCGTTGGGTTGTGAAAGTTCGGAATGGTATACAGCATACAGGGAAATGCACCGCTCGAGTGTAGTTGTACTACCTGTTTTTCTAACTCATTCGGGATGAGGCCATTTTCGTCCATAGGGATTGAGCGCAACTCAACCTGCTGATCCCGAAAAATGTGAATAGCGTCCACGTACGTTGGCCTCTCAACCAGCACCACCCCGCCAGGTTTGGCATACAATCGCGCGAGCATATCTACACCATGCGTTGAGCCGGCAATCACCATCAGATTACCAGCCCGTAGTGAGAGGCCCTGTTCGCGATTTATTTTCTCCACGAGAAAATCGATCAGGCTTTGCGTTCCCTGCTCTGCGCCATACTGCAGCGCTATATAAGCCTGAGGAGAGTTTATGACTTGTAGCATAGCGTCACGCAGTTCAGGTGTAAGCAATGTCTCCGGGTCTGGATGCCCAAGCATTAGTGGAATCGTATTCTGTGACATTCCTTGAGGTAAATTATTTGAGATCATAAACGTCCCCTCCGATAATAATTACACCCATTGCCTGGTTCAAGCTCCTGTTGATGCTCCTTTGCTCTATTGTAGCATCAATGAGTAGGTATCAATGCCCGGTAGCACTCGTTAACTGGTGGAAAGGAGTCCTGGAAAGGTTGAAGGGGAAGCATGCATCTGCGATTTAGGGGGTCCTCCCAATTAAGCAACACAGCAGAGTTTTGCCGTAGAGCTACCTGCTTTAAACCCGGCAATGAATGTGTTACAATAGGCGCGTTGATTTTCTACTGTAGTTACGTTCGCACTGCATGGGAGGACTGATAACTAATGCTAAGCATGATTTTCGCGGATACTATCACCATTAAGATTGGCAATACCGTCTTGTATCTGGGTACCAATCTACTCGTTTACCTGGCTGTGGCGGCTATTGTGGGTCTGGTAGCAGAGTTTTTCATCGGCTGGCGACTACCATTTGGAATCATTGGCGCAACCATTGCGGCGCTCATCGGCATCTGGTTGATGACACAGGTGATTGTCATTTCAGGTATTCCTGATTATGCGATACAAACTACTCCACCCATTTACCTGGTCAGAGCGCTCATAGGGGCTGCGCTATTCGTGTTTCTTTGGCACCTGCTTACCTACCCAATTTATCGCGGTCGTCGTCGCCGGTATTACCGTGCTTATGAAAATCGCATTGACCGGTACAGGTAGATAACTCAGCCATCTACTAGAGCAGGCAGGGCGATGCAAGCGTCCCTACGCGGTCGAAATGGCTGTTTCACCTTTAGGATTCAGGTGGTACTCGGAAGTGGTATACTATACACAAAATCTGAGAGCTGTTTGTGACCTTTCTACACCTATACTGACCCTGTAGGACTTGATACTTGTTGTTACGGGCAGGGATAAACCCTGCCTCTACTGTATGTGAAAGAACTTTGATCGTGCTTGAACGTATATTTTGTAGAAGCAGGTAGTGACAGATAGAGAAAGTGATGAAAATATATAGCGGTGAGTACACGCAAATGGTATGCATTCAGAGGTTCTGATGGTAGCAGTGGGCATTTACATGAGGCACAGTTACAAGATGAAAAAGAAGCTCTGGTTGGACGTGTACAGTTAAGCTATAGAACTGCGCTTACCCGGCATAAGCAGTTACGGCGATTTGAAGGTATCTCCTGGGTTACGTGGGCAATCGCTGTGGTCACCCTGGTAATGTGGTGTCTGACTGCTTACCAGGTGGCGCTTGCCGCCGGTTCGCATACATTGCATGATTTCTTAGGAAATGTGCTTTCGAATAGCGAAAACGCGGATGTACTGGTCACATACGGCGCAAAATATAATCAAGCGATTCTGGAAGGGCAGTACTGGCGCTTTGTAACACCCATCTTTTTGCATGCCACTATCTTGCACGTTGGCTTGAATATGCTCAACCTGATCGTCGTAGGAGTCTTCGTTGAGCGCATTTTTGGGCATTTACGTTTTTTACTCATTTACCTGGTGACAGGCGTTATCAGTGTGATTGCCAGTTTTTACTTTGCGCCGCAAGAGATTAGTGTTGGGGCCTCAGGGGCTATCTTTGGACTGGTTGGAGCGTATAGTATCTTCGTATTTGCTCATCGCAGAGCTTTTCAGCACGGCGGTATCCCGGCACTGTCCTGGCTCGTATTTATTATAGGATTGAATCTGGGTATCGGTCTCATCATTCCTAATATCGATAATTATGCTCATGTAGGTGGTTTTGTGAGTGGATGCCTGTTGGGTTGGTTTTTTGCACCGTTCTACGTTTTACAAACTGGAGAAGGAAAAGCGGTATTGACGGATGTGCATAGTCTTACCCGTCGCTGGCCCCTGGCTCTATTGACGATTGCAGTAACATTATTGCTTGCAATCAGCGCTGTACACTTTATTGGAGGATAATGCTTTGGAAGCACAAACCGACGTTCAAACCTACCTGGAACGTGGGAAGCAGGCACTTGCACAGGGTCAGGGACGCGATGCGGCTATCGCGTATGCGCATGCTGCGCAAATTGAACCAGATAATCCGATGATACATCTTGGACTGGCAGAGGCAAACCTCGCGCTAGGTTCCTATGGTGTTGTCTATATGGCGTGCCGGAAAGTACAAGAATTACAGCCGCAAGGCGGTGTTGAAAGCGACATGGCGAAAGCGCTGCTTGACCTGCTGGATCGTCGCTATGAACGCGCATTGCAAGACCTCGAGACAGTCATTAGCGAGGATCCCGGCAATGCATATGCACATGCAATGCGGGCGTACCTGTTGCGTATCAGCGGGCAGAGTTATGATGCAGGCCTTGCCAGATCTCGTGCCGCTCGCCTCTCATATGGAGGCCACTTTGAGAATTGCTTCCCGCCTGTCGAGTCAATGAATGCACCTGGTTATGGCGCCACGCCTGCTCAGCCCCCTATTACAGATCAGCCGCAGCCAGGCGAGCAAATCGCAGGTGGGTATGGTGGCCCCAGACTCGAACAAGAGCCTGTGCCTACATGGTCACGCCCTAACAATATGCAACGCCAGGTGGTACGCACTCGCTTCTGGATGAGCCAGAATCCACGCTTTGTGACCAATATTCTGATCGCAATAAATGTAGTCATCTATGTTGTTCTACTGATACTGAGCGTGACTGCAGGTGGTGGTATGAGCGATTTGGGTGGTATCGATCTAAATGTAATCATTAATGCAGGCGCTCAGGTTAACATACTCGTAGCCCAAGGACAATACTGGCGTATCTTCACGGCGATGTTTTTGCATTTCAACCTGATACATATCGGATTGAACATGCTTACGCTGTTCCTGATCGGTGGAGTTGTGGAGATGGTTTATGGGAAATGGCGCTACCTGGTGATCTACCTGGGTTCCGGCATTGTTGGGGGTATTGTCACTTACTTCGTGGTACAACCTGGAATACCATCTGCTGGCGCTTCAGGTGCGATCTTTGGAGTGTTTGGTGCACTGGGAATGTTTTACATAATGAACCGCCAGGCACTCGGCAGGTATGGAGCAGGGGCGATAACGAACTGGCTGTTCTGGCTAGGACTGAACATTGTGTTTGGCTTTTCAGTCCCCGGTATTGGAATCTGGGACCACATCGGGGGGCTCGTGGCCGGGATGATTATTGCTGCGCTGCTGATGCCGAGGTTAAGGCGGAGGGCGGTGTAAGGAGAGCTGTCGTACTTCACTGAGAACCTATAACGGCCACAATACGTGCATATGTTCCAGGTTGGACCAGGGTTGTTATGGCATTTGTTTGCAAATCCATAGCGTAGAGGGAACTATCAGCGTAGAACGTTATGATATGCTTATTCAACCAGGGGCCCAACTCTATTAACAGCTCTGTCGAGGTTGCGATTAGCCGGGGTTTACTTGCATTCAGGCGCGTTCCTGAGCCACTCACTTGCACGGTATACAGCGCACTATGCCGGTCATAGGGGTCCTGAGAATCGCTCGAAAATTCGACATATGCGAGTGTGTGCCCATCGGGTGAAAAAATAGGTGTTGTAACCCAGTGATATTGAGCGCTATTACTTAAGTTATGCTGCTCCGCCAGGATCACTTGTGATGGACCGAGAGCAAGGGAAGAGCCAGAGACTGTGGCCAGATTCAGGTCGTTTGCATATGAAAGCGCGGCGACGTCAGCAGGTATACTACTATCGGTGGGTAAAGGCACTGCACCCTCATTTGATGAGTATAATAAGCCGTTCCCAGGGGGAGTCATGGCTAGTGGCCCCTGTTGCGGGTTTTCGTCTAATATTGGTTGCGCTGTGGCAGGCGTTTGAGTAAGATCAAGCGACCACAATCCATACTGTACGGCTTCATGACTTCCACGATCATCGGTCAGTAACAGCGTATTATCAGCTTGCGGTCCAACTCCATTCATGAAAGAGAAAATGCGGAAGCAAGGACAATTCAAAGCAGGCTGTTCTAAGACGATCGAAGGGGCCGCTAAAGGGCCTGCATGAATATCGATATTGCCCGTTCCTTCAACAGGCTCGGTACTCCAGGCAATCATCTTACCATCATTACTGAGCGCCATTGAGGTGATTACCTGGCCGGGAGGTAGATCTGCGATTTGAGTTGGGATACCACCAAAGGGATTCGTCAACCAGATACCATTGCCACTATAGAGGAGTTGGCCTGAAGGGGTCAGTATTGGAGGTACTGCTTCATTATAGATATAACCCTGTGTGGGGATTATTTGAGAACTTTTACTGGCGCTAGAAACCAGGTAGAGGTTGGTTGTTTGCTCATAGATCAAAAAATATCCGGCAGGCAATTGAAGTGGAGATAGCCTTGGATCGTCTGGTATATTGATGGGAGAAAAGGTGCTAGATGCGGCGTCCACGTCTTGTGTAGGTGCAGGGGTCAATGTAGCGGTACTTTTACTTTTCGGAGTCGAGGTTGGCTGCGCATTTGCAGTTACTGGCTTAACTTTCCCGGCATTTGGCTGGAAGAGGTTCAAAACGAGCTGTCCAGAAATGAGCAGTAGCAATACGCTAATAAGAGTAAGCAAGGAGAATATCCCTGCTTTAGCAAATCGTGTACGTGCGTGCGCACCTTGCAGCGGTCGTTGATCTGGTGGATCAGTTAATCGTGTAGCCAAGACCCGTTGTTTATCCCCTCGCTTGAACTGTAATGTATATGAGTATACATGAAATGGTGATTGGCGAAAAGCTCAATGACCCGAGAGTAACATCAAGCCGTCTGACTTGAAGTCGATTGGTGCTTGTGTGGCTTTACTTTTCCGGCATGTTGTTGCACAAATGCCAGCGTTTTATCAAATACCTCTTTGCGGTCATGATCCTTCATAACCACATGATATGAGTGATGAAGGGTAACAAGATGCTTTTCACGCGAGCCGATGAGTCGATAAATCTCTCTGCCATCGCGAGCAGGAACAACATGGTCATGTAACGAGGTTATTATCAGCGCTGGCGCTGTTATATGAGGCAATTCCACTCGCAACTGCGGAAGATACCGTATCATGCTCTCAACTGGTTGCAAAGGCGTCCAGTGATAGACATCGCGCGTATAGCGGCGTCGAGCTTCTGGATCGCGTATATCTTCGCGTATGGTCGGTACTAATGGAATAAGATATTTGGCAATACTTACAGCAGGCTTGAGCCAGGGATGCAGATGTAGAGGAGAGCATATCGACACAATTCCAGCTATTTCTTCGTGAGCAGCTACATGTAACGCTAGCGCACCACCCAGAGAGTGCCCAACCAGAAACAAAACTTCGCACTCTTCTTTGAGAAGCTTCAATTCATCGCGCACCGCCTGCGCCCAATCTTCCCAACCGACGGAAAACATATCTTTGACCTTGCTGCCGTGACCCGGCAGCAGCATATTTTTGGTGACGATACCGTGAGCCTGTAGAACATCTTGCAGTTCAACCATATCGCCTGTACTGCCGTTTAAACCATGCACGAGCAGTACACCAATGACAGGTATTTGTTGGGTGGGTGTTGTCATGATGCCCGGTTCCACATACTTAGAAAGAAAAAGCTAACAGTTCAGAGCGTTTATTTGTGTATTTTACTATCGTAACACATCCAGTAGTAATACGTCTGAACGAGGGGAAAGGTTTGAAAAAGAAGAGAGTGGGAGGAAAGTTCCGTCCTGTAATGCTTCGCTGCGCTCAGCATCTTGCCGCCATTGAGAGGGCGACCGCAAGGATACGCCCCTACTATACACGAAGAGACCGCTTGCCAGGCCCGTGTATAGTAGGAGCGGGGCTTGCCCCCGCCCTCGTCCCTATGCCCCCGCCCTCGCACTTATGCCTCCTCCTCAAACGGTGCAGTGACCAGCCTAGCTACACATGCCTGTAGGCCCGACCAGGGCGGATGTCAATTGATTGGGACTGGTCACATTGACCCCTCCTGGTTCTGGATAGGTATGATCAGGCGGGAGGTTTCCTTGCCAGGTGAAGGAGTAGGTCTTTGTGGTCTCGCCAGGGGCGAAAATGATGCTCGCCATGCTTTCACCACGCCCGTTGTTGACAGTATATCCGAACTGCACCGTACCCCCGGGGCTATTGATAGGCACATGGAAAGTGGCAGTATAGGTTACAGTCAGATTGGTACCGCAGGTAAGCCCTGCAATTGAAGTTGGATTTACTGCCATATCTACACTTGTGACCTTGAATTGGGCAGCAGGCGTTGTGGGTGAGGGTGTTGGGGTAATGCCAGGAGTGGGCGTAGGTGAGTTGTTACTACCGCCACCACATGCTGTTATCGCAAATGCGATCATGCAAGAGATTAATACCGCTTTGATTGAGTGTTTGGATGTAAAAACATTTGTTAACATTGTACTCTCCAGACAACTTCTTCTTTACTTTCCTGATAAAGAGGAACAATCAGGTCATGCATCTCCAGAATAGCACACCCTTTCAACAGTTTCTGTGAAATAGTTAACACTAAGGGCGCGTTGCTCTTTGGGAGTAAAAGTGATATAGTCGCTTTCGTTGTTCGTTCTAAATGAAGTAATGGAGTTTCTCCTGGTACATTTGAGTAACCAGCAATGATATCCATAGTAAGGAGTGTTTGATATGAAGTTCGCAACAAAGGCTATTCACGCTGGACAGGAGCCTGATGATTCAACAGGCGCAATTATGACTCCGATTTTTCAGACTTCAACGTATGTTCAGGCAGGACTGGGTGAGAATAAAGGCTTTGAGTATTCTCGTACGAGTAATCCGACACGCACTGCCTTAGAAGCATGTATTGCGGCAATCGAAAATGGGAAATACGGCCTGGCTTTCGCATCTGGTATGGCTGCTGAAAGCGCGATCCTCAGCTTGCTCAGTTCGGGCGATCATATCGTTTCATGCGACGATTTGTATGGGGGCACGTATCGTATCTTCGAGCGCGTTATGCGTCGCTATGGTGTTGAAGCCAGTTATGTGCCAGGAGGTAACCTGGTTGCTTATGAACAGGCCATTCGTCCAAACACGAAAATGATCTGGTTGGAGACTCCTACGAACCCATTGCTCGGATTGGTGGATATCCAGGCTATTGCAGAGATCGCGCATCGTCGCAATCTGCTGGTTGTTGTCGATAATACGTTTGCAAGCCCTTATTTCCAGCAGCCGCTGAAGTTGGGTGCAGATATTGTTGTGCATAGCACCACCAAGTATATCAATGGGCACAGCGATGTGATCGGCGGCGCACTTGTATTGAATAATGAAGAGGTGTATCAGGCGATCAAGTTTTACCAGAACGCTGCTGGGAGTGTACCTTCGCCCTTTGACTCGTGGCTAACACTACGTGGCATTAAGACACTTGCTGTACGCATGCGCCAGCACGAGGAGAATGCTCGAACAGTCGCAAAGTTTCTCGCTGAGCACCCACGGGTGGAGAGAGTGTACTATCCTGGTCTGCCCTCACATCCCGACCATGAACTTGCTAAACGTCAGATGAGTGGCTTCGGTGGCATGGTTTCGTTCCAGTTCAAGGGCACATATGCGGACGTTGCTCAACTCGTGCGCCGTTTCAAAGTGTTCGCGCTGGCTGAAAGCCTTGGCGGTGTAGAGTCGCTGGTGTGCCATCCTGCTTCTATGACGCATGGTTCGATTCCGCAAGAGATTCGCGAGGCTCGCGGCCTCACTGATACATTGTTACGCCTTTCGGTTGGTATCGAGGATATAGAGGATATTATTGGGGATTTAGAGCAGGTATTGCGGTAAGTACCCTTACACTCCACTCCAGGGCGACCGCAAGGGTACGCCCCTACTATACACGATTGGATGGCTTCTCAGGTGTGTTCGGATATAGTAGGGGCGTACCCTTGCGGGCAATACATCTCACTTAAGGACCTCCCACCAGAAGTTCAGAGGCGAGAGGATCAAGCAACTCGACAAAATCGAGAAACTGCTCCTCCGGATCAAAAGGTGCAGGAGGAGGCATCTGGCGCTTTTTGGGTTTGTATTTGTTGTAGACCTGCTTGACCTCCCGGCGGTTGATGCGCAGCCGACGAACTGGCAAGACGTGCTGGGCCATCTTGTGCCGCAAGCGCTTGAGCAGCGGCTCGATTGCCTCCTCTGGCTCCACGATGAGGGCCAGCGAGAGCATCTCGGTCAGTTCAAACAGGCCTTCCGTAAAGCTGAGACGATCAGAGTCCAGCTCACGCTCCACTGCCGCCTGCGCCAGCAGGGCGCGCACGGCGTAATGAGCCAAATAGATCCCGTAGAGCTCCTGGTGTACCCCTTCGGGCGTCTTGGAGCGCAGGACCTTGCGTTGGGCTCGCTCGTGCGTTTTGATCTCATCGATCACCAGTTCAACTTCCCAGCGCTCATGATACAAAGCGACCAGTTCGAGCGCCGGAGCCACGCGCGGATTGAGCAGGGTCGTCACCAGGCGATAGACCTTGCCCACCTCTCCCAAGCGCTCATCGGTCACCCGATAGGAGATGATACGTACCCACATCCCCCGACGCACGGGATACTTCGCCGCCCCTGGGCGCGTTGGGCCCACCCATGCCAGCACCGAGCCATCAGTCAGTCGGCGTTGGTGGCTCAGGTGCTCCCACACCCCAGCTTCCAAGGCCCCCAGAACATGAGTCCTTCGCTCACGTGCGTGTTCGAGAAACCCTCGCCGCCCGTGATGCCTGCATCCACCAGTACCAGCATCTCGGGACCCACCTGCTCGAGCAGGCGGTGCGCTCCATGCACTTCTGAGACATCATAGCTCTC
>WNFX01008599.1_pt1 | contig 10169 bp, 8 predicted proteins | sample 5400111 | NCBI WGS metagenome assembly WNFX01 (sample SAMN13153363, study PRJNA577476) | soil metagenome | isolation source: 40 cm soil or saprolite under grassland replicate 1 | place: USA:California | collected 2016-06-15 | reverse complement strand
TGTCGATTTCATCATTCGCACCGGCTACTAAGATATTCGAGTGGTTGGCATCAACAGCCAAAGCTGGCTCGTTCTGTTTGTTCTGCGAGAAAGGGGTGGTGGGACTTCCAACATTGACGAGCGTATCACCGCCAAAGGCAGAAACTGGAGAAGCTATTGACAGCAACCCCAGAATGGCTAGCACTGGTAGAAGTCGAATACTCCACTTCCCGCCTGAGTTCCTTCTAAGCGCTCGTACGAAATAATATCCTTTCAATGGAATTCTCCTTTTTCTTCTGTACAATTCCCAAAGGGAAACCAGTGATAGATGACTTATTGGACTCACATGTCAAATTTATCGCTTGTGGTAATTCTCTCCTTTCTCTTTCTTGTAAACACTAACTACAAGGCATGTTGCAGGGTTCTGAAACAATCAGAGGTCAGCCTGAGCTTATTTCGAAGAATACCCCACTTTTAGTATACGTATCAAAGTTACTCACAATCGGCAGATCACTGGATTTGAGCACTGCAAGAGACATGATTCCCCTTCTTTTGAAACATGCAGCAAAAGAGATGAACTTGTATTCCCCCACAAAGTAAGTATACTACAAAAATGCAGATGAAATTTGCAACTCGTCGTTAGCGCATGGTATATTACCCTTTGGGCCTACGAGCCTATTAAGAGATCAAAGCAATCAGGGCTTAGAAGAGATGTAGTGGATAAGTTAAACACACAGGAGAATTAAAGTGGGATTTACACGTCCTCCACCCTGGTGGTTGGAGGAGCAGTTGGAGCAATGGCTCTATACAACAAAATTATTGAAAGCCAGGTTAGCGAACCTGATACGGTATTGAAAGGCGAAGAGCGCCGCTATCCATGGAAGTACGGAGATATATTTTATCAAGTGAAAGGTTCTCGAGATGCAAAGCCGCTACTGCTTATTCATGGTTTTGGACCGGGAGCATCTTCGTATGAGTGGCGCAAGAATGTTGATACGCTTGCCGAGCAGTTCCGAGTCTACACGCTTGATCTACTAGGCTTTGGTCTCTCTGACCGCCCGGCTATCGACTATACTGCTGAGACTTTTGCTGACCTGATTAGCGATTTCCTCAAAGAGGCGATTGGTAAGCCCGCCGTTGTTGTCGCGCACGGCCTGACCTGCGCGTACGTGATCGCTGACGCTTATCGTCGTCCGCAGCTTTTTGAGCGCCTGGTGCTGGTATCCCCGCCATCAGACATTTTGCAGGAAAGCTTCCCAGGTCCCCTCACTACTGCGCTGAAGTTTATACTGCGCACACCAATTCTTGGTCAGTTTATGTATAATGCGCTGACTTCACGGCGTATGATTCAAAACTACTTTGATGAGTTGGGCTACCAGAATCCTGGCCTGATAACCGACGAATTGGTAGAGTACACCTACAGCAATGCCCATCAATCGAATAATCGCTACCCGGCGGCTTCATTGCTCAGCAATAGCCTGGTAATGGATGTCCACGAGCAACTGGCACGCTTACAGATGCCTGTAGTGGCCATATGGGGTCGCGAAGATATATTTTCGCTACCTGAAGCCAGTGATGTTTTCAAGCGAGTTAATCGAAATATCGATATTCGTATTCTAGAGAAATGTCGTCAGCAACCCCAGGATGAGCAGGCAGAGAAATTCAACTCCCTGGTCAGCGAGTTCGCCGGTGCGACTATTACACAGTAGAATTCGGTAGGAAAATATTGATTGAGCGCCGCCCTGGCGCTTAATCAATATTTTCCTATTAACGTATATTCCCAAGCAATGCCCTTGCAATCACCACCCGTTGAATCTGATTCGTCCCTTCAAAGATCTGAGCCACCTTCACATCACGCATGTAGCGTTCGACAGGGTAGTCACGCACATAGCCAGCGCCTCCGAGAACCTGCACGGCATTGGTCGTCACCTCCATTGCCATATCGGTAGCAAAACACTTTGCCATCGAAGCATACATGCCCGAGTTCTGTCCCTCGTCCAATTTATAAGCCGCTTCATAGACCAGCAGGCGCGCGGCTTCAATCTTCATCGCCATATCCGCCAGCATAAACTGGATACCCTGAAATGAGCTGATCGGCTGGCCGAACTGCTCGCGTTCGCGGGAGTACTTGCGAGCCGTCTCAAAAGCTGCCTGCGCTACTCCTACCGCTATAGCCCCGATGTTAATGCGTCCCCCATCCAGAGATGAAAGGGCAATTTTAAAGCCCTGGCCCTCTTCGCCAAGGCGATTTGCAAACGGCACCTCGCAATTCTCAAAGATGAGTTCGCGTGTGGGCGAGGAGTGCAGGCCCATCTTGCGTTCGGTCTTACCGAAGGAAAAACCGGGAGAATCTTTCTCTACTACGAAACAACTGATGCCTGCCGCACCTTTGCTACCACTGGTACGGGCCATCACGAGGTAAATATCGGCCTCACCGCCATTGGTTACCCACATTTTTGTGCCATTGAGACTATAGACATCATTGTGGCATGCCGCTCTGCATTGCAGGCTGGCGGCATCTGAGCCTGAGGCTGCTTCACTGAGAGAAAAGGCGCCTAATAGTTCACCTGATGCGAGCCTTGATACCCAGCGTTGGCGCTGCTTCTGGTTACCAAAACGAGCAATCGAGCCGGTCACCATGTTATGCACGGAAAGACCCACGGCCGTTGCCATCTCGCCTTTTGCCAGTTCCTCGTAAACCAGGGCATTCGAGAGACGACTGAGTGCGCTCCCACCATATTCTTCCGGTGTCGTCATGCCCATCAGGCCAAGTTCTGCCATCTTGTGATAGATTTCACGTGGAAAGAAGTTCGTTTCATCCCATGCTTCGGCGTGCGGCACGATTTCCTGTTCGGTAAAGTGATGTACCATGTCACGAATATCTAACTGCTCTTCGTCGAGGTCAAATTTCATAGCGTGCTCCTTCGGTGGCTCTTTGCTTATGACAAGATATGCTATAGTGGTAGCACATAGAGGATATGCGGCGCAAGGCATCCTGTATCAGGAAGCTACAGCACTGTCATGCTGAGCCCATTCGCTGCGCTCAGGGTGACAAAGTTAGCAGGGAGAAATTGTCGATTTGCTCATATCTCATTCGTCGATTCCAGGGAAATGGAAAAGATGATCGTTTTTTAACTGATTACCGCTTTAAAGAAAGGAAAAGGTATTGCGTTACTTACTTTTAATCTATCAAGATGAGGCTGCCCGTTCGCAATGGAGCGAGGAAGAAATAGCAGCCGAGTACCAGGATTATTTAGCTTTCAGTGTTGAGTCGGAGAAACGAGGAGTCTCGGCAGGCGCGGCGCTTATGCCTGGCAACACCGCGACAACTGTGCGGGTACGCAACGGCAAGACGCTGACGATGGACGGCCCGTTCGCCGAGACGAAAGAGCAACTCGGCGGTTATTTCATACTACACTGCGACGATCTTGACGAAGCTATCGAGATTGCGGCGAAGATTCCTGGGGCCAGGCATGGCTCCATTGAGATTCGGCCAGTAATGGAATTCATGTAGAAGCAAAAAGCCCATGGATACGATACAGCAAGTTGTATCTGAAACGTTTTCACGTGAAGCAGATCGCATTCTCGCCACCCTGATTGGCACTGTGAGAGATTTTGAGCTGGCCGAGGATGCTTTGCAAGATGCGCTGCTCGTGGCACTTGAACGCTGGTCTGTCGAAGGTATTCCTCGTAATCCGGGCGCCTGGCTTACTACAACAGCCCGGCACAAGGCCATTGACCGTCTGCGCCGTGAGAATACGCTTACACGCAAACAGGAGATGATCCAGGTGTTGCTTGAGCAGGAAGAACAGAGAGGAGAAGAGGATATGGAAGATGCGTCGATTCCCGACGAGCGCCTCAAGCTCATGTTCACCTGCTGCCATCCTGCCCTGGCATTAGATGCACAGGTTACCCTTACATTACACACGCTGGGCGGCCTATCTACTGCTGAGATCGCCAGCGCCTTTCTTGTACCGGTTCCAACAATGGCACAGCGCCTGGTGCGAGCCAAACGGAAGATTCGGGACGCTGGAATTCCTTATCGCGTACCGGAGGCACATGTTCTAGGGGAACGTGTTGATGCTGTTCTCTGTGTCCTGTACCTTATATTCAATGAGGGATATTCGGCTATGGTAGGCAGTGACTTGATCCGGCGGGAACTGTGCGACGAATCCATCCGGCTGGCTCGCCTCCTGACATTGCTGCTGAACCAGGAGTCACTCTACCGTGAAGTTCCAGAAGCGATGGGGCTACTCGCATTAATGTTGCTGCATGATTCTCGACGTGAGGCGCGTGTGGGACCAGGTGGAGAGCTTGTACTACTCGAAGACCAGGATCGTTCAAGTTGGGACAGTGGTAAGATCCAGGAGGGTTTGGACATCCTGGAGCACGCGCTCCACATGAGACAGCCAGGCCCTTACCAGGTGCAAGCAGCTATCAGTGCCCTCCACGCGCAGGCAAAACATGCAGAGGACACTGATTGGCCACAAATTGCCGCGCTTTATAATGCACTCATGAGGATGGGTCCCTCTCCCATTGTTGAACTGAACCGTGCTGTAGCCATCGCTATGGCAGATGGCCCTCTTCAGGGCCTTGCGCTACTTGATCGAACAAACCTGAGCAAGGAGTTAAGCGACTATTACCTGTTTCACGCGGCACGTGCTGATCTACTGCGTCGCGCTGGCCGCTTACGCAATGCACGAAATGCTTACATGCAGGCGCTCAAACTCTGTCTTAATGAGCGAGAGCGAGCTTTTCTGAATCATCGTCTAACGCAGGTCACACAGCACATATCGATGGAGGATTTATAACGCAGGCTGCCAGACCTGTACTGTCTTATCATTGCTTCCTGAAGCAATGGATTTGCTATCGGGTGACCAAGTTACTGTGTTTACCCTGGCAGTGTGACCGCTATAGGTGCAAATGTGCTTGCCAGTGGCAGCATCCCACACCTGTACCGTCCTGTCCGCTCCAGCGGAGGCAATGCGGGTGCCGTCAGGCGACCACGCAACTCCTACCACATAGCCAGAATGACGACGATAGGTCAGGAAGAGTTCTCCATTTGAAGAGTCCCATACGTGTACTACGTCATCTCTCCCCCCAGAGGCGATGCGGGTGCCATCAGGCGACCAGGTCAGAGTATTCACCTCTGCTGTATGACCACGAAAGATCAGAAAGTCGTTCTTCTTGTTACTATTCTTAATCGCATTCCAGACCTTCACTGTTCCGTCCCAGGAAGCAGAGGCAACACGTTTACTGTCAGGTGACCATGCTACTGCCATTACATCGAGATTGGCCTTTTTGACGCAATGGCCGAGAAAGTTGCGGATATTTTTCCCATTGGCGACGTCCCACACTTGAGCAATGCCGTTACGATTCCCGGAAGCGATGAACTTACCGTCGGGTGACCAGGCAACCGCCTCCACAACCTCATAATATTTACGATACGTAGAGATTGTATGCCCCGTGTAGGCATCCCAGATGCGTACGCTTCTATCCCAGGAACCGGAGACAATATATTTTCCATCAGGCGACCACATTACTGCCTGTACTAGGCCTTTGCCAATCTTATGGGAGTGACCGTGGTAGTTCAGGATGTTTGACCCACTGGCGGCGTCCCAGACCTGCACCTTCTCGTCACCACTACCAGAAGCGATGAGTTTCCCATCAGGTGACCAGCTTATAGCGTATACCTCTTTGGAATGACCGCGATAGGTTACCAGGCGGGTGATAGCAGGCGGTGCAGATCTCATATACGTTGCAGGTGATCTCGCTGATTTCACCACTGGTGAACCTGATGGATAGGTCGTTTGACCTTTAGGCTGCGTAACACGCACTTGCCTTATCGATAGCTGAGCGGCGATGCATTGCAATTCTTGTTTCACGTGAGCCATACTTGCCGGCCTATCCCTGGAATCTAACTCCACCATTTGCACAATCAGCGTGTTAAGCGCGGCAGGAAACGCCTGGCTGTGTAGAGGCGCAAATTGGAAAGGCATTAGTGACGGATCATCGCCTGTCAGCAGTTGGTGAAGCGTGGCGCCCAGGCTATAGATGTCCGAGCGGGGTGTTGTCTGAGTTTGCGCTTTCGAATACTGCTCTCTGGCGGCATATCCAGGCGAACCAAGCGCAATAGTATCCGCAGTTTGCCCGGGTTTGAAGTGACGCGCGATGCCAAAGTCTATTAAATAAAGGTGCCCATTTGGAGTCCGCATCACATTGGCAGGTTTGAGGTCGCGAAAAATAATGGGAGGGAAGCGAGTGTGCAGGTAGTCAAGCACGGTACAGAGTTGCATACCGATATCAAGCGCCTCGATAAGAGGAAGATAACCGCGCGAGGCCTTGTTCAGATACTCTTCTAGCGTTTCTCCTTCGATGAAATCCATCACCAGGTACCAGCGTCCTGACTCGGTGAATTGCTCATAGATACGTGGCAGGTTAGTATGCGACAGGCTGGCCAGCATTAATGCTTCGCGTGTGAAAGCGTTTGTTGCTTCAACAAGATCCTGCTGGCTTAGACCGCTCTGGCTCATTTCTTTGATGGCTACAAGGCGATTGCCAAACTGGAGATCAGCAGCCATATAAACGGCACCAAAGCCGCCTTTACCGACCTGTTTGATAATGCGATAGCGCCGGTTAAGCTCTTGATTGTAGACAAGTAAACCGGTGGGCGAACCAGGTGCTGCCAGTGCGCCGCTTTGTAGAGCCTTCCCACAGCCAAAACAAAACTTTGCTTGTCGCAAATTTGCAACGCCGCAGTTGGTACAGTAAATAGGAGAAGAAATCATGGCCTGCCTCTTTGCCCCAGGTCAAAGTGAAAATCGTTCTGCAGTTTCCATCTAGACATAAATATTCTTGTGTTATGTAATGTTCACTGCATGGTAGCACGTAAAGAAAAGGATGTCAATAAAAATAGTACAAAGGTTCTAGTAAGGATATTTGGCTAGAGCAAGCCGCCAGGAGTATTCTGCCAGGAAACTCTTGCAGTCTCACCGCTTCTACGGCATAATTCACTCAGTTAGACATCTCGAATCATAGCTACTTATATGTATAAGGGAAAGTCTCACCTATGAGCAACATCACTCTTCTCGGCACAGGAACATGCGAGATCCAATATGAGAGACGCGCATCGAGCGTGCTAATACAACTGAATGGTATGCCTGTGCTGTTTGACTGTGGGCATGGAGTAGTGCAACGACTTCTAGAGGCTGGTGTCCAGCGCAATGAGCTAAACCATATCGTTGTGTCTCATTTTCATCCAGACCATGTTTCGGACCTGGTTCCTTTTTTGCACGCGGGTGCGTGGTCGAGACGCAATCCGCGCACTACCGACTTACACATATACGGGCCACCAGGCATACAGCAGTTCATCGATGGCCTAAAGAGTCTATTCGGCGCATCCGCTTTGCAGCAACCTGCCTATGACATTCTTGTGCATGAAGTGGACGGTGAACGGTTCTCTATTGGCTCTTATGACTTCGACTTCATCAGCCTGCCGCCCGCAGGTAATCATGGATTGCGCTTCACGTGGCGGGATAAGCAGTATGCGATCACAGGCGACTCAAATTTCCACGAAAAGGAGATAGCCTTTCTCAGTCAGGTTGACCTGGCCATTATAGATTCGGGCCATATAGAGGATGATGAGATTGTACAGCTTGCAGCGGCATCACAGGCGAAAACGATCGTTTGCTCACACCTCTATAGAGAGATCGATGCGTCACGCCTACAAACGCTAGCTGAGAAAGCAGGGTACGAGGGTACTATTCTGGTGGGGCGAGATTTGATGTCGTTTGTTTTGTAGCTTTGATTGTGGCACTTGTCGCAGTTGTGGCACTTGTTGCAGTTGTTGCGGTTGTAGCGATTGTATCTAATACGCTAACTCGTTGCCCACACCTGCATTGTATGATCAACACCGGCAGAGGCAAGCAACTTTCCATCAGGCGACCATGCTACTGATGTTACATAACCCCTGTGACCACGATAGGTGAAGACGTTATTTCTTGTAACAGCATCCCACACCTGCACCATCTTATCGTTGCCTCCGGCAGCGAGATACCTGCTATCGGGGGACCAGGTTATGGTATTCAGACCGGCGGAAGTATTGCGGTGGATGATGAATTGCTTGCCGGTCGAAGAGTCCCACACTTGCATGCTTTTGTCATTGCTCACCGAAGCTATACGCTGCCCATTGGGAGACCAACTCAGCCCGTTCACTCGACCAGCATGGCCCTTATAGCTGAATTGACCACGTGGGGTCAGGCGGAGTGTACCAAAGAAGCTGCTCTTGTCTTTGATTGGACTCCATACCTGCACACTTTTATCTTCACCGCCAGAGGCGATACGCCTGCTGTCGGGTGACCATGCTACCGCAAGCACTTTTTTAGTGTGGCCACGATAGGTGAAGACCAGTCCTCCATTTGAAGTATCCCATACCTGTACACTTTTATCCTCACTTGCTGAGGCAATACGCTTGCCATCGGGTGACCATGCTACGGCGTTCACTGCATTGCTATGGCCCCGATAGATCAGCACCTGCCGCCCTGTTGCAGCGTCCCATACCTGCACCGTACTATCGTCGCCTGCGGAGGCGATGCGTGTAGCATCGGGCGACCAGGCCACAGACTGCACCCTATCCCAATGGCCATGATAGGTAATGATACTGAAGCCGTGCGAGGTGTCCCATACGCGCACCGTCTTATCATAGCTTGCGGTAGCAATGTGTGTACCCCTGGGCGACCATGCTACAGCCGTGACGCGGCTCGAATGACCGCTACAGATATAGCGGGTCGTTCTTTGTGGTTGTGGCTTTGGCGCACTTGAGCGCTGGAGAAACTGATGTTTTGCAGGTGGCTGGTAGCCAGGTGGTGTACTAACATGCAGGGGATTTGTCTTGCCGACAAGCTGCTGCGTGGCAATGTTTTGTAGCTCTTGTTTAACTATGGCAATGTTAGCCGGTCTTTTGCTGGCATCCATCTCTATCATCTGCATAATCAATTTCTCGAGCCGGGAAAGGGTGGGGTGACCAAGTAATTGCAGGGATGCAAATTGAAAAGGGGTGTCCGCTGGATCGTTCCCAGATACTAACTGGTGAAGTGTAGCTCCCAATGTATAGATGTCAGCGCGGGGAGTGGTCTGTGCTTTGCCATATTGTTCAGGCGCTGCGTAGCCGGTCGAGCCAAGTGCGGTTGTGTCTTTTGCCTGTCCGGGCTTGAAGTGACGTGCGATACCGAAGTCGATCAAATAGATGTGTCCATATACGGTCAACATCACATTAGCGGGCTTGAGGTCGCGGAAGATAATGGGCGGCTGGCGCATATGGAGGTATTCGAGCACCATGCAAAGCTGGATACCTATTTCAAGTACTTTCTCAACTGGCAACTTGCCGCCTTTGATCTTGCCGAGATGCTCTTCCAGGGTTTCACCCTCGATAAAGTCCATAACAAGATACCAGTGTCCTCTATCTGTAAATTGCTCGTAGATGCGTGGCAGGTTCGGGTGTGTCAGTCCAGCTAGCAGCAACGCCTCACGTTTGAAAGACTCGGTAGCTTCGACGAGCTCTTGTTGGCTCAGGCTGCTCTGACTCATCTCCTTTATGGCTACCTGCCGGTTGCCAAACTGGAGATCAGCAGCTTTATAGACAGCACCAAAGCCGCCTTTACCTACTGGGCTGATAATGCGGTAGCGCTGTTTGAGCAAGTGATTGTAGACGAGCAGTCCAGTGGTTTGACTTGATTTCTGCCCTGCATTGGTTTGGAGAGGTTGGCCGCATACATAGCAGAAAACGGCCTGTGGCCTATTGGCTGCGCCGCAGGAATCACAGAAAAAGGGGGAAGAAATTGCCATGCATGTTGCTCCGTTTGTCCTGTCCCTCTTTATTTCAATAAATACCAGGCGCATGGTAGCATAGGTTAGAACAAAATGTCAAGAAAATGAGACTGCCAAAACCATTGACTTTTCACTTTGGTTCACTTAAAAGTGGAGGATTTGCTGATCCAGCAAGTGAATCATCAAAGGCACAAAATCTGCTCGACGCAAAATTAGGTGGCTCAACGGCGGATATCATCGTCCTGATGGGCAGCAACTCAATGAAAGCGACCGATCCTGCGTTCATAGACGCTGCTACTCAATTGCTGGCGACACTCAAAGCTCGTCCAGAAGTTGCTTCTGTTACCTCCTACTATTCGACACAT
>WNFX01007583.1_pt1 | contig 10171 bp, 7 predicted proteins | sample 5400111 | NCBI WGS metagenome assembly WNFX01 (sample SAMN13153363, study PRJNA577476) | soil metagenome | isolation source: 40 cm soil or saprolite under grassland replicate 1 | place: USA:California | collected 2016-06-15 | reverse complement strand
CCGGTCATCCGAACGCGATCGTGTTGCGAACCCTCGCTGCTGGTTACGCCGAGACCGGCCGATTCAGCGACGCGATCGAGACTGCGCAACAAGCCGCCGCTATCGCCAAAGCGACGGGCAACGATGGTCTGGCCACCGATCTTGAGAGAAACATCGCCGCCTATCAGGCTAATCAACCGATCCGCAGCGCGCCTTAAAGAAAGTTGAGGGTTGAGAGTTGAGTGTTGAGGGCTGTAAAACGGGCGAGGATGACGATTGGGGACCGGCAGATGAAACAAGACGCTCAACCCGGTGGCAAACTGGATCGGCTCATGGAGGCGGCAAACCGCGAATACGAAGTGGGCAAGAGCCTGCCGTTTCCCAATCTTATTCCAACCCGAGTTGCTTACTAATTGCCCGCGCCAGGGTGTCTCGAATCTCGTTGTGCCGCGGTACCGGAGCAGTTCGGCCGGTAACAGGATTTGTATAAAGATCGTGATTTGCCCCGTGGCGCTTCAGATAGCAACCGCGCGTAATCAGTGAGCGCACGAACTCGCGCCGCTTCACAGCGAGATTGCCAATTCGTGTCGTTCGCTCGGAACCGATGTGTCCTCGATCGCATCTTCCACCATCAGCTGATACGCGTCGCGGATCATTTGTTGAAGTTCTTCCAAGGTTTCGCCCTGACTCATGACTGACGGCATCTCTTTTAGCCGACCGACATACCAATCATCGTCTTTCCAGTATTCAAGGGTGAACTGTTTCATTTGTCGATTATAACGGCACAGAGTGAACGACGCAAAACAGTTGAGCGTTCCTCCTACGCCAAGGCTGCGGCGCGACAAGTGAGGGTTAAGAGACTCGATTAGACTGGCGCGATGTTTTCGCGGCCGTGGCGAAGGACGCAGGCTATCCAGATTGGAGAAGGTTGAGGGTTGAGGGCGAAGTTGGCGTGAGAATTCAAATCGCAGGCGAGACGAACTGCCGCCACAGTGAGCTACGAAATCCAGATCGTCTTCACGTTCATAAACTCGCGAATGCCGGCTGCGCCGAGCTCGCGGCCGAAGCCGGAACGTTTTACACCGCCGAAGGGTAGGCGTGGATCCGATGCTGACATGGCGTTGATGAAAACCATTCCTGATTCGAGTTCGGAAGCGAAAAGTTCCTGTTCAATTGGATCGTTGGTCCAGGCGCTCGCGGCCAATCCCAATTCGCTGTCGTTTGCCAATTCGATCGCTTCCTCAGGATCGCGCACCCGGAAAACCGCGGCCACTGGTCCGAAGACTTCTTCGCGATAAGCGGGCGATTGTCTCGGCACATCGACAAGCACTGTTGGCTCGTAGAAAAATCCGGAGCCGGCGATTCGATTCCCGCCGGTCAACAATTTCGCGCCAGCAGCGATCGATTTCTGGACCTGTTCGTGCACGCCGTTCAAAATCTGCTCAGTCGCGAGCGGCCCGATCTCAGTCGCTTCATCGAACGGGTCGCCGACTTTCAGCGTCCGCATTTGTTGGACGAATTTTTCTAGGAAATTGTCGTAAATCTTGTCGGCAATGAAAAATCGCTTCGCCGCGATGCACGATTGACCGGTGTTGATCGTGCGCGCTTTGACGGCTGTGCTCACGGCCAGTCCAAAATCTGCACTCGGCATGACGATGAACGGATCGCTGCCGCCGAGCTCGAGCACGGTCTTCTTAATTTCGCGCGCCGCCGTGCTGCCCACCGCGCTCCCGGCTTTTTCGCTGCCGGTCAGGGTTACGGCTTTAATCCGAGGATCGACAATTAGCTTTTCAACTTGATCGGCCTCGATAAGCAGCGTTTGAAAAGCTCCTTCGTCAAATCCGGCGCGACAGAACAATTGCTCGATCGCCAGCGCGCATTGTGGGACGTTGGCGGCGTGTTTGAGAATCCCGACGTTGCCGGCCATCAGCGCGGGCGCGGCGAATCGAAAGACCTGCCAGAACGGAAAATTCCAGGGCATGATCGCTAGAATCGGTCCCATCGGCTCATAATGAACGTAACTGCGACGCGCGTCTGTTTGGGCTGGTTGGTCTTCTAAAAAACGTTCCGCGTTCTCGGCGTAATAACGGCAGCCACGTGCGCATTTTTCGATCTCGTCGACGGACGCGCGAAATAATTTCCCCATTTCGAGCGTGATTGTACGCGCGAGCTCTTTCTTTTCGCGTTCGAGCAACGTCGCCACGCTGACGAGCAACTGCGCGCGCTTTGGAAAAAATTCTCGGCGGTGCTGCTGAAAAGCATGTTCCGCGCGCTTCAGCCGCTTATCGATCTCGGCGTCGTTATGCGCCGTGAATTCTTTGAGCTTTTCGCCCGTTGCCGGATTAATGGACGCGATCGCCATACTTTTACTGTAGCGGCGGTCTACTTGACACGCCATAGGCGTGGCGGAGGCTGGACGACCGTCGCATAACTTTTGTCTGGACTCGGCAAGCGGAGCGCTTGCCCTACAATTTTATTCTGCCGATGAGGACATCGGCAGTTACAAGCGCAATCCTTTTGGAATCAAAACGCGATCGAGCAAATCGAAGAGCGATTGCACCAGCAACGCGAGCACGGCGGCCGGAATCGCGCCCTGGAGGATCGTTGCGTGATCGTTCAAATTGAGGCCGCTCAAGATCGGCTCGCCCAAGCCGCCGGCACCAATCAATGCCGCCAAAGTCGCGGTTCCAACATTGATCACGGCGCTGGTCTTAATTCCGCCGAGAATCGAACGCGACGCCATCGGCAAATGAACTTGCCAGAGTCGCGCTGCCGGACTCAGACCGAGCGCAATCGCAGATTCGCGCAAGGCACGCGGAATGTCCTGCAAGCCAGTCGCGGTGTTGCGAACAATCGGCAGGAGGCCGTAGAGAAAAAGTGCTGCGATTGCGGTGCGAACACTGATTCCGAAAAACGGCAGCGGCACAAGCAGCGCCAGCAATGCCAGCGACGGAATGGTTTGCACAACGCCGGCAAAACCAAGAATAACGTGGCCGACCGCGCCGCCGCGACTCGCCCAAATGCCAAGCGGAATTCCAACTAGCACTGAAAGCAGCAGAGAAAAACCGGCCAACTCGAGATGGCGAAGCGTCCAGCGCGCGAATTTGTGCGGAAAAGTTTCACCAAATGTAGCTGCCGATGATGCGCTGTGTTCGAAATACAAACTGGCCGCGCGTGTATAATTTTTCGTGCGCTCCGCTTCGGCATTTAGACGCGTCATCTTCGCTTCATCGATCTTGCCTTCCAGCCCGTGCAACAAAGCAACCGCCTTTTCATTCAGGGCAAGCCGATACAGGAACACTGCATCGTAGCGTGGAAAAAATTGCCGGTCGTCCTCGAGCACGACCAGATCGTTTTCTGAAATCTTGGCATCGGTCGAATAAGCATCTTTCACGTCGATCGAACCGTTCGCGAGCGCGGCGTAACCAAGCGCGTGATCGATTCCGATGACGCTTTGCGGATTCAATTGGTAATGCTGCGTCAACGGTCGCCAGCCATCCTGTCGATCCAAAAATTCGTGAGTCAGCCCAAACTTCAATTCAGGATGGTTTCGAAGATCGCTGACTGTGCGAAGACCGAGCTTGTCGGCACGGCTTTGCGACATCACGAGCGCGTAGGTATTGTTGAAACCGAGCGGTTGGGTCGTGCCGATCCCGGCCTTGGCCAGCTCAGCTGCTATTTGTTCGAGCGTCAGTGGTCCGGTCCGCTTCAAAATCTCCTGCGCGATGGTGCCGGTGTATTCCGGATAAAGGTCGATTTGTCCGCTGCGAAGCGCTTCCCAAAGAATGATGGTGCCACCCATCCCTTGCCGATGCTCAACCGAAATTCCGGCATCAATCAAACAGCGCTTCGCAATTTCGCCGAGGACATAGGACTCGGTGAATTTCTTGGAACCAATGACAACTGGCGCTGCACGCAACGAACCCGAAAAGAAAATTAGGAACGCGGGAACGCAGATAAAAAGAACGATACGAATGAACGTTTCTTGTTTTCCTGTTTTCCTGATTCTCCTCATAAAACGGCGAGGCTCCTTTGCGCGTTGATAAATTCGGAAACAAAGTTGCTGGCCGGTTTATCGCGAAGATCAGAGAGCGAACCTTGCTGAACGATGCGGCCTTCATTCATGAGCACGATCTCATCCCCGAGATAAGCGGCCTCGGCCAGATCGTGTGTGACCAAGAGCGCGGTTTGGCGAAGCCGCGCGAAAATTTCTTTCAAATCTTTTTGCAACGCCGCGCGCACCAGCGGGTCGAGCGCGCCGAGCGGCTCGTCCAGCAGCAACAGTTCCGGCGAAAGCATTAGCGCGCGCATCAAACTCACGCGTTGACGCTGGCCGCCGGAAAGCTCGAGTGGATAGCGATCGAGAAGATTCTCGGGAAACCGGGTGAGCGCGCGGAGTTCGGAAAGCCTCGCGCGCATTTCATTCTCGGGGCGGTGGAGATGACGCGCCATGAGCAAGATATTTCCGCGCGCGGTCAGATGTGGAAAGAGTCCGCCTTCCTGAATCACGTAACCGGCGCGATGACGAACGATGTCGATCTTATCGCGGCGAAGTTGGGTTCCATCGAACTGGATTTCGCCACTATCCGGTCCGAGCAGACCAATGATCAGACGCAGAAGGGTTGATTTGCCGCAACCGCTCGGTCCGATTAGCACCGTCGTTTTGCCACGCTCGACCGAAAGATCGACTGCGTGGACCGCGGCAGCGTCGCCGAATGTTTTTGAAACGCCGACCAGTTGAACCAACGCGCTCATTTTATTGCAGTCGGTCGCCGCGGCGGCCGCGTCAAAAGGCGGCGACTACAGGACCGTGAAATAAAAAACGCCAAACCAGCGCGGATCGTCAGTCCACACCTGCGCGCATTGAAATCCGGCGTCGCGCGCGAGCTCGATGAATCCGGGGACCGTGTGTTTGTAGGAGTATTCGGTGAGAACCTCTTCGCCGGCGCGAAATTGAAATTTGCGCGCGCCGATGTGAACCGCCTGTTCGTTATCGCTGATCAGGTAAATTTCGATTCGACCCTCGGTTGAGTTGTAAATCGCGTGATGCCGCCAGCGGTTTAAATCGAAGTCGGCGCCAAGCTCGCGATTGATGCGTGCGAGAAGGTTCTTGTTGAACTGCGCGGTCACTCCGGCGCTGTCGTTGTAAGCACGCTCTAGAACATGTCGATCCTTCTGAAGATCAACGCCGATCAGCAAACCGCCGCCGTCGCCGGCGAGCTCAACCAGGCGGGCGAGGAACTCGCTGGCCGCTTCCGGTTCGAAGTTGCCAATAGTCGATCCCGGAAAATAAATCACGCTTCGCGAGGAAAGGCGACGCGGCAGCGGCAGCTCGAATGGCTCAAGATAATCGGCGCAGACTGGCAGGATCTGCAGACCCGGGAACATTTCTCGAAACCGGGCGGAGGATTTCTCCAGCTGTTCCTTCGAAATATCGATCGGAACGTAAACTAGCGGGTCGCGCAATTCTTCGAGCAGAATTCGCGCCTTCGTCCCCGCACCAGTGCCGAGACCGATCAGCTCGATTTGTGGACCGAGCGCCTTTGCCATGTCGGCGCCGTGCAAACGAAGAATCTCGATCTCGGTTCGGGTGATGTAGTACTCAGGCAGATCGCAGATTTGTTGAAACAACTGAGCGCCGCGCTTGTCGTAGAAAAACTTACACGGCAGTTGTCTGGGCGATTTTGAAAGCCCAGCCAGGACTTCCTCGCGAAAGTTTTCGATCGCAGCGGCGGCAACAGCAGAAGTGATTTGCTCTTTCACGAGAGATCGTGCGCCAAACGGATCCCCGTGAATTGCCACCGTTTATCGGGTTGAAAGAAGTTCCGGTAAGTTTTGCGAATATGAGTCTGTGACGTGGCACAGGACCCGCCGCGCAAAACGTATTGATTGCACATGAATTTGCCGTTGTATTCGCCGAGCGCGCCGGGGCCTGCGCGGTAGCCGGGATAGGGCGAATAAGCGCTCCGCGTCCACTCCCAAACGTCGCCAAACATTTGTGCGAGTTCTCGATCTTTCGGCGATTTGTTTAGCACCGCGGGATGAAACCGCTCACGCTCAACGAAATTGCCGTCGATGTCGATCTTCGCGGCCGCGCGTTCCCAGTCAAATTCAGTCGGCAACTGCGCGCCGGCCCAGTTCGCATAGGCGTCGGCTTCAAAATAACTAAGATGCGTCACCGGTTCGTTCGGATCGATCTGGCACAGGCCAGACAAAGTAAAATTCCGCCATTGACCATCGCGCTCGATCCAGTAAAGCGGCGCGCGCCAATTCTGTTCGTTGACCGTGGTCCAGCCTAACGAAAGCCAAAACTCCGAACGCGAATAACCGTTGTCGGCGATAAACGCGAGATACTCGGCGTTGGTGACCAAGCGGTTTGCGAGCGAAAAAGGCAGAACCAGCGCACGATGGCGCGGACTTTCGTTGTCGTAGGCAAAGCCGTTGCCATCGTGACCGATCTCAATTATCGCTTCGTCGAACTCGACGAACTTCAACGGGCCGATATTCCCCGCGGCGAATCCGTCTTTTGGCGGATCGATCTTGCTTGCCGAGCCGTAGCCTGGCGAAGGCTGGGCTTCGCGAAAAACCGGGAAGAGCGGGTTTTGCGCGAAAACGTGTTTGATATCGGTGATGAGCAACTCCTGATGTTGCTGTTCGTGATGAATTCCGAGCGTAAGGATCGGTTTGATCTCACGAAACAATCTCTCGTCGGCACTGGCAATAAGAGCGTCGATGTCCGAATCAATGGAGGCGCGATATTTTTTCGTTTCTTCCACCGTCGGCCGCGAGATGAGTCCGCGCAGGTCGCGTCGATGCATCGCGCCGGCGGCGTTGTAATAGGAGTTAAAAAGATAGGCGTACTCGGGAACTGCATCGCGATAGCCCGGCACCCATTTTTTCAAAATGAAGGTCTCGAAAAACCAGGTGGTGTGCGCAAGATGCCATTTCGTCGGGCTTACTTCCGGCATCGATTGCACCACGCAATCTTCGGGAGCGAGATTCTCCGCTAATTTGGCGGTGAAATTTCGAACCTCGTGAAAACGCGCGAGAAGTTTTCCAGCTGGAGACGACTCCGCCCGCGAACGCTTTTGCGCGGTCGCTTCTCGATTTGCTGTTGCGACCGCGGCTTGGATCAAGTAATTCCACCCTCCTGTTCGAGCTCTTCTCTGCGCGCCTCAAGCATTTGATCGTGGGCCGCTTCTTCCCGTCCGTCACTGACGAGATGTTCACCGACCGTCTCTTCTTCGTCGTCAATCCCGGAACGGGGCACACGATGACCGCGGTCGTCCGGAGTTACTTGCCACTCTGCGGTCACCTCCGAATTATCCGGCGTTTCTTCGGGCGGGTCATTATTTTCAGCACCCATCAATTCCTGGCGCGCGTGGCTCCAATCGGCATCGGTAAATTCGTCCGGATTGCGCTCGTCGATCATCGCAATCTCGCGCGCACGTCGCTCGATGTCTTCGGGGGAGGGAACTCCCATTCCGTTGCCATGAAGCTCGATTTTTCCACTACTCGGTTTCTTTTCCTTCATACACTTAAATTACGAAAACCGAATCAGGTCTACGTGCAAAAAGTTACAGCGCGAAGGTCGGGCGGGAAAGAGGATTTTGCTTCGGGCCGCGATAGCGGAAAATAGGTGGAATTTCATGGACGACTGCAAATTACTCTCGTTGAAAAACGGCGCCGAGCTCGCCTACGCCGAATATGGTTGCGCTGCGGGCACGCCGGTTTTCTTTTTTCACGGTTGGCCGAGCTCGCGCACGATGGCGCAGCTGACCGACCCGGCCGCTAGCCAATTAGGCGTGAGAATTATTTCCGCTGATCGCCCCGGCATTCGCGATTCGAGTTTTCAGCCGAATCGCAAGTTGGTCGATTGGCCGCAAATTGTTGAGCAGTTGGCGGATCACTTGCGGATCCAACAATTTCGAATCTTGGCGATCTCGGGCGGCGCGCCCTACGCTTACGTCGCCGCGTGGAAAATTCCGGAGCGAGTCCGGGCAATCGGGATCGCAAGTGGCGCTCCGCCGATTGTCGATCTTGGCGATCATTCGGGGTTACTTTCGCTTTACCGCCGACTGCTCTGGCTCTATGGCCGATCGCCACAAACGCTGCGGGCGCTTTTTTTTCTGACCGGCGCAATTGCGAGGATTCGTCCCCCAGTTCGTTTTCGTCCGCTCATGTTGAAGCTTTTGCAATTACAAGCGTGCGACGCCGCGTCCCTGGAGGATTCGGTCGCGTTTGAGGCGTGTTTCGAAAGTCAACGCCACGCCTGGCGAGCATCGGTTAAAGGGCTGACCGCCGACGCCGAAATCTTTGCGGCGCCGTGGGGATTTCGTCTGGAAGATGTCGATGTTCCGGTGCGTCTCTGGCATGGAACGAAAGATCGTGCCTTTTCTACGCGCGTGGCCGAGTACGTCGCGGCGCGACTTCCTGATTGCAAAGCGCGGTACGTGGAAGGTGAAGGCCACTATTCGCTCCCGATCCGGCACATCCGCGAAATCCTGGCGGATTTGATCACCGTCGATAGAGGGCGCCGGGCTATCGGCGCCCATTAATTTTGGGACATGAGTCGCCGTGGCGACTGTTTCCCTCCAAGACAGAAATCCCGTGCGCTCGTGGCCGCGCGCGTTAAATGTTCCGCGTGGAGGATTTTACTGGGGGAGCAATTCACGATCAGCCGACGCGACGTCTGTGGACAGTTGATCCGCCGTTTGATGCGCGGGTAAAAGATCTCGTCCGTGATTGGGGCGCGAACAAGAATCCGGAATTGATCGAGGAGATGATCGTGACCGCGCTGAAAATGGCGCGGGACGAGATGGGCGTGGCCGATCTGAAACTGCTCAACCGTTCCCTGAAAGAAATGCGTTACGCCGCGAAAGTTTTCGGGCGCTACGCGCAGTTCCGCAAAGTTGCCGTCTTTGGATCGGCTCGCACCACGCCGGATGCGCCAGAATCGAAAGTCGCTGAAGATTTCGCGCGAGCGATGGTTTCGCACGACTACATGCTCATCACCGGCGGCGGGGAGGGTATCATGGGGGCAGCCCAACGCGGTGCCGGCCGAGACCGCAGCTTTGGCTTGAACATTCGTCTGCCGTTCGAGCAACAGGCGAATGAAGTGATCGAAGGCGATCCGAAGCTGATCAATTTCAATTACTTCTTCGCGCGCAAACTCAACTTCGTGAAGGAAACGCACGCGTTTGCTCTTTTTCCGGGCGGCTTCGGAACGATGGATGAGACTTTCGAGATCATCACTCTGATGCAGACCGGCAAGGCACGGATTATCCCGATTGTGCTGCTCGATCGGCCCGGTGGCACGTACTGGGAGACTTGGATAAAGTTTCTGACCGAGCATCTCTTCAAACTCGGTTTGATTTCGTCGGAGGATTTCTCTTTCTTCAAGATCGCGCACGATGTGGATGCAGCGGTGCGCGAGATCCTCCAGTTTTACAAAATCTATCATTCCGGCCGTTGGGTTGGGGAACAACTGGTGCTGCGCATTTGCCAGCCGTTATCGAAAAGCGCGATTGCCAATCTAAACAAAAATTTCTCGGACCTGGTTCGCGAAGGCGCGATTGTTCAGGGCAGCGCGTTGCGGCAGGAAAAGAATGAACCAGAAATCTGGAATCTGCCGCGGCTTATTTTGACGCCGTATCGCAACAACTTCGGCCGCTTACGCCAGTTGATCGACGCGATCAATGTCGCGTCAGTCGGGTAAAATCGGCTCGGGACTTGCGATTGGCGCGAGGGACGCAGCTCCGGCGCAGTCGGTGGCTCGAACATGGCGCTTCTTATTCGCTACGACCAAGGCAAGATCGATATCGAGCTTCGCGCGCATCATGCGATCGAAACAGAAATGTTCGCGGGCGTAACGGAGACCTTTGTCGGCGCAGCGGGCAGCCAAATTGGCGTCGGAGAGAAAGAGCAGGATCGCCGTAGCCAAAGCGTTGCTGTCATTCGGTTGAACAATCAATCCGTTTTCGCCGTGAACGATGATTTCCGGAACATCGCCGACGCGCGTAGCCACGACCGGTCGCCCGCTGGCAAACGCTTCGCGCAAGACAATGGGCGACGCTTCGGTGTGGCGCGAGGCGATCACGACCATGTTCGCCGCCGCCAAAATGTCCGGAATGTCCCAGCGATATCCCATCATCAACACGTTGCCGTTCAGGCCGGCGCGATCGATCGCCTT
>WNFX01014184.1_pt1 | contig 10172 bp, 7 predicted proteins | sample 5400111 | NCBI WGS metagenome assembly WNFX01 (sample SAMN13153363, study PRJNA577476) | soil metagenome | isolation source: 40 cm soil or saprolite under grassland replicate 1 | place: USA:California | collected 2016-06-15 | reverse complement strand
TTTGTCATCCCCTGCGCCACCAGTTCAGCCACGCGCAGCTCATTTGGCTCAAGCAGAGCGCGTGGCGACTGCTCATCCAGGTCACGCACCTCCTGCACCGTTACCGCACCTGATCCAGCGAGTTCCGACACTCTTTCATGTGCACCAGCAACTGACACCTGGATCCACGTCATGAGAACCAGTAGAAGCAGTATGCCCGCAATGGCGATACCTGCTTTCCACATACCTCTATCGAGCCAATGCATAAGCAAAGCCTCCACATTGCAATGATCAAACATCCTGAAAAGAGAGTATTCATTTCCTTCAGGATACCATATCAAACAGATTAATCAGTAGACCCGAAGTCATGCAAGTTTTTATGAAGTAGGGATCACATTTTGCTTAACGAGATAATTGGAAGGAAAAAGTGATGTGGCCCCCGTATATGGCATATGGCCCTTCATCTGCGAGCAGGTTAACAGTATTCGCCAAAATGTCTGGCCTACGATGTCACGGATTGGTTTGCTCTTTAGACGGTGATTGTGATAGATACGCTGTCAACTTCGCTGTCAAGATGTTATAAGAGTTATGTAGAAAATATAAAAACTAAGGCTGGAAGCTGTTTTGGGAGGGATGACAGAAGAAGCACTTGTTGTGTTCTATTCTTCTTTGTAAAGTGGAACCCATTCACCCCTGCGATCCTGCACCAGGGCCGCTCCATCCTCATCCCACATAATCATCCGGTTCATCGTATAAATCAGAGTTGCACGGGCCCGTGCAACTTTGTCATCCACCGCCGTCTCGCTCAATCCCCAGGAAGCATAGATACGGCCATTGGTACGGCTCACGGCACGTTTATCGTGGAGGTTGAGGCGGGCGGCGATCTGTTCGTTTGTCATCCCCTGCGCCACCAGTTCAGCCACGCGCAGCTCATTTGGCTCAAGCAGAGCGCGTGGCGACTGCTCATCCAGGTCACGCACCTCCTGCACCCTATCTTCAATTTCGGGATCAACCAGGCTGCGTCCATTAATGGCATCACGCAGCAGCGGAACCAGCATACTTGGCAGCAGGTAATTACTCTTGCGAACATAAGCATAGTGGGTCAGAATGCCGGAAGCACGGAACTCGCGATAATACTCATCATCATCCTGGATAGAATAGAAAACAACAGGAAGGCGAGGGCGTTCGCGACGAATTGCCACCGCCGCTCCCACCCCGCTGAGGGCATTGCGGGCCGCCTTCTCGTCATGTAATTGAACATCCATCAACACAACATCCATGTCGAGTTCGAGCGCCCGTGTCACCGCTTCGCGCCCCGTAGCGGCCTCACCAATCACCAGTACGGCTCCCGTCGCTTGTAATCCTTCGCGCAAAGCATTCCGCAGCGGTCCATGATCATCAACGAGTAACAATTTTATGATAGCCATTCCTTACACCCGCTCATCCAGGTTATATCAACAGATATTGCTATAAGTATACCAATATCTGCAAGCAGGAAGACAGTCTCTGAGGCAGCGCAACAAAGCACACAGGGCTTCAATACCCTATTGTAGCTTTTCGTCAGAAATACACCAACAGGCCGGTAGAGAATCAACCCGGAGGAGCACTCCCTTCCATTTGCCACTGCCAGCAGCGAAGTTGCCAGCCCACTCCCTCGACAACCAGAGCGCCTACATAGCTGGTCCCAGGAGCAAGCGCTTGGACTGACCAGCGTTCCCTCGCTTGAGGCTCCTCCCTGCTAGCGAGTAATGTCGCGGGTTCTCCAGGTGTCAGCGACATATCGAACTGATCGAGCGGAATGGATAGTCCTTTCCCTTTGGCTTTAATATATGCCTCTTTTCGGGACCAACATAAGAAAAAAGCTTCTTTCCGTATCGAAAGGGGGAGTGTCTGTAACATTGTATATTCAGAGGGAGAGAAGTGAGAACGTGCCAGCTCCTCATATTCGATGTTGTCACGTATACGCTCTACATCAATCCCCACCTGCCTGTCATAAGCAAAAGCATACAGTGCCAAATCACCCGAATGGGAAAGATTGAATTGCAAGTGCTTTCCTCCGGGTGGAGAAGCAATCGCTGGCTTTCCATAGTCATTGGTCACAAACTGAAGTTTGGATGGATCAACGTCGAGGTAAAGTGCCAGTAACATTCTGAGTATCCCGTGTGCGATCGTCCAGCGGCGACGATCCCTCTCGAAGTAAAACCGCGTGGCCACTCCATACTCATCCGTCGAGAGTACCCGTTGTAGAATAGAGTACACGCGCTCTGGAGCCTCAAGTGAGGCCCTCCATACATGTACCTCATTTTTAGCAAGCGTTATATGTGGCCCAGGTACACTCCACAGCTGGTGAGAGGTAGTCATAGAGCATGATCATCCCTTGTTTCCATAATCCATTCATTCTCCGCAGCTTCGCTGCCTTCCCAGGCTGGCCCGTCAGGCTGCTCTCGCATACAGCCTCCGGTGTAGGCTCTCCATCCTTTCGATGTAAACGCTTAGTATTATACACCTGCTCGATGAACATCTCCAAATTCGCTTCCGCGTCGGCAAAGAACTCGTACTCTTTGAGATACATCTCCTCTTGAAACAAGCCACGGTGCATGGCATTTTAACCAATCCCACGTACACCGGGGTGGTCTATATTGGCCGAACCCGCTGCCATACGGCACGAACCCGTTAGTAGCCTCTGGGGTGGATGCGCGGCGGACACCACTATACCCAGCCGGAGGAATGGATACTGGTCACCCAGATGCCAGCCATCATCAGCCGGGAGCAGTTTGACGCGGTGCAGGCCAAATGAGCCCACAATCGGCGATTTGCTCGCCGCAACAACAGCTCTTCTGCTAGCCTTTTGTCGCACTTGTCGCACTTGTTTCAATTGTTTCAATTGTTTCAATTGTTTCAATTGTTTCAGTTGTTTCAGTTGTTTCAGTTGTTTCAGTTGTCATGAGTCGCAGGGGTGCTCTTGTACCAGAGGTGGAGGCAACCGGGGTTCTTCCAGGTACAGGCATGGTCAAAGGGGGTTTATCTGAAGTGCTGAGGCTTTAAGCTTGCTTTATCGTGTTCTCATGAAGAGGGGCTGGGCAATGACACTATCTATCGTCACCGGCCCAAAAAATTCCTTCAGGAGAGAACATATACTTTTTCCCACGGTAAGTTCCATGTACAATCACCTCATCAAAAAGGCCGAGCAATAGATGGCTCACTGCCTCTTCTGCTATGAGTTCAGCATTCTCTACCTCCTCTGGCAACACTTCAAAAATCCTGCCATAGCTCCGCGCATTAATGTGAAGAAGGTGCATATATGATCCTTTCTAAATAGCCTTTGTAGCTGCCAGTTTGATGCGATGATGGGCGACTTATTGTAGAGCAATAGCACAGCTTCATCCTATCCCTGCCACTCGCACCTCCTGCAAACTTATGAAAAAGATTCCCCATCCCATTTTCTCTTGATTTACGCATTCCAGGTTGAGTATACTTACTGGGGTCTTATTTAATTGGTTTTTGGTAACCCAAAAGTCTACTCTCATCAAGCCTTCAATGATGTTTCAAACTGACGCGATGCAACCTGGTGAGGACATATTTTGAATAGCATAAGCGCGAAGGCATTAAGCAACAACTTACGCAAGCACCTGCGTGCCGCTGGCTATTTCCAGAAGGACCTGGCCGACGAGCTTGGTTTACACCCGAAGGTACTTAGCCGCAAGCTAAGCGGTAATGGGAACGCCCACCTGACCGAGGTGGAAGTACGGCGCATTATCACTACGTTGGCACGATGGCAAGCGATTACCACCCAGAACGAAGCAATTCAACTGCTTGAACTTGCACAGAAGGAACAAAGCAGCTTTAGTCCTCAGGAGTGGCAAACGCATCCCCTCAATCTTTTAACTAGTAGGAATACGATGCATCACACGGATTACGTCTCTCGGCGTTCCGTCCGGCACAATTTACCTGCTCAGCTTACACGACTTGTCGGGAGAGAAGAGGAGGTAGAGCAACTCCGCCAGGTGTTGGGACAGGAAGAGGTGCGGCTGATCACGCTGGTGGGGCCAGGTGGTAGTGGCAAAACGCGTCTCGCTTTGCATGTGGCGAAAGAACTGGTCGATACATTTGCGCAAGGTGTGTGGCTTGTGTCTCTGGCCGCAGCGCGTGATTCAGACAGGATGCTGCTGGGCATCATGCAGATCTTAAATATCAAGCCTGCACCTGCCTTGTCTGCGATTCAAAGCCTGATTACCCATCTGCAAGACAAGCATCTGCTGTTATTACTCGATAATTTCGAGCAGGTAAGTGATGCAGCTCCAGTCATCGGCGAGTTGCTGGCAGCGGCTCCTGGTCTCAAAGTGCTGGTCACCAGCAGAATGGTACTGCATTTGTACGGTGAGAACGAGTTCAAGGTACAGCCACTAGACGTACCCGACTCAAGTGATGCGTTGGATGTAACAAAGCTTGCGCAGTATGGAGCGGTTCAGCTCTTTGTTGAGCGAGCCCGGGCTGTAGAACCGGGCTTTGCCTTGACCACTGAAAACGCAGCCAGCATCGCTCAAATTTGTGCCAGAGTCGACGGATTACCGCTGGCGCTTGAACTGGCTGCTGCTCGCGTCAAGTTGTTACCACCAGCGATGCTCCTGGCACGGCTCTCAGAGGCGCGGCTCTCCGTATTGACGAGAGGTGCCAAAAATCTACCAGATAGGCAACACACTATGCGCAATACCATTCGATGGAGTTACGACTTACTCACTCCCATCGAGCAAGCGTGGTTTGCTCGTCTGGGAGTGTTTAGCGGAGGATGGTCGCTTGAGGCAGCAGAAGCGATGCTGCAGGCTGTTGCAACGGACCTGGATGACGAGGACGCCACTGTTTCAGGGTTCACATTGGATCTGCTTGAGCGCCTTGTTGACAATAGTTTGCTGGTGCGACTGCCAATGACAGCCGGGCAAGTGCGCTTTACACTGCTGGAGACGCTGCGTGCCTATGCACTGGAACGGTTGAACACACATGGTGAGCTTGAGCGTCTACGAGACTGGCATGCCCGCTATTACCTGTGGGTGACAGAAACAGCTGAGATAGGATTAAGAGGTCCACAGCAACTCGTGTGGCAGGCTCGGCTGCTGACAGAGCAGGATAATTTCCGCGCGGCTTTGAAGTGGTCGCTTCAACGAGCCAGAACTGGAGCCACCATGGTTGCAAGCAAACCTGTCAGCCCCACAGGCAGGTCGACCAGTGATGAGGAAGAAATGAAAGGGGTTGGAGATAGCGCCTCATTGCTGGCCGGGCCATTGAAGATAGTGCCCGGAGCCGAACTGCTCGCTGTTGAGGTGTCTCTACGTCTGGCGGCGGCCCTTCGAGCATACTGGGAATGGCAAGGCCACCTGGTTGAAGGGCGAGGCTGGCTGGATGCAGTGCTGGAAGTTCCAATTGTGGAAGGAGCAGGAAGGACGGCACTAGCAGCACGGGCAAAAGCGTTGGGCGAAGCGGCCCGCCTGGTATGCTTGCAAAACGAGCAGAGCAAAGCGGTAGAACTGGCTGAAGCGAGCATCGCGCTCTGGCGGCAATTGGACGATCCCAGGGGCCTGGCGACTGCATTATTTTACCGGGGATGGCCAGCTCATGCCCAGGGCAATCACGAACTGGCCAAAAGTTTGTACGAGCAAGGCCTGCAATTGCTCTCTCCCACAGACGATATATGGCTGCGCGCTCAGCTGCTCTTTTACCAGGGCGCGGCAGCTGGCTTCACATATAACTTCGAGCAAATGCGGTATTACTATGCTCAAAGTAGAGAGCTATTTGAACAGGTTGGTGACAAGAGCGCGATTGCCGATGTGATGAAAGATCAGGGTGGGATGTTGATCCTGGAGGGGAAATACACAGAAGCAATCGCGCTCTTGCTAAAGAGTATTGAACAAAGCCATGAAATTGGTTACAAACAATTTGTTGCAACAGGTATAGGGCTTTTAGGTTTTGCGATTGGTTTGAGAGAAGAACCGGACCCACGTTCGGCTAGCCTGCAGGCGGCTCGACTGTGGGGGGCAAACAAAAGCTTGATGGGTGCTGTTGGTTCAAGCTCATGGTTAAGTAACTCTCCTCTTATTCAAGCGGTTATACTCCAGATTCGCTCCCGCGTGGACGAAGAAAGTTGGCTGGCCGCCCGGCTCGAAGGCCAGGCACTCACCGAAGAGCAAGCTATTGCGGAATGCCTGGCGTTACAAGGTGAACATGAAGAATAAAGAAGATCGCTCTGAAAAACTTTCACGAGCTCTTTCTACCCCCAGATATTAGAACCCCTTTCGATAAAAGCGCAAACTTTACGGAAATGAGTACCTACCTATCAAGCAGAAGCGTGGTATCAACTGTTATCCAGTTTGTAGAACAAACCTGGACGTCAGCTGTTCGCGCCGCCCTGATCCAGTCCGACCTTCCCAGCGTTCCTGCTCCATTCCAGGAGGTTATCAGATCAGGTCATGTCCTAAAGAGGATGAAGGTTGGAACGTCCCCCCTTCGGACCAACGCTAGCCGTACCACCTTGCGTGTCCCGTGACCGGGACCGGCCTGCCAGTCTTTGTCGGGGTGTCCCTCTGACAGACTTCTTCCCTCCGCCCTTTAGCCGGAGAGAGCATGCTCCGCCTTCAAGGCTGCGACTCAAGCAGCCGATGGCGAGGCGGTTTGTCGCGTAGCTTCCAATGCCATTCTCGATAAAACGAGCGATGCACATTCAAAGAGGCATTAAAGTCAGCATTCGCCACGTAATGACAGACGGGACAGAAAAACAATTTTCCCCACTTCTCTGTGATGCGCTTGCCGCCTCGGTGGGAAAACCTTTCCCCCTTGGCGCCGCATCGCGAGCAGTATTGGGATGTCCCATGCGGATTGACTTCGACGGTGACTGTGTTGCATACCGCGTAGGTCTTGTCTTTACTAGAGTGGTTGATCTTGCCTCGAAGCTGATTGGCTTGCCTGCGGTTCATGCGAGCCGACTTGCTTCTCCCGGTTGGCTTGATCTTGCGTAGTCGTTCAAAGAGCAGCACACAGCCGGGATACTTCGCGCAGACATCGGCAATGATGCGCGCAACTTTGTCGGCGGCATCTTCATTCATCCGTCGGACATGTCTCCAGATCTGCTGATTGCTGTGCTCGCCTTTCACCGGCGTGCCTGATTGCCACTGTTTCTTCGCAATACACTTGAGGTGCCCATAGCGGTGTCGGTCAAGACCATGATCGGTCACAAACGCTGTCTCGATGATCCGACCATCTTGCCTGACCGTGATCACGGCAAGATTTTTCACATTGAGATCGACGGCCACTGTGACCAGGTGCGGATCTTCTTTGCTCTCTTTGACCTTCTTGGCCTTGACTTCCTTCACCTGCGGGAAGTGCAGCGCGGCGGACTGCTTGCGCAAGATCAATTTGGGGCTTTGGTTCTCCCAGGCTGGATCACGCCATCGCGCTTCAAAATAGCGGTTCAGGTTCACAGGGTAGTTCTGCCATTCCCAAGCGGTTCCGGTGTAGACCTTGAGCCGGGCGAAGCAGGTGCGTGGGTTCGGGCGCAGGTCGGTCCCGTCCAAGTCCAGACGGAACGCTTCGTCGTAGAGAGTGGGATGATTGGTGGCTCCTGGCAGTCCAGGCTGTCCCTTGTTCTTGCCCGAGGCCTTCCAGTTGGTCAGATGCGAGAGGTAGGAACGCACTTTGCCAATGGCATCTTTGATCACCGAGCGGCGGTAGATGAACGGGAACTCGGGGAACTGGTCGCTGAAGTTGTAGGAGGGCAACGGATGGGGATGGGAGCGGGTGGAGACGGTGAGGGCTTCGGCCCAGGTCAGCAGTTCGTTGGGGGAGATGAGCCGCTCCCGTCCCTCTTGATGCTTCTCTGAGAAATAGCTCACGCGCTCAGCAAGCTTGTCTGGGTGAGCCAGAAAGAAATGGATATAGAAGGCGCGCGCCCTATTCAGTACCTCGACCGTCGCAGTGAGAGCGGCCTGTTTGTCTGTATTGGCTCCTCCCTGGTCTCGCTTGCCCAGATCAAGCAAGAGTTTGGTGGTACGTGTCGCTTGTCCCATGCAACGGCGCTCCCGATGAGAACAAAAGTTCCTGATGCCTCCAGTGTACTGCCTTTGTGCCTTCTTGTCAAGCTTTTTCGACTGGCATCCACTCATAACTTGCCTCGTTTTGCGATGCCTCTTGTGATATGATGATGTATACCCGGCAAGAAACAAAGAAGCAAGCTATCTTCTAACGATATTCGGGAACGATCTTAACATTTTCTGCTTCTATCATTCATCATTCATCAATAATATCAATTGTAGAGAAGAAAGCTGGTTGCTTTAAGAGGAGGATTAGATGGAACTTTCGTTACGTCTGGATACATTAGAAATGGTGGAGATGCGCTACTTGCGTCATCGAGATCGTTACCGAGACTGGCCATCATTTCAATTACTTGCTGCATCAAGGCAAGCAAAGATAATGGCCTATATGACCAAGGATGTGGCCGAGCAACTACACCAGCAGATATTAATAGTAGAGTCGGCTGTCGGCCTGGATGAGGACGAGGATGGGGATGAATTAGATGAAGATAGCATCGATGATGAGCCGAAGGGCAGCAGCGAAGGTGCTAAATCAACCGAGCGTGATAGTTCTACTTTTTCTCCTGCTTTCGCTCAAGCACTTGAACGGCTTAATGACCTGGCACGCCAACGATTACCAGAAGGTAATATCGGCAGTACTGGCAGCAAACAGCCCATACAGAGTGGCGATGTAACTGCAGAGAGTAATGAAGTGAGTGGGGATGATGATGATGCACTTGAGCAATTACAAGACGCTTTTGTCCAGATGATGGAAGTTGTACGTGAGTTAGCTGAAGAGCTCTCAACCGATGCACTCAAAATTTCGGGGCGTTTTCGTTGTGCGCGTACCAACATTGAATTTATCCAGGCGGTCTCCGAAGCCGACGAGGAAGATGATGAGGAAATGGCTGAAGAGAGCGAGAGTGGTGTCATGGAGGTAGAGGTAGAGGTAGAGCTGGTAATGGTTCTGCAGCTCTTCGAAGAAGGGCGAGCCAGACCAGATGATCTGCCTGTCGTTGAGCTTCAACTCGACGTAGATGATTTTGAACGTCTACACGAAACGCTTGACTTCGCTCTGCAGCAAGAGGAAAGAAGTCGCCGCCGGAAGTAGTACAATTGCCGAATTGGAGTTTATCACACATGCAACGATCAATTACCATAGAAGATCTCTACAAGATCAAATTCCTGACACGGCCCTGTATTTCTCCTGATGGTCAGCGCATAGCCTTTGTTGTCACGACCATAGATGACCAGGAGCACGAATATCGTTCATCTATCTGGATGGTTTCTCCAGATGGAGGTGAAGCCTGGCGTTTCACCATGGGCGCAAGTAATACCACCAGCCCCAGTTGGTCCCCTGACGGGCGCTGGCTGGCCTTTGTCTCCGAACGTGAAGGTGAACTGCCGAGCAAAGATGATAAAGAACACAAAAAAAACAGCAAGGGCAAATCACAGGTATGGGTTATTCCGACCAACGGCGGTGAAGCCCGCCAATTGACCTACACGCAGCATGGCGCGTCTCAGCCTGTCTGGTCGCCCGACAGCAAACACCTGATCTACAGTGCTACCGTTGGTCCAGCCGATGAAGAGAGCGGGGAAGGAAAACGACTGCCGAAGGCGCGCGTGATCGATAGGCTGTGGTACCGCCAGGATGGTGTAGGCTTTATCTATGAGCGACGTCGCCACTTTTTCCTGATTGATGTCACTGGTGGTGAGCCGCAACAGATTACCGACGGTGACTGGGACGACAACGATCCTGCCTGGTCACCGGACGGGACTCGCATCGCTTTTACCTCCAATCGCGTAGAGGACCGTGATCGATGGCGCTATTTCGGCGCCGACCTCTACGTACTGGCCATTCACGATGGGGAAGCCGGTGAATTGCGCTGCTTAACGGATAGTACTCGTTCGTGCTATTCCCCTTCCTGGTCACATGATGGCAAAACCATTGCTTTTCTCGCGGCCCCCAAATTAGGCTCAGCCAATCACTTTGAGCTTTTTACCGTCGATGCCGATACGGGAGGAGAACCTCGTAATCTGACGAGCGAGTTTGAGGGTAGTTGCGCAGATTCAACCAATGATGATTTGAGCGACGAGCACATGCTGCCAGCTCCTCCCTGGTCTCCCGATGGCAAGACG
>WNFX01007581.1_pt1 | contig 10173 bp, 7 predicted proteins | sample 5400111 | NCBI WGS metagenome assembly WNFX01 (sample SAMN13153363, study PRJNA577476) | soil metagenome | isolation source: 40 cm soil or saprolite under grassland replicate 1 | place: USA:California | collected 2016-06-15 | reverse complement strand
CTGGGTTGCGGCGTGGTTTCGCTCCTGGCTCTGCAGGCCGCAGTTAACATCGGCGTGACCACGTCGCTCCTGCCGAATAAGGGCCTGCCCTTGCCCTTTATTAGCTACGGAGGTTCTAACCTGGTCGCGTGCATGTTCGGCATCGGTTTGTTGCTGAACATTTATCGGCAGGGCATTCTTGAACCACCGAATAAGAAACACGCCACCATGCGTGCCCGGATAACGCCGCGGATTTGATCAATCATGAGTCGCGTGAGTCACATAAGTCCGATATGAATGCTGTAATTGCATGCGGAGGTACTGGCGGCCATCTTTTCCCAGGCATCGCCGTGGCAGAAGTGCTGCGCGATCGTGGCCACGAAGTGATGCTGTTGATTTCCGAAAAGGAAATTGATGCTCTGGCGCTTTCCGGGCACACCAACTTCCGAGTCGAAAAATTACCCACCGTTGGGCTGCCTTCGCCTTTTTCTCCGGCGTTCTTTGGTTTCCTTCGCCGCTTTTATGAAAGCTTGTCACTTTGCCGGTCTCTTTACCGTAAATTCAAACCTCAGGTAGTCCTCGGCATGGGTGGATTCACTTCCACAGCACCGGTGTTGGCCGCGCGAATACGAGGAATTGCGGCCTTTATTCACGAATCAAACGCGGTCCCCGGGAAGGCGAACCGATTGACGGCGCGGATGGTGCACGCGGTAATGCTCGGCTTCAAGGAATGCGCGCCTTTTTTTCCAAAAACGCACACCGAAGTCACCGGCACGCCGGTCCGGACCGAACTCGTGCGTTCGGATCGACGGGTCGCGCGCCGAAAACTCGGACTGGAGGAGGATCTACCCACATTGCTTGTGATGGGAGGCAGCCAAGGGGCGAGCGGAATTAATCAGGCGCTGATCAAATCGCTGCCGTTCTTGCAAGGTTTGTCACTGCAGGTGATCCACCTATCCGGCGGGCGGGATGAACGTCTGGTTGCCGATAACTATCGCCGCGAAAATGTTCCTGCTTACATCGCGGCTTTTCATCATCGAATGGAAGAAATTTACAGCGCGGCAGATCTCGTTGTCGCACGAGCCGGTGCCGCCAGTCTGGCTGAGTTCGCCGCTTTTTCTTTGCCGGGCATCTTGATCCCCTTCCCTTATGCCACGGATGATCATCAAACACGCAACGCCGAAATTTACGCTCGCGTTCAGGCAGCGATTCTCCTCAAGGAGTCAGAGGTTTCCGGCGAATTGCTGGCACGCAACATCCGCGAGTTGATCCAGAACCCGCAGCGGATCGAGCAAATGGCGGCGAATTCTGCACGTCTGGCGCCGAAAGACGCTGCTGGCCGCGTGGCTACCACGATGGAGAAATATACGACTCATGAAACCCGCCTCTGAAGAACGCAGCGCGCCCGCCGACGTTGCTCGCGAAGAGTTTCGGAGTCGCGCCGTCTCGCTCGACTTGCCGCGATTACTCACTCGTGAGCAGCACCGGATTCATCTTGTAGGTGTAGCGGGAAGCGGCATGAGCGGGCTCGCAGCGCTTTTGATTGAGTTCGGGCACACAGTGAGCGGTTCAGACAAAGTCAGCACGACGGAAACAAATCGATTGCAGCGGCTCGGACTGCGCTTTTACGAACAGCATCGCCGGGAGCACGCTGATCCAGCCGATCTTGTTGTTTTTTCCTCCGCAATTAAAAACGACAATCCGGTTCTCGTAAGCGGACGTGACTCGGGAAAACCGGTCGTCCGGCGCGCGGAAGCTCTGGCTGCGATCATGACCGCAAAGCGCGGCGTTGTTATCGCCGGAATGCACGGCAAAACAACAACCTCGGCAATGACGGCACACGTTTTGCGCGAAGGTGGACTCCATCCATCCCATTATGTCGGCGCCGAAATTCAGATTCTCGGGACGAACGCGCACTGGGATCCGCGCGGCGATTATTTTGTTGCCGAAGGCGACGAAAGCGACGGAACCCTGCGCTGCTTCCATCCCGAGCACTGCCTCATTCTGAATATCGAGGAAGAGCATCTTGATTTTTATGCCGATCTTGCGGCAATCGAAAAAGTCTTCGCCTCGCTTGTCGAGCAAACCGCCGGAAAAGTTTTTTATAACATCGATGACCCGAACACGGCGCGACTATGCGCAAAGCGAAAAAACACCATCTCGTTCGGGTTCTCGGATGAAGCCGATTATCGAGGCGGCGACGTGAAGTTGAACGCCTTCAGTTCAGATTTTCGCGTTTATCTTCGCGAGCAAAAACTCGGCGAGGCGGTGCTCAACGTGCCCGGGCCGCACAACGTCCACAATGCGCTGGGCGTCATCGCGCTTGCAGTAGAACTTGGAATTCCGTTTGAAAAGATCGCAGCTTCTCTACGGAAATTCGAGCACGCGCGACGCCGGTTCGAGATTAAATATGAGAGCGAACGCTTTTTGCTTGTTGACGATTACGCGCATCATCCTACCGAAATTCGCGCTACATTGAAAACTGCGCGAGCGACTGGCCGCAAGCGGGTGCTCGCCATGTTTCAGCCCCATCGGTATTCGCGCACGAAAGCGCTTTGCACGTGGTTTGGCAGCGCCTTCGACGACGCGGATCGCGTGGTGGTGACGGATGTTTATCCCGCGAGCGAACCGCCGATTCCGGGCATCAGCGGGCAGACGATCGTTGATGAAATCGTTAAATGCGGTCATCGTGCTGCCAGTTATCAGCCACGGTTCGAGCGCGTCCATTGGGATATCGGCAATGCCCTCGGTGGCGGCGATATCGTGCTGAGTCTCGGCGCTGGCAACATCCACGAACAATTGTCGATTCTGGCGGCGGATCTGGTGATCGCAGAAAAGTTGCAAGCGATCGTGGGCGAAGGCGACGTCCGTCTTTACGAGCCGCTTTCGAAACACACGACGCTGCGCGTAGGCGGCCCGGCGCAATTTTGGGTCGAGCCGCAGAGTGAGGACGCCTTTGCGCAACTGATTCGGTTTTGCCGCGATGAGAACTTGCCGCTTTTCGTAATGGGCCGCGGATCGAATCTTCTTGTCCGCGATGGTGGAATCCGTGGCGTGGTGATTCATCCGTCGGGCGGCGATTTCGACAAAATCGAGGTGAACGGCTCCGAAATCACGGCAGGCACTGGGGTGAAGTTGAGGGAAGTTGCTTATGCAGCGCGTGCGGCAAATCTCGGCGGACTCGAATGGATGGAAGGCATCCCGGGCGTAGTCGGTGGCGGGTTGCGGATGAACGCCGGCGCGATGGGCGCGCAAACTTTTGAGAATGTCACGCGCATTCGTTATCTCGATAGCGAAGGCAATCCTCACGTAAAAAATCGAGATGAACTGGAGGTCTTTTACCGGCAATTCCCGTTACTGGAAAATAATTTTGCGATTTCGGCGACCTTCCGCGCGGAGCCGGCCGAGCGCACAAAGATTGATAGTCGCCTGCGCGAATCACAGGAGAAACGGCGCACGACACAGCCAATCGCCAAGAGCGCAGGTTGCATTTTTAAGAACCCCGACAGCATTCCAGCGGGAAAACTCGTGGATGAATTGGGCCTGAAGAATTCGCGCGTTGGAAATGCGCGCGTATCAGAAGTGCACGGGAATTTCATTGTAAACGATGGCGAGGCGACTGCGGCGGACATGCTTCAATTGATTGAGAACATCAAAAGCGTGGCGCGTACAAAGCGGGGCATCGACCTGGAAACCGAAGTGCAAATCGTGGGAGAATCGGAATGAAAGACATGGACGCGTTGCCGAAAGCAATCGCCGTATTGATGGGTGGGCCGAGCAGTGAACGTGACGTCTCGCTGGCGACCGGACGCGGAATTTCCAAAGCGTTGCGTTCCCTTGGCGTGGATGTGGTCGAAGTCGATGTGCGCGACGAAAACTTTCAGCTTCCCAAAGATGTCGAGTTTGCATTCATTGCGTTGCACGGAACTTTCGGCGAGGACGGCCAGCTCCAGCAGCTTTTGGAAGAACGCGGCGTCGCTTACACGGGCGAAGGCGTACAAGGAAGCCGGCTGGCTTTCGACAAAATCCGCTCGAAAGAAAAATTTGAGGAGCACCGCGTACGAACTCCGCAGTGGGAGACGATTGAAGCGAACCAGCAGCCGCGCATGCGACCGCCCCTAGTGGTCAAGGCGCCGCGGCAGGGCTCCACTGTCGGTGTCCACATCGTAAAGACAGCCGAGGAACTCACGCCGGCGATTGCCGGTTCTGCGAAGTATGATCGCGAGCTGTTAATAGAAAAGTTTGTACCCGGTCGCGAACTAACGATAGGGATTCTTGGTGACCAAGCCTTGCCCATTCTCGAGATAATTCCGAAAGGCGGCGTCTACGATTTCACTAACAAGTATCCTTTTCTCAATCCTCAGGCAGGCGGCGGCGCGGACCATGTTTGCCCGGCCCGGATCGATGAAAAGAAAACAGCCGAAATTCAAGAATTAGCGTTGCGAGCATTTCGCGCGCTCGGCTTAAAAGTTTACGGGCGTGTCGATGTCATTTTGTCCGACAGCGGGGAACCGTTTGTACTGGAGGTCAACACCATTCCTGGAATGACCGAAGCCAGCCTGCTGCCCGAGGCCGCTGCGGCTGCCAGCATCGGCTACGTCGATCTTTGCACGCGGATCATCGCCCTTTCTCACGCAAGAGCAGAAGGAAGCCGTAGATGAGTTTTGGCCAAAAAAGCTCCCGATCGCGCAATCGACGAGTGTCCAATGTGCGGCAGCGGCGTCAGCAGCATTTGCTCGATGTGAAGGTCCGTTCCCGCAGAGCGACGCAGCATCGCGTTCGAAAAGCAATGAGCGTGCTCGCCAGAGTAATTTTGATCGCTGCATTGTGCGCTGCCGGTTATGCAGGTGTACGCGAAGCTGCAAGACGCCTGCTCTTTGAGAATTCAGATTTTCAACTCAAAACAATTGAATTGCAGACCGACGGCACTTTGCAGCGAGAGCAGGTTTTGAAAGCGGCTGATCTGCATGAAGGCGAAAATATTTTTAACGTCAATCTGGCGCAGGTCCACGATCGCATACAACAGCTTCCACAGACTGATGAAGTTCAGGTGGTGCGAACATTGCCGGGCGAGATCGACATTCATGTAATGGAACGAAAGCCGGTCGCCTGGATCACAAGCGAAAAGGAAATTTCCGATCCATTTGCGTCAGATGCCGCTTTTTTGGTGGACGCGCGTGGCGTTTTGATGAAACAAAAGAAGTTGTTGCCCGAATATCTCGGACTGCCGCTAATTGTGGGATGCTCGAGCGAATCGCTCGAGGCGGGAAAAGTCGTCGAATCGCCCGAGGCGAAAACAGCGCTGGAACTGCTGCGTCTAAGTGCTGCCAGTTTTTTACAGATGCGCTTCCAAATTCGCGAGATCGATGTTTCGAAAAATTATTGCCTGCTGGTGACGGACAAAAATCGGGCGCGCGTGATGTTCGGATTTAATGATCTGCAAACCCAACTACGCCGGCTGGAACAATTTCTTGTCTACTGCGACGACTCAAAACAGGAACTCGCGACTGTAAACCTGCTTGTACAACGAAACATTCCTGTGACTTTCGCCGAGCCTCCGCAAAGTGTCATAAACGATACCATCGAGCCCGCTGTAGAGCCGCGGATCATGAAGGCAATCCCGGTGCATGCGCGCGAAAAAACTGCGCCGCCGGCGCCGAAGCCGCGCACCGGTTCGACGCCCGTTACCAAGGCAGTTCCGAGTCGACGACAGAAAGCGGATTAACAACCATGGCTAGCAATAATTTGATGGTGGGTCTTGAGATTGGCACATCCAAAATCTGTGTTGTCGTTGGCGAAGGCCGACCCGACAGCACCATCAAAATCCTGGGAGTCGGCCAGGCGCCATCACGTGGCGTGCGAAAGGGGGAAATCGTCGATTTTGAGACGGCGATGAAATGCGTGCACGAAGCAGTGGTGGATGCCGAACAGAAAAGCGATGTGATGATCCGGAGCGTTTTTGTCGCTGTCGCCGGGTCTCATCTGCATAGTTTTAATAATCGTGGATGCGTCATGCTGCCGGAGGATCGCGATGAAATTGATGAGCAGGATGTCGAGGACGTAAAAATTAATGCGCGCGAGGTGAGCATTCCGGCGCAAAACGCGTTCCTCCATTCCCTCATTCAACATTATCACGTGGATGGACAAGACGGCGTGCTAAACCCGATCGGGATGCTTGGGCAAAAATTGGAAGCGGATTTTCATATCATCCACGGCGTGCGCACACGGATTCAAAACACCATCCGCTGCGTGAAAGAGCTGCCGCTGGACGTGGAGGACGTTGTTTTTGGCGGGCTTGCTTCTGCGCAGGTCGTCCTTACTCAGCATCAAAAGGATCTTGGCGCGCTGGTGATCGATATGGGCGGCGGGACGACTGATCATGTGTTGTACGCCGATGGCGCGGTGAAACAAAGCGGTTGCCTGGCTCTGGGCGGCGACCATATCACCAACGATATCTCGATGGGGCTGCGCATCCCCATGGCACGCGCAGAAAAATTAAAAATTGAAGAGGGCAGTTGCATCCTGGGCAATTGTTTGCCTGGTGAAATGATTTTACTGAAGGACGATTCCGGGTTTGCAGGAAAAGAGATCGAGCGGGAAATGCTGAACACGATCATTCACCTGCGCGTGCGCGAAGGATTTGAGCTACTCAAACGCAGACTGGAAGAGGAGCCATATCTCAGTTATCTCGGGGCCGGCATCTTCATTACCGGCGGTTGTAGCCTTCTTAACGGCATCGATCATCTCGCGGAGGAAATTTTCGAGATGCCTGCGCACCTGGCGCATGCGCAGACCACTTGGGGCGTGACCTCCGCGGTGGAGGACCCTCAGTTCTCAACAGCGATCGGTCTGGTCAAGTTCGCCCAAGTTATGCAAACGGATCGGCCCGCGCGAGGACTTGGCCGAATCTTTGGAAGGCTTTTCAGCGGAATGCGATGAAAGCGGATGAAAAGTTATGATTCAACTCAGTAAGAATTACAGTCTCCCGGATCGGCTCGCGGAATTTGTTCCGGTGAAAGTCGTAAGCGTCGGTGGCGCCGGTCTAAGCGCTCTCGATCGGATTGTGCTCGATGGCTTGGAGAAGGCGAGCGTTGTTGCAATCAATACCGATGTGCAGTCGCTCACAAGTTCGGTAGCGCCTCACAAAGTGCAGCTGGGCCGCACCGTAACGCGCGGCTTGGGTGCGGGCGGCGACCCGGAGCTTGGCTATGACGCGGCCGTGGAATCGGCTGATGAAATTCGCGAAGCGCTAGCCGATGCGCGTATGATTTTCGTTTGCGCAGGCCTAGGCGGTGGCACCGGATCGGGTGCGGCGCCGTACGTCGCGCACTTGGCCCGTGAAGCTGGAGCGCTTGTGATCGCCTTCGTCACTCTTCCATTCACATTTGAGGGCAAACGGCGGAACGCCCAGGCGAGAGAGGCGCTTGCCCGACTCAGCGAGGTTGCTCATTCGGTGATCTGCTTCGAGAACGATCGAATGGGCGACCTGGTAGCCCCGCAGGCAGGAATTCATCAGGCGTTCGCGATGGCCGATACCACACTCAGCCAGAGTGTTCGATCGATTGTTAACTTGATCCAGCGCCCTGGACTTATTCGCATCGGCTTCGACGATTTGCTGACAGCACTGCGCATGCGCAACGGTCGTTGCTTGTTTGGCTTTGGTGAATCCGATTCGGACAATCGCGCGCACGACGCTCTCACGCACGCGCTAAAAAATCCATTGATGGATCGTGGCCGAATGCTGGCCGATGCCACGCATGTGCTCGTGCAGGTGGCGGGCGGGCCCGGGATGACGCTCTCTGAGGTCGAAGTCCTCATGCAGGAGCTTGGCCGCCACGTTAACGAGCAAACACAAATTCTCTTCGGCGCAGTCGTGGACGGACGATTGGGAGACCGTTTGACCGTGACCCTTATCAGCTCCCTCGCTCCAGAGGAGGATGTGATTTCGCAACAAAGTCCTTCTGCGTTGAGCAGCGCGTCCGCGGCGCCACCAGTGCGCGAGGAGTACCAGCACGCCGCGCCACAGATAATTATCGAACCGGAACCAGCGGCCGTGGGTCCTGTGGGTACCGAAGAAAGCATTTCGTTCGAAGAACCTGTCGCGGCCGAGGCGACACCGGCCCCGGCATTTGTATCAAGCGAACCCGAGCCCCGCACAGTTGCGCCACAGAAGAAGGCAGTCGCTCAGAAGGAAGAAAAATTGCCAGCTGAAAAATCAGCGCAGGCGAAACAGGAAATCTTGCAATTCGAACCGGTCACGCGCGGGCGATTTGAAAAAAGCGAGCCAACGATAGTTGAAGGCGAAGATCTCGACGTGCCCACCTATCTGCGGAAGAACATCAAAGTGAAGTGACCGTCAGGCCATCCCGAGCGGAGCGCAGGACAGTCGAGTGATCCCGTAGAATCACGAGCGATTCGCCACGAGATTCCTCGACTTCGCTCGGAATGGCGGGATCAAATTATTTCTTCGCTAACTCCAGCACGCTACTCGTCATACCAATGACCGCAGTGCGGATGGTCGGTTCTGGCACGGGTAGGAATTTGCTGGAGTGCAGCGACGGCAAAACCGCGCCTGTCTTCTTCGATTCAGCGACCTTCGCCGGGTCGACAGCGCCGACGTTAAACATGCATGCGGGAATTGAATGATCCGGCAGACTAAATTCGGAGAAATCTTCGCCGCCCATCGTCGGGTCTTTGTGGATCACATTGTTCTCCCCGATCGCCGTTTTTAACCCGGTCGCGACACGCTTCGTCAGCTCGGGATTGTTATAGGTCGCGTTCACGCCTTCATCTTTCAGGACCTTCACCTCAGGCAGCTTGTCCGGCGGCAAACCCGCCGCTGTGGCGCAGCCTTTGGCGATTCGCTCGATTGCCGCGAGCACATGTTGGCGGACTTCCGGTTTGTACGTGCGCACGGTGAGCTGCATCTTCACGTCATCGGGAATGATGTTGTGCTTGGTGCCGCCGTGAATCGAACCGACCGTTACCACAACCGGATCGAGAGGGTTATTCTCGCGTGAAGCGATCGTTTGCCATGCGTTAATGATCTCGGCGCACAGCGCGACCGGGTCCTTCGTCTTGTGGGGATACGCGCCGTGGCCGCCCATTCCGTGCACGGTCACATCAATTGAATCGACATTGGCATAGCAGTAGCCCTCGGTAATGCCAATCTTGCCGGTCTCGATTTCCGCATCGTCGTGCAGGCCGAGCACGTAATTAGGCCTGCCGAAACGCTGGTATAGCCCGGCCTTCAACATCGCGCGTGCGCCACCAACCATTTCCTCCGCCGGTTGGCCGACAAAAATCACAGTGCCCGACCATTGATTTTTCAGCCGTTGCAACATGCGCGCGGTGCCGATGAACGCCGACATATGAATGTCGTGCCCGCAGGCGTGCATTACCGGGACTTCTTTGCCCTCGGTGTTCGTCATCGTCACTTTGCTGGCGTAAGGCGCGCCGGTTTGCTCCTGGACCGGCAACGCGTCCATGTCGGTGCGCACGAGGATCGTTGGCCCGGGGCCGTTCTTCATCACACCCACGACGCCGTAACATTTCCAATTTGGGTTATCATACTTGCCGAAATTTTCTGTTACTTCGCAGCCGGCTGCGCGTAATTCCTTCGCCACGATCGCAGAACTCCGCTCCTCTTTGGTCGAAAGCTCAGGGTGACTGTGGATGTCTTTGTAAATCGTCAGTAGCGACGGCAATTCATTATCGGTGAGCGATTGCGGAGTCTCCTGCGCGAATGCCACAGCCGAACAGAAGAGCGATATCCAAAGGATCCAGAAGAGTTTCATTCCCAATTTATATCCACAGATTACACAGATTTCCGCAGATTATTTTTGTCATCCCGAGCGAAGCGCAGTGGAGTCGAAGGAGCCTGTGGCGGAAGCATTGGGTAACGTAGCGGGATTCCTCGACTTCGCTCGGAATGACAGCACGTTAGCAGGAGATGGAATTCGAGAAAAACACGCTGCTTTTTGGCGCCGATCCGACGCCGCGAATTGTCGCTATTGAGCTCGGCGAAACCGGCACGGTTCGTGTTTACCGCCGGGAACCAGATGGATCGACCGTCGCTGACGTCGAGGCATTTCATCCGTTCGTCTGGGCTGATAGCGACGTTGTAGATCTCGGTATCGAAACCGAAAAACTCCAGAGCGATCTCAAGTATGGCTGGCTGATCACCGTGGATAG
>WNFX01007580.1_pt1 | contig 10173 bp, 9 predicted proteins | sample 5400111 | NCBI WGS metagenome assembly WNFX01 (sample SAMN13153363, study PRJNA577476) | soil metagenome | isolation source: 40 cm soil or saprolite under grassland replicate 1 | place: USA:California | collected 2016-06-15 | reverse complement strand
TCTGACTCTGCATAGGTTTTTCCGTCGAAAATCCACGCTTTGACGAAAACCAGGTTGTGTTCAACATCCATGTGGACAATTTCCGATTCAATGGTGATCGTGGGATGGCGAAGGCGCAACTCGTAGAGGCGCCAGTTGGCCGGGTAGTAGTCTTTCAGCGTTCCATCTTTGGCCCTGATCTGCACGAGGTGCTCTGCCGGGCTATAGGTTTCCAGGGTCTGTAGACGTTGCTCGTCGTTCATTTGGTGTGCCATGTGTGATAGTTCCTTTGCTACAATACGTCCGAATACATATATATTCTTAAACAGGTATTGCAGACCGGATAAAAGCGCCGACTGTGATCGACGCTGCTAACAAAACCAAATGCAAGTATTGCAGTCTCCACATAGCTCAGAATAGAGGCCAATAGCGGCAGAAAATGAGGATCAAATTATCACTCAATGAAGGACTGGCGCTCTTCGAGCTGTTTAATCCGCTCCATCTGCTGGCGATTCCACTCATCTTCTGAATAAGGAGTAGCAAACCACGTGTCCAAAATCTCCTTCGCGATGGCCTCTGTTGTTGCCCTCAGGCTAAGCGCCAGTACATTGGCGTGGTTCCAGATGCGCGCTCCGCGGGCAGTTTCTGCATCGTGGCAGAGGGCGGCGCGGATGCCGGGGACTTTGTTGGCGGCGATAGAAGCTCCTGTGCCCGTCCAGCAGAAGACAATGCCTTCGTCGGCTTTGTGGGTTGCCACGCTCTCTGCGACTTTGCTGCTGGTGAGCGGCCAGTCTACTTCGGGGTCATTCTCTGCCAGCGGCCCAAAGAGCAGAAGATCATGCCCTCGTTTTTGAAGTTCTTCGATGACTGCGTCGGTAAGGTGAGTACGTTCGTCGCTGCCCACTGCAATTTTCATTGCTGTCCTCCTATTGTGGCTGGGACTCCTAGCGTTTTTGAAGTGTCTCTAGTACTGCCGCAATTTCACGACGAATACGATCATTGTTGGTAATTTCGGTGTGTACTTTCTCACAGCCATGAATGATTGTTGTATGGTCGCGCCCACCGAGGGCGCTGCCAATCTGGAAGAGGGAAGCATTTGTCTCTTCGCGCATCAGGTACATGGCAACCTGGCGCGGCCACACAATATCGCGGTCGCGCTCTTTCCCTTTGAGGCGTTCAGGATCAACGTTGTAGTAGTGGCAGACACCTTCAAGTATCTCCAGGATGGTCAATGTCGAGAGGGTCTTGTTCCCGGTATACAGGTCCTCGAGTGCTTTGGCCGCGAGGTTGACTGAAAGTGGCTCATCATGCAGCGTAGCATAAGCGATTACGCGATTGAGTGAGCCCTCGAGTTCGCGCACACTGCTGGACTCGGGGCGCGCAATATACTCGGTGACCGAGGCGGGAATGGCAAAATGGAGCGATTCTCCTTTGGAGCGCAGGATCGCCAGGCGATGTTCGTACTCCGGTGCTTGCACATCGGCCAGCAGGCCCCACTCGAAACGCGAACGCAGACGATCCTGTAAGCTGTGAATTGCCTTGGGAGGCCGATCGCTAGTAACAACGATCTGCTTATTCGCATCATAGAGCGTGTTGAACGTATGAAAAAATTCCTCTTCGGTAGACTCTTTGCCTGCGATAAACTGGATATCGTCTACGAGCAGAATATCGATGCGGCGGTACTTTGTACGAAACTCTTCCGTTTTCTGGAAGCGAATAGCGTTGATAATCTCATTGGTAAATTTTTCTGATGTCACATACAGCACATTGAGTCCGGCCGCTTCACCCATATGTCCGACCGCGTGCATCAGGTGTGTCTTGCCCAGTCCGACTCCACCATAGATGAACAGGGGATTATAGATACAGCCTGCGTTTTCTGCTACTGCGAGCGAGGCGGCGTGCGCCAGTTGATTAGATTTGCCTACAATAAACGAACTGAAGGTATAGCGTGGGTTCAACAAACTCTCGCTCTGGCGAAAGGGTGAAGCTGCTTGCGGCTTCTTGCCAGCTTCCGCTGAATTTGGTTTATCAGGATAATGATGGATTTCACCCAGCTCTTGCTCTCCGTTGTCTGTCCTACGATGAGCAGCTGGGCGGGCGGTGGTTGGAGCAATAGAGTTCATGGCAATAGGTGAGACTATTTGCTCCTCTTTTTCGCCGAAAATAGAACTGCGTTGCAAAGGAGCAGGACGGTTTTTGGGAAGATGGTAAGGTCGCTTGTTAGTGCTGGGAAGATGATCGCCCGGTAGATTGCCACCCGGGTTAGGAGCGACTTCTTTGGCCACCACGAATTGTACCTCGACCGGCCCTCCTGTTATTTCGGAGAGGATTAAACGAATCAAATCGACGAAGCGCCCTTCGAGGTGAGCCTTGGCGAAGGTAGTCGGTACACGCACAACAAAGATGCCATCCTGAAAAGAGTAAGCAGACGTACCCTGGAACCAGGTTGTAAAAACGGCTGGCTGGACTTTTGTCTGCAATCGTTCTATAGTTGTTTGCCAGATTTGTTTCGCATTCACATGCATTACCTCTTAGGGATATTTCGCAACGGTTGGCAAATTCATGCGTTTAATTCAGTAGTATATAAATATCCTGGACAGAAAAAGCTCTTGCATACGTAAATTTCTAAATGGCAGAGGACTATGGTAGCATTAAATCAAACCGCTGTAAAGTCCTCTTTTGGTAGCAAAATAAGAGTTAACTTATATGTTTTCTGTCTTTTTTAATATATACTAGGCCGAAAGATATTACCGAGCTTTTCACGGTCTAAAATAGACTAACGTTTCTGTAGCCCTTCAAGGATATGCGTTGGGTTGTTAAGGAGGTTTTTATGCTTGTGTCTCAGTCTTCATTATTGGTAGTGCGTTGGCGATTTATATGGCTGTGTCTGTCTACTTGCCTGCTGTTATCTAGTTTTATTCTTGCATCATGTTCAGGTGTGAACGTTGGGAGTAGTGCTGCAAGGCCTACGGCGAAACCTACGATCCAGCAGGTAGCGTTGTCTAAGCTTCATTGGTGTAACAAATCATTCATCATTTTTCGTGATGAACATGCTCCCGTTACTCTGACTCCTGGTGGGGGTACTTCTACTGTAACGGCGAAGGCCACGACGGGAAGTACTCCAGGTACCACCGCTACTGCCTCTGCCGGCAGTACTCCCACAGCCATCCCCAGTCCTACGACGTTGACCGAATGGTCGCAGATCAAGCCCAACCTGGGTTTTACCGTCTTTTTGCCAGCAGCCTTGCCAGCTAAGACGTGCCTGGTAAGTGCTTCAGGCACATTGAATGATCCTATCTTTGGCGGTAACTTTATCATAGGCTACCTGCTTCCTGATACTAGCCCTCTCAGTCTGTCGGAGGCCCCGGTGCGTACGAATAGTCGTGAATTTCAGTGTACTGCGTCTAAAGGAGAAGCCTCCCAGGTTTCCCAGATTCCTCATACGACAAATTCACCCACGCCAACTGCTGGCCCGACAAAGGTTCCAGTGCTGCTCTGTACAGGTGTAAAGGATAGTACAAGTATCGTTTTTTCGCGACCAGGAAGTGAACAATCTTTAAAGCAGTTTTTTGACGCGTTGCAACCGAATGTCGCGTGGGTACCAGGTTCATAGGCAAACTTATATACAAAATTTTGACGTTCTCCTGGTACTAGAGGTCTCGACGCCTCAATGCCTATTCTGATATAATGGCATCAGTTTTTCGTTTGTACGTACATACGCCAGTACGTATCATCAAAGGGAGGAACTTTCATAATGAGTACAAGTACATGCCCCTATTGTAGTGCCGAAACACGGCCTGGGGATAATTTTTGCTTGAACTGTGGCAATCGCCTGCTTCCTGCAACTCCCTCACCTCAGCAGGCGCAGCCTGCGGTGGGCGAGTCCACACTTCCGGCTCAAGAAGGCTGGGGCCAGATGGTCCAGGGTCAAAGTGCCGTGGCTGCACCAGCGTCTGTCGGTAGCAGTTGGTCTGCTGATCCTGCGGCCATGACAGTGGCCAGTTCCGGCGCTGAACCGCCGACTATACGCGCAGAGGCCCCCAGTACGCCAGGTCCTGCTGCGCAGTCAGCTATTGAACAACCGGGCAGGTTTATCCTGCGTGCGGACAATGGCGATATTTTACAGGAATACCCGCTAGAGAAGCCAGAGGTTTCTATTGGCCGGGCACCCAACAGCGATATCCTGCTTTCGAAAGACAAACTCACCTCGCGCCGTCATGCCACCGTTCGTTACGAGGAGAATAAGTATGTATTGTATGACGAACGCAGTGCGAATGGTACTTTTGTCAACGGGCAACAACTTGAAGAGATGACCCCGCGCGTTCTTCAGGATGGAGACCATGTAGGTATTGGAGAACACGAACTGATTTTCCGCGGAACCGGCTCTTCTGAACCGTCAGTAGGCGTAGCCGATTTGCCAACCATTGCCGTGCCCTATAATGCTCCCCAGGAGTTGACTTACCGTACTCGCGAGGATGAACTGCTGACGGCAGGGGCCAACGACGACTTCAGTACGAGAACGATGGATAATGGGAATGCCTCCGCTGCCGCAGAGTCTCCCAGTTCATCTGTAACTCCGCCAGAAGAGGTGCCATCGACGCCCCCTCCGGCTGTGCCCACGTCGAATGCTTCTTTGGCCCCGGCACAATCGTCCTCGTCTTCTAATGCGCAGCCTGTTGCGAGCACACCATCACCATTTTCACCTGCTAGCTCGCAGCCTGCCGCAAGTGGCACGAGTGCGACGTCTGGGTCATCTGAGACCGGTGTTACTTTTAGCCGTCTCACCAGTATTCCTCAGCCTGCAATTCCTGATATAGCTCCTTTGCTAGCTGCACTTTCGACCTTAGATGGACAGGTTATGTCTTTGCAAGAGCAATTGAACGCTACGCAGGAAGCTTTACGCAGCCACGATGCTGAGATTACTCAAACGACCAATCAGCTCCGTTCTGGAGTACGTCGTGTATCTGAACGCATGGATAACACGATAGCCGATGTGGCACGTAGTCGCGAAGCACTGGCATGGGCTGATTTGCTCCAATTAATGGAGGATGTCATGAATAACCCACGTGACATTGAGTACGTGACCAAGCTTGCACGCAAGGCGCGGGAGTTGAACAAAGTCTTCCAGCTACACCAAAATGTTCTCAACACGCTAGCTGAATGCACTAGCCTGTTGCGCAGCCTGGTTGGTGAGGACAGGTAATAAGAAATTCCAGCGAATTACCTGTTCCCCAGATAGGCTCCCTCCAAGGGGGAACAGGTAATCAGCCTGGATGTGTTTTCTTTCATCTTAGATGCCACCAAATGGAGAACCTCTTGTTATGAGTATATGCCCCAATTGCGGAGCCGAAACAAGGCCAGGAGATAATTTTTGCTTAAGCTGCGGCTATCGTGTACCCGGGTCACCCCCTGCATCTATCGCTACAGATGAGGCTACAATTTTTGGAAGTCCACCACCTGCATCCAATAGTTGGTCTGGCGGCAGTGAGCCAACTGTTCTCGGTCAGGATGCTGAAGAGGCTACTTTACGCGCTAATGCTGTTCCCAGCAAAATTGAGAACCCGGCTCGTTTTGTCCTTTCTAGCAATAAGGGTAATGGTCCAAAAGAATATCCCCTGGAGAAACCCGATACGAGCATCGGGCGGGCCCCAGAAAATGATATTGTGCTTCCAGATGAGGAGAAAGTCATTTCCCGCTACCATGCTACCATCCGCTACGAGAACGGCAGTTATTCATTGCGCGATGATGGCAGCTCCAATGGTACCTATGTAAATGGGCAGGGACTCGAAAAAAATTCCCCACGAATGCTGCAAGATGGTGATCATGTCAGCATTGGGGATTATGAACTGGTCTTCTATGCACCGGCAAGCGTTTCAGATGAGGCGACCCTGCATGGGTCACTCTCTGACCTTAACTTTGAGACTGTGGCAGCCCAGGACAGGCAAAAAGAACATGAAGGCATTCCCACATTGGGTTTGCAAGATGACTCTGAAGTAGCAGGCGAGCAGCCACCACCTCCACCAGAGACAATCGCACCATCTCCTGAGCCAGCTGAAGCAGCACCTGCGCCTGGACAACCTGAAGCACCTGCAACAGGTATTTCCATCCGCCGCTTTACCAATCTCTCTCAACCTTTACCGGATATTGCTGCTTTGAAAGATGCAGCAGCGATGCTGAACGGGCAGGTGGCTTCACTTCAACAACAACTCGATGCTGCGCGTGAAGCTAAAAGTAAGCATGAGAATGAAATCTCCGAGACAACCAATCAACTTCGTACTGAGATGCGCAACATATCGGCTAGTATGAACAATGCAATCTTAGCCATGTCAAATAGTCGCGCTGAGGTGGGCCTGGATAATCTGGTACAACTCGTTCAGGAAGTAATGAGTAATCCACGCGATATCGACAACGCCAGGACGTTTGCGGTTAGGGCTGCCGATGTAAACAAGATCATCCAGCGCTTTGAAGACGCTTTCCAGACGTTGTATGAATGCAACAACCAGTTGCGCAACGTGATTGGGGAGGATTAGCAACCAATCACCCAGATTTCCCCTGTTGATTGTCTATAGAGGAGAAGTATGTTATGCTTCTAACTGTTGTCGGATAACCAGCAGGATAGGTTCATGCGAGAAGACACATTCGGTGCAATAGTCATTGGCGGAGGTCTGGGGGGTCTGCTCAGTGCTGCTCAGTTATTACAGCGCGGTAAGCGGGTGGTGGTGCTGGAACGACTGCCGCATTGCGGAGGCCGTTTCACCGCCAAGACGTTCCAGGGCGTACAGGTAAGTACAGGGGCTGTACATTTGGTTCCCTTTGGGAGCAGCGGTGTGCTAGCGAGAATGCTGCGCCGCCTGCACATCCCGCACCACTTTTTTGATGCAGATGTCTTTGCCTCTTTTCACGTTCATGGCAAACAGATTCGCTCACGAGGACTACTGGGCACCTTCAAATTCCTGGGGATGCGCCAGTTCTTCTGGTTTACCCTGGTGGGATATTTGATGTTCTTCAGGCGTCTTCCCCCAGATGAGCGCGATCTGCCATTTGATGTCTGGCTAAGCCGTCACATTGATATCAAAAAAAATCGGGAATTAACAGCTTTCTTCGAGCGTATCTCACGTTTTGCTCTCAGCCTTGAACTCAGCCAGATAGCTACAGCGGAAGTAGTCAAAATGACCAAGAATATGTTTAGTTACGGTGCACCTGGTATAGTGCAAGGAGGCTGTGCTGCATTGACAAGCGAGTTGGAGCAGCGCCTGCTTGAACGGGGAGCAGAAATCCGTCTGCGTAGCGACGTCATGCAGATCCTCTCCGCAGATGGACGCGTAACGGGTATACGCGTGCGCAATAAGAGCACCGGTGAAGAGTCATTGCTGTATGCTCCTCTGGTCGTCAGCGATATCGGGCCACGGGCTACCAGTGCTCTTCTTAATAACCGGCAGATAACTCAAGCCCAGGTGCTAAAAAAACAGGTTACGTCTGGTGATGTACAAGAAGCTATCGGGCTCAAGGTGCATATCCTCAGTGATGTTTCATTGATTCCCCATAAAGGCATCATGTATTGTTTGGATACGAAGCGTATTGCCGGTATGGTGCAGCCCACCAACAGCGATCCACGGCTGGCGCCGCCGGGGAAACACCTTTTGATCAGCCACCAGGTGATGCAGAGCGACAATATCGACGAGGAGAAAGAACTGGCCCTGGCCGATCTACGGATGATGTTTGGCGAAACCTTTGAGAAGCATTGTCGCGTTCTCACCATGAGTGCTTACCGTGGTGAATGGCCCGTGAATCGCATCGCGCAAGGTGACGATGTGGCGCCTCAAACGGCGCTACAGGGCCTCTACCTGGTGGGGGATGCAGTCAAACCGTCAGGTTACCTCATGGTTGAAGGTGTTGCACAGAGCGTCAATCAGTTTCTGGACCTGCTTGATGCCATTGAACAGGGAAAAACTGAAGATCCTCCTGGCGCACCGCATTTTCGCCGCCAGGGAGGCACACCCGTTCCTGTACGAAATGTAGTTCCACCACCCTCTCGCCTCAACGCACTTCGATGGTTGTGGGAGGCTCCTGGTAACTCCAGAAGCACTTGAAAGACTTGTAAACTTGATACTCCTGAAATTGCTAAGGAAACGTTGCCCCGATGGATATAGACAAAAATAACGAAGCTTATTACCTCATCAGGGGTGGTACTCCGCTGTATGGGGAAATTCCTCTCAGTGGCGCCAAAAATGCCATCACGAAAATGATTATTGCCTCTCTACTGACAGGTGAGCCGTGCCTTCTGCGCAATGTCCCCTTAATTGGTGATTTTGATCTGGCATTGGCACTCTGCCGGGAAATGGGCTCCAAGATACGGCTGCAAGATCATACGCTTTCTATTGCGACCCCGTCGATTCGCAGTTCCGTTGTCTCAACCAAGGTTGGTGGTCTGAATCGCATGGCCATCATCACCGTTGGACCACTTCTCCATCGTTGCGGTGAAGCTGATATACCCAAGCCAGGTGGTGATCGTATTGGAGCCCGGCCCATAGATTTTCACCTCAATGGGCTTCGCCTGATGGGGGCAGAAATTGTTGAGCGAGACAGGGGCTATCATTTCACGGCCCCTCATGGTCTTAGAGGCGCCAATATCCAACTCCCCTTCCCCAGTGTCATGGCGACCGAGAACTTCCTCATTTCCGCATCATTGGCCAGGGGGGTCACCGTCATTCAGAATGCTGCCCTGGAGCCAGAGATCATCGACCTGATCAAGCTTTTGCAAAAGATGGGCGCGATCATCGAGATCAAGGTTGACCGCCGTATTGTGGTAGAGGGTGTGGAGTGTTTGCATGGTGCCAGTCACACGCTGCTGAGCGACCGCAACGAAGCGGTTTCGTTGGCGATTGCAGCCTACCTGACCAAAGGCGATGTCTACCTGCGCGGTGCCCAGCAAGATACCCTGCTCACCTTCCTCAATACACTGTCAAAGATGCAGCTGCGTTTCGAGATAGATGATGAAGGCATTCGTTTTCTGGGTGATAGCCGCATCCCACCGGCCATTGCCCTGGAGACCGATGTCCATCCCGGATTTATGACCGATTGGCAACAGCCGTTTACAGTCCTTTTGACGCAAGCACAAGGCATGTCAGTTGTTCATGAGACTATTTACGAGGATCGTTTTGGTTATACGGCTCCCTTGCAAGAGATGGGCGCACACGTTGCCCTGTATACAAAATGTTTGGGCGAGGTACAATGTCGCTTCCGTGAAAAGCAGTTTACGCATAGCTGCGTCGTACGCGGCCCGACACCTCTCAGCGGGACGCGCCTGAATATCCCGGATATTCGCGCCGGCTGCTCCTATATTCTGGCAGCTTTGTGTGCTAGTGGCATTTCAGAAGTGTATGGCATTGAGCATATCGAGCGTGGGTATGAAGACCTGGACGCCAAATTGCGTTCGCTGGGCGCCCAGATAGAGCGCGTAGGGGAAAGGGTTCTTGAAGCATAAAGGAGATTTAAATGTTAAGCATACTACCTGCTATTATTATCGCAGCAACCATTACCATCACTACCGGCCTGATCATTTACCTTGTAGTTGCCGCTATTGTCGGTTTAGTCGCGGAGTTTATTATTGGTTGGCGGCTTCCATTTGGCTTCATAGGAGCGATTATCGCAGCGCTCGTCGGCATCTGGTTGCTCACGAATGTTGTACAACTCAACATTAGCGGTGATCCTGTTGTTTATGGCGTTCCAATTATTAAGGCCCTTCTTGGTGCCATCATACTGGTGGCCCTCTGGCATCTTCTAACCTCCCGTGCCTGGCGTCCCCGCCGCCGCTACTCTCGCCGGTATAGAGACAGAGACCGCTACTAGAAAGTTTCCTATTCAATTGTAGCCTGGTCACGTATGACCAGGCCACTGGGTCTTGCTAGCGAAGATTTGGCACTACTCTTCTGTTAACACGGTTGTCGGCTGTAATTCTTTCCCACAATTGGGGCAGAAGTGGTCTGTTGGGCGTACAATAGCGTTGCAGTTGGTGCATCTGCGGATAACAATTGGATGACTCAAGCGGTAAATCCAGAGTGAGACACCGATAACAATAAGTCCTAATATTATGACTATAGCAATGAACACTCCCGCTGACATAGTGTTCCTCCCTGCCCCTGTTCTATATCTCTACCAGCTTGCACGCACCTCGCGCAACTGCTCCGAAGTCAG
>WNFX01007579.1_pt1 | contig 10173 bp, 6 predicted proteins | sample 5400111 | NCBI WGS metagenome assembly WNFX01 (sample SAMN13153363, study PRJNA577476) | soil metagenome | isolation source: 40 cm soil or saprolite under grassland replicate 1 | place: USA:California | collected 2016-06-15 | reverse complement strand
GTCGCGGGACTGCGGACGCTGCTGGCAAGCCACAAGGAAGATTTCGCCCGCACGCTGGGCGGGAAGCTGCTGGCCTATGCGATCGGCCGCGGGCTCGACTATCGCGACATGTCCGCCGTTCGCGGAATCGCGCGCGATGCGGCGCCCGCCGACTACTCCTGGTCCGCGATCATCACCGGCATCGTCAAGAGCCCACCGTTCAGGATGGCTGTCGCGAGTGGGGAAGGCGTCTCGCGAACGGGAAAGGTCCGCCAATGATCATCTCGAGAAACGCGATACCGCGGCGCACGGTGCTGCGCGGCATGGGTTCGATGCTGGCGTTGCCGCTGCTCGACAGCATGATGCCTGCGCTTTCGGCGGTGCAGAAGACGCCCGGCAAACCGATCAACCGGTTTGGGGTCATGTACGTGCCCAACGGCATGATCATGAAGAACTACCTGCCGCTGACCGAAGGCGCAGGCTACGAGCTCACGCCGACATTGAGCGCGCTGGCGCCATTTCGCGAGCAGGTGCTCGTGTTGAGCGGGCTGGAATGCATTCCAACGCCCGGACGTCCAGGCGGCGCGCACGCGAAAGCCAGCACGCGGTTTCTGACCGACGTGTCGCCCCCGTTGAGCGAGACCTGGCTTGATGCCGGCGTGTCGATGGATCAGATCCTTGCGCAGGAGACCGGCAGGCGCACGCAGCTGACGTCGCTCGAGCTGGCGATCGAGTCGGGCGAGACGGCGGGCGCCTGCGACACCGGGTTCGCCTGTCCCTACACCAACACGATCAGCTGGAAGAGTCAGAACACGCCGCTGCCGACACAGAACAACCCGCGCATCATCTTCGAACGGCTGTTCGGCGACAGCACCAGCACGGATCCGAACGTGCGGCTGGCGCGGCTGCGCCAGCAGCGGAGCGTGCTCGACTCGGTCAGCGAGGAAGTGTCGCGCCTGCAGGGGGTGCTCCCACAGAGCGATCGGACGAAGCTTGCCGAGTATCTCGACGCCATCCGCGACGTGGAGCAGCGCATCCAGATTGCCGAGGAGCAACGCGATCAGGAATTGCCGCTCGTCGATCATCCCGCGGGCATCCCTGCCAGCTGGGAAGATCACATGAACCTGATGCTCGACTTGCAGGTGCTGGCATTTCAGTGCGACCTCACCCGCGTCATCACGTTCATGGTCGGACACGAGCACAGCGGCATGACCTATCCGCAAATCGGCGTGCCCGACGCGCATCACCCGATCTCGCATCATCAACAGGAACCCGACAAAGTCGCGAAGGTCGCCAAGATCAACGCCTACCACGTGCAGATGTTCGCCCGTCTGCTCCAGAAGCTCCAGGCGACGCCTGACGGCGACGGTACGCTGCTCGATCACGTGACGATGATGTACGGCGCCGGCATCGCCGACAGCAACAGCCACTCGCCGATCGATATCCCGATGATCCTTGCCGGCGGCGGCGCCGGTCATCTCAAGGGCGGACGGCACATCAGATTCAAGAACATGCCGCTGGCGAATCTGCATCTGACGCTGCTGGATATGTTCGGCGTGCACCAGGATCACATCGGCGACAGCACGGGAAGGGTCGATGCGAGGATCCTCTCTCTGTAAGCACCGGGCAGCCCTAAAGGGCTGTGCTACGTTCAACCGGCGGCCGCCGGTAGCGCAGGCCTTGAGGCCTGCCCATAGCCGCCTGGCAGTCCAAGCGATCTCCGCTACGTGTTTAGCGATCCTGCTGTCCACATTTGGCGCTGCTGCGTCATCCGACTCGCCGCTGATCCAGGCAGTCAAAAACAAAGACGTTGACGCGGTGCGCGAGTTGCTGAAGCAGCGCGTCGATGTCAACGCGGCGCAGGGCGATGGCGCGACGGCGCTCCATTGGGCGGCGCATCGTGACGACCTCGCTATCGCCGATCTGTTGATCCGGGCCAGGGCGCGCGCCAACGTCGCCAACGACCTCGGGACGACTCCGCTGCATCTGGCCTGCACCAACCGCAGTGCGCCGATGGTCGAACGGCTGCTCGCGGCGGGCGCCGACGCGAGCGCCGCGCTGCCGAGCGGAGAAACCGTGTTGATGACCTGCGCCCGCGCCGGCGACGCCAGCGCGGTGAAGGCGCTGCTGGCGCACGGCGCCAACGTCAATGCGAAGGAGCACGAGCACCAGCAGACCGCATTGATGTGGGCGGTGGCGCAGCGGCATCCGGAGGTCGTGCGGCTGCTGATCGATGGCCGCGCCGATATTCGTGCCCGCTCTCTCGCCTACGCCCAGACTGTCGTCGGCGAACAGACGCAGCGCGCCGGACGCGAGGAGCTGAACTACACCGTGTTGCGCGGCGGCGCGACCGCGCTGCTGTTCACCGCCAGGATCGGCGACGTCGAGTCGGCGAAGCTGTTGTTGACTGCCGGAGCGGACCCGAATGATTCGCAGCCGGATGGAGTCAGCGCCCTCGTGCTCGCGGCCTACAGCGGCAACGGAGCGGTTGCCGCGCTGCTGCTGGAGCACGGCGCGGATCCCAATGCGTTCGGCAGCGGATTCACGGCACTGCATGCGGCGGTGTTGAGAAGCGATCTGACGCTGGTGAACGCACTGCTTGCTCGCGGCGCCAATCCGAATCTGCGGATGACGAAGGGCACGCCAATGCGGCGCGACACTACCGATTGGAACCTGCCGGCGACGCTGATCGGGGCTTCTCCCTACTTGCTGGCGGCCAAGTTCCTCGAGTCCGACATCATGCCGGTGCTCGTGGCCGGAGGCGCCGATCCGGCGCTCACGATGTCGAACGGGGCGGACGCGGTGATGCTGGCGGCGGGCATGGGATCGAGCAGGACCGCGAGCCGGCGGGGAATCGAGACGATCGATTTTGGCAAGGTCGAACCGGAAAGCCGCGTCCGCGCCGCAGTCGGCGCGGCGGTTGGCCTGCGCGGCGATGTGAATGCGACGAGTCAGACGGGCGATACGGCGCTGCACGTCGCGGCGGCTCTGGGGCACGACGCGGTGGTGCAGTTCCTCGTCGAGCGCGGGACCCGCGTCACCGTGAAGAACAAACGCGGCATCACGCCGCTCGTGGCGGCGATGTCCGGTTCAATCGTCGGCAGAGGAAGAGCCGCGGCCCCTGCCGGCGCCGATTCGATTGGCTTCGAGCCGCCGATCGAGCTAGCTCACCCGAGCACGGTGGCGCTGCTGAAGAAACTCGGGGCGACAGAGTAGCCGCCGTGATCAGCCGGTTTCGTGTTTTCGTGTGTTCGTGGCTGCTCATCGTCATCGCGAACGTGTGGCCCGCGGCCGCACAGGAGACATTCACAGGCAGACTCTCCGATAGCGCCTGCGCCGCGAGCCACCAGTCGAAGACGGCGGCAGATGGTCTCACCGATCGCGACTGCATCTTCGCCTGCGTCAAGGCGCTGGCGACATACGTGCTCGTGGATGGAAACAACCAGGTCATACCGATCGCGAATCAGGATGCGATGGGCCTACCGTTGTACGCCGGCCGTCCGGTGAAGCTCACCGGCGTGCGGAAAGGCGACGCCATCTTCATCACGAAAGTCGAAGCGATTCCGGCGCACCTTCACCTCGGCCACGTGATGACGAACTGGCGCGACACCCCAGGCTCGCGCGGATTTCTGCCCGTCGCCATCGACGAAGCGCGCGTGGCCTCGCTGCACGCCGGGCTCGCGGCCAAAGCCACCAGCCTCGAGGACATCAAGATGCACGCCGGCCATGCGCTGCATGCGCTCGATCCCTCGATGGAATCGAAAGGACCTGGCGCCGGATATGGAGTCCAGAAGGCGGTGGAGGGCACGCTCGAACACCTTGCGCTCGCAGCAAAGGCCGATGGCGCGACAGTCACCGTGACGACGTACGCCATTCGCTCGAGGGCGCCGTTGATGAACGTCTTGAAGTACGTGGATCAGGCTGGTCTGCTTGTCCGGAGAATCCGCGCGGCGACCGAGTCGGCGGACGCTGTTCGATTGGCGGCGGATCTCGCGGCCTTGACGCAGCGAATCAGCGACGAGGGTCTGCAACAGGCTCAAATCAACATGGAGTTGATCATGAAGAACGAAGGTCTCCTGGGCGCTCCCCGCTAATCGGCCGCGCACTCAAACGTCGGCGAGGGTGAGCGGGCGGGGAGCCTTGCCGTCAATGTCCGTGAAGCCGTACTCCGCTGCAAGGCTCGCGGCCACCAGCACCGTTCCCGTATGCCGTATGACGTTCGCGTCCGCTGCAAGCGCTGCGATGGCGCGGCCGGTGAACTCCGGCGACTCTGAATTGGAGAGGTCGAGCCACGCGGCCGCCTCCATGACCTTCTCCGTCCTCACAAGTCCAGGGTACAGCGACACCGCCGTGACTCCATGAGGCCGCAATTCGATCGCCATGTCGGCGGTCATCTTGTCGGTCGCGGCTTTCGACACCCCATAGGCGACATTCGCGATGTGCTTCTGCGCTGCCCATGTGGAGATGTTCACGATCAGTCCGCGCCGGCTGGCGACCATGTTCCGTGCCGCCAGCTGGCTCGCGTGGTAGTGCGCCCGCACGCCCGCGCTGAACATCGCGTCCCAACGCCAAAGGGGCTGTTCCCAGAACGGCTTGCCCCACGTGAACGCCCCGTCCTCGACCATCCGCTCGTATCCACCCCAGACGTTGTTCACCAGGATGTCGATCCGTCGAGTCTCGCGATCGACGCGCTCGAACGCGGCGGTCACTTCGTCATCCAGCCGGTGGTCGCAGCGAATGGCGGTAATCTGCTCGCCGACGGAGGAACCTTCTTGTACCGAGCGGCCGGTCACGAATACCCGTGCCCCGCTGTTGGCAAGCGCGCTCGCGATTCCGCGGCCAACGCCGAACGTCCCTCCGGTGACGACGGCGACATTCCCGGCTAGGGGTTGCATGGGCGAAGATATAGAGAAAACAGCCGTGACTGTCAAGAAGACGAGCCAATGCCAGAATGTCGAGAGCAAGGGGGAATCATGCGTTCGCTGAGGTTCGCGGCTGTTCTGTGGATCGCGCTGGCGGCTGCCGGTGCCCCTCACGCCCAGATTGGGAATCCGGTCGTGAGCCAACCGACTCCGGCGCCGATCGCGAAACGCGGCTTGACGGTCCAGATTCGCGATGTCGTTCGTCTGCCGGATACGCGCGGCATGCGGCCGCTGGACCAGGACGTTGCGCCTGCCGGGTGGGCCCGCATCAATTACGTGCGCGATCTCACAGACGGTCGGCGGTTCGTCAACGACTCGCGTGGAATCCTGTATCTGCTCGACAGCAACAACCGGCCGTCTGTGTATGCGAACGTCGCCGCCGCCTTTCCGTTCGCGATCTACAACAGGCTCGAGAGCGGGTTCATCGGCTTTGTCTTCCACCCCGAATTCGCGCGCAACGGTCTCTTCTACACTGTGCACGGCGAGCGTGCGACGGACAATCCTTCAACACCGAATTTCATTCCGCCCGGATTCACGCGATCCGATGTGACCTACCACAACGTCATCACGGAGTGGCATGCCACGAATCCCGGCGCGAGCACGTTCCAGGGCACCAGACGTGAGCTGCTTCGTGTGGCGCATATCGTCGCCAACTTGACGCATCCGTATGGCGATCTCGAGTTCAATCCGACAGCGAAGCCTGGCGATCCCGACTACGGTCTCCTGTATACGAGCGGCAGCGATCTCGGATTCAGCAATGGCGGCGGTCCACATGCCAACAACCCCGGCCAGACGCAGCGCCTCGACACGGTGATCGGCGCGATTCTCCGCATCGACCCCCGCACACCTTCCGCGTCTGGAGGAACGAAAGGACTGGGGGATTACACGGTTCCGAAGATCAACAAGTTCGCCGCCGACGGCGATCCGAAGACGCTCGGCGAGATTTACGCATACGGATTCCGCAACGCTCATCGCCTGACGTGGGATCTGACCGACGGAACGATGTTCGCGTGCGACATCGGGATGAATAACATCGAAGAGATCAACATCGTGCGCGAGGGCAGGAACTACGGCTGGATGAAGCGAGAAGGTCTGTTCGAGAACGGTATCACGCGGCCGGGCGGCAAGCTCGATCAGTTATTCCCGCTGCCCGCCGAGGTTCTCCAGGGACGGACGAAAGACGAGTTCACGTATCCGGTCGCGATGTACGACCACACGCAGGGGCAGGCTGTCACAGGCGGGTTCGCCTACCACGGACGCATCCCGGCGCTCCGCGGCAAATTCGTCTTCGGCGACATCGTTCGGGGCCGGCTGTTCGCGGCGGACCTCGCGGCGATGAAAAAAGCCGATGACGGCATTCCCGAGACTGTCGCGCCGCTCGAAGAAGTCCAGTTGTACGTGAGCGGTGCGAACGGAAGCAGGACGTACGTCACGTTCCGGGAGCTCATCGAGACCGTCAACGGCACGACGGCGACACGCGCCGATTTACATCTCAGCCGCACCCGCGACGGAGAGCTGCTGCTGACATCGCGGCAGGACGGGATGATTCGGATGCTGGTGCCGGACTAGCGGACCAGGGGGTGCCGACGCAAATGGCAGGCGCCACAACAGCTCGCATTGCGGGTTTGCTCAGCGCCGCCTGGCTGCTCCCGTTCTGCGCGCCGGCACGAAAACTGCCCGAACGCGTATCGAGCGGCCGTTGCGAGTTCGGAGCGGCGCAAAGCCTCAGCCCCGTCGAGGCGCAGGCCCATCGGCGTGAACACCCCTGTCCGGCATCGGACCGCGCCGCCATCAATATTGTCGCTCTCGCGACCTGCCGCTGAAGAATCATTGAACAAGAATTGACTTTCCGCTGAAGACATTGATGCGGTCGAGCGCTATCAATCTCCTCGTAGAGACGGACACGTTCAGTGTTCGCCTGGTCCACGAGGAGGAGAGTCATGCAGCGTGTTCTGGCCGTACGCATCATCTCGGGCAACAGCAGTCAGCGAGTCGCGGCCGCCGGATTTGCGATGTTTGTGTGCGCCGGGGCCCTGATTCACACGGAGCACACCCAGAGCCGAGGACCGCGGGTCCATGCGATCTTCAATCTGACAGCAACCGATGGAGCACCGTTCCCCAGCAACTGGTTCACTGTGGCCGATTCCAGTCAAAAGACCGGCTTGAGGGTGAATCTGCCGAGACCCGATTGCTCCGAGCGAGCGTCGGACTGCGAAGATATCGATGTCATTAACACACTCGATGGCTTCAACCTCCTGCCACGGCTGTCGCTCCCGTTCGACGGACCGATCGATCCATCGACGGTCACCAGCCGATCGGTAGTGCTCGTCAATCTGCAACACGACATAGACGAGAGGACGCAGGCAGCCGGCGTCGTCGGCATCAATCAAGTCGTGTGGGATCCGCCGTCGAACACGATTCATGTCGAATCGGATCAGCTCCTCGACCAGCACACGTGCTATGCGCTCGTCGTCACCAACGGCGTGCGGGATCTCTCGGGGGTTCCGGTTGAAGCGGCCTCGGACTTTCGTCGATTCGTTGACGGCTCGGATGCGACCGGCGAAGGCATGGAAGACTCGAACGGCGATGATGTGCGCCTCGAGTGCGGAAAAGACGACTACCGCAACGCGCTGGCCCACGCGCTGACGACGGCGCGGCGGACCGGCGTCGTGGAGGGCGAAATCGTGAGCGCCAGCGTGTTCACGACGCTGAGCGCGACCGCCACTCTCGAGGCCATCCACGATCAGCTGTCGACATTCGAAGCGCCGACGGCGAGCTTCGCTCTGGCGCCCGGAGGGGCTGGCACGAACTTCTCGCTCGCCGACATCAACGCGCTCACGCTGTCGCGTCAGACTCGCGTGTCGCCGCCGGGGTTCAGCCCGGTCGCGATCGATCTTGCGTCGCTCCGTTTTTTCAGCGGAGCCGTCGGGGGCATCGCGTACGGCAGATATAGTTCGCCGGACTATCTCGTGCACCCTGGTGAGTACATGCTGCCGGTCGGCACGCGCGGAACGCCGGTGCCCACCGGCACCAACGAGGTCTACGTCGATGTTGTCTACCCGTCCGGGGTGCCGCCCGCCGGCGGTTGGCCCGTGGCGATCTACGGCCACGGTGCCCAGGGCAACAAGGACGAATGGCTGGCGCGCGTCGCAGGGTCGCTTGCCGCACAGGGAATCGCCACCATCGGCATCAACACGTTTGGGACGGGCTTCGGGCCGTTGAGCACGGTGACAGTGCAGCGCGGATCGGGCAGCGTCACCTTCCCGTCGGGTGGCCGCAGCATCGATCAGAATCAGGACAACGCCATCGGGTCGCCGGAAGGCATCGAGCTTCTCCGCCCGCATGCCGCGATCTTCCTGCGCGACCCGTTTCGGCAACAGGCAGTGGACTGGATGCAGCTGGTCCGCGTGCTCCAGCAAGGCGTTGACTACGACGGCGACGGCGTTCGCGATCTCGATCCCTCACGCATCTACTATGTCGGGCAGTCGCACGGCGGAATGCTTGGCACAATCTTCTCGGCCGTGGAGCCAGCTGTGCGCGCCAGCGTGCTCAATGTGGCAGGTGGGTCGATCATGGAGCACACACGCCTGAGCGGTGTTGCCGGACGGACGCGTGAGGGCGTAGCGCTCGGCGCCCGCAGCCCGTCGCTGCTCAATGCCCCGGGTGTCAACACGGTGGATGGCGTGGCGGTGGCAGGTCCGTTCTGGTTCGAGAACAAGCCGCTGCGCGACGGATTCCCGCTGGAAGCGAGGCTCGCCGACGGAAGCATCGTGACGATTCAGGCGCCGGTGACGAACGCTGTCGACGGCGCCATGGACATCCAGCGGGTTCAGGAGTGGAAAGAATGGTGTTCGATGGCGGGCGATCCCCTCGCGTATGCGCCTCACTTGCTGAAACAACCGCTCGACAGGGTCCCGGAAAAGCGGATTCTGATTCAATTCTACAAGGGCGATCCGAACGTCGAAAACCCTCAGACCTCAGCGCTGATCCGCGCCGGCGACCTGACGGATCGGACCACGTTCTACCGGCACGATCTCGCCTTCGCCGACAACCCGGCGCTCGCGAAAAACCCGCACCAGTTCTTCCAAAACCTGAACGTCGTCGCGAACCGGCCGATCACGCTGGCCCTGCAGCTCCAGGCGGCAGCGTTCCTCGCGTCCGATGGTCTGCGAACGGATCAACCGTTGCCGCTGCGCTATTTCGAAGTGCCGATTCAAGGTGCGCTGCCCGAGACGTTGGAATACATACGCTGAGGCGCTGAGAGCGGAAGTCCCAGCCGCCGAAGCAGGTCGGTGAACCGGGAGTCGGATCGGAGGGAATCCCACATGGGTTCCGACGACAGCCACATGAGCCATACGTCGTGCTGTTGATATGCCGTGTCCAGCCAGACGAACGCCTGATCGTGCTCGCCCAGAGCTGCATGGATCTTGGCGACGTGAGACGAGGGGACGTAGGTCTGGCTTCTCCGCCGCTTCAACTGATCGAGAATGGAGCGCGCTTCGACGGCGTTTCCCGACGCGGCATACACGTAGCCAATCGTCGCAAGGGCCTCTGATGTGACGTCTCCGGCCTTTCGCAGTTCCACGAGGGCTTGTGGGTACAACCCTTTCTGAAGGTCGGCCTTGCCCGCGAAAAAATGGGCAATCCAGAAGTTGGCGTCGAGGTCGAGCGCTTTGTGGCAGAGTTCGAGCGTTCGGTCGTACTGACGCGTGAAGTAATACAGCCGCCCGGCCAGGGCATTCGCGGCCAGCGACACCGGCTCGAGCTCCAACGTGCGCGTGATTTCCTGGAGGGCCTCAGGAAAGCGTCCCATCACAACCAGGTGGTTGGCATAGCGCTGGTGAGCCGTCGCCGAATTCGGGCTGAGCTCGAGCGCGCGCTTGAGTTCCGTCTCGGCGCCGAGCCAGTTCCACTCGTACGTCCCGTTGACGAATCCCAGCGCGGCGTGCGCCTCTGCGAGCGTGTCATCGAGCTGCAACGCACGAGTCGCCGCCGCCTTCGCGCTGTTGAGGGCCTCGGCTGGAGAAGCATCGTTGTCGAACGGAAGGGCGATATAGGCATCGGCCAGTCCCACGTATGCGAGCGCATACCGGGGGTCCTTCTCGATGGCCTGTTGAAAGGCTGCAACAGCCTTTTGAAGGCTTTCGGCCGTTCGCCGCTCCCAGAAGTAGCGGCCTTTGAGATACAGCTGAAACGCTTCTGCGTTCGCCGTGTACCGTTTGTTCAATCGCGCTCGCTCGTCGTCAGTGAGGCGGAGCTTGAGGGCCTGGAC
>WNFX01014181.1_pt1 | contig 10174 bp, 8 predicted proteins | sample 5400111 | NCBI WGS metagenome assembly WNFX01 (sample SAMN13153363, study PRJNA577476) | soil metagenome | isolation source: 40 cm soil or saprolite under grassland replicate 1 | place: USA:California | collected 2016-06-15 | reverse complement strand
TTTTTGAGGGACGAAGGTTCGACACAACTTCCACGCCCCTTCCTCATTTCATAACAACATATCATTTTTCAATGGAAAAGACGCAACATAGGTTTCCATTCGTTCTCTGGCATCTTCGGCTGCCTGAGCGGTACGAGCCTGGTACATAAGCCCAAGGCTCGTCCATATTTTGGCCCAAGGGTGAGTCATTTTGTGAAGGTTCGAACACAACCGCGCTCCATCGGTTGAGACAGAACGCGGCCAATGAATGTCGCGTGGCTTCTCGAGCGAGAAGTTAGAACCGGTGACGAGTATGGCTGAAGTGGCCCTTAGCGAACGCGAAGACCTTGGTGAGCTTGACCGAGAAGACGAGAATCGAATCTGGGAGGACCTCGTGCTCATCGTGGTGGTAAAAGCAGCCGTCGCGTACGAGATATTGCCATCGTCCGTCCCACCTGGTGGCCCACACCCTGGCGAGCTGTTCGAGCCTGTCATGATCGGTGATCCGGACGGCCTCGCCCTCGACCACCACGTCGAGCCCTTCCTCCCACAGAGCTGAAGTGGATGGTTCCATCGTGCCAGACAGCAACGACAGGTGTGACATGAGGGCGACCATCGGTCCGCACCGTCGAGAGCCAAAATAGATCGGCGGTTTCGAGTACGCGACGCGTCTGCTCCCACGACGTGACTGGTAAATAAGGTGACAAGTAAGCAGGTTTTAAGGTGACGAGTGAGCAATCGGCGCGAAGAGTGAGCACTGGGAGGTATCCGCCTGGAAAAACCGCTCCCCATCTGGTATACTCCCTCTAGAAGTTGTAAATTGCGTTCTTCATCGCGAGGCGGTACTTCCCGAAAGATAAGCTCCAGAGGCCGCTCTTGCAGGAGGGATGCGGATGGTCGCACCGGCTGTCGAAGGCATTGATTTATTCAAAATTGCGGGTCGCTCCATTTCGGGATGGATTCCCAGCTTCAAGACTGGCACGAAGGCTGGCACAGCTTCTCATGCCCGGCAGCCGTTCTGTAGCCAGTTGGAAGAACGCCTCTTGCTCTGGTTGGAGTACCACCCACTGGTTGCCCACTACGCGCGTGGTGACATTGGCCCACAGTTTGCCACGACCTATCGACTGCCTACCCCGAAACACGCGCCGTTCGCGATTGGCTACGCTTTTGAGGGCAACCCCCATGACTACCTGCCCGATGTCGTGGGCACACTCTCGAACGGAAAGCTGTTCATTGCCGAGGCGGGCATGGAGGATGACAAACGGGGTGATCGCAACCTCGCCAAAGCGGAGGCCGCACGAAGGCTCGCACGCCTCCAACGAGGCGTCTTCTGGATTGGCACAGAAAAGACACTTACAAAGCTTCGCCACTACAATCTGGTCTTCTTGCATGCCAGGCGAGAGAGTTTCCCCGCCTTTGCTGACATTGCTGTGGCCTTGCGGGAAGTATGGCCCTGGGGAGAAGTCGCCAGTGTTGAAGAGGTCGCGCGCCGCCTGGAACAACGATGGCCGACCTCTCTGGTAGAAGCGGCGATCTGGAAAGTGGTGGCAGACAGCGCGGCAGCGGGGCATCTGTTGGTCGATCTGGAGCGGTTCACGCTTGATCGCAAACTTCCTCTGGCCTTGCTCCCGCCTGATGCTCCGCCTCTTGTTCCTGATCCCCTCCTAGACACGCTCCTGCCTGAACCGGCACAAGAGGTGACAACCATCTCACGCGATCCGAGCGCCCTCGTTCCGGGTCCGACGTTTGATGCCTCCCGGCTCCCTGAGCCTCAACGGGAGCAATTTCACCGGAATCTGCGGGCCGTGGAGCAGGTGCTGGCTGGGGCACCTCAAACCAGGATAGCAGCGGAGTCAGGTATCCCTCGTTCTACGCTGGGGCGGTTGGTTCGGCGAACGAGACAGCTCGGCCAGATCGCCTGTGTGCCCCGTGGGAGCTATCGTCGTGCAACGACCATGCATCCCGCCTTCCAGGAGTGTATTCGTCGGCTGTATCTGCTCCCCACACGCCTGTCGATGACCGCGATCCATGAACATACGGAAATGCGACAGATAACGGCACGCTTGGAGGCGGAAACAGGCAAGCCGGTCAAACTTCTCTCCTACGATCAGGTGCGCAGGGAGATCCACCGACTCAAAAGTGAGCCCGAACTGGTGGCCGTGCGCGAAGGGGCCAAATCGATCCCTCGTGCGCGCGAGTCTGCCGAGTCGTTTGCGCTCTCCATTCCCGCTCCCGCGCTGCTCACACAAGTCGATGAGCACTCCCTCGAACTGTATGTCGTGACGCCCGATGGCATTACCGTGGCGAGCCGTGTGCATGCTGCTGTGCTTGTCTGCGTCAAGACGGCGGCGATTCTCGGTGCTGTTCTCTCCCTCGGTCCGCTCAAGGAGGAGGATTATATGCGCCTGGTCAAGCAAAGCCTGGAGGGGAAAGATCGTTTAGTTGGCCTTGCAGGATGCGAGCACTCCTGGCCGTGTTTTGGAAAGCCAGCGATCATCTTCCATGACCGGGGCAAGATCTTCACCTCTGAGCGCGCACGGCAAGTGCTGGTGGATCGGTTGGGGATTATCACTGAGCAAGCCCCACCGTACGCGCCATCAGCAAAGGGAACCGTCGAATCGCTCTTTCGGTGGATGACGCAGCGCTTTGAACGCCGTCTGCCCAACACGTCCTACGGCGTCCACGATGCCGAAGCAGCGGCGCAAGCGGGAGGCATGACGCTGGAAGAACTAGAGCGCTGTTTCTATCAGGCGGTCGTTGATGATTATCAACAAGCCTGGGACGACCTTCGACGGCAGCGCCGCTCGGTGCTCTGGGAACAGGCGGTGGCACAGAGTGGGGTGCCACCGTATCTGGGCTCGCCCGATGATCTGAAACTCCTGTTGATGAAGGCGATCAATCGTAAGACGCCCCATCATGGGTATCGCACATCTTCAGGAAACCGGCTCTCGTTTCAGGGACGCTGGTACGTCTGTCCCGGCCTGCTCTCGCGACTCCAGGGCCGCGAGTTTGACGTGTATTACGACCGCCGCGATGTGGGTGTGCTCTACATCTTTGTCGAGGGGGAATATGTTGGGGAAGCCTACTGTCCCCAATTGATGGGAGGTCGCGTCAGTGAGTGGGAAGCCAGAGCGATGCGCAAACAGGACGAGATGCAGGCCAAGATCGCCCGCGAACAAGGGCGAGAGGTTCGCGCTCGTATTCAGGAAGAAGCGGGGTCACACCGCAAACGCCGAAGCGCAGAGATTCGAGCACGTGAGCAAAGCCGTCAATGGGATCGCCAACGGGAAGACATTCATCCTGCCGAAGTGATTGAGCGATTAGCGAGTGTCCAGGCCAAGAAACCAGCAGTGCCAACACTGCCACCTGCCGTCCCGGATGCCGACCCTGATCGTCCAGTTCGTGCCTTGCCCATTCGCACCTTCCGAGAGGAGCCGCTGCCATGACTCATCCCATCTTTCGCAAGGAGATCTTCATCGATTATGTAGACACTTATCAGGGGCAGAACGCTTTCTCTTCCTTCAACGAAGTCAGGAAAGACGGGAATCAGCATCGCTGCACTTCCGGCGGCGACCCCGCAAGTGCTCGTGGATTGTTTCATAGCAAAGCTCTTTGGTTCAAAAAGTGTCTACATAACATCGAGACGGCCTTTGAGCGCCGGTTCCAGGCGATGCTGCGTTCCGCCTGGCAAAAGCAGAGCTGGCATGTGATCGTCGCTGATCCGGGTGCTGGCAAGACGATAGGCATTCGAGACCTGATCCGAACGTCTGGCTCCCCAGCGATAATAGCGGTCACGGCTCCGAAAAACAATGAAGAGGAACTGGCTCTGGGCAATCAACTGTTCACGGCCCTAGGGCTGCCGCTGCGAGGACGTTGGAGCGACCGCAAGCCCAAACTCATGGGGTCGATGGTCCAGTTTGGCGTCAAATGCCTGATTGTGGATGACGCTCAGGATCTCTCCCTGGAGCACCTCATGTTCATCAAAGAACTGACAGACCAGGGGCGTTTGCACTACGGGTATCCGGTTGGGTTGTGCCTGGTCACTGCCGGGCGCGGGAACACGATTCCCTTGAAGGAAATCTTCGATCAGCCTGATATTATGTGGCTGCAATTCCGCCGCCGCCTCGACAAACTGGAACCGTTCTGCCGGATCGCAGGACACACGTCGGAAGAAGTGCGCGAGATCCTGGCGGCCCTGGAAACCGTGTACCGTGAACTCTTTCCGCACCTCAACTTGCGCCAATGGTCAGGAGCCATCTACACCTGGCTCACGCAGCCGGTCCTCGACCCTACCAACTCTGGCCGCGTGACGATGGATTACCTGATGAAGCTCGTCACGACTGCCCTGGAATGGTCACATGCTGCCGGGGAAACCGATGTGAAGACCGAGATGCTAGAGTCCGCCGCTTCACTCCTCGTGCTGCGTCGTGATACGCTTCGGATCATTGATGGAGCAGGACCAAGCATCGAAGCCCCTCAATCGGAGCCCACTGAGCAAGGGAATGGGAGCGGGACGGAAGCAGAACGAAAAGCTATGCCTGCCAATCATGTGCCTCACACGACAGAAACGGTAGGAACGGTGGGAGAACAGGTGCAAACAGGCAAAACACCCAAATGCACGTTTTCTGGGGTGGTTTCCATCGAACTCCAACGTTTTCTCGACAGTGGCGTTACGCTGGTTGAATGTCCCGATTGTGCAAGGATGCGCACACTCTCCCCAAGCAAGGGAGTCCTCCGGTTCCCGTCTCACGACAAACGCAAAACGAATGCCCCCGTGACCTCCCAACGATGGGCCATGTGTGAAACGATCTGGGAAGTCGTTGGAGGAGAGAGCAAGTGACGCCAATTTTAGCCACGAAACTGTATCTCCCTCCGCTTCGGCCTCACGTGGTCAGCCGCCCCCGCCTGATCGAGCGGCTGAACGAGGGTCTGCACCGCAAACTGACCCTCATCGCTGCCCCCGCCGGCTTTGGGAAAACCACGCTGGTCAGCGCATGGGTGGCTGGGTGCGACCGGCAGGTGGCCTGGCTGTCGCTGGACGCAGGGGAGAACGACCCGAGACTCTTTCTGACGTACCTGGTCGCTGCTTTACAGACGATTGCGCCTACCATTGGGGAAGGGGCGTTGGGTGTGCTCCAATCCCCTCAGCCACCGCCATCCGAAGCGATACTGACGGCCCTGTTCAATGAGATCACCACGCTCCCTGACCATTTCGTCCTCGTCCTTGACGACTACCACGTGATTGATGCCAAAGCGGTTGACATGGCCCTCACCTATCTCGTCGAGCACCTGCCGCCGCAGATGCACCTGGTCATTGCCACCCGCGAAGATCCACAGTTACCCCTGGCCCGGTTACGCGCCCGGAGTCACTTGACCGAAATGCGCGCCGCCGACTTGCGTTTTACCGCCTCTGAAGCCGCCGCATTTCTCAACCAGGTCATGGGTCTCAGTCTCTCGGCGGCAGACATCGCCGCGCTGGAAGACCGCACCGAAGGCTGGATTGCCGGCCTGCAATTAGCCGCGCTTTCCATGCAAGGTCATCAGGATGTTGCCGGGTTCATCCGGGCATTCACGGGAGACCACCGCTACATCGTGGACTATCTGGTCGAAGAGGTCCTGCAGCGTCAGCCCGAACCTGTCCGCAGCTTCCTACTTCAGACCTCCATTCTCGACCGCTTGCATGGCCCGCTCTGCGATGCCGTCACCGGCCAGGAAGAAGGCAACGCGCGGCTGGAGGCCCTGGAGCGAGGCAATTTCTTTGTCGTTCCGCTGGATGACCAGCGCCACTGGTATCGTTATCACCACCTCTTTGCCGAAGTGCTCTCCGCGCATTTGCTGGCGGAGCAGCCCGATCAGGTATCAACTCTGCACCGGCGCGCGAGCGCGTGGTACGAGCGGCATGGTTCGACGGCCGATGCGATCCGCCACGCGCTCTCCGCCTGTGATTTCGAGCGAGCGGCGGACCTGGTCGAGTTGGCAATTCCAGCCATGCGCCAGAGCAGACAGGAGGCCAGGGTGCTTGGCTGGCTCAAGGCGCTCCCCGACGAGCTGCTCCAGGTCCGGCCCGTGCTCAGTGTTGGGTATGCCTGGGCGTTACTGCTTAACGGCGAGCTCGAGGGGGTGGAGGCCCGACTTCAGAATGCCGAGCGGTGGCTGGACACGACAGCAGACAGGGGTGAGATGGTCGTCGTGGACGACGAGGAGTTTCGCCGTCTCCCGGGTGCGATCGCCATTTTTCGTGCCGCAATTGCCCAGGCTCTGGGCAATGTACCCGACACCCTGAAGTACGCCCAGCAGGCGCGGGACCTCGTCCCGGAGGACGACCTTCTCCTGCGCGGCTCGGCAGCGGGATTCCTGGGGCTCGCATATTGGACGAGTGGGGATCTCGAGGCCGCGCACCGGTCGTATGCCGAGTGCATGGCTCTGGTGCAGCGGGGTGGGTATTTCTCGGACGCACTCGGCTGCACCATCGCCCTGGCGGATATACGGATCGCGCAAGGTCGTCTCCACGAAGCAATGAGCACCTATGAGCAGGCATTGCAAGAGGCTCTGGGACAGGGCGAGCCAGTCCTGCGGGGAACGGCCGACATGTACGTGGGACTGAGCGAGCTCCACTGTGAGCAGAACGATCTGCACACCGCTACGGAACTCCTGCTGCGAAGCAAGGAGCTGGGCGTGCTCGCCGAGTTGTCGCAAAACCGGTATCGCTGGCGCGTCGCAATGGCTCGCATACGGGAGGCCCAAGGGGATCTCGACGGCGCGCTCGACCTGCTCGGTGAGGCAGAGCGCGTGTACATGGGAGACTTCTTCCCATATGTGCGTCCTATCGCGGCACTCGTGACACGGGTGTGGGTCGCGCAGGGGAGGTTGGGTGAAGCCCTCGGTTGGGCGCGTGCGCAGGGCCTCTCCATTAAGGACGACCTCAGCTACCTGCGCGAGTTCGAGCACATCACCCTGGCCAGGGTGCTCCTGGCCCGGTATACGAGCGAGCGTGCAGACAGCTCCATGCTTGAGGCAATGGGACTCCTGGAGCGCCTCCTTCACGCAGCGGAAGAAGGGGAGAGGACGGGAAGCATCATCGAAACCCTGATGCTGCAGGCGCTCGCCCACCAGGTGCAAGGCAACATCACTGCTGCTCTTGTGCCGCTGGAACTGGCCCTGACGCTGGCTGAGCCGGAGGGCTATGTCCGCATCTTTGTTGATGAAGGCCCACCCATGGCGGTTCTGCTCGCAAAGCTCCACGAACACTCGCGGAAACGACCCCGTGCCACCTCGACGAACGTTCCCCTGGCCTACATCGAACGGCTCCTCGCATTGCTGCGCGGAGAATGGGTTCAGGAAGGTACCTCCCCCGCTGCCACCTCCTCCACCTCCTCACCCTCTGCACCAACTCCTCGGCTGGCCTCTCCAATCGTGAGATTGCAGCCCGACTCGTCCTGGCACTGAGCACCGTCAAATCGTATGTCAATACCATCTACAGTAAGCTCCAGGTGGAGAGCCGCACCCAGGCGGTGGCACGCGCCAGAGCACTCCACCTGCTCTCCGAGTAGCCACCTGCCATCCCTCCTGCATCCACCCCCTCGTCACCAGCACGGAAAAACTTCCACCCCCCATTACCACCTTTTGATGGGTCCAAACCTCCCTCCTGTCCTGATACACTTCCTACAACAACGATGCGTGTGAGAAAAATGTCGTTGGCAACCAGGAGAGAGAGCATCACCGATATGTGCATGGAGAAGAAAACGAGCATGCCACAGGAGTTCTACCAGATTACCGTCAAGGGCCACCTGAACCCGAACTGGGCCGACTGGTTCGATGGATTGACCATCACTCCGTTGCCCAATGGGACCACCGCCATCTCTGGCCCGCTAGTCGATCAGGCCGCGTTGCATGGCGTGCTCAGGAAAGTGCGTGATTTAGGAGTGCCATTACTCTCGGTCACCCGTGTCAGACCCGACCAGGCCGATGCGTAAGATGTCAAACGACTCTCGTTGAGGCAAGCGGCTTAGAAGCGCATCGTCAGTGCGAGCCAGCGCAAGGCGGAAATTCTGATTGCGCCCCTTTTTGTAGTGACCGCGGCAGAGTGACGCCGCGATAGTTGTGAGTATCAGTTGGTGGTCATCATGTCGATGACCTCATCAAACAAAAGGAGTTTCAAATGAGTCCACTTAGAAAGACCTCGCTTGTCGCGGGCGTGCTCTACCTGCTCACCTTTGTCTCGATCCCGACCCTCTTTATCTACGGCCAGGTAAAGGGTGCGAATTACATCATCGGCGCTGGCCCGGATACTGCCGCCATCATCGGCGGTATCCTGGAGATCATCGTGGCTCTCGCCGGCATCGGCACCGCCGTCGTGCTGTTCCCGGTGCTCAAGAAGCAGAACGAAGCGGCCGCGCTGGGCCTCGTTGCCTCCCGAATTCTGGAATCCGGCACCATCTTCGTCGGCGTGGCGTTCCTTTTGTCGATCGTGACCTTGCGGCAGGCCGGAGTAGGAGCAGCTGGGTTGGTCACTGGCCACGCGCTGGTCGTCCTGTATGACCGCATCTTCCTCCTAGGACCAAGCTTCATGCCGGCCATATGCGACCTGTTGCTGGGAATCCTGCTGTACCAGTCGCGCCTGGTGCCTCGAGGCCTTTCCCTTATTTGAGTTTTCGCTGGGCGTCTGGCTCATTGCTAAAGGGTTCAATCCATCTGCAATTGCTTCCTTGTATGCAAAAACGGAAACGAACGAGCTGGTGAGCGCGGAATAGATAGGTCATATGGGGTTTTAGGGAGGGCTCAAGCCCTCCCTAAAACTCTCCCCACTCCGCTCACTTTAGATGTTTGTGCCGTACTCAATAAGAGCAACACACCTAAAATAAGGAGGATTCTCAAATGAAAGCAATTGTTTATCACACCTATGGTTCACCCGATGTTCTTAAACTGGAAGAGATAGAAAAACCTACTCCCCAGGACAATGAAGTCCTGGTACAAGTTCATGCAGCATCCGTGAATGCAGCTGACTGGCATCTCATGAGAGGCACACCGTTCTTGGCCCGCTTAGCATTCATCCGCAAATAACTTCCATCTTACGCTGAAATAGAGTAGAGTCGAATTATGACGACACAACAACAGTATGAGATTCTGCGGAAAGAATTGAATGAACAACAATGGCGCTTGTTTCTGGGAACAGAAGCGAGCGAGAGCGGAGGGGAGGATCCGCCAAGCAGGGGGCGGGAGGAAGAAGGCGACGGAGACCGATCCAACCTTGCAAGGGGACCTGGAGGAGTTGCTTGAACCCAAAGGGGATCCGATGAGCTTGGTCAAATGGACGACGCATTCGCTAGCACATCTGGTCAAGGCACTGTCGCAGCGGGGACATCGCATCAAGAAGTCGGCCCTGGCAGAGTTGCTGCACGAGCAGGGCTATTCGCTCAAAGTCAACAAGAAAACGATGGAGGGGAAGGCTCATCCTGACCGGGACCAGCAGTTTGGACACATCAAGATGCGCTGTCAGGAGTTCGAGCAGCACCACAGGCCGATCATTTCGGTCGACTGCAAGAAGAAAGAACTGCTGGGAACGTTTAAGAACCAGGGGCGAGAATGGCAGCCCAAAGGACAGCAGACCCGAGTGAACGTGTACGACTACCGCTCGTTAGCCGATGGCAAAGCCATCCCCTACGGGGTCTATGATCTGCTGCACAACCAGGGCTTTGTGAATGTGGGCATCGATCATGAGACGGCGGAATTCGCGGTGGAGAGCATCAGGAGGTGGTGGAAACGTTGGGGCAAACGCCTCTATCCCCAGGCGCGCGAGCTCTTGATCACCGCTGATGGAGGAGGGAGCAATGGCGTGCGAAACAAGCTGTGGAAGAAAGCCCTGCAGACCCTGGCCAATGAAGAACAGCTCAGCATCATCGTGGCGCATTATCCTCCGGCTACCAGCAAATGGAACAAGATCGAACACCGCCTCTTTTCCTTCATTTCCATCAACTGGCGTGCCCACCCGCTCACGTCTCTGGAAACCGTCATTGAGTTGATCTCTCATACGACCACCAAAGAAGGATTGCACGTCACTGCCCTCAAGGACAGCCATACCTATCCGACGGGCATCACCGTCACCGACGCCGAGCTCAACACCCTCAACATCGTCAGAGATGCCTTTCATGGCGAGTGGAACTACACCATCAAGCCTCAAGGCACTGAGTCACCCTAG
>WNFX01012259.1_pt1 | contig 10177 bp, 9 predicted proteins | sample 5400111 | NCBI WGS metagenome assembly WNFX01 (sample SAMN13153363, study PRJNA577476) | soil metagenome | isolation source: 40 cm soil or saprolite under grassland replicate 1 | place: USA:California | collected 2016-06-15 | reverse complement strand
TTGTGGGTATTATTTGGACCTTATGCACTTTTGGATATTTGGCGTTTGGTCAGTTATATAGCATTTGGGGACAGCATTCTTTACCAGGGTGCTTACGTACTTACCGACCCACTTATTTATATCCCGTGGATCATGATCGTTTTACTAGTTTTCTATGCCATGCTGTTATTGAAAATAAATAAATTCTCCATGAAGCTTGCTTAAAAAACTTTGCTATAAAAAAGCACCTCTTGTGCTAGTTTCTCACATGAGGTGCTTTCTTTTCCTGTCCGTTTTTACGGGTTCAATTCAATAGGAGGTGCTTTTCTTTTTGAGGTTATTCTAGGTAGAGCGGAGTGGCATCCCGCTCCACGATGTGTCTTAATCATTCAAATGATAAGTATGATACGCATTCTGACATGGATTTCCCCAGGCGATATGCATTTCACGGGAAGTCAGGTCAATCACCATAGCTGAGATGGTGCTCTCTCGGTCAAGAGGATCGATGCCTTCGATATTGTGATTGCAAATCGAGTTCGGCAAGTTGACATGATCCTTCTGGATCGCCTGCAAAGTTTTAATCGTATGTGTAGAATTTTGCCTCAATAAGCGATTGGCGCGGAAGTACCGTACACGAGATGAAATCAATTCTTCAGGCTCATTTTCAATCTCTTTCATAGTAGAGCTGAGATAATGATTGGTATGGACCATATATCCATCTGTACCATGCAGGATGTCAAACTTGCGCGAGGAAACTTCAATAGAATATAACTCTCCATGTTCATCGGCAAGCAGGTGGTTGTAGCCCGCTGCCCGATGAGAAATCAGAGTACGTCCCAGTGCTCCAGAGAGCCGTCTCGACGCCAGGACTGCACGTGACACTACCAAACGCGGGATGCCCATGCGTGAATCATTTGGGTAAACAGAATCAATCAGTTGGGCAATACCATAAGCATTGAATCCCACATTAGACAGAAGCCCGCCATACGTCATGGCAAGGAACGGGGGTTCTTCCTTTGGTTTTGCTGAAATGACATACACATCATCCTCATCCTCGGGAAGCCAATCCTCGTTATGCGCAAGAAGGACATGACCATCCGCGGTACGCTCTTCATTGACTGCGAAACTTGTGCAACGTGTGAGGTGAAGCGCATCCATCGTCACCGCTTCCATCACATTTAACACCAAAATATCATCAAATGAGATATTTGCGCCTTTGGCGATGCCTTGCATTTCATCGATATATTGAGGATAACGTTCCTCAGCGAAGGGCAAATACTTGCGGGATTGGATCTTTGCTCCGTTCCACGTAAGTTCCAGCGAATCATATGTTTGATCGATCAGCACATGGGCATTTTCAATGCTATGCTGCACCTGTTCACGGCGCGCTTCACCGATCTGACATCCTATGTCATAATGAGTTCCAGAGACCTCAACGAGCGGCGCTGGAGTCTTATGAATGACTGTGTTGGGAATTGGTGTTTCTCTGAAAGACATATTTCCTCTATAAAATGAATCCGCCCCGTTGCTGCGGGGCGGATTCATTATAACATGAGAGAATTTAAGGCTAGGACGCGGGTGGCACTTGTCCGGAATCGGCGGGAGGGGTAGGAGTATAAATGGTCATTGTTGGAGTTTGAACTGGTCTCATTCCAAAGCGGGTAATCACTACCGCGCCAATTCCTAACAGACCAATCAGAGCTGTTGCCAGCCATCCAACACAGGGAATCTCCCCAATCGCGCCTCCAACGAGCATTAGCAAGAAAGTACCAAACCCGGCTGTAAATACCGGCGCCCAATTCTGATTGATAGAGCGTGTAAAACGATCACCAATCTCCTGGCCTAAGGCGATCATTCCAAATAACCATGCCAAGGTAATTGTCAGCACACCAAGAAGTGCAACTACAATCGCCATAGGAATAAGTATCAATGTTACTGCCATAACCAGCGCTACGATAAAAATAACTAGTGGTGCACCTAATACTGTAATCAGACCCACCCCACCAGCCATAAATGGCTGTTTCGTAATTGCTTGCCCAACATGTTCTATTTGGGGTTGCAGGAACATCATCACAAGCATAGCTAATAAGGCAACCGCTATCGCGCGAAATAATATTTTGACAGGGGCCCAAAATAGAGTGAAATTCGGGTTAATATGTGGAGGTGGGACATCAGGTGGGATTCGTCCATTTGGAAGTGTAATATTCGGTGCAGCCCCGTTTAAATTGGCATCTTCTTCAATGGTTACATTGCCACCAAAGACAACCAAGTCACCATCAAAAGTCTCACCGCTTTTTACGGTGTAGTTACTCCCAAAGATGACACGTCCGCCGCCACCGGGGTTAGGTCCCTGTGCATAAGCCGAAGTTGTTGGCATAAGCAATAGAGCCAGAAGAATAAACAGAGTAAAGAGTTTGAATGTTTTTTTCATATAATTACACTCCTCGCGGAACAGCCCGCTGGGCGAACCGCCAGATTGATACAGACCATAATAGACCAATTCCTGCAAACGCGGAGACCAGCACCATCCAAACCAATGGAGGCAGAAAACCGGGGATCACGCGCACTAGCACTGAACCTGCTTCGGCTACCGCTTGCAATGTGGTAATAAGGAATACTCCCCACCCAATCAGTGAAGTGATCCAGGTAGCAGGCGAGGCAAAGAAGGAGGCCAGATATGGCCCCAAAAGCCACATCAGCATTGCCAAACCTCCGAGCGTGAACAATATTGCGCCCCACATTCTTCGTCGCCGATCAGCCACTTTTTGCACAGCAAGTCTCGCTTCGAAACGGGCGGTAAAGCCCGCCGCAGGTGAAACCCTCTTCACTGAACGCAAAGCCATACCTGTTTCAGCAAGCGCGCTACAACCAGCACACGTTCGCAGATGGGCATCAAGCTCGAGTTTTTGTTTGGGGTCGATCAGCTTGTCGTTCAATAGCCAATCTTCAAAAGGCTGGTGATTCATAGATTCTCCTTTCGGCGCGAGCATGAGGCTTGTCTTCCTGCCACATGCCTGCCAATGCACGGCGTGCACGGTGCAAGCGGCTTTTGACAGCGCTGACTGTCAACTTCAGAGATTCAGCAATTTCAATTTCAGAAAAGTCATACCAGTATCGCATAATGATGGCAGCTCGATCTGTTTCGTCAAGTCCTTTCAGCAAAACGTGAAGGCGGTCGCGTTCTTCATGTTTAAGGGATTCAACTTCCGGGTCGGGTGAAGCGGCGTCGGGAATCTCAAAGCTTGTACCGTCATCGTTCTCCTCATCTATCGAGAACATCGAAAGCTTGCGTCGGCGCAGTCTGTCAATGCAGTAATGCGCACCAATTGAGAGCAACCAGGTGGCAAACGATCTACTTTGGTCATACCGATGCAAGTTCTGATATGCCCGCAGGAAAGTCTCCTGCGCGGCATCTTCGGCGGCTTCTGGCTCGCCTAGCATGCGGTAACACAAATTGTAGACGTGCGTTTGATACTCCTCAACAAGCCTTGTAAACGCTTCGTCATTGCCTTGCTGTGCCCGGAGAACCCAGGCAAGTTCATCGTTCACTCGCGCTCCTTGTACTTTCTATACGCAGGATAAGACAAAAAGTTGCAGGCCCCTCTCGCCTTCGGCACCCTCCCCAAATTCGCAGTTGAAAATTAACAAAATTGCGCAAAATATGAGGCGAATTTGCCCTTGCAGGATGCCCCGCAAGGGAGGGTGTCACGAAGTGACAGGTGGGGCTATATCCTGCTTCGTGAGCATTTCCCTTTGACTCAATTCTTCCAATATTCTCAACAACAACCAATATACAACTAGTTGCACACCAACCAGAAATATCAAAGCGCTTCCCACCATATAAAACCATAAACGCCCAATCTCCCAGCCTCGGACGCCCAGCCCAAGCGCGGTCAGACCGATTACAAGTCCGGCAAAGATTGCCACGAGTCCCATCCAGCCGAATTGCTTATCCAAAGGCGTTTTAAAGATAGGCTTGCCAAATAGTCCTTGACGTATAGGTTTCTTATAAAAAAGTGCAACCAGATAATTGAAAGTAATGCCCAATGCAAACAGATTAACACCCGTGACCGTGGAAATCAAAGCCAGGAATAAAGCCGCAACCCCCCAAGGACCAAGCGTAGTTACGCCATGAAGTCTTACATAAAGAATCCACAAAAAGACAATACTTGCGATTCCCAATCCAGCTAGACCCAACAAACCCAATATCCTGACTGGGTTGTAAGAAAGCGCCGTCCAAAGCATGCTTTGCATGAAGATTCGTCCGTCACGGATGACGCTCAATTTTGAACGACCCACACGTTCGCTATAAGGAATGGGAACTTCCTCAATATTGATACCTTCGTGCACTGCGCGCGTGCTCATCACTGGCGTTAGATTCAATCCATCTGGCAATGGATAGATATGTTCAAGAATTTCCCGCCTGAAGACGCGCATCCCACTGGCACTGTCTGTCACTTTTTGACGACCTAATAAAGTAAGCAAAGTGGCAAAGAAGAAATTGCCTACACGACGTGTGAAAGGCATCTGACTGTCCTCGCCAGCCATGCGTGAACCAATGACAAGATCTGTCCCTCTTAAAGCAGCCTGACACAGTTGCGGAAAATATTCAGGAGGATAGGTACCATCTGCATCCAGGAATCCGATCAATTCCCCACTAGCTTTGGAAAAGCCTGTCTTGAGCGCCGCGCCATATCCTTTGTTTTTCGGATGACGAATCAGACGCACTCCGGGAACGCCTGCTGCGACCTCGGCCGTTCGATCCCTTGAGCCATCATCCACGACTAAAAGTTCTAGGTGTTCAACACCGACCTTTTTTAAAGCAGGTGCAACCGCAAGCACACGAGAAGCGATTTCGGCAATGCCATTTTCTTCGTTGTATGCAGGGATAACAACAGACAAAACTGTCATGGTTTTCTATCCTTCAATGTATGATAACTGACTCGATCAGGTTTGTTCACATGAGTGCCATCAATCGGCCTGATTGGCTTGGCTGGAACACCTCCAACAACGGTATGAGGAGGCACATCTTTTGTGACAACGGCTCCAGCCGCGATGACTGCACCCTTCCCCACTTTGACGCCATCAGTGATGATCACACCGGCGCCAAGCCAAACATCGTCTTCAATGACAATCCCTTCAGCCGTAATCCCCTGTTCTACGAAAGGACGATTTGGATCGTCGAAAACATGGTTCACCGCGATGATCTGTGTAAAAGGCGAGGTATACACGCGATCTCCAATCTGTACACCGCCCTGGCCGCGAATTACTGAGTACTCTCCGATCAAACTGTCCCTCCCAATTTTGATGCCGGATTGAGGCATATTCCGAAAATTGTAAACATGCAGAATGGCTCCATGCATCACGATGGTTCCAGATCCAATCTCAATCCCCTGAGGGCAAGCATGAAGATAGACATTTTCATCCAGATATGCGCTGTTGCCGAGTTTGATATGGTCTGCAAACCTTAAACGGACGCGACTCTCAATTGCAGCAGTACCATCCATGTGCAGGATCAAGCGATAAAACAAGCCCCGCAACCCGACTCCAATGATCGTAGGGATCCATCCAAATAAAAATAATACGCTTTGTTCAAGAACATATCGAAAGGGAGAAGATGCCTGACGATCCAGATACAGACGAATGCTGCTCAACATAATTTTTAAATCAGATCAGAGAACTTGCTCTGAATCTCTTAAGTAGGACATCGTCTTCTCAAGACCCTCTCCAAGAGTCACGGTTGGAGTCCATCCCAAGTCCTTAGCCGCTTTTTTGGCATCTAGGTAAATATGTCGCGTTTCACCCATTTTTGCAGGGCCATGTTGAATCGGATTGGAATATCCAGTGGCCTTTGCCAACGCGAAAAAGATCTCATTGATGGAAGTTGGACGTCCCCATCCTAAGTTATAGATTCCAGATTGATGCTCCACCGTTAATGCCAGATAGTTGGCATACGCACAATCACCTACATAAACGAAATCTCTCGTTTGTTCACCATCACCATTGACGATCACAGGTTCGCCTGCCAGCATTTTTCCTGTAAAGATCGCCACCACTCCCGCCTCTCCATGTGGATTCTGCCTGGGACCAAAAACATTGGGGTAGCGTAGCACTGTGTAGTTCAAACCATAGTTCACATGATACATATAAAGGTAATGCTCAACAGTGTGCTTGCTGGCACCATACTGACAGATCGGATTGACAGGATGTTCCTCATCACAAGGAAGTCGCTCGGGCTCGCCATAGGCAGCTCCCCCACTCGAGATATAAACAAAATGCTTGACTTCAAAGTCTTTAGCGCATTCAATTAAATTGATTGAACCTAGAATATTAACATCTGCGTCGAACAACGGTTGAGCGACCGAACGACGCACATCTATTTGTGCAGCATGATGACTGATGCAATCAGGCTTCTCCGCCGCAAACACATCGCGGACATTAGGACTTCGAATATCAATTTGATAAAACTTCGCTCTTGGATTCAAATTGGAAAGCCTTCCAGTAGAAAGGTCATCCAAAACGACCACATCATATCCTTTGGCAAGGAAAAGGTCTACAACATGAGATCCAATAAAGCCAGCCCCACCGGTCACAAGTATTTTTGCCATAACGACTCCTTCTTTGCGTAGCTCGATGCTCAAATGCTCGGATGGAATTTTAAAACGCAACTCAAGGCTATATTGAATATTCTACATAGTGCCGCACGCATGCCCGGCATGCGCATCTAAACTAAAATTTGAAAACCTAGCCGACACTTCGCTTCAAAAAGTTTAGTAATTTATGAGACAAGCGGTAATTATATTTTGATACAGTAAATTGCGTTGGACTCAAAATAAAAACAGCCTGCTTACTTAGCAGACTGTCTCTTGTGACCGACCAGGGACTTGAACCCTGAACCCACTGATTAAGAGTCAGTTGCTCTGCCATTGAGCTAGTCGGCCGCTTGTGCGGACGGTATTATACCCGATGCAGAACGCGTGTCAATAATGCGAGCCGGTATAGGAAAGAGATGAGGAACCTCCAACCCATACGGAAGGTTCCTCATCACAAACACATTGTGCTTATGCTAGGATTTCTTTTGTTCGTGCCCTTGATTCAACGTTGACCTGTGCCAGCATCCGCCACGCTTTGGAGGCGCGTGTTTCATCAGCCAGCAACTTGACCAGGATTCGTCCACGTTCGAGTCCGTGATCATATAGGTAAGCGTCACCACTATTGATCCCCCAACCGATGAAAGTGCCAATCATTGTCCCCACAAAAGTACCACCTGCAATACAGAGCACCAATGCAATAAATGCCCACAAGCGCTGGTCTGTGATTGGCCCGACACTTGGAATCCCGGCCGGCATCTGCAAGACGCCAATGACAGCCAGGAATCCAGTCACTGCACCCCAAAATGCTCCGCCTACTGCTCCTGAGAGAATCGTCTCAGGCAGAGTAGTACCTCTACCTTTGTACAACACAGTAGATTTATCCAGAGGAACCCTCTCGATTGCTTCTTGGGCAAGACCCGCCTCTTTGAGTATCTGAATGGCATGATTAGCATCCGTTTCTGTATCATACAGTCGGACTAGCAAACGCTTTCCGTTCCTGCCTCGCATCAGCTTGACCTGTTCCACCACTCGGCGCACCTCTTCAAATTGGCGTGCAACCATCTCCTTCGCCTCAGGTGGTAGATCTTTTTTCAATGTGTTCTCATAAGCTCTCAGGGCTACTCGTTCGCCAAAGACCACTTCCTTCAAAACTACTTGCTCTACGTTTTCGTCGCCAATGGTCAAAGCCGCGAAGATATCAATGCGTCCACGGTGAATCATGGCAAGAATACTACTTCTGGGAGGATGAACATTCCCACCTAAACGCTGCATCTCTTCGAAGATTTCAGCTTTGAAGTTTGCTCGTTGTTGGGCAAAAGATTTGAAGAGTAGCTTCAGACCTCGATTGTTTACATTTGCAGCTGCCACTGCATACCCCCGTTCACCGGCTTCTACAATCCTATATAAAGATCTGAGAGCCTTGAGCGTCTGTCCACTAGACATTGTCATGGCTTCCTCACTTTCAAGACTAATAAAAGTTTCTATAATTTATAACGAGTTGATTGATGAACCGTTCCGCACTAGCCTTCTTTCTGATGAACTCTAACCTCAAGGATTAACCGTAAGTGAGAGAAAAATAAGCCTTTCCTACGGCATGTACGTTTGGCACAGGAACCTGGTTGAATTAGGTTCCTGTGCCAAACGTGTATAATTGAATTATCAGATTTATCTGACAAACCATCGAATGAATTACTCCGAACCCGCCTCACAGCCGCAACCTGAACAGACACCTGAATTTGTTTCTGCGCGTGCCCGAAGGCGGCGCGCACTGCGCCGCGCCTATTTCCCTACGGATGAAGAAGGGCGCGCGGCATTATTTTCGCATTTGGTCCGCCGCGCGTTTCCTTCATACGAGCTCTTTGTTTTTTCCCTGGTTGCAGGTGCAATTTTAGGATTGGGTTACTTCTTTAATGCACAGGCGTTGCTGATCTTCGGTATTCTCGTTGCACCATTGTTGACTACCTGGATCGGTATGACGCTTTCAATTGTCGCTGGCGCGCTGCGTCTCTTTGCACAAACGATTACAGCTTTCTCTGTCAGTTCATTGATCATTTTCCTGTGTGGAGTGCTCGCGGGTTTTGCCTCGCGTCCCTTTCAACCCCTTACATTGAACGAAGCATTTACTCATAGCCGTTTATGGTGGCCTGATCTTACTGCCCTCACCATCGGAGCGGTCCTCATTACCATCTCTTTCGTGCGCTCAGAAGACCGTCCTTATCTGCCAAGCGCGTTGCTTGCATATGAACTTTTTCTTCCGCTTTGCGCGGCGGGCTTTGGGTTAGGGAGCGGTGTCGTCGAAATATGGCCCCAAGGATTATTTGTATTCTTCGTTCATCTCGCTTGGGCAACTTTCTTCGGACTTATTACACTTTTCTTCCTGCGCTTCTATCCCACCTCATTCGGTGGATTAGCCTTTACTGGATTGACTTTGGTTGTCCTCATCGCAATCGTAACTATTTATACAGGCTTTGGGAATTGGATCATGATACAAACGGGTCTCACTCCGCGTACGCCTGAATCCGTTGCCGTTATCGAATCGACTCCCACTCCTACACGGATTCCTTCAATCACGCCATCGCTAAAACCCGACCAAGCGACGGCGGTCCCTGGCGGCCCTACAAATTCATCTTCACGAACTCCCAGACCGACTCTCACGACAGTCACTCTTGCTGCTACCGAAACACCCACCTCCACCGTCACTGCCGAACCGACCCCCATCCTCGCGATCATTCGAGCCTCTGAGGGAGGTGGTGCATTCATCCGCGAGAAACCAGGCGGAATCGTATTGGTCACGCTTGCCAATGGCTCGACGGTCACGATCATCCCAAATGACTTACAGGATGTGAATGGCGTGATCTGGGTGCATGTCTTTACATTAGTCAATGACAAGCGCGTGGATGGATGGATGATCCAAACCGTATTGCAGACTGCTACTCCGGTTGCGAATTGGCAGCCTTCGCCTACACCATAAGAAAACACGGTAATGGTATTGTGATAAGTAACGTAGCGCAAGATGCCATCTTGCGCCACAGATAGGATCACTTCAAGTTGACCACTTCCGAAAACCCTAGTCAGAGTTTCCGACTATGGACGATTCTGGCTGTGATTGGTCTTGTGATCAATCTGGCGCTGACGGTTCTATGGCAACTGGAGATCATCACATTTGAGAGTACTCCCCCAGCCAATGATCTAAAGATATATCTTGAAGCTGGAAATCACTTCCTGCAACGCGAGAATCTATACATTGCGCCCAGACCCGATTTCGGTCTTTATGCGTATTCACCAGCCTTTGCAATGTTAGTGAGTCTCTTGACTTTCCTGCCCTATAAGGTTGTATGGGTAGCTGACGCTTTATTGCATATCATCATTTATTGGGCAATATATTGGCGTTGGTTAATGATCTTTCGGGAACAACGATTAGACACAGCAGCAGAGGCATTGGTTCGGCTGTTTCCATTATGGATCATATTCACTGGTTTGCTCTACGAAATCGCGTACATGAATATCTATATTTTCATGGCATTCATTGCAACTCTGTTCCTGGAAGCGATACTGTATCAACAAACAGGGAAAGCCATCTTATGGCTGGCGATCTTATTACCGAT
>WNFX01008414.1_pt1 | contig 10177 bp, 10 predicted proteins | sample 5400111 | NCBI WGS metagenome assembly WNFX01 (sample SAMN13153363, study PRJNA577476) | soil metagenome | isolation source: 40 cm soil or saprolite under grassland replicate 1 | place: USA:California | collected 2016-06-15 | reverse complement strand
CAGGGCGTTGATCACGGTGGCCAGCATTCCCATGTAATCCGCCGTGGTCCGGTCCATTCCCCGGTACGACGCGGAAAGACCGCGCCAGATATTTCCGCCACCGATTACAATCGCGACTTGGACGTCCAAGTCGCGCACTTCTTTTATGCGCTCGGCAATCTCACGCACAACGGTAAGCGAAATATTGTCCCGCGCTCCGCGCTCCTGCATAGCTTCGCCGCTTAGCTTGAGCACGATGCGCTCGTACACTGGCGTCTCGGTTTGCATTCGGCAGCATCATCCAACAAACATGCCACTCTTGGAAGGCAAAATGGTGGGGGAGTGCGGGCGCCCTCGCGCGCTCTTTTCGGCGCCCTCGCCGAAAAGCCCGAAGAGTGTCCCGCGAGGCGTGTGACACAGCGGGCGAGGCGCCCGCGCTCCCCGGATCAACTTGCCGCGCGGGAGATGGAAGCATGCCCACGCAGAAATTCGGACGCGCTCATTCGCCGCTTGCCTTCCAATTGTACTTCGCTGAGGGAAAGAGCGCCTTTACCTGCGGCGATAACCAGCTCCTTTTCGCCGCTCAAGATTTGCCCCGGCTTACCGCTAAGATCGACGACAGATGCGGAAAATATTTTCAGGTTTCGCCCGTCGATGGTCATCAACGCGCCCGGCCATGGATTGAAGGCGCGAATTTTTTTCTCAATTACTCCAGCTGGCTCTGACCAGTCGATTCTGCCGTCTTCACGTTTCAGTTTCGGCGCGTAGGTCGCAAGTGAATTGTCCTGCTGGATGCGTGGAGCACTTCCGCTTCCAAGCAATCCCAAAGAATCAAGGAGCGCGTCAGGAGCCATTTGGGCGAGTCGGTCGTGCAACGATCCACCGGACTCATCTCGCCGAATGTCAATTGTGCGCGCCAACATGATGTCACCGGTATCAAGTCCTTCATCCATGTACATCACAGTGATTCCAGTCTGACTATCGCCTGCAGCGATGGCTGCTTGGATTGGCGCGGCTCCGCGCCACCGCGGCAGAAGAGACGCATGCAGATTCAGACAGGCGACCTTCGGAATCTCGAGTACATCGCGCGGCAAGATTTGTCCGTATGCGATGACGACGATCACATCCGGTGCAAGAGCACGAATCTCTTCGATTGCTTGGCGCTCTTTGATTCGCGCCGGTTGTAAGATGGGTAATGACAGGAGGCGACCGGTCCGAGCCGGACTGGCGTTAGCCGCGCCGCCGGTTAGCGCTTTTTTTATTGCCGAAGGTTCGACCAATTGAGCGCGACCAACCGGCTTGTCGGGTTGCGTCACGACGCCTACGATTTCGTGTTCCGACCTCAGTAAAGCTTGCAGCGTCGGCACGCCGATTTCGCCCGTGCCGATAAAAACGATGCGCATGCCGAACTACAGCGTCAGTTGGTGCAGTGGGACAGAGCGGCGTTTGCGCCGCCCAGCCGTCGCTTGCGACAGCAGTTTCTCTCCGGCGGTGATCTCGCGCCGGCCCACCGACGATCCGCACTCGGTGCAGAGATAATCGAAAATTTCGCGGTCGGGGAGAACTAACAGCAGCCGCTCCCGCACCGGCATCGCGGTTTTGCATTTCTCGCAGTAGAGACTGGAGGCGGTGAAATTTTCAAACTGCTGCTGGTTCATACACGCCGTCGTTCACGCTCTGTAGGATCTCGAGCAGAACTTTGGCGGGCGGCTGAGTTGCGTCAACCACCGTGACCAGCTCTTGTGAATAATACGAAAGCACCGGCTTTGATTCTTTCTCGTATGTGTCGAGGCGCCGCTGGATGACTTCTTCGTTTGCGTCGTCGAGGCGGTTCTCCTTCAATGCGCGCTTCTTCAGCCGGTAAAAGAGCGTCTCGCGATCCGGGCAGGCGAGATGAAACACCTTCTTTACGTCGATCATTTCATCCATGATCTTGGCCTGGCCAAGGTTTCGCGGAATCCCGTCCAGCACCAGGGTGTCAATGTCCGGCTTGAACTTGTGTGCTTCCACGGCCGCATCGATTGCCTCATGCCAAAGTTCCACTGTGATATCGTCTGGGACGAGCCGGCCTTTGCTGGAGTAATCAAGGAATGCTTTGCCGACCTTTGTGCGCGTGTCGATGGAACGGAATACGTCGCCACAAGCACAATGATAAAGCCGCGGGATTGTGCCGAGAGTTTTGCCCTGCGTGCCTTTGCCACTGCCTGGCGCACCAAAAAGAATGAACGTCTGGTATTTCATCTGCGAAACTCGCTTATACTCCATGCCACCCCAGACGGGGAAGCAGAATTCCAGCGCTTAATTGCTAGTCGCTAGCGGGTCCACATTCACCCGCCGACCGGCACGATCGAAGCGCACATTGCCATCGATCAGCGCAAAAATTGTGTAGTCGCGGCCGAGCCCGACGTTCTTTCCCGGTAAAAATTTTGTACCGCGCTGCCGCACGATGATGTTGCCAGCAATAACCATTTCGCTGCCGAATTTTTTCACACCCAGCCGTTTGCTGACGCTGTCGCGGCCATTCTTAACGCTGCCTTGTCCTTTTTTATGAGCCATTGAAGAGAGTTGAGAGTTGAATGTTGAGAGTTCGGCGTTTTACTCTTCGCTTTTCTTGGTTCCCGCCTTTTTCGCCCCTACACTGATGCTTTTGATTTTCACACGCGTCAATTTGCGACGATGGCCAACTGTGCGGTGATAGCCTTTGCGCCGCTTGTACTTGAACGCGATGATCTTCTTGTCCTTCCGCTGCTCGACAACTTCAGCCGTCACTTTTGCTCCCGAGATGAGCGGATTGCCGTGGGTGACGCTATCTCCGTCGGCAAACATCAGTACGTCGCCGAAGGTCGCGGTCTCGCCCGAATCGATATCGAGAAGATCGACATCGATCGTATCGCCTTCCGCGACGCGAAATTGCCTGCCTCCGGTCTTGATAATTGCGTAAGCCATGAGCGTTTCGGGGTGAAAAGCCGCCCAAAATTCCATAGGTAGGCGGGTTTGGCAAACGGAAAGCTCGAACGGGCGACGATACTACGCCGCGGCTTTGTCGGTCGCACCAACGAGTTCTCTGTAGAGCGCTTCGTAGCGCTGCGCGGACACGTCCCAGGAAAAATTACGCGCCATCGCGCGTTTCATGAGTCTGGTCCAGAGCTGCCGGTCCCGGAACATTTGCCGAGCGCGTTTCATCGCGTCCCAGAAGGCTTCGCTCGAATATTCGTAACAGAGAAAACCATAACCGCTGTCGCTTGTCGGATCGTAGTCCTCGATAATTTCCTGAATTCCGCCGGTCACACGCGCCACCGGAAGCGCGCCGTACTTCAGATTATACATCGCGCTTAGGCCCGCTGGTTCGAAACGCGATGGAATCAGACTGATGTCCATGCCTGCCTCAATGAGATGCGCCAATTTTTCGTCGTAACTTTTCTGGTAGGCAAACTTGGTTGGAAATTTTCGGGCTGCGACGGCGAGCGCGGTCTCATATGCGGGATCGCCTTCTCCGAGAATGATCAAACGCACATCATCCCAAAGAAGCCGATCGAGAAGCGGCACGAGAATTTCGAAACCTTTTTCCTGAACGACGCGAGTCACCATCCCGAAAACCGGACCCCGTGGCGCGGACTCCAATTTCAATTCCTTTAGGAGCGCCTCATGGCAGACCTGTTTTCCCCGAAGCCGTCTCGCATCGTACCGAGCCGGGATTAGACGATCCGACGCCGGATTCCAGCGCGTGTAATCTGCGCCGTGCAAAATGGTACTGAGGCGATACGCATTTTCGCGCAACACCTCATCCAGGCCGCAGCCACCATATGGGGTGAGTATTTCGCGCCGGTAATGTTCGCTAACGGTGGTGATCCTGTCGGCGTAAAGGATTCCGCCTTTGAGAAAATTCAGTCGTCCAAAAAACTCCACGCCATGCAGGGTGAAAAACTGCTGTGGCAAATTTGTAAGTCTAAAATCAAGTCCCCAAAAACTGCCCTGCTCGGCCACATGGTGGATGGTCAGCACAGTCTTGAACGGCAGCCACTGCGCATACACAAATACCGGCACAAGCGCCGCGGCCCAATCATGAACGTGCAGGATTTGCAATTGCGGCGTCAATCGCCGGGCTAATTCGATCGCCGCTTTGCAGAAAAAAATGAATCGCGCGGCATTATCTTCGTACAGCTTACCGCGTTCGCCGTAAATTCCATCGCGGTCGAAAAACTCATCGCAACGAATCAGGAACAACTGCACGCCACTGGCGCTTCGCCCCTCGAGATACCGAGCAACGTAAACTTTATCGCCCACCTGCACATCGACGGTTATGCCGGTGTCCTTTTTCTTGAACGCGCGATTCTTTTTAATTTCGCGATACAAGGGCAATGCGACGCTTACTTCATGTCCGCGCGCACGCAGCGCGCTTGGTAACGAGTCCATCACGTCGATCAGCGCCCCCGCCCGCTGCAACGGCGGTCCCTCGGCGCTTATCAGCAAGATCTTCATTCGATGTTGGGCGTTCGGCGTTTCTTCAATGATTGTTGGCTAACGAATACTCCCGTTTTACCCATTTCAGGGCTTCGTCCCTTGTTCGCAGCATTCCCTCGAGCTGACGCGTTTCCACTGCTTCAAGAATCTCGCCAAATTTCGGGCCAGGCTTTAACCCTAGCGCGATCAGATCGTCACCGCGCACCAGAGCCGGCGGAATGATCGGTTCATTGGCGAATTCTTGGCGCTTCCGGAGCAGGAATTCGTAATTGTCGAGCATCCGATGGCTGCTTTCGCAATCGACGCGGTGCAGCTCCAGCTCGTCGTCAAAGGTCGGTCGCGCCATGAAACGTTTCAGCTTCGCGACTCGCATGTTCGGGACATCCTTGAAAACCATGTGTTGCCGCACCATTTCGACCGTCGCCTCGATTTCAGCGCCGGAAAATCGCAAGCGTCGCATGATCGCTTCCGTCATCTGAGCGCCGATGCGGTCGTGTTCGTTAAAACGGATGCGGCCCGTTTCATCCACCGTCGCCGTGACGGGTTTGGCGACGTCGTGAAACAACACGGCGAAAACCAGCGGAACAGAAACTTTCTCCGGCAACCGCTGCAACATTAGTCGGGTATGCACGAACACGTCGCCTTCGGGATGAAACTGTTCCGGCTGCAACACACCTTTCATCGCTTCCAGCTCGGGCAGAATCGCAGCTATCAAACCGCTAGAATCGAGCAGGTCCCACCCCCGCACTCGATTAGGCGAAACAAAAATGCTGACTAACTCCTCGCGAATTCGTTCGGCGCTGATTTGGTTGATTGACGACGCATTGGTCACGAGCGCGTCCCACGTTTTCTTGTCGATCTGGTAATCGAGCACCGTGGCAAAGCGCACGGCACGCAGCATACGCAGCCGGTCTTCCGCGAAGCGCCGCGCCGGGTCGCCAATGGCGCGCACCAGTTTTGCGTCGATATCGGCGCCGCCGCCGACAAGATCGATCACCTTCTCTGCAACTGGATCATAAAACATTCCGTTGATCGTGAAATCGCGGCGCTGAGCGTCCTCTTCTGGCGAAGAAAAATGCACCGCGCTGGGATGCCTTCCGTCGATGTAAGCGTCATCAGAGCGAAAGGTTGCCACCTCGAATTGAAAACCGTTCTCCAGTACGATGATCACGCCGAAATGCGCGCCGACTGCGTAGGTGCGTGGGAAAAGCTTCTGCACAGCTTCAGGTCGCGCGTCGGTAACGATGTCGTAGTCCTTCGGGACCAAACCGCGCACCATGTCGCGCACGCAACCGCCCGCGAAGTACGCGACATGACCGCTCTCGCGCAAGCGCGCAGCGACTTCGCGTGCGACCTTTTCCATGGCGGATTTCATCGTGGTAGGGGCGGTTTACCGAACCGCCTTGTATCTTGCGAGCGCGGGCGATTGAGGTCAATCGCCCCGACCTACGTTCTTGTCGCCGAAGGGGGCTGCTGCTTCCGAAAAGAGTGAACGATGAAAAGTACTACTGCGACTGAGATACACGAGTCGGCTACGTTAAAGGCAGGCCACGGATCGGCGTATCGAACGTGCAGATTGAAAAGAAGAAAATCAATCACGTGCCCATAGAGGAGGCGATCGGTCAGATTGCCCAAAATGCCAGCAAGCAGCAATGCAAGCGAGAGATCGCGCAAGCTATCGGGCCGTCGCGGTCGCACAAGCAGACCCATCACGACCACTAATGCGACGATGGAAATCACAATGAAGAACGTGTTGTTGCCCCTGAAAGATCCAAAGGCCGCGCCGGTGTTGGTAACGTTCACGAGACTAAAGAAATCCGGCACGATAATGCGCGCCTGATAAGGGCTGATCAGTCGCAGGACCAACTGTTTTGTGAGCTGATCAATTGCGTAGAGAGGTAGCGAAACAAAAAAGATTAATTTCATTCCGCTTTTTTACGTGTCATTCCCGTTGCGACATGATTGGCTGGTTCCACGGGATGTCTCGACTTTCGCTCGACATGACCGCTAAGATGCGGCCCTCACCACGCTTTCGCAGCGATCGCATAGGTCCGGGTGCGCCGTACTCGCGCCGACGGTCGGGCGATGACGCCAGCAGCGCGCGCACTTTGCGTACGACGTTTTCGTCACTGAAGCGCGCGCTTCTTTCGCCTGATGGATCGTCAGATCACTCACGATAAAGAATTCTTCCAGTTCCTCCTGAGCGACTTTCTGGGTGACATCGGAATCCGAATGTAAAACAACCCTGGCCTCAAGCGTGTTGCCAATCAGTTTTTCCTGACGCGCACGCTCCATCGCCTGCCCGATGACGCCGCGTAATCTCAACAGCTCGGCGACCTGAGCGCTGGTCTCATCATGGCGACCCTGCGGTTGAGGCAATTCCTGCATATGAACCGAGTCTCGACGTGTCGGGACTAAGTGACGCCACGCTTCCTCGGCGGTAAAGGCAAGAATCGGCGCGAGCAACCGGCACAGCGCGTCGAAAATCTCATGCATCACCGTTTGCGTCGCGCGTCGGCGCGGCGAATCCGGCGCGTCGCAGTACATCCGGTCCTTTGTAATGTCGATGTACAAACTACTTAGATCGACGGCACAAAATTGGTTCAGCGTGTGATAGACCTTGTGGAACTCGAACGCTTCATAAGCCGATCGACAATCAACAATGACATGATCAAGTCGCTCCAAAATCCAGCGATCGACCAATGTCAGACCTTTTGTAGCGGCGGTCTCCGACCGCCGATTCTCGCGACGCTCAGATAGCGCCGCTACAGGAAAATCGTAAAGATTTCCCAGCAAGATGCGCAGCGTATTTCGAATCCTGCGATAGGTGTCGCCGAGACGTGTGAACATTTCCTCGGAGAAGGGAACGTCATCGGTGTAATCGATACTGCTCGCCCAAAGCCTCAGAAGATCCGCGCCATATCGTCCGACGAAGTGATCGGCGGCCGTTGGTTTCGCATAGGTTCCGGACTTGGAAATCTTTTTGCCGTCGATATCGACAACGAACCCATGCGTGACGCAGATTTTGTACGGCGCGCGATTGTTTAGCGCGATGCTGGTTAGCAGGGATGATTGAAACCAACCGCGGTGTTGATCGGTAGCTTCGAGATACATGTCGGCAGGATCGCGCAGCTCCGGATGCAACGCGCAAACGGCGCGATGCGAGACCCCGCTGTCGATCCAGACATCGATCGTGTCATTGCGTTTCGTCGTACCCGGCGGAAGTCCAAGTTTTTTCGCAAGATCGGTATCGCTCAATTCAAACCAGATATTTGAGCCGCGCTCGGCGACCAGATCAGCGAGCTTTTGGATGGTTTTTGCATCGAGAATCGCTTCGCCGTCCTTCGAATAAAAAACCGGCAGGGGCACACCCCAGCTTCGTTGCCGCGAAATGACCCAGTCGGGACGCGATTCAACCGTGCCTGCGATGCGGTTCTCGCCCCACGCTGGAATCCATTTTACTGCCTTGTGAATCGCTTCCAACGCTTTGCCGCGGAGCTCGTCAATGCGGATGAAGAACTGCTCGACGTTGCGGAAAATGATCGGCGTCTTCGAACGCCAGCAATAGGGATAGGAGTGATGAAAATTTTGCGCGCCTAACAACGTTCTGCGTTCGCGCAGCAAGTTCACGATATCGGCATTGGCATCGAAAACGTACTTGCCGGTAAAATTCGGCAGACCCGATTCGTTAGTGAGCCGGCCGTGATCGTCCACCGGCGATAAAATCGGCAGACCGCGCGCGCGCCCGAGATTGTAATCGTCTTCCCCATGCCCCGGCGCGATGTGCACCGCGCCAGTCCCGCTGTCCATCGTCACAAAATTGGCAGTCAAAACGATAGCGTCACGGTCGAGAAACGGATGGCGCGCTTTGATGTTCTCGATCTTAGCGCCGGGAAATGATGCGAGCTGTTCACCGGCGGGCTGGAAGTTTGTGTTTGCGGAAAATTGCGGAACTAATTTCTCCGCGAGAAGCAAAGTCTCCGATTCACCGTTACGCGAGAATTTCTGAACGACGTAGCTTTCATCGGGATCGACAGCGATAGCCAGGTTCGCCGGCAACGTCCATGGTGTTGTGGTCCAGATAGCGACGCTCGCCTTGTCTCTCCAATCGCCGCTCACGATCGGAAACTTGACGTAAACGGCGGTATCGTCGCGTTCCTGATATTCCACCTCAGCCTCGGCGAGCGCGGTTTGGGCGCCCGTACTCCAGAAGACCGGTTTCTTCGACTGATAAACGAGACCTTTTTCAACGAAAACGGCGAAGGCGCGCAAAATCTCCGCTTCGTATTTGGGATCCATTGTCAGATACGGATTTTCCCAGTCGCCGAAGACCCCAAGCCGCTTGAATTGCTCGCGCTGGATGTTGATGAACTTTTGCGCAAACGCTTCGCATCTTTTGCGGATCTCCAGCGGAGAAAGCTCGCGTGATTCCTTAACCACTTTGTATTCGATCGGTAGGCCGTGACAATCCCAGCCGGGAACGTACGGCGCGCGTTTGCCCATCATGGTCTGTGATTTCACCACAAAATCCTTGAGAATCTTGTTGAGCGCAGTGCCCATGTGGACGTCGCCGTTGGCAAACGGCGGACCATCATGCAAGACAAACAGCTCTCGACCCTCTCTCGATTTCTGAATTTGCTGATAAAGGCGCGTTTCCTCCCACACCCTGAGCATCTCCGGCTCACGCGCAGCGAGGTTTGCCTTCATCGGAAACTCTGTCCGCGGCAGATTCAGCGTATCTTTGTAGTTCTGGCTCATTACAGGCACGCGACGCTAACATCCGTCAACTGGCGAAGCAACGTAGTGGCCGTTCTATGAGATCGATAAAATCGGGATGTTGTTCTCGGCTGTTCGTTAGTAAAAGTTCTTCCATGCGCAGGCTGCTGTTCATGTGTCTGACTACCTCGCTTTTGGCCATTCTCGGCGGCTGCAGCGAACGCCGAGGCGCCACAGTCACTGGCGACGCGTGCGGTCTCGTGTCGAAGGAGGAAGTCGAATCGGTTCAAGGCTCACCAGTGAATGAGAATCTGTGAACCTGGCACTCGTACAGGAGCGCGCAGATCAGGAGAATAAGCATAGTCCAAAAGAGTTCTGGAAGGAGAAATTCGGCCCTTACGCCAATGAGAACGAGAGCCATGGAAAAGCAGCAACAAAGAGCGTCGAGAAGGAGCAGGGGACCGTTCCGAAAAAGATCGACGGCCTTGGAGACGATGCTTATTGGGTCAGCAATCGATTCGGCGGCGTACTTTACGTACTGAAAGGCGATGCCTTCATCTCGATCGGACTCGGCGGAACGGATGACGAAGATACGAAACTTAAGAAGTCCAAAGTTCTCGCCCAAAAAGCACTCCAACGGCTTTAGCGCCGCGTTTCTTCACCGAGCCGAAGAACGTCTCCATCGGAGATCAACTCAAAGGCGCTTTGTCGATCGATGTGCCCGCGTAAGACGCGGTCGCAATTCTCCAGCACCACCAGCAAACCGCGCGCCGCCAGAGGTCCAGTTTTGGCTGAAGCAAAACTCCTGTACAGGCAGCCGCGTCGGCTGCAAACGAGGAAATGGCGCTATGTGTTAGACCACCGCTTTTACTGATTGTTGCCAACCGTTCGCGGCGCGGGTTTGCCCAGTTCGAGCTGGTCGCTCACTTTCTGCAGCCCCGCAGTAAGCACTTCAATTTCCTTTTGCTGGTGCGCGACAGTCGCTTGGAAGTCTTTCTGCTGCTTGGCCACCGTAGATTTC
>WNFX01008369.1_pt1 | contig 10178 bp, 15 predicted proteins | sample 5400111 | NCBI WGS metagenome assembly WNFX01 (sample SAMN13153363, study PRJNA577476) | soil metagenome | isolation source: 40 cm soil or saprolite under grassland replicate 1 | place: USA:California | collected 2016-06-15 | reverse complement strand
GCATGGTCGATCCGCATGGAAGGCTACGGCGAGCCCGCGCAGCCGTCGCCGACGATCGGGCAATGCATTAACGGCGGACTGGGCTGGTTGGAGGTCGAGTGCAATTGCTGCAAGACGCGGGCGAGTCTGCCGCTCGACGCCATCCGCCGACCGCGCGACACGCCGTTCTGGAAGCTGGAGGCTTCGCTGAAAGATCATGCGGAAAGGGCCGCTACGCGCCGCCGGTGCACTTGATCAAGCTGACTGAGACAAGGGAGATTACGCCTTACAAGTGGGTGCATCCTCCACTTGCGCCATTTGCTCGGCAACGGCGCGCTCGGCGTCCGCAATATGGGCGTCTGCTTCGTTCAGTCGCTTCAATTCGGCTGCGCGGTCCATCCTAGCGCCCCAGCCGACGCTCTACGCGCTTCCGGGTATTGCCGACTTTCTTGACCGCCTTCTTCACAGCAGACGCGGATCTGCGGGTTTTCTTCGCCTCATAGCGGACTTCGTAGTTCTAGGCGCGATCGGGTCCAGCGTACAGATCAAGCGACGGATTAAGCATTGAGATTAAGCGCCGCCTCGTCGGCTAAACGCGGAGCGCTTCATGCGTCCATTGTGCCGATGTTGCATTGAGCAGCCAATTCCCAGTTCCGCTTCAGTGTCTCGACCTTGAGAAACCGGATCTCGGGTTCGAACTCGGAGGCGGCAACGCGGGCACGTTGACCGGCGCCAACCTTTTGTAGGTTTCTTCACGCACGCGATCACGGCCAATATCCTTATCGGCCGCTCCGTGCAGCTCACCGCGATGTAAGCCGTGCGTTTGCAAGCCCGGTCTGCAGCTGTGCCACCACGGCTCCCCTTCGCCCGACCGCCGCCTGGCCGGACCATCGGAATGGTCATGCACGGCAAGACTTTTGCCGACTGTCTTATCTCTACCAGTTAGTGGCTCCGATGCTGGACCAATTGCCGCGAAGCGCTGCTCCGCGAAGCGGACAACTTGCGGCCGTTTGCCATCTTTTCCGCTGAACCCCAGTCGGCTTCACCGGCTCGGGTTTCGCGTGTTGCGCTATTCAAGAATGCAACTGCTTGCTCGGGTCATCGGCTGGATTAACGTAAGTTATCGCGATGGCCCTTGCCGCTGAATCTGAACGACGGAAGGAGTGCTTGCCCAACCGTAGTGGTTCATTTTGGCAGATGCTTCGCCGAATCCGCCCGCCATTAGCTCGATTACTTTTGTCTCATCGAGTTTGTCGCCCATTCCGATGTGAAGGTTGCCCAGCGATCCGCGGCATGCCAGATGCAAAGAACGGCCGGAGCAACAAGGCGCGGCATTAATTGCCAGCCCTCCCACCTCAGAGCAGGCCCAATAACGGCATAATCCAAAGCGTTTAACCGGAGCGACTGTGTCGATGATTTCTCAAATCGCCGGTCGTTTGAGTAGCCGCCATACACGCCTTCACCTGCTTCTGCCGGTGAAGCGGGAATGTAGAGCCTTTGTCCTGCTTCCGGCTGGAGCAATCACAGCGTATACGCGGACGACGCGCGAAATGTTTTCTAATTGTAGTTCGCCACGATCCTCAAATTGAGCATCAATCTTGCCAATGACTTCGTCGTAAATATTGCTCGAAATCAGGATACCGCCTGGATCGGCGAGCGCCTCCAGGCAAGCTGCTACATTCACGCTCTCACCGTAGACCCCGCCACTACCTTCAACCATTGCGTCGCCTAAATGCAGTCCGATGCGAAGCTGAAGACTGTCGGTTGTATCGGCAAGCGTGCGCTGAATAGAAATCCCACAGCGTAGCGATTCGAGAGAGCTTCCGAACTCTGCAATAAAACCCTCATCCATAGTCTTGATAAGGCGGCCGCGATTATCAACCAAGATCGGCTCAACAATTTCGTGTCGAAGGAGCGCAATTTGCACATTAGTCCCTACCTCATCGTGCTCCATAAGCGCGGAAAAATCTGCAACATCGGCTGCGAGTATAGCTGCCATGCGCCGGTGAACTGAAGTCTGCATCATCTGCCGCCCAGAGACCAAAACGGGTAACGATCAGACCACGACGGATCGTAACCGGCCAGCTTAACCTTGCGTTGGACCACCAAAGGTTCGAGCGGTTCGGCGCTCGTACCGAAATGGCACCGCTCGCCCGCTGCAATCCAATTTCGACCGATTTGATTCCGAGATTGGGAAGCGACAGCAATTACGTCGTTCGCGCTTTCAGGACTTCCAAATAAGGGGGCGCAGGCAGGCTGAACTCCTGGCCCGATGTGCATTGCAACACTCGAAAAGGCGGGACGCATGGATGTAATAAAGAAACTGACCTTGCTGGCTCGCGTGACGTGAAACGACTGAAACGACTTGAAAGTTTATTCATCATTTCGATCTGAAGACAACCGAAATACGAGGTGGGTCTTAGATCCCCATTGCCCGACCGCTGTCCTCCTGCCAGGTCCAAAGTTTCGGAGCGGCTGCCGTCATCCCGCTTAATCTAGGATGGCTTGGACGTCTTGGAACACCTGGGGAAGAATTCCGGTAGGCTGCGACGATCGCCTATGGATAGAATGGTCCTCCTTTAATGGTTCATTAGAAGTCATTAAACGATGCTGATTTGTGGTATTCACGACGGCCGCAACGCGGCCGCCTGTCTTGTCCGGGATGGGCGGCTGGTCAGCGCGGTTCAGGAAGAGCGCCTCACGTGCATCAAGAACTGGACCGGCTTTCCTGCGCTGTCGATCGAGGCGCAATTGAATGGGATTGGTGCAGGCTGGCAAGATGTGGATGCATATGTGTTTGCCGGCCATGAGCACTATATCTGCCAGGGCGAGGTCCCGGCGATCGCGTTGCGCAGACCCTTGCCTACAAGAAAAAAGCTAGTTCAGGTGAATACCCCAGGCGTTGGGCCCGGCATACGCCGTTGCGTTTGCTAACGCACCGTCACCGATGGGCCGGAAGAACAGCTCCAGTTCTGGCCCGCGGTGTTGCTGCTGGCGCTATTTCCAGCATCGAACATCACCGCTGTCATGGAACGACAGCGTATTACGGAGAAGGGCAGCGGCCCGACGTGCTTGTGATGACGCTCGACGGTGCGGAAGATGGCCTGTGTGCGACAGTCGCAGTTCCCAACGAATCCGACGTGCTTCGGCGCATCAGCGCGATCGAGGAACAGCACTCTATTGGAATTTTGTGGGCGCTGCTAACCATCCCTGATGGGAATGGTCTCCAATGAGCACGAGTACAAGATGATGGGCATGGCGCCTTACGCCTCGCTGAAAGCAGCGCGGGATACAGCCGACATATTTCACGGCGGATACAGAGAACGGCAGCTGGCGACGTGCCAATGGGCTGCCCGCGGCGACGTATGTATACAACTATTGGCGCGAGAGGCTTGAGTTCAAGCGTTTCGACGCCATAAGCGGCGGCCTCCAGCTATTTACCGAGGAGTTCGTTTGCAACTGGATCCGGTACTGGGTGAAGCAGTCGCGCTTGAAAGCGGTCCGGCTGTCCAGAAGACGATTTAGCACATGATAATTGGGAGCGCTACATGCACAGAAATGGCGGTGCGGAGATGGCCGACAAGTGGTGGATGTTGGACGTCGAGATTTGGAATGAGACAGGGCAGCTGCCGAATTGCTCGATCTGGGACCGTCGATATCGCGGCCGGTGAGAAATCCCTCTGCAAATCGAAGAAGGGATGCCAAACTGCCGAGTCAGTGGCTTCAGTTCCTCATAAGGAACTAAATTGGGCGGCAAATTAGTCGGCTTCGGCTGGTGATCGCCGTTGACAACAACGGACACTGAAGAAAAATTTGCTCGTTTTATTGTCGGCGAAAAGGCGTCCAAAGGGAATGAGCCAGTCGCCCAGTCAAGTCTTCACGCTCGACATCAACGGCAGGCCAACGCTTGTGCTTGAGGCGGCCGATATAGAGTTCGCGCGTGGGATTTGCTCGGTGTCAGATTTCCGTATGGATCTGACGGGCGTCACTTCCAATGGCGTTTCAGTTTGCCCGCTAAATGCCTTGCTCGCAGTGCGGGGAGCAACCAAAGAAGAAGTGACCGCGTTCAAGCGTGCTGTTGGCTTAGCGCCGCCCTCCGATGAATTCACCTTTGCTTTTTTGATCAAGGTGGACCGCGTGAATCTAGTGAGCATTGGGCCGACGCAGGACACCAATGATTCCAAGTAAGGTTCGCTCAAGAACTTCTCTTCGAACTATTGTTCGTCGGCGTTGTATTCGCGAACACTTTGATGTGGTCTTTGTCGCCGAGCTGCTTGCTGAATCGCTGAGCGTGCAAATTCAACTGTTCCGCCCGGAATGTTTCGCCGGCCTGGAATGGCCTAGTTCGATTTTGGGAGTGGCCTAATTTGAATTCGCCGATCTTGATCGCAGCATGAGAACAACCCTGGCCGGGGGCTGGGTTGCGCCGGGACCGTCCCTTTCCTTGGGCATCCATCTTCGAACGCAAAATCTAACAACCGCGAATTTAAGACCCGTTTGGCTGATCGCGATGCGGAAACTGATCGAGTGCGCATTGCATCCATAATGGCCGCAATCCAAACTGCGTTAGATGGTGCGGAGAAGGAAAAAGCAGGACTCAGTCAGCGGGTCGATGACGCTTTAGCATTCGCAGCCGTCACTATGGGCGCTGCTACGGATGAATACTTGGAGCGCGAGCCGCTCAACGACCACCACCAAAGCCTCTTTAACTCAGAGATCAAAAACGGTGAGCGTCGTCTCAGCGAGCTCGTGACCATGATCTCCCATTTGAAATTTATCAAGGCAGTAATGTTGACACGGTTTCTGGACTCCAAGCTGCCGAGGCCAAGTAGCGTACGAGGTGAGTAGCTTCTTTTATCTGACGCTATACCAGGTCGATATCGAAGATCTTCGCACACCAGAGAATCGCAGACAACCGAACTTACTAACCCGACGCCGTCCATCCGATTGCGGCTGTTTCGCGCAAGGACTCGCGCCTCCGAAAACTTCAGGCGCAGTGCCAGTGTTGCACCAGTCAGATCGGCGGCAAGCAGCCTGAAGGCCACAATGGAGAAACAGCGGCGGAGATGGCGTGAGTGCGCGAGGCCGAACAATGGCTTGCGGGCGAGACGGGCCAGACTTTGTGACTTGGATGTCAGCCGCTTTTGGATGGGTCAGCCGACCTGCCGTGTCTTGAGTAGAAGGCTCTACGCCATGGCGACCGAGGTTTGACTTGCGGTGCGAGCCGGCTAAGGAGATCGGATGAGCGCTCGTTTGACCCGCGCTATCGCGTGGCTCTATGCTGCGGCGCTGGTCTTTTTGGCCCTTGGCTCGCCGAGGTATCGCTTTGAAACCGTGCTGCCCCATAATGCGGAGCACTTGGTGGCCTTCAGCATCTCAGGCCTCTTATTCTCTATCGGGTATCGGTCCCGCCCTCTGCTTGTTCCATTGGCCGGCGTCGGCTTTGTGGCTGCGCTTGAGGTGCTTCAGATCGGGGTGGCGGGTCGGCATGCGAGATGGATTGACTTTGCAATGGACGCGTTGGGTTTCTGCATCGGAGTCGGTGTAGATCTCGTTGTGTCCCGGGTACGAGACCGGTTGACGGCACAGTGAGCCCGTGTCGTGAGCGCCAATAGTGGCGGCAGCTCCGCCGTGGCACGGCTCGAGCTGCACGCCTTCTTGGTCGCCTCGCGCGGGAAGCGCGCGTCGCGGGCAAATGAGTGATTGCAAACAGATGCGCCAGAGCATTGTCTTCGTTATCAACTCGCTCACTGCCGGTGGCGCGGAGCATGCCCTGATCGATGTGCTTACGAACCTTGAGGATCGCCTAAGAGGCTATGCTGTCCATCTTGTGCTTCTGGACGTCGAAGAAGAGCTGCACGCCGTGCCGCCTTGGGTGCAAAAGCATGTTCTCAATGCCAACTTTAGTTTCCTTTGGAGCACGATTTCGCTTACTCGGCTTCTGAGAGGTTTGGCGCCTGCGGTAACTGTAAGCTTCCTGAACCGATCGAATTGTGCAAACGTCTTATGCTCCAAGATCCTCAAATATCCATGCATAGTCAGTGAGCGTACTTACCCGACCAGCCGTTTTGGAGCCGGCCTGAGTGCCGTGATCACCAAAGTGATTATGCGGCTCACATATCCGCATGCAGACCAAGTGATCGCTGTATCCGAAGGGGTCCGAGCCGATCTGATGGAGAATTTCGGCGTCGACGGAGCGAAGATTCGCGTAATCTACAATCCCGTCGATACGGATCGGATCTGTGAACGAGCGTTGGAGACGCCGAGCAGAAGAGTTCCAGAACCGTATATCGTGAGTTTGGGACGCCTGGTTCCAAGTAAGAATTTTCGGCTGCTGATCGAGTCCTATCGATCATCGAGCATCAACGAGAATTTGGTTATCGTGGGTGAGGGGGAGGAGCGCCGGGAACTCAAGAGACTTGTATCGAGGCTCGGATTGGAAGGGCGCGTCTTCCTGCCGGGCCACATGCAGAACCCTTATCCGATTGTTGGGGCCGCGCGGCTGTTCGTTTCTTCTTCCAATCTGGAGGGATTTCCGAACGCACTGATTGAGGCAATGGCATTAGGATGTCCAGTCGTTGCTACGGATTGTAATACTGGTCCGATGGAGATCTTGGCGGGAAAAACGCAGGCCCGATGCACGGAGGTAACGCTCGCCGAATACGGAATCCTGGTCCCTGTGAATTCGGCTGATCTGCTCGCAGACGCGATCCGTATCGGGTGCCGTGAGAACATCCGCGCGAGGTATTCGCGGCGCAGCAAGGAACGTGCGCGGGATTTCGGAACTCGCAACTCGATTGAACAATACTGGTCGGTCATAGCGTCGCACGCGGGTTTCGTTTGATTCCGTATTTCTGGTCTACGGACCGCCAGGAGGGGGATTTGCGTATGACAACCAGCACCATCGCTACCGTGATCCCGCTGTACAACAAGGAACCTTATATCGCGCGAGCGATCGCGTCGGTCCTCGCTCAGACGAGGCCCGTCGACGAGATCATTGTCGTGGACGATGCCTCTACGGACGGCAGCCTTGAACGTATCAAGGCTTTTCAAGATTCGCGAATACGCGTGCTTCGCCGGACGGATCCCATGCAAAGAGGCCTCCCGGCCACTCGCAACCTTGGAATCCGATCTGCGACATCGCGCTGGATTGCGCTGCTGGACGCGGACGATCGCTGGCATGAAGATTTCATCGAAGAGAGCAACAAGCTCATGGCCCAAGCGTCCGATCGTATAGGATTTCTCTTCACCGGCTGGGAGAGCGTCTCGCCTAACGGCGTCGTAACGCGTGATGCATATAGCGTGCGTTGCGAAGGTTTGGGCTTCAGGCGGTTGGATCTTGACAGCTTCGTTTCTGCGTGGCTCGACCTTGACGCCTGTCCCGCATTCCCTTCCGGAGTTGTTATTCGCCGCGACATGTTGCTCGACGCCGGTTTGTTTCAAGAGCGTTGCCGTCGTGGCGAGGACAAGGACATGTGGTTGCGTGTGCTGGCGATAACCGACGCGCTCAGCTCACCGCGAGTGTGCAGTTCGTATTATCGCGATATACCTGGTGCGATCAACGAAACGATCAGTACCAACATGCGCCATTGCCTGTGCGCCACGCTTGAAGAGATGATCTCTCAGGCGTCGGGGGCGCGCCGCCACTTGCTCATGCGGCTCTTCAACCATCAGGTCATCGAATATGCGCGGTGGGTTGTTGGGCGCGAACGCCTCTCGCCAGAAGTTTACCGTGGGTTCTTTGTATCAATCAATCCGCTAGCTTACCTGTTGTTGCTCGCGCTTTCATATCTGCCGGTCTGGCCTTTGAAAATCGTGCGTCAGGGCATGCTCTGGGCCCGTGACGTGATTGGACGGCCCAGATCAAGTCAGTGACTCGGGTTACAGTGGTCCCGCCTCGTAGTTGTCAATCCAGGGGTCGACCGCAAAGCTGCGCGAGACGACACCCGACCATGTCCATGTGGCATTCGTCCCGGCCGTAGCCTTCGGCCCGATGATGATCGCACCGTTCCTCTTCACGGTTGCGTTGGCACCCTTGACCTCCAAGCGAATTATATCGCCTACCAGGGGCGGGGTTGTCACGAACCCGAGTTCCTTGAATTCACCGCTCGTTCTCTCATAGAGCGAGATGCGGTCGTTCTTGAATTCGACCCCGATCAGGTTGCTCGGGTTCGTGAGTCGGCAGGCCAGAATGCCATTGTAGTAAGTGGGGATTTTCGCCACCGTCGCCTGCGCATAATGATCGACGAAACCGCAATCTGGAGAGGCGTAGGCAGCCCCACGGTGTGCAGTATTGAAGATGGCGAGCTTTTGGCCGCGAATGGCGATATGCCTCGCCGCGCCATCGCCGCCGCCGTCCGGAGCGAACCTCCAATCGGCGCTCGCTCCTAGGTCTTGGTCGGCGCGATTGAAGTCGTCTTTGAAGAAGGCGGTTTCCGTCGTGCCGAAGACAAGCGTAATCGTTTGATCGGCCTTGTTGCCGCTGGCGTCCGTCGCTCGGACGATGACCTGACGGTTCGCGTCGCTCGCGGCGGCGGTCATCGTCAGCGTGCCTGCACATCGGTCCGGCAGCATCTTGAACGCGGCCGCATCGCGACCCCCAACAATCGACCACGTGACGGGCCTGCTGGCTTTCAGCAAGTGCGCGAAATTGGCATTTGCCGCCGCGGTCACCGATGCTGCGGACGTGATCGTCGGTGGCGTCGCATCCAAAGCTGGGTCAGCGTAGAGGAAGGCGTTGCCCCATCCTGACAACTCCGTTTGCCGAGTTGCGCTAGCATGATGAGTGATTGCAACACCAGCGATGCGGAAGACACTATTGTGCGCCTCGGCGACGAAGACGTTGGTGTTCGGGTCGTTATCGGAAACGATGCCGCCTTGAATGAGCACGTCGGCGCCGGAGACATCCCGGGCATACCCCCCATACACATAATACTGCATCTGCGCGCCGACGCCGCCGCGCGATTTCGGATTGAGCGCCCGACAATGGATATTGGTAGTGGAGGGACCCCAGAACTTGAAGTTCACTTTGTTTCCGCTGGCGGTGCAATTCACGTTCACGACGTCGGCGGCTTTGTCGTCATATCCGGCATCAGTGTTTCCGCTGCTCGTGCAATCCTCGCGATAGATGGCGTAATTGCCGCGCTCGCTTGCGAAGCCGTCGGCGTTCCAGAATTTGTCTGGATTCGAATTGCGTGTGTCATGGCAATTTGTGACGGTCACTCGACGCATCGTAATATCGTGCGCCGTTTCATTGCATTCGACCCCGGTCGCGAAATTGTGGCCGTCCTGGCGTCCTGAGTTCAAGACAATGTCCTCCAAGAGGACGTTGTGGCTGTCGCCGCGAATGCGGATGGCTGTCTTAGAAAAGCCGGCGCCCGTGATGTTTCTTAGGATCGTATCGATGTGGGAGGTGGCCGGTTCGTGCTCAAAGAAGCGCTGGAAGTTATAGGCGTTGCAGTCGCTGACCGTGATTCCCATGTGTGTCGAACCGGTCAGGTGGAACGGCTGCCCAGTTCGCTGAAAATCGAAAAAGTTGAAGGTAAGATGATCCGCGGCTGACCGCAGGGCGAACACGTCCCCGCCGGGGAACCAGTTCCTGACGTTCGTCACCACCTCCGGATCAATCGGAAGCTCCCACGCTGTCCGGCTTCCGACGATGGTGGCTTTCATCGGCACGAACTCCCGATCGACGCCGACAATGGTCACCGGAGATCCGACCTTCCCGCCGACGCTGATGTTGACCCTGTTGTTTGCGAGCGAATACGGCCCGGCGTCGGCGCGAACATAGACCGTGCCACCCGGACCGGTGGCGGCGATCATATCGTTGAGCCGCCAGAGCGACGCAGCGTTCGCCCAACTATCGCCTGTTCCGCTGCCCGCTGGCGCTGGCATTATATGGCGGCGGAGATTCGCCTCGGCTGGCGGCGAGGTAGTCTTGCTGGGTGCAGGCGCAGCTTTTGCGGATCTCCCAAGTGAGAAGAGACTTGCTACAAGCAGGGCGCGGCGGGTCAGCACCATCACTTCATTCTAGGTACGCGCGCTGCACTGGCCAAGTGGCGTCACGATTTGGGAACTTTCCCGACGCGTGTCGGCTCCACTGCTCTCAACCGCTTGCTTGCAATCAGGGTCTGTGTTTGCGTTACGGAATGTTGGAACAATTGGAACTTGGGCTTTGGTGGAAAGCCGTCAAAGCGTTC
>WNFX01007570.1_pt1 | contig 10181 bp, 5 predicted proteins | sample 5400111 | NCBI WGS metagenome assembly WNFX01 (sample SAMN13153363, study PRJNA577476) | soil metagenome | isolation source: 40 cm soil or saprolite under grassland replicate 1 | place: USA:California | collected 2016-06-15 | reverse complement strand
GTTCTACTCATGATGCTGTTGACTCCTTTTGGGGGAGATCTTTGGAATACTCTCCTTTACCATTTGGAGGCTCTTCAGCTTTCTTTTTCTCCTTTCTTCCTATGCTCTTTCCCAACCCTTAGCGAGGGATACAATACCCGAGGTTGTGGAAGGAGGCCAAATTTTGCGTACCTATGCTATACTAGTTTCAGTACCCTCAAGCGGGTCGTGAAAGGACATGGCTCCTGCCGCCCCCAGAGGGCAAGTATACACACCAACCCCGAAAAGGTCAAGTACAAATGCACTAGGGGAACAGCACAGCGTTGTCTGAGCAGGGAAGAGCATAGAATCATATGACAACAGTGTATACACCAGGAGCGCGGATCGACCACTACGAGATAATACGTTTGCTTGGGCATGGAGGTATGAACCGTGTCTATCTTGCCCGCGATATTCACAACCAGCAAGATGTCGTCCTCAAATTTCCCAACGATGATTTAATTGGGAACATTGGTGTTTTTGAACGTTACAAGCGTGAAGCTGAGATAGGCAGCCGCCTCAACCATCCGTTTGTGCAACATCTGCTGAATGTTGGCGAAGAGCGGCAAGATCATTACCTGGTGATAGAGTATGTGCAAGGTAAGACGCTGCGTCAGGTATTGGAAGAGCACGCTCCAAACCCACTTCCGCAAAAAGAGGCGATACGAATAACCCTGCAGATTTGTGATGCATTAGCTTACTGTCACGAGCACGGCGTCTATCATCGCGATATCAAACCAGAGAACATCATGATCCTGGATGATAACAACGTGAAAATTATTGATTTTGGTGTAGCTCTGTTAGAAGGGGCGCGGCGTGTTACGTGGCGCGGCCTTTCAGGTACGGTTGGGACGCCGGATTATATGTCCCCTGAGCAGTTGCGGGGCGAGCGCGGCGCGGCAGGCTCCGATATCTACGCGGTTGGTATGATGCTCTACGAAATGCTGAGCGGCCACACGCCATTTGAAGGTGAGAACGTGTTCGCGGTGATGAATCAGCATGTTTCACAAGACCCTCCCTCGATTCTAAAATTTAACCCTGACCTGTCACCGGAGCTGGCGACTGTTGTGATGCGTGCTATTCGCCGCGATCCGAGCAAGAGATATACTTCGATTGAAGAGATGGCTCATGATTTGCGCAACCTGGACGAGGTGAAGCCTGTTCCTTATCAGCCTGATAAGGAACGGCACGGGGGGCGGTACCGCCGGGCTGTGTATTTGATCCTGGTTATTATTGCTATCTGTCTTGTCATTATCGCTTTTGGTGTTCTTGCTCAACTGGTGCATGGTGTTCCAAGGTGAATATTTTTTGGGATGCCCCCGCACCCAGTTTAAATTGGCACTTGTTGGGCGCGGGGTATCTATGCTATACTCTGTTAAACAAATGAAGCTGTTTGTGTTTGAGCTTTGTCGCTCACTTGATCCAGTGTTGCCTCGCACTATGCCCCTTGTTCATTGCCGAACCCACAAAGGATAACGCGCGTAAGTAATGACTTCGACGAGCATTGTCAGCTCGTCGAGCCAAATCGGTTCCAATGTAGGCGCCTTCTCTCTTGAGCAGATTGTATTTACTGGGAGGGCAACGCATGTACGTTCATTCTGAAATCGACCCTGAGTATCCCCTGTATGATCCCAGTTGGGAACATGATGCCTGCGGCACTGGTTTTATTGCCCAGGTTTCTGGTGATGCCAGCCATTACCTGGTACAAACTGCGCTGCAAGCCCTGACGAATCTCACGCACCGGGGAGCGCAAGATGCTGACGCGGAGACGGGCGATGGCGCCGGTTTACTTACGCAGATTCCTAAAAGTCTCTTTTATGAGGACCTGTTGGCGCGGCATATTACGGCGGCTGACCCCGATGACCTGGCGGTTGGCATGATTTTTTTGCCGTCGCAGGAGCGTTTACCGATTTCCAATATACAGTGTCGTCATATTATTGAACAGACACTCAATGAAGTAGGATTGATGCTGCTCAGCTGGCGTAATCCACCAATCGATTATAGCCTGCTGGGATCTCGCGCGCGAGAGACGGCACCCAGTATCGCACAAGTGGTGCTGAAATGCCCACGACACCTTACCGCCCAGCAGAATGACGGGAAGCTGTATCATGCGCGACGCCTGATTGAGCAGAGGTTAGAGCAGGCGCGGATGAAAGATTGTTATATCGTCTCACTGTCGCGGACAACCATTGTGTATAAAGGGCTACTGTCTCCATCTGATCTACCGCACTTCTACCTCGACCTGCTTGATCCTTGTTATACCAGCGCCTTTGCCATCTTTCACCAGCGTTACAGCACGAATACTTTTCCTTCCTGGTCGCTGGCGCAGCCCACGCGCCAACTGGCACACAATGGTGAGATCAATACAATCCGGGGCAACCTGCATTGGATGAAGGCACGCGAAGGCACATTTTTCTCGCCGTTTTGGGGGAACAGGATGAAGGATCTGCTGCCGGTGATCCAGCCGGGAGGGAGTGACTCTGCCCAACTGGACAACGCGTTGGAGTTGCTCACGCGTTCTGGTCGAGACCTGTTACAGAGCGTACAGATGCTTATACCGCCCGCCTGGGAACAGGATGCCGAGCTGACCAGCGAGCAGCGGGCATGGTGTGAATTTCATGCAGGTATTACCGAACCCTGGGATGGCCCGGCTGCGCTTGTTTTCAGCGATGGCCATTATGTTGGCGCTGCCCTGGATCGCAACGGATTGCGGCCAGCCCGCTATACCCTCACCTCGCAGGGCCTGCTCATTCTCGCCTCTGAGGCCGGAGTGGTACCTTTAGAAGCGCATGACGTGGTCGAGAAGGGTCGGCTGGGGCCCGGTGAAATGATTGCTGTCGATCTGCAGCATGGCGTCCTGATGCGCAATAGCGAAATTAAGACAGTGCTTGCGCAGCGACAGCCATACCAGCGATGGTTAGAGCGATACCTGGTGCGCCTGGCAGATATTACGCAGTCGTCAGCGCCTCTTGTCGAAGCTTCGCTCGATACTGCCGAGCTATTCTTTCGCCAGCAACTCTTTGGTTACACGCACGAAGATGTAGAATTTGTGCTGCGCCCTATGCTTACAGAGCGGAAAGAGCCAATATGGAGCATGGGTGATGATACTCCACTCGCAGCTCTCTCCCTGCATTCACGCGATCTCTCCGATTACTTTCAACAGCGTTTTGCCCAGGTGACCAACCCCCCTATCGATCCTTTACGTGAACGGGGTGTAATGTCGCTTGATTGCTATCTTGGCCGGCGGCAAAACTTTCTTACTGAGAGCGCATTACACGCGCAACTGATCCACCTTGAGTCGCCGCTGCTGAACGAGTCTCAACTACGGATAATCGGTAATTTGAAAGCCGACGGTTTCCGCACGCGCACGCTGAATGCCACCTTTGAAACAGCTGCCGGGGCGGTAGGGTTCGAGGCTGCCCTTGAGAGACTGGAGAAGGAAGCAGTGTCGGCCGTTGCTGACGGCGCGACACTGCTTATAGTCACTGACCGAACGGCCAGCCCGGCTTTTGCACCTGTGCCGATGCTTCTTGCTGTTGGAGCGATCCATCAAACGCTGGTGCGGCAGGGTTTGCGTACGTATATCTCATTACTCTGTGAGACCGCCGCGGCCTGGAATATTCACCAGGTAGCGCTCCTGCTTGGTTATGGCGCGGAAGCTGTTGTGCCATACCTGGCACTGGCAAGCGTGCGCGCATTGGCGGGCGAGCGACACCTGGAACACCTGACAGGAGAACAGGCGACAGAATTGTACCTGCACGTGGTTGAAGAAGGTCTACGTAAAGTTATGGCGCGTATGGGAATCTCAACGCTGCGCAATATCGTTGGAGCGGGACAGTTTGAAATCGCCGGCCTGGATAAGGCTGTATTGAACCGCTGTTTCGCGGGATTTTCCGCTCACCCTGGAAGCGTCGGCTTTACGCAGGTTGCCCAGCAGGTGATTGAACGCTGCCAGGGACTTGAGCAGCCGGCGGAGAGGCAAGAGGATAGCGCAGCGAGTGGACGCAGGAACAAATTGCGCGACAGCGGTCGTTATCGCTTCCGCCGCGATGCTGAATATCATGCCTTTAATCCGCTGCTGGTCAAGACTTTACAGAAGGCAGCGCTGAGTGGTGAAAGCGAAGACTACCAGCGCTTCACCAGCATGGTCTACCAGCGTCCCCCAACCGCACTGCGCGATCTTTTTACCTTTACGGAAACTACCCCCATTCCACTGGAAGAGGTTGAATCGATGGAGGCGATACGCGCGCGTTTTGTCGCTTCGGCTATGTCCGTCGGCGCGCTGAGTTCCGAGGCGCACCGCACCATCGCCGCCGCGATGAACAGCATTGGGGGGCGCAACAATACTGGAGAAGGTGGAGAAGATCCAGACTGGTACCATGAAGACATGAACGGTTACCCTGTCAGTAGTAAGATAAAACAGGTGGCCTCGGCCCGTTTTGGAGTGACGACAGAATACCTGGTGCGTGCTGAAGAACTCGAGATCAAGATGGCGCAGGGATCGAAACCTGGCGAGGGGGGACAACTGCCGCCAATCAAAGTAACGCAGTTTATTGCAAGGCTGCGGCACACCGCGCCGCAAGTAGCCTTGATTTCTCCTCCGCCGCATCACGATATCTACAGTATCGAAGACCTGGCACAATTGATTTATGACTTACGGCAGGTCAACCCGCAGGCACGCATAGGCGTCAAGTTGGTTGCGAGTTCTGGAGTAGGCACCATCGCGGCAGGTGTTACCAAGGCCCACGCCGATTATGTGCTGATCAGCGGTCATGATGGTGGTACGGGTGCATCGCCGCTCCAGTCGATTAAACATGCCGGAATATCCTGGGAACGAGGTTTAGCGGAGACGCAACAGGTGCTATTGCGCAATGGTTTGCGGGACCGGATTAAGGTGAGGGTGGACGGTGGTTTCAAGACGGGCCGCGACGTCATCATTGGCGCGATGCTGGGTGCGGAGGAATTTGGGTTTGGCACGGCTATCCTGGTTGCTATCGGCTGCGACATGGCGCGGCAGTGTCATCTGAACACGTGTCCAACAGGCATAGCCACGCAGCGTGAAGATCTGCGGGCCAAGTTCACGGGTAGAACGGAGCATATTACTCGCTATCTTACCTTCTTAGCCGAGGAGGTGCGCGAGTGGCTGGCACGACTGGGTGTAGCGCGCCTGGATGACCTGATTGGGAGGGCCGACCTGTTACATTGTACTGCTGAAGCGATTATTGATCCGTCTGTGCTGCTGGTGGCGGCTCCGGGAACCTCGTCAAGGTCAACCCGTGTACGACAGCCGCAATCGGCATTAGCAGAGGAGTTGCTTGTTGAAGCTGAGCAGGCGCTGCTGGGTGAGCGTAGTGTCGTGACACAATACCAGATCCATAACTACGACAGGGCAATTGGCGCTGGCCTCGCGGGTGAGATCGCGCGTCGCTATGGGAACGCAGGTTTGCCAGGGGTGAGCATCACCTGTATATTGCAGGGAGCGGCTGGCCAGAGTTTTGGCGCGTTCTGCCTGCCTGGTATGCGGCTGGTCCTGCATGGCGAGGCTAATGATTATGTCGGGAAAAGTATGACCGGCGGTCAGATTATTATCACTCCACCAACTGACTCGAGTTTTGCCGCACATAGAAATACCATTCTTGGCAATACGGTGTTGTACGGGGCTACAGGGGGGCAACTCTTCGCTGCCGGGCGTGCAGGGGAGCGCTTTGCCGTACGCAATAGCGGAGCATTGGCGGTTGTCGAGGGCGTGGGCGCTCATGCCTGTGAGTATATGACGGGTGGAATGGTTGTGGTGCTTGGTGAAACTGGAAAGAACTTTGCGGCGGGTATGTCTTCCGGCGTTGCGTATGTCCTGGATACGGCAGGGGTGTTCCCTATGCGGTGTAATACCGAGCTGGTAGAGCTGGAGCGCCTGGATGATGCCGGTGAAATAGAGGCATTGAGAACGGTTATTCAGTGGCATGGGAAAAAGACGCGCAGCTGGCGCGCTGCCCAGCTCCTGGCCGAATGGACGCGGATGCAGAGGGTCTTCTGGCGTGTCTCTCCCCGCGGTTCAGTGTGTACGGCAAGCGACTTTGTCGAGTCCGAGGATTATGATGCTGCGATGGTAAGAGTACCGCAACGTTGAGGTACTCTTACCATCATGAATAGGTAACTGCATAGGACTGTAACCTCCTCCGAATATCCCTACAGGGGACCGGAAATTTTTCCGGGGCGCCACCGTGTCTATTTCACAATACGTCAAAGGAGGTATTTCTATGCATGCCCAGCAAATGCCTGGACGGCTACGACTGCTGGCTAGTGTCATCTTACTGACAGTAGCCTTATTAGTGGCAGTGCCCATCGCGGTATTCGCCAAATCCGCCAATGGTTCGGAGGGTTTCTACCAGCAGACAAACCTGGTTTCGGACCTGCCCAATATTGCCAGAGTTCAAGACAAGAATCTGGTCAACTCCTGGGGCCTGGTACACGGCCCTGCTACTCCCTGGTGGGTGGCGGACAATGGGACAGGCGTGTCCACCCTCTATGATGGAAACGGCACCCCATTCCCTGTAGGCTCACCGCTCGTGGTCACCATTCCAGCTCCTGCAGGTGTAACGACCGCAGCCCCGACCGGGGTTGTCTTTAATGGCACGAGTGGTTTCGTTGTTTCGCAGGGTGGTAAATCTGGCCCAAGCGTCTTCATTTTCTCCACAGAAGATGGCACGATCTCCGGCTGGAACCCCGGAGTCGACCGGACCCATGCCGTCCTGGCCGTGGACCGCTCGGCCGTAGGTGCGGGGGCTGTCTACAAAGGGCTGGCTATCAACAGCAACGAAGATGGCACGTTCATCTATGCCACGAATTTCCGCTTCGGTGAGATCGAGATGTACGACGCGAATTTTCACCTGGTTCGTTCTTTCACCGACCACAATCTCCCGCAGGGCTACGCACCCTTCGGTATTCAGAGCATTGGTAGTAACCTTTACGTCACGTTCGCACTGCAGGACGCTGCCAGGCACGATGACGTTGCAGGCCAGGGCCACGGGTTTGTGGATGTCTTTAGCACCAGTGGGCAATTGATTCGCCGTCTCATTTCACATGGCCAGCTCAACTCTCCCTGGGGCCTGGCGCTCGCTCCCGCCAACTTTGGCAGATTCAGCAAGGATTTGCTAGTTGGGAATTTCGGCAACGGGCGCATCAATGCTTACGACCCTAAAACCGGCGAGCGTCTCGGTCAACTTAAAAGTCAAGCTGGAGATCCGATTGTGATCGATGGCCTGTGGGCTCTGGAGTTTGGCAATGACGCAACCGCTGGCCCAAGCAACGTGCTCTTCTTTACCGCCGGTATTGATGATGAGATGCATGGCCTCTTCGGTAAGATTGAGAGCGAAAGCTAATCCGCGACGGCAAGTAATCTCAGAGGATAACCGAAAAACAGATGCCAGGGATGCTTCCGCGGTACTCTGTGAGAGGGCGACCGCGAGGGATCGCCCCCACTATAGACGAACTGGTTTGAGCAGTGCCTTCGCGGTATATAGTAGGGGCGATCCCTCGCGGTCGCCCTGTTTGGGTCTTCCATTCGCCAACACAGCCCCACGGGAGTATGCTCGAAAGGGTTTGTTTAGGTGATGCTGCCCTCTTCTCCGGAGACGAGGCCAGCTGCTCTTTGCCATGATGTCATCTCGGCGCCGCGTTTTTCATCTTTATAACGGTAGTCGTGTTTGCGGATGAGTTCAGACAGCTGTGCTTCGAGCCGCTGCATGATAGCGAGCTGTGCCTGGCGGAGCAGGGGAAGCCACGTTTCCGAGGCTGCCAGCGGTTTGAGCGTGCAGGACAGGTGGAAATGCTGCAGGCATAGACCATGGGAAGAGAGGAAGAGCGTGTAAAAGGAGGAATCGGGTAGGGACTGGCGCAATGAAAAGACGAAGCGTGTAAGCGCCTCGTTGCTTTGCTGGCAGGCGGGACAGGGAGAGAGCTCTTCGCCATTTTTTGGGTGGAACCAACGCTGCCTGCGCCTGCCTCCATCCTTTTCAAGCTGTTCTATTTCATCGGTAATGATGTCGCGATAAGCCTGTGCCAGTGACAGGGAGGCACCCATTTGCACTAACTGCCAGGTATGTGTGTTGCAGAATCCCCTGGAGCTGCGTAGTTTTGCTCGCACATTGACATCGGTAAACATCTCGTCTTTAAATGTCTCCAGGTAGCGTCGCGTGGTTTCTCCTGTCAAGCGGCAGAGGATACATCCTGCTTTGTTGCACGCTTCGCTTAAGCGCTCAAAATCCCATGAACTCTGCATGTTTGTAACCTTTACCTTTCTCGTACGTTTATTTTATACGATACCTTTTTTATGTAATGATACTATATAGGACAGTGACATTCCTGAGAGCAATGAACCCACCTTTTTTTGCTGCTATAGCTGATACGAGATGGACACGTTTACTGATTACTATGCCGTGCTGGGTGTAGACCCGAACTCCCCTGCCAGCGAAATCAAGACTGCTTTTAAGAAACTCGCCTTGCAATATCACCCCGATGTTTATAAGGGGGAAGATGCGGAAGAGCGAATGCGCGTCTTGCTGCTTGCCTATCAAACATTGAATGATCCTGTGGAGCGTAAGGCTTATGATGCACGACGTTCGGAACACATTCTTGGTGTTTCTTCGTCGCGCGGAAATGTTTATCACGATGATCTACGCACAAGGACGAGGAGCAATAGCGCGGAGGTAACGCCGCGGGCGCGGCGCGATCGCCAGCGCCATTATAGTTTTCCCGATTTAACCGGGGATGATCCGGTGCGCCTGGACCTGGGCGACATTACTTACGATCTCACATCGGGAGAGGCCCAGGCGCTGAGGGAGCGGGGAATATTACGCGGCGTGGCTACTGAAGCACAGGGAAACATCGAAGATTCGCTGGCGACCTGGAACAATTATCCCCGCCATTGTCACCGCTGTCATCACCAGTGGACGATAGCCTCTCTGCGCGGGCGTGGTCTTGTGGATGTGTGCCCGGCGTGCAAGGCGAGCGACTGGGGAGAGTACCTGCTACTGCGCTGCGTTCATTGTCGCGCCGTCTTTGAGAGCGAGCAGATACGCGACGAAGTGGGCGCCTATACCTATGGCAATGGCGCGCTTTGCCCACCCTATGAACTTTTTCCGCTTTGCCCGTATTGCGGAGCTTCGGGCTGGTGTCCAGCCGAAGATGTAAGAGTAGAGCATTTGCGTGCGCAGGCTGCACGCCGAGCTGCTCTGTTCCGTCTCGTTTCTTTTGGTCTTGTGGCGCTGCTGGTTATTGTGGCTGCTTTCTTGCTCTTGAACGTGATGCGCTGAGAAGAAAGATGAACAAGTTTCTGTGTGTTATAATTTGCATATTGGCGAGCGGCATTGCACGAGGAGTAGATCCGTTATGAGAGAAATTGCCTTGCAGGGTATTTATCCCCCAATTCCCACATTTTTTGACACACATGACGAATTAGATATCGCTACCTACCAACGGCACATCGCGCGCCTGGCTGGAGGTGGCATCAGAGGGTACGTGGTGATGGGATCGAATGGCGAGGCTGTCCATCTTAACAGCGATGAACGAGCGACGGTGATCGAGGTGGCACGGCAGGCTGCTGGTGACGAGGCGCTGATTGTCGCGGGCTGTGGCGAGCAATCGACACGAGCGACTATACGCAATTGCGAGCAGGCGGCCCGCAGTGGCGCGGATGTGGCACTCGTCTTGCCGCCTTCCTATTATAAAAACCGCATGGGCTCTCAGGCACTGCTGGCGCATTACCGGGATGTGGCTGATAGCAGTCCGCTGCCACTGGTCATTTATAACATGCCGGCGAATACCGCCGGCATTGACCTTGACGCCGCCACAATTTGCGCTCTTGCCGGACATTCCAACATCATTGGTGTAAAGGACAGCGCGGCGAACATGGCAAAGTTAGCGCAGATCGTCGCCTCAACCTCAGGAACTGGAGAACGGGAAAAGGATTTCAGCGTCTTTGCCGGAAGCGCGGGCTATCTCCTACCGGCGCTGGTTGTCGGCGCGGTGGGAGCCGTTGCCGCGCTGGCCAATATCTTTCCCCGCGAGGTCTGTCGCGTGCAGGAACTCTTTTTTGCCGGACGATTGGAAGAGGCAAGAAGCTTGCAGGCAAGACTTGTTCCCGCCAATACTGCTGTTACCACCAC
>WNFX01007568.1_pt1 | contig 10183 bp, 9 predicted proteins | sample 5400111 | NCBI WGS metagenome assembly WNFX01 (sample SAMN13153363, study PRJNA577476) | soil metagenome | isolation source: 40 cm soil or saprolite under grassland replicate 1 | place: USA:California | collected 2016-06-15 | reverse complement strand
AATTTCGCCGATACCGGCGCGCGGGCCGGAACCGAGCCAGCGAATATCGTTGGCAATTTTCATGAGGCCGACCGCCAGTGTATTGAGTGAGCCGCTGGCCTCGACGATGTTGTCGAGGGTGCTTTGCGCCTGGAAGTGGTTGCTTGTCTCGCGGACGGTGACGCCGTTCATCTCTGAGAGAATCTGGCAGACGCGGGCGGAAAACTCGGGGTGGGTATTGACGCCTGTGCCAACGGCTGTGCCACCGAGAGCAACCTCAGATAGTTCCTGCTGGGCGTGGCGCATGCGGGCGATGGCGCGCTCGATCTGGCCCGCGTAGCCAAGAAACTCCTGGCCCAGGCGGATGGGAGTGGCATCCTGTAGATGGGTGCGGCCAGTCTTAATGACGGGCATAAACTCGTCGGCCTTTTGTTGCAAGGCCGTGCGCAACTGCTGCAGCGCGGGAAGAAGTTCGTGTTCAATGCTGACCAGCGCGGCAAGATGTATAGCTGTGGGGATGACGTCGTTTGAGGATTGGCCAAAGTTGACGTGGTCGTTGGGGTGCACTTTGCGGGAGCCACGAAAGCCGCCCAACAGTTCACTGGCGCGGTTGGCGATGACCTCGTTGGCGTTCATGTTGGTAGAGGTGCCGGAACCGGTCTGAAAAATATCAAGCACGAAGTTGTCGTCTAGTTTGCCATCGATGACCTCCTGGGCTGCTCTGTCAATCGCTTCCGCTATCTGGGGGTCGACTGTGCCCAGTGCTGCGTTGACCCTGGCGGCCGCCTGTTTAATCTGGCCGATAGCGCGAATAAATTGGCGGGGGAAGCGCAGGTCGCTGATGGGGAAATTGAGGACGGCACGCTGGGTACTAGCGCCGTAGTAGGCGTTGGTGGGTACCTGCATTTCGCCCATCGAATCGCGCTCGGTGCGTGTTTCTGCTGTATTACTCATCTATTTTCTCCTGCACGTTTTTTTCATAAAGGGTTGTTTTCCATACTTGCTGTGTTCAAGTGAGCTGGCTAGACGATCGCGGCTAAAAGAGCCTGGCAGCCATTGATAGATGCCGCGCTCAAGAAGCCATTGGCCAGCTTCCTCGAGTATTGAGATCACGATGTCGATATCCGAGGGTTGTGCCTGCGCTATTGTGATTGTACCTGATGGTGTAGATAGGCTATGTTCCCGGGCCATAGGTTGTTTCTTTTGTGTAAGGATTTGAGCGGGTTGGTCATGAGGGTATTATATCACGCGCTTTTTGTGGCTCATCGGGCTTTGTTGCTGTGTTCCGGTGATCGCGTTGCAAGAGTGGCTTGAGCAGCGTGATAAGTCGCCGTAGGTTCAGTGAAAGAGGTGTCATGATGGCGTGTCGTGGTCATGGCGAGGGTTCGATGTATCAAAGGGGTCGGAACTCATTCTTACTTTGGCATATTCATGCGAGGCATAAGGAGACCTCCTCATTCATGACTTCACGCCGTTGGGCACTCCAAACCGACCAACCAGGGCCTCACACCACTGCGGTGCTTGCGCACCTAGACCAAGAATTCTTTGGACGCGCTTTGCCCACGGGTTGCGCAACGAGATTCGAGAGTTGAACAGGAAGGAAAAAAACTGACAGAACATGTCTTTTAGAGAGCCTGTTTGCTAGGAGTAGCAACACGCTATTGACGCGAGAGAAAACGCATCTCTGCCACACATCGAAAAAACAACCGCCTCATTGCTGGCTGTAACGCCTACCTGTATACTACAGTGAAAAACCTGAGAGTCTGAGAAAGGAACCAGAGCATTAGCTATGCAGTTCTCCAACCACTCGCGCCGACAAGATCGCTTGAACTGGCTGACGGAGATGTACCGCGCGTATGCCGCCGATCTCCAACGCTTTATCTCCAACAAGGTCGGCGATCCCACTCTGGCCGAGGACCTGACCAGCACGGTCTTTCTCAAGGCGCTGCGCTGGCTCAGGGAGGATCAGAGTTCCGAAAGCGCACGTGGCTGGCTCTACGCGACGGCTCGTACCACCATCGTCGATTACTGGCAGGCGCAGAGTCAGTACGAGATGCATTCGCTGAGTGGCTTGGAGGAGCAGCTGCTGGGGAGCGATGACATTGCATTTGCTAACCAGCAGGTCGAGATGCGCGTGCAACACCTTCTCCGCCTCTTGCCAGAACGAGATCGCACCATTTTGACCCTGCGCTACCTTCAGGGGTATAGTGCCGCCGAGATTGCCAGGGCTTTGGGAACAAGCGCAGGTCATATTCGAGTGCTGCAACTGCGTGCTCTGAGGCGAGCGGCACAAGTGGAGACAATGGAAAGGAACAGGTACCGTATGCAAGAACAGGAATCGCCATTGGACTCCTTCGCCACATTCATGGCACCAGAGAGTCGCCGGGTGCTCGATCTGGCCCGCGAGGAGATGCTCAACCTGAAACACTGGTGGATTGGCACTGAACACTTGCTGTGGGGTTTGGCGAGCGAGGAGAGTCTCACGTCGTTTCTCACTCCGCTGGGGATTACGCCTGAGCGTATTCATGCTGGCATTGTGTTTATCTTCGACCGCCAGGCGCAACAAGGCCAATCGGTCCAAGGCTCTCCACCCCTTGCGGACGTCTCATCCGATGCGCTCAAGCTGCTCACACCCCGCGCCAAACAGGTGATCTTCCTGGCAAGGCAAGAGATGAAGAGCCAGGGAGAACAAAGCATACGCCCGATGCATCTGCTGCTTGGCTTGATGAATGAAGGCGAGGGGCTTGGCGCGGGCCTGCTTCGTACGCTCGGCATCGGTCTCTTGCAGGCGCGCACTGCGCTGGTTCCTCCCGAGGCCTCTCAGATCTGCTCCTTCTGCGGGCGCAGCGGTTCCCAGGTCTCCCGCCTCTTCCCAACAGAGGTCGGCATTGCGGAAAGGAGCACACCCGAGCCGTGCATCTTCATTTGTGATCACTGTGTGAAGCGTTTCTACACCCTACTTGGAACTGCTTAACCCACGCGCCTCGCGCACCTACCAGCTCGATACTCTCACCCGATCGAGCCTCTCGCCCAGGGGTACGCGCGTCACAGGTGCATCCATGAACGGGATAAAGATGTGCATCACAGCTTCGTCTAGAAAAGAAGGAGAAAACATATGTCACAGGAACAGAGTGAATCAATGCCACAGTGGCATTCACCAGAAGTGGCTCAACACTGGCAGCAGGAAGCCGAACAGCGACAGCAGAATATGGAAGAAGCGACCCGACACATGCTCTTGTCTGCTAAACTCAAGCCGGGAGATCGTGTCCTCGACATTGCAGCTGGTACAGGTGACCAGAGCATTCTCGCGGCGCGTATGGTGGGACCAACCGGATTGGTCCTGGCAACCGACATCTCTGCTGAAATGCTTCATGTGGCAGCGAGTCTCGCACAGCAGGAGGAACTCACCAATATCAGCACACAGGTGATGGATGCTGGGCAGCTTGATCTGGACGATGAAACCTTCGATGCAGCTATCTGCCGCAATGGTTTGATGTTAGTACCCAGGCTCGAAGTCGCCTTGAGCGAAATCCATAGAGTGCTTAAACCCGGTAGTACCCTCGCAGCCCTGGTCTGGTCAGCACCTGAACGCAATCCCCTGCACGCACTGCCGCTTGCCCTGATAGCAAAATACACCGGAGCAGTAAGTGCCTGCTCGAATTCTGCCAACGCCCCTGGTCCCTTTTCCCTGGCGGACAAGAGGCGCTTCGAGCAGGCACTTGCCGACGCTGGTTTTCGTGATGTCGTGATTCAAGCCATCCCGCTCCAGCTCCACTTCGCATCAGCCAAAGCATTTATGGAGAGCAGAATGAAGCTGGTGGCAAGTACAATCGAGCGGCTGAGCCAGCAGGACCAACAGCGGTTAGCGGAGGAGGTACGACAGGTGTTGAGCCAGTTTGAGGGGCCACAGGGTCTTGTCACCTCCGGTGAAACATTGCTTGGCGTGGGAACCAGATAAGATCTGCTGTTTTGGGTATGGGCCACCTCCTTGCAGGATCAAGCTCATACCTCAAAACCTAGAAGTGTGGCTGGCAAGAGCGAGCAACCTCCTACGTTGCGCGTTTTCCCGGAACTCATCTGTACATGTGGGCGATCTGCGAGCAGGTATTTGAGAACTCTGTGGCTGACTTGCTCTCTTTTCGAGGAAGAGTTCACTCACCGAATGATTCGATTTTCGCTCACAGATCGCCCACATGTGCATCTTGCTTGTCAAGAGCAGAACACCAAAAGAAAAGACAAGGTCAACAGATGGACAAGGAACAGTATCAGATGGCGAAGGCTCATCTGGTCGCTTGCATGCAGCAAGGCCAACCTTGGCAGCAGGCCTCAGCCTCTGCTGGATTGCGGATCAGCCAGTCGAATGCCTATCGGCTGATGAAGGCAGTACGACAGCATGGCGAGACGGCACTCAAAGACGGTAGACATGGGCATCCTGTCAAACTCCGCGGAGAGGTACGGGCATTTCTTGAAGACGCTTGTCGCAAGGCTCTCCATACACCGAGTTCTCTGATCCAAAGGCTCTTTCAAGAACGCTTTGGCGTGAGTCAGATCAATCGTGTGCGAGCTGCACTCGGAATCAGTAATCATGCCAACAACCAGGGAAAAAAACACAAGGGCAGGAATGCCCACCTTCTCAACCAGTATGGCAAGACGGTGCTGGCGGTCTTCTGTTACTCGTTGCTGCCCATCAAACGGGCCTGCTCACCCAGCTTCAAACAGCCCTCTCACCAAGCCGCCTTACCATTGATCCATCATTGCGTCTTGCCCACCATCAGGAAGCTCCGCTGCGCCGTCAGGTGTTAACGCTCCTTTTTCTGGAAGCCGTAGGACTCCGGCGAACCTGGGATTTACGTGGCTACACCGGTCAGGCTCTTGCCCTGCTCACCGGTCGGCATCGGGCCTACGGCTACCGCCACATCGAACGATTCCTGGCAGAGTTGGCCCGCATTGGAGCAGATGTCCCCCTCACGGAAGCGCTCGCACGTTGGACGGCTGTTCTGTGGCAGCCACAGCCCCAGGGGAGAGAGAACGCTGCTCCTGTCTTTTACGTTGATGGTCACCGCAAGCCTGTCTATGCAGATACGCTGATCCCACGCGGGTTGATCGGGCGTACAGGAAAAGTCCTGGGATGTCGCGCACTGGTCGTCTTGCATGATCAAGAAGGCCATCCCTTGTTGGTCACCTCGCATCGAGGCGATCAGCATTTAACCATTGGGTTGCCAGCCATTCTTAGCCATTACGAACAGGCGGCCGGTCTGGAGAACATGAAACGGGTTGTGGTGGATCGTGAAGGGATGGCGGCAGAATTCCTGGCGCAACTTTCCCAGGAAGGGCGCACCATCGTGACCGTATTGCGCACAGATCAATATGCAGGGATGGAGTCGTTCCGGGAGGTAGGAGCGTTTGTCCCATTGCAAGCAGATCGACAAGGCAAGGTGATCCGGGAGGTTGCGCTGGCACGTTTTGATCTGCCACTACCTGACCACTCTGGGCAAGAACTGGAGGTACGAGTCGCACTGATCCGTGACTGGCACCGTCTGGTTCCTCAAGCACCATCAGCACAAGAGGAAGACCGGCCCTTGCGCTGGGATGAGAAACCCGATGGAACTCATGAGTATTGGTTAGATGAGAGCTGGCAGGCCACGCCTTTGCCTGCACCACCGATGGAGCCGAAGCTGATCCCCATTGTGACAACAGCAACAGAGGCAGATGCAGTGGAACTGGTGCAAACGTACACCAGACGTTGGCCTGCACAAGAAAACGCCATCCGTGATTGGCTCATCCCGCTTGGCATCGATATTAATCATGGCTATGCCAAAACCGTTGTCGCCAACTCTGAAGTGACGAAAAAGCGGGACGCACTCCAGAAGCGGCTCGACAATGTGCGGCGCTGGACAGAAGGAGCCCGCAAACGCATGCACAATGCGAGCAAGTTGTACCGGAAACGCTGTGAGCAGACCAAAGAACGGGCAGATGCGCTCTATCGCGATCTCAACCATCATCAAATGGAGCTGGAGCGGCAAGGGGTTGAGTACTGGCTTCTGAAGAAGACGATCAAGGAGGAGAAAGCTGTCGCAGATGCTGAAATTGAGGAATATCAGCAACGACAGTGGAAAGCCTATCACACCAGCAACAAAGAGTTCAACAAATGTGAGAAGTACTGTCGTGAACAGCGTGAACTGCTCAGACAGGGTTTCAGGCCACTCGACGTTTTTGCATATCTAAAATGGGACGCACCAGTGCATTGGTCTGCACGGAAACATGCAACCGACGCCCATCAGGTAAGCGCGGCGCAACAGCATTGACCCGTTCACAGAGCGCTTCCAGATCCTGATTGTACCGCTTGTCGTTGAAAGGCCGAAGTGCCACCTCCACGGTATTTCGTCCTTGTGTGACCACCCCTGGCAGATGGAAAAAGGGAGTCAGGCGCTTCCAGGTAGCATGTGCATGGGATGCTGGGAAATAGTGATCACGTGTCCACATCACCAAGTTCACTAAAGCCGCTTTGAAGACGGTCATGACCTGATCTTTGCTCTTGTCCAACTCATACATCGCTCGCTCCTGTGCTTTGAGATCTTCTAACGCACATCATAACTGGCGCTGTTCCTGGCAATACCGCTCACACTTGCGATGTTCTTGATTGCTTGTCTCAAACGCCTTCCATTGCCGTTGTTGATCCTCCTCAATTTCGGCATCGGCAACCGCCTTCTCCTCTTTGATGGTTTTTCGCACACGCCAATCTTCCATGCCCTGCTGTTCCAACTCGATGAGGTGCGTGTTGAGAACATGATACAACTCCTTGGCTCGTTCTTTGGTCAGCTTGCACCGCTTCGCGTAGAGGAGGCTTCCATTGCGACTCCGCTTGCGCGCTCCTGCTGCCCAACGCTGCACATTCACCAGCCGTTTTTCTAGTGCTGTCCGTTTCTTCGCAACCTCAGAATTCTCCACTGGCCTTTTGCTGTAGCCGTGGTTGGTATCGAGCCCTAAGGGGAGTAAAAAGTCACGAATGATATTTTCCTGAAGAGGCCAGCGCCGGGTGTAGGTTTCGGCTAGCTCCACCGCGTCGATGGTTTCTGCCGTGCTCACAATCGGGATAAGTTTCGGAACGGTCGGCGGGGCTGGCGATGGCGTGGCCCGCCACCCCTCCTCCCACCACATGCGCTCTTTCCAATCAAGATCAGCGTCCCAGCGCCTGGGATAGTCCAACTCTTCTTTCGTCGGAGGCACAGGAACGCGGCGACACAGATCGCGGATCAGGGCGACGCGAAGCTGAAGAACCTGCCCTTTTTGTTCGGGCAGGGGAAGGGCAATCGATGCGGGGGCAACCTCGCGAAGCACGTCTCCTTGTTTTGAAACACGTAGTGGGACAAAGGCTCCACTGTCCGTGAAGGAGTCGAGCCCACCATATTGATCGGTTCGCAGGACAGAGATGGCTGTTCGCCCTGTCTCTTTGAGTGCTGCCAGAAATTCCGCTGCCATGGCTTCCCGATCAACCACGAGATACCGAACCGTACCCAGACCAGCTTCCTGCTCATACTGCTTGATCACGGTCGGTAATCCAGAGGTCAGATGCTGATCGCCTCGATGGGTGGTGATCAGCAACGGATGGCCTGACGCATCGTGAAGCAAGACAAGCGTTCGGCTTCCTAAGATTGTTGAGAGTCGCCCAACCAGACCACGAGGAAGAAGCCGCATCTGTGTAATCCGGCTTGCGGTGTCCATCAATGTAAAAGAGCGCCGACACATTCATCCCGGCAGAGACTTCGGACTGCCACAGGCGAGTGGTCCACCTGGCGAGAGCGCTCGTGAATACCTCGGCTCCATTGGACCTGGCAAGTTCTGCCAGAAACCGCTCCGTATGAAAATAACCGTAAGCACGCGAACGCCCGGGAAGCCTCCCGAGAGCATCGCCAGTGTAACCGCGTAAGCCCCAGGGGCGTGAGAGGCCCACCACTCCCAAAAAGAGCAGGGTCTGCAAAAGGCTCTGACGCGACGAAGAGGAAAGGTGAGCAAGACGTGAACCAGCCTGGGGAGCACAGCAAGACAGAGCAGTTTCTAAGGCTTCTAGCAAACCAGATGTGTTCGCAGCGGCGACGAGGAGCAAAGCTCCTGCGCCTTCTTGCTATTGGGGTAAAGGCGGGAGAAGAGACCGTTTGCTGTTTTTTTCTGTCAGGGCAAAAGTTACGTTGAAGCGGCGGCAGTCCAGCGAGCTTCAAGTGAGGCGAGGTACTGCGGACGTTTGTGGCGGAAACGAAAGCGCTTAAGTTGCTCGCTCTGTGCCGTTTTGGTCTCCCGTCGCAACTCGCGCCAACGGGTGCGATCAAGCTGGCTGGCGCGCTGCTCGAGTTGGCGCTGTCTCTCGGCATCCTGTTCCCACCAGGCCGCGTACGCGACACAGCGCCCGTAGCGCAGTAAATAGGTATTCCAGTTCTTGCGGCCACTGATGCGGCGATACTGCGTTTTGAGGCGGCGAATGCTGCGTTCCAGCTCATTGTTGGTGCGCGGGAACGACTCCCGGTCGTAGCACTGCACCAGATGCGGTCGCAGGTTGGTGAGCGTCTGCAGGAACTGCGAGAGGCACGCCTGCTCCAGCTCAGAGAGCGTCCCGTCCGTTAACTGCCGGGCCAACTTCTGCCGCCAGGCATCCAGGCGACTTCCCACCGTCTCATTGCTCACCACTTCCCCAGCCTGCGCCCAGCTCCCGTCCAGGAGGTGTTCGGCATCGAAGACCCATTGCCGCATGCGTTTGACCTGCGCTAGCTGCTTCTGCCAAGCTAGACGTTCTGCCACAATGGCCAAGAGCCGGGCGAGCTTCTGTGCACACAGCGGACTCACCGCTCCCCCTTTTTTGCGAGCCGCTGCAGGCTTGCTTCCACCTCGTCCAAGTCCTCGGCGGCTTGCACTGCCGCAAAATTGAAAGGGACTGTCCCATCCCTATTGAGCGCGCTGAGGGCTCCCAGCGCATAGTCATCCAGGACCGACAACTGCTCCGCTTCCGCTGGTGGCCCCGCGGCGATCTGTCGCTTGAGAGGCTTTCGCACCGCCTTGATTTTCCGCTGCATCTGCTTACGCATCGCTGTCTTCACTTCCCGATCCGCTTCATAGGCCGGCTGGGATGCATCACGTAAGGCATGGAACTGGCACACCTGGTGGGGCACCTCGGGCCAGAGCTGTTCCACCGCTTGCAGCTCACTCTCTTGCGCATCCGTGATGGTACCCAGGACCGACACACCAAGCGCCGCCACCGGCGCGAGCAAAGCTTTCATCACCGCCGTCTCCGACGAGGTGACGTTCGAAGCTCCCAGCATGCGCCCGGTCAAGGCATCGCGTACCAGGTAGATCGTTTCGTTGCCCTTGTCCGGTTGGATGCCGTCAACCGAGACAATGATCCCTCCGTTCTTTTTCACCTGCGCCAGCCACTGGTGGTCGTCTTTGACCTCACTCGCGGCTCGCAACAGCGTGCAGTAGGCTTCAAACAGATACAGGATTTCCCGCCGCGAGATCCTCACTCCCAACGGAGCCAGTCGCTCCAGCAGTTCTCGATGGATCTCATCCACCGTCCGATGCTGCGAGAGATGCAGTCGTCCTACCAGTAAGACCACATCCAGCCCATAGGTCATACCCGACAGCGCCAAAGCATCCGCCTCGACGCTACGGTAGGTCCGCTGGGATCCCGCGCAGTGGGAGTCCGGGCAGCGATAGCCCGCGTGGATCAGTTTGGTCACCCCCTCCAGCGTGATCACCGTGCGCCTCGTCAGCGTCATCGCCTGGCGCAGGGTCCGCTGGCACACCGGGCATTCATGCTCGGCTGGTCGATACCAGCGTCTCTTCACATTCGCATAGCTTCTGGCAGGTTTCATGAGCCTTCTCCTGACTTCAACCTTGGTCCGCTTCTCTGTTCTCTCATTCTACCACACCTTCCCGACGCATCTTCTGCCCCCACGGTTTTTTTTCGAGCGCCCCCTGTGATTCTCAATGCCCAACTGACCACGGACGCGATTGAGGTGCCCAATACTGACGTAGATGTCGAACTGTTCTTGTAGCGCGGCTTGCACCTCACGGCTTGGCATCTGTGGATTGGCGCGAAAGGCGCGCAACCAGCCATTGGAGTACGGCTTCTCGCAGTTTAGTTGGATGCCCATGTCTCCTATCGAGGAGCGCGGCCTCTCCCCGTGACTGCACTCCTTGCACCCAGCGATAGGCA
>WNFX01018805.1_pt1 | contig 10187 bp, 7 predicted proteins | sample 5400111 | NCBI WGS metagenome assembly WNFX01 (sample SAMN13153363, study PRJNA577476) | soil metagenome | isolation source: 40 cm soil or saprolite under grassland replicate 1 | place: USA:California | collected 2016-06-15 | reverse complement strand
TCTCGGCCTGTGCCGCTCTCGGCCTGCACCGCTCTCGGCCTGCACCGCTCTCGGCCTGCACCGCTCTCGGCCTGCACGGCTCCGGCGTCCCCGCCCGCCTGCGGCCTGCACCGCTCGCCCGCGGCCTGCCCGCGCCGCCTCCGGCCGGATCCGCCGTAGGCTGAGGGCGTGCGCCTCCTGGCAGGCCGCCGCGGCGAACTGGCGGCATGAGCCGTGCGGTCAGCTTTCATCACGGACCTGCGCGTCGTGCTCGCCGAGCGAAACTTCCGGCGGCTGTTCGCTACCCGCCTCATCTCGCAGACTGGCGACGGGGTCTTCAACGCTGGCCTCGCGGCCTACGTATTCTTCTCCGCGCAGATCTTCCCCAACCCGCTCGCGGCGGCCGAGGCATTCGCCGTACTCTATCTGCCATATTCGCTGGCAGGACCGTTCGCCGGAGTCTTCATCGACCGCTGGCAACGCCGCCAGATCCTGCTCTGGTCGGCCGTCATCCGCGCGGTCTTCGTGGTCAGCACGGCGTTCTTCATCGGATCCGGCACGCTGGGGCTGCCGGTGTACCTGAGCGCCCTCGCGGTGCTCGGGGTGAACAGGTTCTTCCTGTCCGCGCTTTCCGCCGCGCTGCCGCACGTGGTCGCCGCGGACAAGCTGGTGATGGCGAACTCGGTGGCGCCGACGTCGGGCACGATCGTCGCGTTCGCCGGCGGTCTGGCCGGGCTAGGGCTGCACTACATCCTGGGCGGTGGCCAGGCCGGCTCGGCGGCCACCCTGCTGGCGGCGGGAGCCTGCTACCTGGCCGCGGGAGCGGCCGCGCTGCGGATACGCCGCGGCCTGCTCGGCCCGCAGCGCGAGCTGGACGGGGCCGGGCCGGGCGGGGTGGCGGATGAACTCAGGGCGGTGGCGGCCGGCCTGGCCGCCGGGATCCGGCATGTCGGCCGGCGCCGGCCGGCCGGCGCGGCGCTGGCCGCGACCGGGAGTCACCGGTTCCTGTACGGGATCTTGCTGCTGATGTCGATCCTGCTGTACCGCAACTACTTCTACCCGTCGGGTAACGGCAATACGGCGCTCAGCCACTTCTCCCTCCTGGTCATCACCTCGGCCGTCGGCTACGGCACCGCGGCGCTGGTGACCCCGGCCGCCACCAGGCGGCTGGCCAAGTCAGCCTGGATCGCCGCCCTGCTGGCCAGCGGCGGAATCGTGACCGGACTGCTCGGCATGACCTTCCGGCAGGTTCCGTTCCTGGTCATCGGGTTCGCGCTCGGCCTGGTCGCCCAGGGTGTGGCGATCTGCACGGCGACGATCCTGCAGCAGGAGGTGGACGACGAGTTCCGCGGCCGGGTGTTCTCGATCAACGACATGCTCTACAACGCGACCTTCGTGCTCGGCGCCGCGGTCTCCGCGGTGTTCATGCCGGTGAACGGAAAGTCATACCCGATGCTCGCCGTGGTGGCGGTCGGCTACCTGCTGGCGGCCGCCGGCTACCTGCTGCTGAGCCGTCAGCCGGCCGGGCCGCCTGGCCCGGTCAGCCCCTCGCCCGCCGCCCAGCGCAGCAGCTCCTGAGTGGCCCGCTCCCGGCCGAGCGGGCCGTGCTCCATCCGCAGCTCCAGCAGGTACGCATAGGCCTTGCCGACCAGCGGGCCCGACCGGATGCCGAGGATCTGCATGATCTCGTTACCGTTCAGGTCCGGGCGCAGCCGGGCTAGCTCTTCCTGACTGGCCAGTACGGCGATGCGCCGCTCCAGGTCGTCGTAGGACCGGGCCAGCCGGTGCGCCTTCGCCTTGTTCCGTGTCGTGCAGTCGGCCCTGGTCAGGGCGTGCAGGCGGGTGAGCAGCGGGCCGGCGTCGGTGACATACCGGCGAACCGCCGAGTCCGTCCACTCGCCCGACCCGAAGCCGTGAAAGCGCAGGTGCAGCTCGATCAGCCGGCAGACGTCCGTGACCACGTCCTTGCTGAACCGCAGCGCGGTCAGCCGGGATCTGGCCAGCTGGGCGCCGACGACCTCGTGATGGTGGAAGGCAACCCGGCCGTCCGGCAGCAGTGACCGCGTCCTCGGCTTGCCGATGTCATGCAGCAGGGCAGCGAGCCGCAGCACCAGGTCCGGCGGCAGGCCATACCGCTCCTCCAGGCCGATGGCCTGCTCAAGCACCGTCAGCGAGTGCCGGTAGACGTCCTTATGCCGGTAGTGCTCGTCGGCCTCAAGGCGCAGCCTGGGCACCTCGGGAAGGACATGCTCGGCCACGCCGGTGTCGACGAGCAGCGCGATGCCGCGGCCCGGGCCGCCGGGATCGGCCGCCAGCATGAGCTTCGCCAGCTCAGCGGAGATCCGCTCAGCCGACACGATCTTGATCCTGAGAGCCAGCTCGGTCATGGCCGCGGCCAGCTCAGGCGTCACCGAGAAGCCCAGCTGGGCGGCGAACCTGGCGGCCCTGAGCATGCGGAGTGGATCGTCGGTGAGCGAGTCCGCCGGCCTGCCCGGCGTCCTGAGCAGACGGTCCGCCAGGTCGCGCAGCCCGCCGAAGATGTCAACGAACTCGTAGGCGGGCAGCCGCGCTGCCATCGCGTTGACGGTGAAGTCGCGCCGGGCCAGGTCCGTCTCGAGTGAGGTGCCGTAGCTCACCGCCGGCTTGCGGGACTCGGGCACGTAGTGCTCGCTCCGGTAGGTCGTTATCTCAACGACCACGCTGCCCTTTCTGAGCCCGACCGTGCCGAATGCCATCCCGGCCGCCCAGGTGCTGTCCGCCCAGCCCGTGGTGAGTTCCAGCACCCGTTCCGGCCGGGCGTCGGTGGTCAGGTCAAGGTCGCCAGACTGCCTGCCGAGGAAGACGTCCCGGACCGAGCCGCCGACCAGGGCGAGCTCGTGGCCGTGCCGGGCGAAAAGGCGGCCGAGCTCGGCCGCGGCAGGCGACGTGGCGGCAAGCAGCCGCGCCGCGGCCTTCCGCTGCTCCGGTCGCAGCGATGGGGAATCTGGCACGGGCATTGAGGGTAGGTCCTTGCACGTAAGCTTGGGAAACCCGGGGAGCCCGGAGGAACCCGTGAGGGACGTTCGAAAGACGTTCTCAGCCCGCGTGCCACGATGCTGCCTGCACGCCAGCGCGACTGGCCGGCCGGCCGGAGCGGCCCGCGCTCGGACAGGCCGCGGGAACCCGGCCGCCGGCAATAGCATTTCCGTCGTGCCCCGCCCGCGCCCTGCCTGCTCCCGGTCGATCCTGGCGCTAGCCAGGCCGCCCGGCGACCGCGCAGGCCGCCCCGGCAGGCCTGTCCTGGCGCCGCGGCCGCGGGCCAGCACGCGATCGGAGCCCAGGTGAGGCGGCCGGCCGGGAAGGCGGCGGCCATCGCCATCGCGGCCGCCATCGCACCCGCGGCCATCGTGCTCGCCGCGGCGGACCCGGCCGCGGCGGGCGCCGCGGCCGCGCGGCAGGCCGGCGCATTGCCGGTCTCGCTCGCTGTCACGTCGATCCGCCCGGGGTACGTGACGCCAGGCAAGCCGGTGACGGTCACCGGATCGGTCACGAACACGTCCCGCGCCCCGATTACCGGCATCATCGTGCGGCTCAGGTCCTCCCGTACGGCGTTCAGCAGCAGGGACGGGCTCCAGGTCTACGCCGACGGCACGACGATCGCGGCGGATTCCCCGGTAAACGGCGCGCAGACGGCCGTCCATGGCACGCTCGCCCCGCATGCGAGCGCCCCGTGGTCGATACGCCTGCGGGCGGGCCAGCTAAACCTGACCACCTTCGGCGTCTACCCGCTGGCGGCCGAGGCTGATGACGCCACCGGCACGGCACTGGCGACTAACCGGACATTCCTGGTGTTCTGGCCGGGCAAGCGGGCGCTCAACCCGGTACGCCAGCACGTCGCCTGGATCTGGCCGCTGATCGCCCGCCCACAGCAATCACCCTGCCCGGGGCTGCTGACCAACAGCCTGGCCGGCCGCCTCGGCACCGGCGGCAGGCTGTCCGGGCTGCTCGCCGCCGGCCGGGCCTACGCTGCCAGCGCCCACCTGACCTGGGCTATCGACCCGGCGCTGCTGTCCAGCGCGCAGATCATGACCAAGCCCTACCAGTACGGGGCGAACGCCAACTGCGCGCACGCTGGCAGGCGGCCGGCCAGCGCGGCAGCACAAGGCTGGCTGACCAGCCTGCGGTCGGCCACGGCCGGCCAGCCAGTCTTCGTCACCCCCTATGCGGACGTCGACGTGGCGGCGCTGTCCCGCCATGGCCTGGACGGCGCCGACGGCGACCTGGCCCGCGCCTTCGACGCCGGCCGCTCGACGGCCAGCAGCTCACCGGGCTGGCCTGGCCGGCCGACGGGATCGCCAGCTACGGCGTGCTGAACAGCCTCGCCGTCCGGGGGATCGCCGCCGTGGTGCTGGACAGCGCGACGATGCCGCCATCCCCGAGCCAGAACTTCACCCCGAGCGCGGTAACGACGACCCCGTCCGGGGTCGGGCCGAGAATGCACGTGCTGCTGGCCGACGACACGCTCACCCTGCTCCTCGGCACCGCTGACCACGGCTCGGCGCCGCCGGGCGCATCCTTCGCGGTGGCACAGCGATTCCTGGCCGAGACCGCCATGATCGCCGCCGAGCGGCCCTCGATCGCCCGGTCCATCGTCGTCGCGCCGCCGCGGCAGTGGGAGCCGCCGCCCGGGCTGGCCGCTGCCCTGCTCGCCGATACCGTCAGCGCTCCCTGGCTCCGGCCGGTCAGCCTGCCCGGGCTGGCCAGCGCCGATCCGGGCCAGGGGCAGGTGCACCGCAAGCTGCTGCGGGTGACCAGCAAGGACGAGCTCAGGCTGCCGCTGCTCCGCAAGGTCAGGCAACTGGATCGCAGCGCCGCATTGCTGCAGGGCATCCGGGTGCGGAAGGATCAGGCGCTGAGTGACGCGGTGCTGGCCGTGGAGTCGTCGGCGTGGCGGGGCGGCGGGGCGCGGGCGCGGCACGCCCGGACCCTGCTCGCGATGATCTCGGCGCAGGTGTCCCGCCAGGAAAGCTCGGTCGTGATCATCGGGCCGGACCGGGTCACGCTGGGCGGCTTGTCGGGCACGCTGCCGGTGTCCATCTCCAATGGCCTGCGCTACCCGGTGCGGGTCAGGCTGGCCGTGACGGTGCCGGGCGGCGGGCGCATCACCGTCAGCGATCCGCCGCCGGTGGTACGAGTCGACGCCGGCGCCGAAAAGACGCTGAAGCTACATGTCCGCGCCGCCACGGTGGGGTCGACCACGATCCAGCTCAGCCTGCGCACGCCCGATGGCGCGCCGCTGCCGGGGCGCCCGGTGGCCCTGACGGTCCAGGCGACGCACTTCGGCACGCTCGCGCTCGTGATCATCGGCGCCGCGCTCGGCGTGTTCGTGCTGACCTCCGCGCGGCGGGCGATTGCCCGCGGCCGGGGCGAGCAGCCAGGGCCCGGCGGCGGCGAGCCGGCCAGCGGCGGCGCGGACACCCCGGATCCGCCCGGCCTCGCCGAAAGAGCCGATAACGTCGTGACTGACCGTGCCGATGACAAGCATCCACCGGAGGATCCGGATGAGTACGCCAGCGCCCCGGGCAGGACCGACCGCCGCTGACAGCGGCAGCGGCCCGCAGACCGATGGCCTGGATGCCGCGGTGGCGGCGCAACAGCCGCCAGCGGCGGCGAATGACGTCAGCCTGGTCAGGTCCAGCGGCATCATGGCCATCGGCACGCTGGCATCGCGTGTCACGGGATTCTTGCGGACGGCGGTGTTCGGCTACGCGCTGGGTGCCGCCACCTTGGCCGACGCCTACAACAACGCCAACACGCTGCCGAACGTGGTCTACAACCTGGCTCTCGGCGGCATCCTGACCAGCGTTGTCGTGCCCCTGCTTGTCAGCGCGGCCAAGCGGGACGCCGATCGCGGCGAAGCCTACGACCAGCGGATGTTCACGCTGGGCGCGCTGGCGCTCGGTGGCATCACGCTGGTGGCAACGCTGGCGGCTGGACCGCTGGTCGAACTGTATGCCGCGTCCGTGCACGGCTCAGAGCGCTCCGTCATGGTCGTGTTCGCGTACTTCTTCATCCCGCAGATCTTCTTCTACGGGGTGAGCTCGCTCGCCGGTGCGATACTCAACGCTCGCGGGCATTTCGCGGCGCCGATGTGGACGCCCGTGGTCAACAACGTGGTGGTGATCTCGGTCGGCCTGCTGTTCATGGTCACGGCCGGCCTGAACCTCAGCACGGCGACGATCTCGTCCGGCCAGGTCCAGCTGCTGGGAATCGGCACCACGCTCGGGATCGTCGCGCAGACCGCCGCGCTGGTTCCCGCGCTGCGCAAGGTCGGTTTCCGCTGGCGTCCCCGGTTCGACTTCCGGAAGGCCGAGGTAACCGAGATACGGCGGATGGCCGGCTGGATGTTCGGCTACATCGCCACCACCCAGGTCGCCTTCCTGATCACCACGCGGGTGGCCAATGCGGCGGCAGTGCGCGCACATCACCTGCACGGGTCCGGTTATACCGACTACAGCTACGCCTGGCTGCTGTTCCAGCTGCCGTACGCGATCGTAGGGATCTCGGTGATCACTGCGCTGTTGCCGAGAATGAGCGCGCACGCGGCCGATCACAGGTACCGGCTGGTCAGCGACGACTTCTCGGCGGGGGTCAGGCTCTCATCCGTGATCGTGGTGCCCGCCGCCGTGGTGCTGGCGATGCTCGGCCCGCCGCTCGCCGAGGTCTTGCTCGGCTACGGCAGCATGTCCTTCGCCGACGCGAGGTACCTGGGCGAGGTGTTCGCGGTCTTCTCCCTCGGCCTGGCCCCGTACATGATGTTCCAGCTGCTGCTCCGGGTGTTCTACGCGCTGCACGACAGCCGTACCCCGGCCCTGATCGGGGTTCTCACCATGACCGTGAATATCGCGGCCAACCTCATCGCGCTGGCGGTGCTGCCGCCGGTGGACGTGGTGGCCGGGCTTGGCGCCGGATTCGGGGCAGCCAACCTGGTGGGCGCGGTAGCCGGCTGGCTGGTGCTGACCAAGCGGATCGGCGGCCTGGACGGCCGCCGGATCGGCGTCAGCCTGGTCAAGATGCATGCCGCCGCGATTCCCTGCGTTCTCTTCGCGGCCGCCGTGACCGTCATGGTCGGCGCGGTGGTGCCGGCCGGAACGCTGGCCGCGCTGATCATCGTCGCGCTAAGCGGTAGCGGCGCGCTGTTGCTCTATGTGCTCTTCGCAAAGGCGCTCGGCGTCGCCGAGCTGACCGATTTGAGTGCAACGGTCACCGCCAGGCTGCGCGGCTGACGGTTCGCCCTGACGTCTCTCGGAGGTAACGGTTTGCGATGGTAGGGTGCGCGGACCGCTGCGAGCGCCATCAGCCCCTTAGCATGTTGTGCAGCGCCATGATGTACTCCCGCCCGGCTGACCGCACGAGGCTCGGAAGGAGGTCGAGGGCCTGGCCCGCTCTTGATGCGACGAAATGAGCACGTTCATCTCTGAGCCCGGTACCCGGCTCGGCGGCCGCTACCGGCTTGAGGACCGGATCGCCGCGGCCGGTGGCTGGGCTGCGTGGAAGGCCATTGACGAGATACTCGCCAGGGCGGTGACGGTCTTCACCTTCGCGCCAGGCTTCCCGCGGATCCGGGAAGTAGTCACCGCGGCGCGGGCGGCCAGCAGGCTCACGGATGCGCGCCTCACCCAGGTGTTCGACGTCGAGGATGACTGGGATCGTGCCTACATCGTGATGGAGTGGGCGGCGGGCGAGCCGCTCGACGACCTGCTTGCGGCAGGCCCGCTGGAACCCTCGCGTGGCGCTCAGATCATCGCCGAGGCCGCGGCAGCGCTCTCCGTGGCGCACGCCGCCGGACTGGCGCATCTCTGCCTGGTCCCCGGATCGGTCCGCTGGACGCCCGGCGGCGGAGTCAAGATCGTCGGCCTCGGCATTGACGCCGCGCTGGCGGGCCTCACCGCCGACGACCCTGCGCTCGCCGACACCCGCGGGCTGGCCAGGCTGCTTTACGCCGCGCTGACCGGCCACTGGCCCGGCCCGGACAGCGCGGTGCTGCCGACCGCGCCAGTGGCCGACGGGCTGCCGCGCAGCCCGCGACAAGTCAGGGCCGGGGTCCCGACGGCGCTCGATGACATCACCTGCCGGGCGCTTTTCCAGCAGGACCGCCGGGGCGGCCCCGCATTGACGACGCCCGGGCAGCTGGCCGGGGCGCTGATGGCGGTCATTCCGCCTGCTCCGCCGCCCAAGGCCGCACCGCCGAGGCCGCCATCGCGGGCTCCGGAGTTCAGCGACACCGGCCCGATGGCTGCCAGGGACGGCGAGTACTGGCCCTATGACGGGGTCGCAGCCGGGCAGCGCGACCGGCCCACCCGGCCTGGGTCCAGCAGCCGTGCGCCGGCGTCAAAGGTCAAGGTCGGCGTGGTGACCGTGCTGGTCCTTGCCGTCGTGGCCGCGGTAACCGCAGCCGCGCTCGCGCTCCGGCCAACGTCGCAGGCCGCCCAGCATGGCGGCCATAGCCCGACGGCCACGCCGTCGTCGAGCGGCGCCTCGGCAGTACTCACGCCGCAGACCGCCCGCGGCTTCGCCGAGCCGAGCACCCATGCTGACCTGGCCATCGACAGCCAGCCCAACACCGCCTGGCAGACCCAGTTCTACCTCAACAATCCGGTGTTCGGCGGCCTCAAGACGGGCTCCGGGCTGATCCTCGACATGGGCAAGGAGGTCAAGCTGAGCTCCGTCACCGTCGAGCTCGGGCCGACGCCCGGCGCCGACGTGGCGATCGAGGTGGGTAACGATGGCAGCCGTACCCAAGCGTCGCTGGCCACGTTCAAGACGGTCGCGCAGGCCAACGACCTCAGCGGGACGCACACCTTCCAGTTGCGGTCCGCCGCGACCGGACGGTACGTGCTCATCTGGTTCACCCGCCTGCCACCGCAGGCGAACGGGCCGAAGAGCCACTATGAGGCCGAGATTTTCAACATCATCGTGAAGGGCTCGGGCTGATCGATGCGCACGGCCGCGGGCCGATCAGGACCAGCGCCGAGCAGGATCAGCGGAGACCGGCGGCCTAGCACCGAGCGGCAGTGACCGCCCCGCGGGCCGAGGGGAGGACGGCGACGGAACCGCACGAGGCGGCGGGGACCCAGGAGCAGCGCTCCCTGCCGGGGCAGCGCGTCACACCGGACGCTCAGCCGCCCGACGCAGAACTTCTGAGGCGGCACGTCGAGGGTGATCCCGACGCGTTCAGCCAGCTGTTCCTGCGCCACCGTGACCGGCTGTGGGCGGTCGCGGTCCGGACCCTTTCGGATCCGGAGGAAGCCGCCGACGCCCTGCAAGACGCGATGATCTCAGCCTTCCGGCGGGCCGATAGCTTCCGCGGCGATTCGGCGGTCACCACCTGGCTGCACCGGATCGTGGTCAACGCCTGCCTCGACCGGCTGCGCCGCAAGGCGGCGCGGCCCGCGTCCGGCGGCGCTGACGAGCGAACCCTGGACAACCTTGCGCTGGGACGAGCCATCCCAGATCCGTCATCCGGCAGCGATACCACGATCGATGTCCATGCGGCGCTGCAGACGCTGCCCGCCGACCAGCAGGCAGTGCTCGTGCTCGTAGACATGCTCGGCTACCCGGTGGCGGACGCCGCGGAGATTCTCGGGATTTCGCCGGGCACCGTCAAGAGCCGCTGCGCCAGGGGCCGGGCCCGGCTGCTGCCGCGGCTCGCGCACCTGCGCAAGGCGGCCGCGCCAAGAGCAGGGAACCGATCGGCCGCCGGGAACGTCTCACCAGCGCAGGGAGGGGGTGACGGCCAGCCATGACCCGGCATGTCGGCGGGACGGCGCTCGCCAGGTACCGCGAGGGGGACTTCGGCAGCCGGAAATCCGCGCGAATCCGGGCGCATCTGGCCGCCTGCGCACGCTGCGCGGCCATGGACACCGATCTGGCCGGCCTGACTGCTCTGCTGGCCAGGGCGCCCGCGCCCGCCATGCCGGACCAGGTCACCACCCGGATCCAGGCGGCGCTGATGGCCGAGGCGGCCAGCGCGGCGCCGGCCGGCGACCGAGTCCGGCAAGGAACATCCCGGCAGCCCGCCGAGCCAGTGCGGCCCCGCCGGTCCCGGCACGCCGCGGGCAGGGCCGCCCGCGGGCAGCGCTGGCGGCTACCCGAGCTGCGACCGCAGCTCGGGACGCGCGCCCTTGGCGCCGCCGCCGCGGCCGCGGCGATCGCCGGCGGGATCTACG
>WNFX01015472.1_pt1 | contig 10187 bp, 9 predicted proteins | sample 5400111 | NCBI WGS metagenome assembly WNFX01 (sample SAMN13153363, study PRJNA577476) | soil metagenome | isolation source: 40 cm soil or saprolite under grassland replicate 1 | place: USA:California | collected 2016-06-15 | reverse complement strand
TGCTATGGGACCCTTCCTCGCCATGGCGGTCTTTTGCCCGTTCGGCGGATGGCTCACGGATCGGCTTACAAACTCATTTGGCTTGAACACAGGCCGCCGTTCTGTCGGCTGCGCCGGCATGCTACTTTCTGGAATCTGCATTCTTGCCGGGACGGGTGCTGAGAACCCGCATGTCGCGATTCTTCTTCTCTCCTTCGGCGCGGGCTTTCTCTACTTCACGGTCGGCGCCTTTTGGGCCAGCACAATTGACTTAACACCGCGTTACGCGGGCACTCTCTCCGGCATCATGAACACCGGCGCGAATATCGGCGGGACCATCTCTCCGACAGTAACGCCCTGGCTTGCAGAGCGGTTCGGATGGAATCTGTCTCTTGGCTTTGCCGCGCTCGTCGCAGTGCTCGGCGGCGTGCTCTGGTTGTTGGTCAAGCCGGGAGATGGTTTGAGACAGGGATGACACCGAGCGGGGCTGGGCTGTTCGGAGACAGGACCTGTGGCAAGTTCAATAATATGCCATGGCGCAGTAGGTGACGGTAGAATTGTATTGGTCCACAGTGGCCCGATCGTAGCGCAAAACCTGGCCATTCGGGACACTCAGAAGATTCAGCATCGTGTAGAGTGCCGGAAATATGCCGGTTCGCCGCGCATCGTCTTCCCGCTGAATGAACTGCAGCAACGCGTCGGCGTCGCCTTTTTCCGCAAGCTTGAGCATCGCCAGGTCGGCCTGCATGGTCTTGTTGAATTGGAAATCCGTGGGCGGCCGCGGATCGCCGTACCTCATACCGATGTGCGACAGATCCCCACTCGCGATGAAGCATACCTGCTTATCGTAGGCCTCCACCGTTTTACGAAAGGCCGCGATGAATTCTGATATGCGCTGCCCCTGGCCGACCAAATCGGGATGGCTGAAATGCAGGTGCGAGAAGGAGCAGAGAATCGGAACGATCGTAAACGGTTTCTTCTTGCCCAGGCTATGCTGAAGGAAGAGGGTCTGAAACTCGACGGCGTGATCATTCTGGTGAACAATTTCTTCTTCGAAAAAGACTTGGCCGCCATGCTGCCGCAACAGTCGCAGAAACTCTCGATCGACATGTACCGTGCCCAACGGGGTCACAAAATCTTTTTCGGTGCAGGCGAACAGCGTTTCGATGATGCCTCGCGCCGCGCCCAGAATGACGAAGACATCAGGGGTGTCCGCCTCCCGAATCTCTTTGTAGGCCCATGCGTAGATCGGCCCCGCCATCGAGAGCTCTACATGAGGGGCCACAATGGCTTTGATGCGTTGACCGGCATGCTCCGAGCGCGCATTCCCAGGTCCTTCCTTGGATTTGAAGTACTCCTCGAGTTGGGCGTCCAGTTTCTCCGGATCGGCATCATAGCTTTTCCCGGCGTGGGCCGCGGGCCGGACAGTCTCCTTGCGGTAGGCTTCAGCTAATGCCTTTTGGGTGGTGTCGAACCGGTCGCCTTCCAGGAAGAGCTTCTCGTCCAGCTCTGCCAGGAACTTATCCACCCAGTTGGGGAGGAGAAGCTCACCGAAGCGCTTGAGGTACTCGCCGGCAATCTGGTTTCTGGTGTGTTGCCCGTCCAAGAACTGGATGAGATAAAAGACGTTCGGCGGGAGAAATAAGATCTCCTTGGAGATGCCCTGAGGGTCCCGGAGCCCGACCGATTGGGTCTCGTCCTCGCGCACAGGAAAAAATTCAAGATTGCGCAGCTTGGGATATTCTAAGATACGCGAATCGGTCGCCCTGGAACCTTCCATATAGTTACCTGTTCGCCTCCTAACACTCTGGGATTATACCGGACGCAGGTTCTAAAAGGGGGTTACACACTAGGGCGGCGGGTCTTCTCCCAAACCGCCAGCGAAACAATGGTCAGCACTAGAAGGATTAACGTGGCGTATCCATAGTCGCCACTGGAAAATTTGATGAGGTCGGCAAATCGGCCGATCAGGAGCGACATGCGGGACATGACCGTGTAGCCAAAGGCGGCCCCGAAGCCGATCATGAGGAAGTACACCCCCGTGCGTGCGGCCACATAGCCCGCCCCGGAGTGCTCGACCGAGAAAAAGAAATAGAACAGGACCGAGACGACGCCGATAAGCAGCACGATCGTATTAATACCGCTTTGAGGGTTGGCGAGATCGAGATTGAGCGAAATGCCACCGGCGGTCATGGTCACGAGCGGATTCACAGTATCCTCGATTTGCTTGAGAATATATGAAGAGATCGTGCGGGGGATCGCGACTCCCGACCCGAACCCGACCACAAAGGCAAAGGCCAGTCGCGACAGCCAGGCGATCTTCGGGACAAAGCGGGTCCAGATCAGTAACCCGATCATGACCGGTATGAGCGGCTCGTAATTGCCTTTCGCAATCTCCTGCCAGACCAACCTGATAAAGACTGTAAACCAGACGACGACAACCGAATAGCCGACGGAAATTCCGACATAAAGATGCTCGCCCAGTTTAAACAGTGGATTGTCCTTGTAGAGAAAGCTGAAAATGAAGAGCGTCAGGCCCACTGCCACCCAAGCACCGATCAAGGCTTGTGTCGGAATCAAATGCTCAGGCATCAGGCCGGTCTTCCCTTGTCGCCGCGGAGCACGAAATAGAAGACATTACACAGCAGCACCAACGCAATGATGACGAAGTGGTCCGCGGACTGCGCATCCATTCCTGCCACCGCTGTCCCCTTCTGGCCGATTAAGGTTTCGTACTCCGCCGCGCCTTGAAGCCCCCCGATTAATCCATTGATCTGGCCGCTGCGCAGAAATGGATAGAGGCCAGGCGCCATGACCCCGGTGGAGCCTCCCCCCATCTCAAACCGGTACTTGTCCTTGCCGAACACGTACCACATCTCGATACCGGGGTTACCGGCCGCAAGGCTGATCAAATAGGTCACGTCCCGCAGGTTGCGTACTCCTTCAAGAACCGGCATCCCGAGCGTAGGCTTCTTGGCGTAATCCGACGGGAAGGCCTTATATAGGTCTTGTCCCATGGAAATGACGAGAGAGCCGGTCCCCGGACTCCAGCCCAGAAACACATAATCCTTGCCGGATTCCTTCTTCATCTCCGTGGCTACTCTTGAAAAGATGCTGTCGGCCAGGCCCGTGCCGGGCAGCCAATGCGTCATGCCGATGACCCGCAGCTGTTTTCGAAACGCGTGCCGCAGAAGAGAGATCGCCTGCGGCTCAAGCTCCGGTTTGGAGGAGGGATCGAAATCAAGCGAGAGCAAGAATACCGAGCCTTCCGGTAAGCTCTCGATGTAATCGTACACCCCCCGGACTTCCGGTGACACCTTAATTGGCAGTCCGAAGGGATGGAGCAGCGGCAGCAGGGTCGCCAGCGCGATCAGGAGAAAGATAATCCGTCGGTCGATGCTGACCATCCACCGGGCAAACTCCTTCATTTATCTTTCCCTCCGCCCAAGTACGAGCGCTCATAGCCGAGAATAATCTTCAGAGACAGGGCCACGGACCCCATGCTCACGCCGATGAGAATCGCGCGGCGGACCGCACTGTTTACGACGTTCAGCAACCACTGGGTGACATCCCAGGTCCAGGGCAATAGAAATTGGCCAAGCGGCACGCGCCCCATCATCACGATGACCGCCGCTACCAGCAGGACCGCCGCCTCGCGTGTCCGGGCGCGAAAGGCCCGGTACGCGGCCGAAGCGATGAAAAAGGCCAGGATCGAAAACATCGTCGCTTGCAGCGGGACCATCGTGTAGTTGTAGATCCATCCCAACCCGGTCTGTACACCATTCACCGTCGTCTCGCCCTTGCTCCAGAACAGGCCCACCGCCATCGTGACCAGCATTGCCAGGTACAAAATGATACTGTAGCCCCAGCCGGGTACCTGTCGCTTGATCTTCACGGCGTGCACCTGAAAGAGACTGGCGAGTCCAAGCACCAATGCAAACCCGGAAATAATTTGCATCCACTTTGAGATATGCGTGATCGCTTCTTCGGAGACCGGATGCGGGATGTAGTATTGGAGTGCAAAGGCCACGCCCATGATGCCGGTAATGAGCAGTGGAAGCTGCCGTTTGAAGAAGATCACTTGAAGTCCTTGAACAGATCCAACACGTAATTGACGGCGTCGCTCTGAAGGACAACCCCCAATGTCGCCAATGCAGTCCCCAAGATCAACGCCGTCATGATCAGTGCCTTGCCGAAATCCTGCCCGCGCAATGTGCCGACGAGTACCGGCTCACGGGAAAGATAGGCACTCGCCGCATACAGCTCCTCGCCGATCAGCGTATAGTCACAGGTGGTCACGAAAAATGGCAGCTGATGATCGGAATCCGTCCCCGCAATTTGGATTGCGCCCGTCCCTGCGCCCGTTTCGGTCAGCAACAAGGACTCGGCGAAATAGGAGCCCATATAGAAGTTCGCGGCCGGCTTCTCGCGCAGCATGATTCCATCCACCGCCGCGGTGTAGCTGAACTGATCGCCGGTGATGAAAAAATTGGAGTCCTCACGGTAGGAGTCCGGACGTCCCGCTTCCAGATAGGCTTCTTTCACAACCTCTTGGCAAACCGCCATCACGATGGGATCGCGGTGGGGCACTTTCAAGGTCGTGTCGTAGCGCGCCACCTTCTTCGCCACCTCGCCGAGGATCACCGTGGCCGCGATGGTAGACACGTCGCTCATGTCTCCAGCGCCGGTGAGATACAAGATGGGCCGGCCCATCTCAGTCGAGCGTCCGATCGCTTCCTCTACGGCATCCAAGCCCGCGATTCGGCGAAGATAGACATGCGGATTCCGACGTGCCGCGCTGATGCTCGCCAGCAGGATGCCGGTGAACGCGACCACGAAGAGCAGGTTATTTACCTGAGCGAGGTTAAACCAGTTCGGCTCCGAAATCGCCTCAGCGACGGGAGAACTAACCTCCAGGTCGCCCTCGCGAATCACTAGCTTCGCGGCATAGCGTTTCCCGTCCTGAATTGGAAAGTTTTGCGAGGAAGGAACCTTGACGTAGTGGTCCCCCTTCGCGGCCGGTTGATTCCACCAGGGAAAATCGCCCGGCTTGAGGTAGCGGACATTCGAGGGCATCTCGGTGACTTTTTTAAATTCCCTGAGAGTCCCCGCCTCTCCGCCCTCGGCCATCCATATTTGTACCTTCCGGGCCTTGCTGTCGCCAGGCGAGGACTTCCAGACGAGGCTGAGGCTCTTTCCCGCATCGTTCGGCGTGTCCAACGCGCGGAAGCCTTCCGGAGAGGTGAGAGGGACAGGGGCGGCAAGGGCCGCCCCTGGTATCAGCAGGAGAAGAAGAAGAGAACCAAGAATCACTTCTGAGCCAATTTCACACTGATGGCTCCGCCGAGATCGCCTTCCTTCGCTCCTTCCTTCATGTAACCCGAGATGTCTTTCTCGCCCTTGGGCTCGCCATGACAATTGAGGCAGCCTTTCCCATAGAACAGCGGGAGCATGACTCGGGTGGTCTTGCCACCGTCCACCTGCTCGCTGACGATTTTCTCGCCCTGCCGCGGATATGAGGGATCGGCAAATTTCTTCAGCACCCCGGCCTCGAATTCGTCCGCCTTATTCTTAGGGTTGCGCAGAAAGCCATCGAGCGTGGTCTGTTTTAGATAGATCCCGGACTTTGCGGTGAATTTCGCGGCGGTCTGTGTCCCGAAGGTCGCCGGAATGAATCCCTTGAAGCCGACGCCTTGTTTGTTGATGACGGGCTGATAGTCTGCAACCGTTTTCTTGCTGACGTCGACCAACTGTGGTAGCAGTTCTTTCGCCATGTGCGGGACCTTCTCGTCCTTCAACTTGCTAAGGTCCACCTTGGCACGCTCTTTGAACTTTTCGGTCAGCTGTTTTTCGAAGGCTTCGGGCGTGAATCCCTTGTCCCCCTTATCCGGATCGTTGATCAGCGCCTGATTGGCCCCCACCGTGACCCGGCCAGAATCCAAAAGAATTGCGAGAAGGCGCCCCGTCTCAACGGCCTCCTCACTGGCGGACGCGATGACCGGGAAAAGGCCCGTACCAATAATTGCAAGGATTGCTGCAAACAAGCTGACTCTTGAAATCCTCATAGTTCCTCCCTTTGTGTCATTTGGCCACCTGCCGCCATGGCGGGCAACACTTTCGGGGGCCAATTGTACCCAGAAGGATACTCGAAATCTAGGACCCTTCGATAATTTCTACATTCGCCCGGGGAACCACGGCCTTCGTACCATCGGCAAATACAATCTCCATGACCCTGACATGGCTCTCGGTGGGGATCATGAGCAGATCCGAGGGGAGGGCAACCACCTCGCCGATGCGCCCGAAGAAAGGCTCTCGAATGACCCGCACCGGCTCCCCGATTTTCGCCCCGGCTCTGACCTGGCCGGAAAGGTCGGCTGTGTTGATGGATTCCTCGGAACCTCTAGGAACGATGATTTCGGGGCGGATCACGCCCGCGCGAATCTGCGTGGCGCCGGAGATAGACGCCTTTCGCCCATTCAAAGCCTGTAACAATTCAAAGGTTTTGCTTGCCATGGGAATCTGTCCGAATCCTTCCGTCAACACGAGCGTGAAGCCGATATTCTCGGTCCCGGTGATGGCGACGCCAAGATCGTAGCCAAGCAGAGATCGAAGATCCTTATCATGCATGCCACCAACGACCAGACCTTTCACTCCGACGGCCTTCGCCCGTTGGAGGGCTTCCCCCCGATAACGATCTTGCCGGCATGTTCAGAAGTCAATTGCCCGGCCTCCAACGACTGCTGAGGGCTTGTCGCCACCATCACGAGGGTTCCCCAGGTCTCTCCTCCAACCCCGAAGATCCCCTGGACAAAGGCGCAGGTAGTTTCGATCCGGACGCCCTGGCCGGGGATGACTTCTACCACGCGGCCATCCACATAACTGAACAAATCCAAACGGCGCGGCGGTTCACGTAGCAGGACCTGGCCCGTCGAATTTGAAATCGTTTCAACGGACCCGGTGATCGGCGAGAAGACGGTCGACTTGAACCACTTAATCAAAGGCTTATTTTCCGCAAGGACCTGACCTTGCTCAACTCTCTCCCCCTCCCGTTTGACCATGAACTCTTTTAAGTCCTCGGGCAGAATGCCAAGCAGGTTCACGACGTTGACCACATGCACCTTGCCCGGGAGTTCTGCGCGCGCCACGACTTTGTCGGAGCTCACCGACTCTCCCTCCTGGACCAGCACGACCCCGGGAATTGGCAGGAGACGTTTGCGCGCGACCAGTGTCCGTGGTGTCACAGTCAGGCCGGGTGTATAGCTATGAGCCATGCAAATCCTCAGCCCCTCCTTTGTAAGCAGGGGTAAGGGGAGATAGAGGTCTCTACCCCACCCAACCTCCCCTTACAAAAGGGAGGGGCAGTTCACGTTGGGTATAAGTTCAACGTCTCATGCCATTTCTTAAGGAGCCCCACGCGGTCCTCCAGCCGGCTTGGAAGGTTTAACGGGCGCCCCCGACCGTCGAGCATCAGGCCGACAACCCCGCCGCGCGCGCGGCGGTGCACGGCTTCCCCGCGACCTGCGCCGACATCGACATTCCTCGCCGGAGTTACCTGCACCATCGCTTCCTCATTGAGCCCCAGCGGAAGCAGCCGAAGCTCTCCAAACTTTAAGGTTCCCTGCACCGGCCCACCCGGGAGCGCGGCCGTGTATTCGAGACAGCGCTCGCCCTGCTTGCCTTGGCCGATCGGTGCAATGCAGGTTCCCAGATAGATCATGCAGTCGTGGACGAACACGTCCATGGCGGCCTGCTCATTTACCGTGGAGAGGACTCCGAGGTGCGGCATCATAAAGATGCTGTCCACGGACAGCTCGGTAAAACCTAAGGGTTCATACGCGTCCACCATCATCAGCATGGACTGTACCCGCCGAGGGGCATGGGACAGAATCCCCCCGCTTCCCACAATCAGGTCCAGCTGCAGCATATTAATCAGCGTCTGTCCAGACCCCTTCTGGTCAAAGACATCCGAAATGGAGCGCTCCTGTTGCACGCCCTTGAGTCCAGTGGCGAGGGTCTTGTGATGGCCGAGCGCCAAGCGCAGGGCTTCGCGCGCGATCGCTTGCTCGATCATCAGCTCCTCGAGGGTCTGGGGAACTGTGGTCGGCCGGATCATTTTGTTCTTGATGCGGTTGCGCAGGTCCTGTTCGTCGATCGAGAACGGCACCCAGCGCATGATATTCTCGAGACCGCTTTCCGCCAGCACGTTGGAGATGCTGTAACTCATGCCGAGGTTGGCCGATACCGTGCGGTTAAAGATGCCCTGAAAGATCGAGAAGACGTCGGTGGTCGCTCCTCCGATATCCACCCCGATTAGATTGATCCCTTGCTTCTTGGCGATGGTCTCCATAATCAGGCCGACCGCGGCTGGCGTGGGCATGATGGGAGCGCCCGCCCATTCAATCAACCGGCGGTATCCCGGCGCCTGCGCCATGACGTGCTCGAGGAAGAGATCGTGGATCTTGGTGCGTGCGGGCACGAGATTCTCTCGCTCCATCGTCGGGCGCAGGTTCTCGGTAATGGTCAAGGCCGTCTTTTTTCCAAGGATCTCTTTGATCCGCTCGCGGGCGTCTTTGTTGCCGGCATAGATGAGCGGCAGGTTATAGCTCATCCCGAGCCGCGGACGTGGCTCCGCCGCGCTGATGTATTCCGCCATTTCGACCACATGAGTGACCGTGCCGCCGTCGGTGCCGCCGGACAGAAGGATCATGTCCGGCCGAAGCGACCGAATCCGCTCGATCTTCTCATGCGGCAGCCGCCCGTCATTTGACGCCAGCACATCCATGACGATCGCCCCGGCGCCGAGCGCGCATCGCTGGGCGCTTTCGCCGGTCATGCTCTGCACCACACCCGCGACCATCATCTGAAGGCCTCCGCCCGCGCTGCTCGTAGAAATATAAATGTCCACGCCAGCCTTGGGATCGCCACCGATCCCCGAGGGTGTCAGGATCTTTTCATCCTCCAGAATCCTCCGCCCGGAGAGCTCTTCGATCTCGCTAATGGCATTCAGGACCCCCCGAGTCACGTCCTCAAACGGCGCTTCCACGGTGGTCGGCGCTTCGCCGCGATAGGTCTGGCGGTATTCGTTCCCGACTTTCTCGATCAGGATGGCTTTGGTAGTCGTACTGCCGCAATCGGTCGCGACAATCGTGCGCAGCGGCCGGTCAGTCATGTCAGGGGCGTGGTCCTTGCGCGCGCGCCTCGATCAGCGCTGCGAGCCGCGCGAGCGTGTCCCGTCGCTCGAGGAGGCAGGCGATACGTTCCACGTCCCGTTGAGGAAAGACGACATCAAGGATAGGAGTGAGAAAATGCAGCGCCTGGCTGCCGAGAAAATTCATAGGCCCGACGGATTCCAGAAACAGCACGGCGGGGGTGGCCATGCCCCGGCGGACAATGGCGTCCGCGGCGCGCTCGAGCAGCGCGATATCTGCCGACGTAAGCGGGTCGGCTGGCGCCGTCGCAAAGGCCCCATGGAGCTTAGAACGGAGACCACTGAGCTTTTGTGAGAGAAATCCCTTGGGAGGCGATGCCATATAGCCGCTCAGAGAGTACCTACGCTAAACTTCTTCATTATAAAGAGCGCGAAAAGAGGGAGTCAATTGTGAGGGCGCACCGCTTCTTCTTTTTTACCCGCCCACCCCAGGCGCGCCATGACGCGCCCCTTCCTCGGCATGATATGAACTTCGCACGAGGGGGCCGGATTCCACATGCTGAAAGCCGAGCGCGAGACTTTCTTCTTTGAGCCACTGAAATTCACTGGGTTCATAAAACCGGATCACCGGCCAATGGGCCTTGGTCGGTTGAAGATATTGGCCGATGGAGAGGATCGCACAACCCGTTTCTCGTAATTCCTGCATCACCGCGCGCACTTCGCCCAGAGTCTCACCCAGTCCCACCATCAACCCGGATTTCGTGACCGCCCCTTTCTCGGAGGCAGAGTGAAGTAACCTGATCGAACGCAGATACTTGCCCTGCGGCCGCACCGACGGAAATAGTCTCGGCACAGTCTCGATGTTATGGTTCAAAACATCGGGCTTCGCCGCCAGCACGGTGTCCAGCGCAAGCTCATCACCCATGAAGTCCGGGATCAACACTTCGATCGTACAACTCGGCAGCTCGCGACGAATCGCGTGAATCGTCTCGGCAAACATGCGCGCGCCCCCGTCCGACACTTCGTCGCGATTGACGGAGGTGATGACCGCATGGCGCAA
>WNFX01007563.1_pt1 | contig 10187 bp, 9 predicted proteins | sample 5400111 | NCBI WGS metagenome assembly WNFX01 (sample SAMN13153363, study PRJNA577476) | soil metagenome | isolation source: 40 cm soil or saprolite under grassland replicate 1 | place: USA:California | collected 2016-06-15 | reverse complement strand
GTCGGCGGCACCGGGAAATAGCCGCCTTTTATCGGGGCACGGTGACCCATGTTGCCGCCCTCGTACTCCTCCCCGGAGGACCATGGTGCTTCCTCCGATTTGATCTTGCAGAAGCAACCGGACATGTCCACGTTCCAGGTCACCGAGTCGAAGACGAAGAATTCGGGCTCGGGACCGAAATACGCGGTGTCGCCCAAACCACTCGATTTCAGGTAGGCTTCGGCGCGTTTAGCGATGGTACGCGGGTCACGGTCGTAGCCTTTTCCATCGGAGGGTTCGACGCAATCGCAGGTGATGTTGAGCACCGGCTCATCGGTAAAAGGGTCCATTCGCGCACTGTCTGGATCGGGCATCAACAGCATGTCCGAAGCCTCGATGCTCTTCCACCCCGCGATCGAGGAACCGTCGAAGAAATGTCCGCTCTCGAACTTGTCCATCGTGAAAGCCTTGACCGGCACCGAGACGTGCTGCTCCTTGCCACGGGTGTCGGTAAAGCGCAGGTCCACGAACTTGATCTCCTTGTCCTTGATCATTTTCATAACGTCATTGGCGGACATTGCCATTGCAGGATCTCCTCGGTTTGCGGATTGTTGGTGGGGTTATGAGGGAAACAGAGCGCTAGGTCGATGGAATCTCTGCAGATTCCATGCCATCCGGCGCAAAAAGGCAGGCCATTGTGCCATAAGAGAGCACTCAACGCGATTTTAGGGGGTGGCGCACTAAACTAGCGCAAAGCAGTCATTATGCGCACCGCGTCGGTGCGAATCAACTCCGACCGCTTCGCCTGGAGCTAAACTATGCATATCGCTTTGCTACCGATTCCATGATGAAGAGGGACTCAGTCGAAGGCATCCTCGCCCAGGCCCAAGAGCGAGCTAAGGCGATGAACCTGCCTTACGCCGGAGCATTGCTGCCGCGTGAAGCCCACGCGCTAATGCAAAATGTCCCGGAGGCAAAATTGGTCGACGTGCGCACCCAGGCCGAGTGGGACTATGTCGGTCATATTCCCGAGTCGGTGTTGATCGAATGGAACACGTACCCGAGCGGCGAGCGCAATCCGCGGTTCGTCGAACACCTCCAGGCGCAGGTCGCGAAGACGAAGGCACCAGTAATGTTCTTGTGCCGCTCCGGAGCGCGCTCGCACCACGCCGCCCTAGCGGCAACGCAGGCCGGCTATACCAATTCCTACAACGTGCTCGAGGGATTCGAGGGAGAGAAGGATCCGCAGGGCCATCGCGGTACGGTCGGCGGTTGGCGATTTGCTGGCCTACCCTGGGTGCAGGGGTAATCTACCCTTACTCGCTCGACCGCTCTTCCCTAAGCTATCCCGCCGACCAATTGACAACCCCCGCGTAGGCTGTAACGAGCACCGCCACGCCGAAAGCGATCCGGTACCAGGCGAACGGCGTAAAGTCATGCGTGGCGATGTAGCGCAGTAGCCAACGCACGCAGAGGAAAGCGGAAGCGAACGCCGCCGCCGAGCCGACCGCGAACATCCCTACATCGCCTGAATCGAAGAGCGTGCGGTTCTTCCAGAAATCGTACGCACCGGCTGCTACGAGCGTAGGCACCGCTAGGAAAAAGGAAAACTCCGTCGCAGCGCGCCGGGAAAGTCCGAACAACATCCCGCCGATGATGGTCGCTCCCGAACGCGAAGTACCGGGGATCAGCGCGAACGCCTGCGCAATGCCGACTTTCAATGCGTCTTTCCAGGTCATTTCGTCCACGCTTTGAATCACGGCAGTGCGTCGACGTCTTTCCACCCAAAGGATGATGAACGCTCCGACGATGAATGCGAGCGCGACGGGCACGGCGTGAAAAAGATGGGTCTTGATCAGCTTGCCGAACGCGAGGCCCAGCAGCGCTGCAGGAGTGAAGGCGACAAGGAGGTTGAGCGCGAAACGCTGCGCGGCACGATCGGTGGCAATGCCTGCCAGCACGTGAGAGAACCGCCGACGGTATTCCCAGACGATGGCGAACATCGCGCCGGTCTGGATCACGATCTCGAATACTTTTGCCTTTTCATCGGCGAAGCCGAGCAGCTCGCCGACGAGGATCAGGTGTCCGGTCGACGAGATCGGCAGAAACTCGGTCAGGCCCTCCACGACACCGAGGATGAAAGCCTTTGCGAGCAACCCGAGTTCCACTGCGTCTCCAGAAAATAAAAGGCGGCAGAAACTGCCGCCTTGAAATTCTAACGGAAACCGCCGGAAGCGGTGACGAGCCTAGTTCATCGCTTGACCTTGATGCCTCAGGCCTTCTGATACACCTCCGCGCCTTTCCTGACGAACTCCACCGCCTTCTGTTCCATACCCTTCTTCAACGCATCCTGGTCTGAAAGACCGTGTTTCTCCGCGTACTCGCGTACATCTTGAGTAATCTTCATCGAGCAGAAATGCGGGCCGCACATCGAGCAGAAATGGGCGAGCTTCGCACCCTCTTGCGGTAGCGTCTCGTCATGGAACGCCTTGGCCTTGTCCGGGTCGAGACCCAGGTTAAACTGATCCTCCCAGCGGAACTCGAAACGCGCCTTCGAGAGCGCGTTGTCTCGGATTTGCGCTCCGGGGTGGCCTTTCGCCAGGTCCGCAGCGTGGGCGGCGATCTTGTAGGCGATGATACCGTCTTTGACATCGTCCTTGTCCGGCAAGCCCAAATGTTCCTTCGGCGTGACATAGCACAGCATCGCGGTGCCGTACCAACCGATCATCGCCGCTCCGATGGCGCTGGTGATGTGATCGTAGCCGGGCGCGATGTCGGTCGTGAGCGGTCCCAACGTGTAGAACGGCGCTTCTTTGCAGTACTTCAACTGCAGGTCCATGTTCTCTTTGATGAGCTGCATCGGGACATGGCCGGGTCCTTCGATCATCACTTGGCAGTCGTGGCGCCAGGCGATGTCGGTAAGCTCGCCGAGGGTCTTCAGTTCGGCGATCTGCGCCTCGTCGTTCGCATCGTAGATCGAACCAGGACGCAGGCCGTCGCCGAGCGAGAACGACACGTCGTACGCCGCCATGATCTCGCAGATGTCTTCAAAATGCGTATAGAGAAAACTCTCCTCATGGTGCGCTAGGCACCACTTCGCCATGATCGAGCCACCGCGCGAGACAATCCCCGTCATGCGCTTTGCGGTCATCGGGATGAACGGCAGCCGCACGCCGGCGTGAATGGTGAAGTAGTCCACGCCCTGCTCAGCCTGCTCGATCAGCGTATCCCGAAAAATCTCCCAGGTCAGCGCTTCGGCTTTGCCGTCCACCTTTTCCAGCGCCTGGTAGATAGGCACAGTGCCTATCGGCACCGGAGCGTTGCGGATGATCCATTCGCGCGTTTCGTGAATGTGCTTGCCAGTGGAAAGATCCATGACCGTATCGCCGCCCCAGCGTATGGCCCAGGTCATTTTCTCGACTTCCTCGGCGATGCCGGAACTGATAGCCGAATTGCCGATGTTGGCGTTGATCTTCACCAGGAAATTGCGGCCGATGATCATTGGTTCGGTTTCGGGATGATTGATGTTCGCCGGAATGATGGCGCGGCCGCGAGCCACTTCATCGCGCACGAATTCCGGGGTAATGAATGTCTGCAGCGACGCCCCGAACGACTCGCCTCCGTGCTGCCGGGTGATCGACTCCGGGAGCGCGTCGCACCGCTGGTTCTCCCGGACCGCGATATATTCCATCTCGGGCGTGACGATGCCCCTTTTCGCATAGTGCATCTGGGTCACGTTGCGACCCGACTTCCCCCGGCGCGGCTTTCTTTTCAGGCTAAAGCGCATCTCCGCAAGCTTTGGATCAGCGAGGCGGTCGAGACCGTACCTCGAGGTCGGGCCAGGCAATTCTTCCGTATCGGCGCGCTCTTCGATCCACTGCGCCCGCACCGGCGCCAGGCCAGTGCGGATGTCGATTTTGATCCGAGGGTCCGTGTAGGGGCCGGAGGTGTCATAGACGAAAAGCGGAGGATTTTTCTCCGCACCGAACGAGGCCGGCGTGTCGGACTGAACGACCTCGCGCATCGGCACACGGAGGTCGCTGCGCGAGCCCCCGACGTAGACTTTGCGCGAGTTTGGCATGGGTTTGATCGCCGCGTCATCGACGCGCGCGGTCTGGGCGAGAAACTTTGGATTTGCGTTCATGGCGCTCCTCTCACATACGACCGCAGGGGAGCGAAGGGACCAGCCGTTCAACGCTTCCCTGCGGCGGCATTATCCGCATCAGGTTCGAAGGGTTTGCTCTCACCCGGCCAGCCAAGGTTGCTGGTCAGGACCCCTACGTTGCTCGGAGGGACCTTACTCCAAGCCGTTGAGCTTGGCAAGCGTCTCAAGTGCGTGGACGTATCGCGAAAGTGAGCCTGATGCAGTTACGCTCGCCTTCGCGGCTGTAGGCTGCGTCCGTGGCGAGCGATCTAATTAATTTTAAACCGAGACCACCCACCGGTTGCTGAGCGATGAGGACGGCGGTATCCATCGGGCGATACTCGCCGAACGGATTGTGCGGCGGAGCTGCGTCCTCGTAGCGCAAGCTAAATCCCGAATCGCAGGGATCAAATGCGATCCACACCGGGGACTCGCTCTCCTCGCGATAACCGTGGGTGACCGTGTTCGTGAATAATTCCTCGACGATAAGGAGGAGCTTCAGGCAATCTTCGCGACCTATTCCGGCCGTGGTGCACGCGTCCTCAACAAAAGTCCGGATTTCTGCCATGGAATCCATCCTGGCAGGAAACCGGGCAAGCGGGGCGTTAGGCATTGGCGGGATGAGCCGGGGAAAGGCCGTTTAGGCTATTATAGATAGGGAACAAAGCGTCTTCGCAGGCGCTGGCCACCTCCGGAATTGCAAGCAGGCCAATTATTGGGGGGTTATGATGCAATCAACTCGTCTTATCGTCATTCGTCGGTTTCTCGTTGTTTGCGCGTGCGCCATTGCGCCGATTGCGAGCTGGGCAAATGATATAGCGCAGTTTAGGGTCGCCAGAGGCTCGGTGTATCTCGAGCGCAGCGGCCAGCGCCTGCCAGCACGGGTAGGAACGCATCTGCAGGCAACCGACACCGTGGTGACCGGAGCGGACGGATCGGCCGGTATCGCCTTCGTCGACAATTCGCTTCTCTCAGTCGGCCCCAACAGCGTGCTTGCCATCGAGCGATACGCGTTCAACTCGACTACGCACGAAGGTGCTTTCGAATCCGCTCTCCGCAAGGGGACTCTGTCGGTGGTGTCTGGGAAAATAGCCAAGCAGTCTCCCGATGCGATGAAAGTGAAGACTCCTTCTTCGATACTCGGGGTGCGCGGAACCGAGTTTCTCGTTCGCTCCAGCGACTGAGCCCGAAGGACTCCATGCGGCGGCACTACGCTGCGCTGATCGCGTCGCTGGTCCTGGGCGGCTGCGCCACACCGAGCGAAGACCTGGTAGTGCTGTTGCCGGACAACGAGGGCAAAGTCGGGACAGTCGTTGTCCAAGGGCAGAAGGGCAGGGCCGTGCTCAATACCGCGTACGCCTCGGCGCGGACGGCGCCCGATGGCGGTGTGCAACGTGGCACTGCAAGCCAGAGCGAAGTAAAGGACGTTTTTGGTAGTGCACTCGCGGCCCAGCCGTCGCGCCCGGTCTCCTTTATCCTGTATTTCGAGAGTGGTAACGACGAATTTACCGAGGAATCTAAGCAGGAGGTAAAGCGTTTGCTCGTCGAGATGGCGCGCAGACAGGCGCCGGACATTACCGTTATTGGCCACACCGATCAGGTCGGCCCGGATCCATCCAACGATGCGCTTTCTCTTCAGCGAGCCGAGCGCGTGAAGTCGATCCTGGCGGGAATGGGTATCCCAGCCGAGCGGATCCTGACCGCGGGCCGCGGCAGACGCGAGCCCTTGATCCCCACGGCCGAGGGCATTTCCGAACCGCGGAATCGGCGAGTAGAAATCAACGTGCGCTAGGGCCCGTTCCAGCGCAGCACCAAAAGCGTGAGGTCGTCTGCAGGTTCCGCTCCGTCGACAAATTGCGCGATGTCGGCACGGATCGAATTGACGAGGGCTCCAGGATTTTCAGCGTTCCGGGCGTGCTCGAGTGCCTCGCGCAACCGACCGGCACCGTAGAGTTCCCCCGCCGGATTCATTGCCTCAGTCACCCCGTCGGATACGACGCACACAATTCCTCCTCGGCTCATCCTATGCTCGGCGGCGACGTAGGAAAATCCTTCGAGCACGCATAGCGGTGGCCCACCGCCTTCCTCAAGCCGGGCAATCTCGCCATCAGGAGTCAGAACGAAGGGCGCTTCATGCCCCGCGCTGCAATATTCCAGGCGACCGCTCGGAACGTCGAGCACGCCCGCAAAGACGGTTACGAACAAGGACTCGGGATTCTCCCGCGCGATTTCAGCGTTGGCTTCACGAAGCAATTCAGCGACCCGACGCCCGCGTCGAAGGGCAGCACTTTTGCACAGAGCTTTGCTGACCGCCATGAAGATGCTGGCAGGCAAGCCCTTCCCTGATACATCGCCAACGAGGAAGAATAAGTGCTCGGCATCGAGCATGAAGAAATCGTATAGGTCCCCCCCTACTTCGCGCGCGGGCTCCATGGCGGCGGAAATCTCGAAGCGATGTTCTGAAGGGAATGCGAACTCGGGCCGCGGAAGACTACCGATCTGGATGCGTCGCGCTGCGTCAAGCTCGCCGGCGAGTCGCGCGGCAGACTCGCGTTCGCGTTGCAGGCGCTCCTGCAGCAATTTTCTCTGGGCGTTGGCCTCGGCGAGCGTCTCGACAAGCATCGCAGCGAACAGGAAGGCGATCGCGGCGCCGGGAACCGAAGCGTCGAGGAGCAGCCCTGCCACCCGGTATGCTCCGAAGCCAGCTACACCCAGCGCGACCAGTAGCAAAAGGAGCAGGACCGTCGAACGTCCCGGCGAGAGCCGAGGTACCGAACACACGACCACCAAACCCAGGACGAAAAGCGCCAATCCTTCAACCTGGGTTGCCCATCGCGGGCGCATCAACAGCGCGCCGTCAAAAACGTTCTCAAGGACCTGCGCGTGAATCTCGATGCCGGGCATGCGCTCGCCGAGCGGCGTGGACTGATAATCGATCAGGCCCAGCCCCGTGACGCCGACGAGCACGAGCTTCCCCTCAAGTTGTGCGGGGTCTGCTTTGTCGCCGAGCACATCCGCTGCCGAGATGAATCGATTTGCATCGTGTGGGGTGTAGTGGACCCACAGGCGTCCGTCCGATTGAGTGGGGATAACCAGGTCGCCGATTCCCACGGCTTCGACCCCGGCCACACCGCCTTGCACGGAGAAGAGCGGTTCGCCGCTCGCCAGACGAAGAGTCTCTAGGCTCAAGGGTAGCACCGGGGTCGCGCCGACAAGCGCGACGATCGGCACGCGTCGGACAACGCCTGCCTCAGTATCGGCGCTAAGCAGTCCGTGTCCTCTCGCGGCCGAGTCGATTTCCGGGAGACTCCGGAGCGCAGAAGCATAGTGGCGCAAAGGTGCTCGTGCGTCGGATCCTCTTTGCAGCGATGGAGTCAGCGGAGCTGCGTCGGAAGGTTTGCCGGCCTCGAGCCCTGCGATGCCCAGTACTACGGGAGCGGCGTTGATCGACTCGGCCAGTAGCGCATCGTGGCGCGGCAGCTTTGCGAGACGCGCGGCCAGTTGCGGATCGGCCCCGGCTACCGATGGTGCAAGCCATTCGGGGGAAAGGCGGTCGGGCTCCGGAAACAGTATGTCTACCCCGATCGCAGCGGGGCGGGCTGCGCCGAGCTTATCGATGAGTTGTGCAATCAAGGTGCGCGGCCACGGCCATTGACCGAATCGGTCCAGACTTACTTCGTCGATGGCGACGATGACCGCAGGCGCCGAGCGCCTCTCACGCGGAGACAGTTCTTGATAGCCGTCGAGCCACGCGAGGCGCGTCGCACCGACGACGGGCATGTCCTGCCACAGAATCGGTACCAGGAGCAACGCAAGCAGGGCCAGACCATGACCGACCCCGCGTGAATTGAACATCGCCCCAAAACGATTTGCTCCGGCGACCAACTCCGACCCGGAGTGCCCGCCGGCGTCCCTGGCATCCCGCGACGATCGGCCCCTCAGAGCTCTATCTCCAGGCCGTCGTAGGCGACCGAGATGCGAAGCGCTTCACCGGTTCGCGAGATTTCCTCGTAACGCAGGGTTTCTCGCCAAATCTGGGCGATGCGTTCGTCGTTGTTGGCGGGTTCGTGGTGGAAAAGCACGAGGTGCTTCACGTTGGCAAGCTGGCACAACTCGACCCCGACAACGTTGCTCGAGTGGCCCCAGTCCTCCTTCACCGACACGGCCTCCGCGAGCGAGTACATGGCGTCGAAAATCACCAAGTCGGCGTCCGCAAAGAAAGTTGCGGCGCCCTCGACCGCATCCGGGATGTCCAGCCTGTGCTCGGAGTCGGTCGAATAGACGATGATCCGGCCGTCACGGACGAATCGATAGCCGTAGGAATCACCTGAATGGCTCTGAAGCTTCGCGGTCACGCTCCATCCAGCGACCTCATAGCTTCGGCCAGGCTGGAGTGTGACGAATTCTATCGAGGCCCCGAGGCGATCAAACGGCACAGGGAAACTGGGCGGGTCCTGCTGGCGGCGAAGCGCTTCTTCGAGATTAGTGTGACAGCCGTAAATCCGAATTCTGTTCCCAGGGACGTAGGCAGGGGCGAAAAAGGGGAAGCCCATGATGTGGTCCCAGTGAAGGTGGGACTGGAAAACGTGGAAGATGTTGGTCTTGGCGGGACCGTCACGGGTAATTACATGGTTTCCGAAGGCGCGCACGCCGCTCCCCAGATCGCACAACACATGCTCATCGTCACCCGCATCGAGCTGCACGCAGGCGGAATTGCCTCCGAAAGTGTGCGAAACGGCAAAGTCAAGCTCAGAGTCGACCCAAGCCCGCGCCTTTTCTTGCGTGTCGAGACGCTTGCCCGAAGCCGCGACTATCGCATGGGCAAGCTTGTCTCTGATCGACGCGGAGTCCAGGGAGACGGGGATGGAGCCGCGCGTTCCCCAGAACGTAACCCACAGCGCCATAGGTCAGGTGCCATGGGCGGAGTCATAAGCCGCCAAAGCGGTCGGCGAAATCTTGGTCAGAGCTTCGCGAACCGAGCCAAAACACTGAAAGACAAGGTTGAAGCGGCTGATCTCGAAGATTTCGCGCACCACAGGCTGGAGCGCCGCTACCATGATCGATCCGCCCTGCTCACGGATTTCCTTGCCCGCCAGCATCAAGACGCGCAATCCGACGCTGCTAATGTAGTCGACCTTCGAAAAATCCAAGACCAGGCGATTTCCCCCTGCGCGACAGCTGGCTATATAGGCGTCAAGCCCGGATTTCAGCCCGTCGGTGGTGCTGTTGTCGACTCGCCCTATAGGGGTGAGCACCAGCGCATCGGCGTAACGCTCTTGGGATACATGCATGGAACGGATACGCTCCCGGACGGTTAAGCACGCTTTGCGGCGCATTGAAAATTGCGCCCGTTCAAGAAATTATTACTGTCGAGGGCTATTTTGATTCATCGCCAAGCGCCCTTCAAGTGCAGTCAGCTGGGACGGAGCGTCGGCGTTCACGCGGTGTTGACATTAGCGGAGCTCAGAAGTCTAATGACTAACCAGTCAGTCATTAGATACGGTCTTTACTCGATGCCGTGAGGCCCGCGGTCAAGCGCAGGAGCAAATCGCGCAGAGAGCGTCGCAAGGAATCGCGTCCAAGCGAGCTTCTCGCCGCGGCGCTCGAACTTTTTGTCGAGCGAGGTTTCGCCGCAACGCGGCTCGAGGACGTCGCGGCCCGCGCGGGGGTAAGCAAAGGGACTCTTTACCTCTATTTCAGCGGGAAAGACGACCTGTTCAAAGCCGTTGTTCGAGGCGGTATCTTGCCGGCCATCGCAAATGCGGAAACGCTCGTCAGGGAATTCCCCGGCGGCGCAGCTGAGCTGTTGCGCCTCGTCGTCTCCGGAATGTGGAGCAGTGTCGGCAGCAATCTGCTTTCCGGAATCCCTAAACTGATCATCGCCGAATCGGGAAACTTCCCGGATCTTGCCCGCTTCTACTACCAGGAAGTCATCCAGCGCGGACTCGCGTTGATGGCCGGTATCCTCAAACGCGGAATCCAGCAGGGCGAGTTTCGAACATTCGACGTCGATCCCACTGCGCGTGCGATGATGGGACCGCTCTTGTTGATGATGCTGTGGCGC